>Ga0315282_10004214_pt1 | contig 25155 bp, 18 predicted proteins | sample YL17G07_20_MG_FD_203693 | JGI IMG/M metagenome (GOLD analysis project Ga0315282, IMG submission 203693) | Sediment microbial communities from Yellowstone Lake, YNP, Wyoming, USA - YL17G07_20 | ecosystem: Environmental > Aquatic > Freshwater > Lake > Sediment | place: USA: Wyoming | collected... | reverse complement strand
TAGCGCCTGGTTGCGAAGGGGGGTGGGGCTTGCAGAGCGTAGTATCCTTGCCGCCCATGAACAGCGACTACAGCGCTGTTGGCCTCGACCGGTTCCGGCTGTGCTTGCGCAGACCCGCGATGGGCTCCCACTTCGAGCTTGTCGTCGACGGCGACAGGCCGGCCGCGGAGCTGCGCGTGCTGATGGACGAGGCGTGGGAGCTTGTGCAACACCTCGTCGACCGCCTCAGCGCTCACGTGCCGGCGAGCGACATCTGCTTCATCAACGAGCACGCCTTCGCCAGGCCGGTACTCGTCGCCCCCGATCTGTTCGGACTGCTGCGGAAGGCCGCGGAGACCAGCGACGTCACAGGTGGAGCGTTCGATGTCACGATCGGCCCGCTGGCGAAGCTGTGGGGGTTCTTCGGCCGCGAGGGCCGCGTGCCGTCGGTCGCGGAGATAGACGAAGCGGTGGCGCGAGTGGGGATGGGGCACGTGGAACTCGACCCCGCCGCCCGCACGATCCGGCTCCACCGACCGGGGATGGAGATCGACCTCGGCGCGATCGGCAAGGGCTTCGTGATCGACAAGGTCGTGGAGATGCTCCGACGGTCGGGCGTGACGTGCGCGCTGGCGCAGTCGGGAGGCAGCAGCATCTTCGCCCTCGGCGCGCCTCCCGATGGGAGCGACGGCTGGCGGGTCGGCCTGCGGCCGGGCGGCGCCGCCACGGAGCGGCTGGGCGTCGTGGAGCTGCGCGACCGGGCCTTCGGTACCTCGGGCGATCATGAGCAGCACTTCGTCGCGGACGGAGTGCGCTACGGGCACGTGCTGGACCCACGCAGCGGCCGCCCGGTGGGCCACCGGATGAGCGCGTGCTGCCTTGGCGACTCGGCCACCCGAACGGACGCGCTCTCGACGGCCTTGGCCGTGATGGGTCCTGACGAAGCCCGGCGGTTCTGCGTGCAACATGGCGAGTCCGCGGTTGTCATTGATGAGAGCGGAGAGGGCGCTCCCGTTGTCGAGGCGATTCGGTGTACAATCCGGCCCGTCGCGGGACCGCCACAGGCAATGGGCATATGCCCATTGTCTCTGGATGCTCCGTCCCGGGACGGGAAGCAGACACGAGGGAGGCACCACTAGATGGACAGTCTTGAGGGCATGGGCCGCAGGGAGTTCCTGAAGTCCGTGGCGGTCGCGACCGCCGCTCTGGGTCTCGGAGCCGGCGTCGCAAGGGCACAGGACACGGCCCCGGCCGCGGGAGCCGGCGGTGAGCCGCTTAAGCTCGGTCTCATCGGCTGCGGCGGCCAGGGCAATGTGCTGCTGGCGAACGCGCTGAGGGTGCCCGACATCAAGATCGTGGGCGTCTGCGACATCGTCGACGCCCGTCGCGACGAGACGGCGGACCGGGCCGGCCCCGACACGGAGAAGTACACCGAGTGGGCCGAGCTGCTCGAGAAGTGCCCGGTGGACGCCGTCATCGTAGCGACTCCGCTGTCGACGCACGCTGGGATCACCATAGCCGCGTTCCAGGCCGGCAAGCATGTCTTCTGCGAGAAGTGTATGGCCTACACGATCGACGAGTGCAAGGACATGCTCCGCGCCCAGGTGCAGGCCAACAAGGTCCTCCAGATCGGCCACCACCTCCGCTACCATCCGCTGTACGTCCACGCGAAGCGCGCCTTCATAGAGAAGGGCATTCTCGGCGACATCACCTCCGTTTCGGCGCAGTGGAACCGCAACGGCCCCTGGCGTCGCGAGGCGCCACAGGGCGACTACTCGAAGTGGGGCTACCCGAGCCCCGAGGAGCTCGGCAACTGGCGGCTCTACAACAAGTACTCCGGCGGCCTCATGACCGAGCTCGGCAGCCACCAACTGGACGCGATCTCGTGGATGCTCGGCCGGAACCCGACCGCTGTCTGCGGCGTCGGAGGGATCGACTACTGGAAGCCCGGGAGCGGCCGCGTCCCCGCCGAGGACCAGCGCGACGTGCCTGACAACGTCCATGTCATCTACGAGTACCCCGGCGGAGTGAAGGTCGACTATCAGTCGAGCACGACTAACGCCTTCAACATCTTCGGGACCCAGTGCTGCGAGATCTTCCGCGGCACGCAGGGCACGCTCGTCATGAGCCACCTCGTCGAGGGGACGAACCTCAAGAGCGCCGGCTGGCTGTTCCTGGAGGAGGGTGTCCAGCAGCAGATCTGGATGACGATGGCGCACAAGGTCGACGTGTACGGCCACGAGGCGATCCACGTCGACGCGACCGTGACCGAGGGCCCGAAGCTCGCGAACCAGCCGATCAGCACCCTCATCACGTCAGAGGGCGACCTGAAGAAGATGACCTATCAGCTTGAGATGGAGGAGTTCCTCATCTCGTGCCGCACGAACTCGATCCCGAGCTGCGACGGCATGATCGGCATGAAGAGCGCCGCTGACGCCCTCCTCGCGAACCAAGCCATGAGCACCCAGAGCCGCGTGACCTTCGACGAGGGGATGTACGCGCTGTAGGATTCCCTCTCCCCTCGGGAGAGGGCTAGGGTGAGGGAGGCTCCTACAGGCCCGGGTGTCGAGGCTCGGGCCGGCTGCCTTGACCGAGCCGGTGTTCAGTACTAGAGTGGTACGAACGGAGGTGGGCACGGTGATAGCGAAGGCCACCGGAACCGTCCGCGGACCCGCCGCGCTGCTTGCACGCCTGCACCATGCACTGTTCGCCCGACGCCGTGCGCGCGAGGAAGCCGAGGACGCGGAGGACCTCGCGATCGCGCTCGATCGTCTCCGCAACCCCGAGGGGCCGCCTATCCCGTGGGAGCAGGTCAAGCGAGACCTCGGGATCCAGTAACGCATGGGGCACCGCGTCGAGTTTGAACCGGGGGCGACGCGCGATCTCGGCAGACTCCCCGCCGCAGCACAGGCCAAGCTGCGCTCACGTATAGAGGCTCTGGCCGAGACCCCCCGGCCGGCCGGCGCCAAAAAGCTGTCCGACTCCGAGAACCTCTACCGGATCCGCGTCGGGATCTACCGGGTGGTCTACGACGTCCGCGACCGCGTGTTGCTCGTCATGGTCGTCCGTGTGGCGAAGCGCGGCCGGGCATACTGAGGACCCCGGGGAGGGGCGGCCCCATCGAACAGGGCCAGCGTGAGGGCTGCACCCCCCGGCCAGGGCGGTACCGGCAGGGCCGGGTCTCGGCGGCGCGCTCGGCGGGGCTACCCGTGGAGCTCGGCCAGTGAGTCCTGTATGTCCTTGAGCTCCGCCTTGGTCACACCCCAAAGCTGCGCGACCAGTTCGTCTATGCCGGCTTCTGCGCGGCACAGGCAATCCCTGTCACCATCCCGAGCGGCACCATGGGCCTCTACGGACAGGGCGGCCAGCCTGGAATGATGCTCGGTCTGGTCGTCAAAGCACGGGACTCCCAGTCGATCGAGTATGTGAGGCCCGACCTGCACTTCCACTGTGTACGACGCCACCAGGTACTGCGCCACAGCACTGTTCAAGATGGCACACACGAAGTGGGCCTCCGCGTCGCTGGCGCAGGCCACCGTGACCAACTTGTGGTCAGGCATGGCTAACCTGGCCTGCCACTCTCCAATGACTGCCGCTGTGAGGGTGGCCGCCAATTCGCGCCAGACGACTCGATGGCGACAGAACGTATACGGGCCTATGTTATATAGGGCATAGAAGGGCTCACCCTCGGCCGCCAGGCTCGTGTACTGCGGTCTGGCGCAGAGCATCTCGCGGAACGACCTGAGGTACCGGTAGACCTTGGGGTACTTCAGACGCATCACTGCTTCGGCGACGGCGTGCGTCGGGTCATCTGGGAGGTACGGCACAAGGATGCTATGCGACGCTCGCCAGCACCACCGGGTCACGTCACGCCCCCTGACGAGGGGGTACACCAGCTCCGCCTCCAGTGCGGCCTGACGTGGCTCCACCCGTTTTCTTCCAGCCTGCGGGATATTGGCAACCACCAGGTCACCGTCCGGACGGCGCGCGGTGACGGACACCCAGTACACACCGTTCGCGGAGGTAGAGATGCCCTTGCGGCCCCTGTAAGGGCTGTGGCCGAGCGCCTTCCTGGCAGCGTCGACAGCCTTGTGCTTGCCTGTGACCCAGGGCGAGGACGGCTGGCTCGGGTCCACCGGAGCTGCCACCCAGATTCGCCTCGTCGTTCGCTCGCGGACCTCCGTAACCGTGGCGTCCATGGGCAGTGGGGTCCGCTTCGCCGCCTTCCTCCACGTGGTCCACGGCACGGGGTAGGACGTGCGACTACCTTTGCGCACAACGACCGTCGCCGTGCGGTTCGTCGCTCCCTCAAACGGCTGCAGTTCGGTCATATCATCGACGTGCAGCACGCACATGTGGGTCCCGAACCCCAATTGGAACCTCCTGAACCCGGCGCCCCCTCCTTCGGTCTTGAAAACCGTCTGCGTTATGACGAAGCCCAGCTTGCCTCTCGGCAGCAGGTAGCTGTCCACCGCCGCATACAGCATCAGGATCGATATGTCGTCCATCGCACCACCCAGCTTGGCCCGCAGACCCTTGTGGGCGAAGAGCTCGTATCTAGCCCAGAGAGGCGCGGTCTGCTGCCGGTACGCGTCTGGCAGGTTTGCCCAGTTGACCCACGGCGGGTTCCCTGCAACGTAGTCGAACCGCCCACAGAAGACGGGAGCGAATGCGTTCTTGATGATGCGAGCCCATACGCCGTCGATGCCGCGCCCCTCCAGGTCCATCAGCCGGTCGTAGAGCTCGCAGGCGATCTGTGCCGTACCCTCCGCGTTCGGTCCGTCAAGCCCCATCTCCGCCCGGAAGCGGCGCCCGAAGTCGTCGGTTGAGTACTGGGCCGACAGGCATTCCTCAAGCAGGTTCGCCAGCGCGTTGATCTGCTGGTCGCTCACCACGGCTTTGGGAACCGCGAACCGTCCAACTGAGGTGCTGAACGCGAGAGCCTGCTCCGATGTCTCGCCCAGAACCATCTGCTCTCGGTCGACCATGGCGACAGACGGGGTGAGTATTGAGTCCGCGAGATAGACGGGAATGTAGATGTCACCCCTGCGGTGCTGCAGCAGGTCGCCCAGCGCCAGGAGGTAGTTCGTTCTTGCCGCGATCACAGCCAGGGGGTTGAGGTCGAAGCCAACCACGTTCGCCAGTATCGCCCCCAGCAGATCAGCTTCAGCGGGAGGAGGATTCCGCCTGCCAGCCCAGAGACGTACCCTCTTGATTGCCTGCACCAGGAAGGTCCCCGAGCCGCAGGCCGGATCCAGGATGCGCCTGCCGTCCAGGCCTCGCGCCCGCGGGGTGTAGCCGATTCGCTCCAGCACGTGTTCCGCCAGCCAGTCGGGGGTGTAGTACTCTCCAAGGTCGTGACGTAGGGCCTTAGGCATCAGGTTCTGGTACAGCCTCTTGAGGAGGTCGCGCGTGCTGTCCGGGTCCACGTCCAAGCTGACCAACGAGTACCCCGCAAGCTGCGCGATCATCGGACGAACCGCTTTGTCGATCGGGGCATCCCATACGTCCAGGTACCACCCGAAGAAGTCGCCTTCGAGGAAGTTCATGATCCCGAAGTGCCTGAAGACGCCACCCTTCTCGGCGTCCGCCAGGTAGTCGCGCAGTCGCCTCTCATCGTAGTTGGCGACCTGCTGCAGACCGGTACCCAGCCGGGGCATCGCGTAGAAGGACGCCACCTGGATCGCTAGGAGCTTGATGAACGTCGCGCAGTATGTGTGGAGAGCAAAGAGTAGCTTGAACGGCTCCGCGTGTGTGGGGTCCACCCCGAAGCTGGAGGCCAGGGCCTGTACGTCGAGCCGCGTGGACTCCGGTTCGTATCCGCAGATCTCGCTGAACTGCAAGGACCATTGCTCGAACAGAGCCTCCACGCGTGGATTCTGGGTGGTTGTCAGGGCCTCATGCAGTCGGCTCACGCAACCCTTTGCGATCCGCGTGTTCTCCCCGAAGTCGCGCACTAGGTTGTCCGGCGTGACCGCCTGCTCAGTGCTCAACGAGCTCAAGTACCGAAGGAACCGGCCCGTCGACTCGTCGGCTACGGGCACGGGATCGTCGATCTCCCACCGGCCGTCCTTGTACCGAACGAAGATCAACCAGTGGCCGTCCAGGACGACCCCGGCTATGCGCTCCCGTCGCTGCCGCTGCCGACGTTGCAGCCCTTCAATGTAGTCCTTGACCTGACCAATACTGTGCCGATTGGCTCCGTGGGTGTTCGCCTTCCGTAGAGAGCCAGGGGGCTCATACTCGACGACGAACCGGTTGTAGACTGAGTCTGCTCGCCCAGTACAGAGCGTGCATTCGTGATCAGCGTGGACGGACACCCCGACCTTCGCGCCGAAGTCCTCCAGGGCTCGTTCTACAGGCCGGCGGAAGTTGGGTTCGTTGCCCGGATTGTCCGCCGCGGCGTCGCGGATGCGCCTCGCGATATCAGGGGCTTCGTTCCGGATTGCCTGCTCAATGTCGGCCGAGCGCACGCTGCACCTCGTGTTCTGTGGACCACGGCACCGTCACTGTCTATTCCACCACCCCACGCTGAGTTCCGGCAACGCCTCACCCTGTGGCCCGTCGAGAGTGAGCTTCGCCTCCGCGCCCGGGCGGAGGCAGAAGGCGTTGTCGGAGAGGTACCAGCCGGGCTCCGGAGGGACGCCGGTGACGGTCACCATGAAGGCCGGGGACGGGCCGGTGTTGCGGACGGTCGTGGTCCACCGCCCGGGCGACTCCTCGCGCCAGGAGTCGGCCTCGACCGTTGTCGGCGCGAGCGCCTCGCGAAGGCGCGACCGAGGCAGCTCCGCGTAGGCCTGGAACACCTCCGGCATCTTGTCCTCCGGGTACCCCCAGTGCGGCAGCGCGCGCGCCGCGCGAACCGCGTCCGTGATCTCCGCGAAGCTGAACCAGTACCACGACTCATCGAGCTGCGAGCCATCCGCGCCCGTCAGCGTCACGCACAGCAGGAACGGCCCCTCCGGCGCGGCGAGCGCGACCTCCGGCAGGCCCGCGAGCCCGTCGGCCGCGGCGGTCAGGCCTCCCTCGCTACTGGAGAGCACCTTGCCGTCCGCGCCGTAGACGGTCGCCGCTAGCCGCGCGCCCGTGACATTGGCGGGCGAGTCGTTCGCGACGTGCACCTGTGCGGTGAACTCCTCGCCGGGCGCCCACTGGAAGCGCTCGAATGTCGCGAACGCGTGCACCGGCCGGCACACGCGCGCGGCGGCGTAGTACGCGAGCTTAGGCACGCCGTAGTAGTCGACCACCGACCACGATTGCCCGGGGAACACGTCCGTCAGCTTGTAGAAGGTGAACCCGCACCCGCCGCGATGCGCCCTGGCGCGCATCAGCTCCGCCCCGTACCTCAGCGCGTCCGCCTGGGCCATCTGCGAGTTGGTGATGAAGTCGTCCCAGCTTCCCACAGGCCCGTAGTCGCCCGCATAGGTGAGCATCTTGCCCCAGTCTCCGAGCGAGAACTGCTGCGAGTGGCTGATCACGGCCCAGTCGTCCGCCTGTGGCGGCCAGTGCCCAAGCGCGTTCTCGGGGACGTAGAGCAAGAGGCTGTCGCGCGCGGGGCTACTCGGCAGGCCGAACTCCGATAGGAAGGGCCCCGGCGTATCGCGGTAGTTCTCGATGGGCGCCCCGCCGTGGAACACGTTCCAGTTGTGCACATCCCCGCCCCAGGGGCTGGTGATGTGGTACGCGCGCGTCGAGTCGAGCTGGCGGACGCGCTTACCGAGGAGCTTCAGCGCGTCGCCCATCCCGCGCTGCTGGATCTCGTTTCCGCCGCCCCAGAGCACGAGCGAAGGGTGGTTCCGCAGACGCCGGACGACGCGCGCGGCTTGGTCATCAAGCACGTGAGGGTCGGTGCCGGGGGTGTCGGGCGCGTCGAAGCAGTACGGGAACTCCTGCCAGACGAGGATCCCCGTCCGGTCGCAGAGGTCATAGAACGGGTCGCCCTCGACGGGCCCGCCGCCCCAGACACGGAAGAGCTGCACGCCGGCCCTGCGCGCGAGCTCGATGAAGTGCCGGTAGCGCTCGGGCTCCTGCCGCAGTAGCGGGTCGGGGTAGCACCAGTTCGCGCCCTTGAGGAACACCTCGCGACCGTTGACCACGAACTGCCACGCGTAGTCACCGGGCCGGGCGTTGGGCGCGCGCCGCATCTCGAGAGTGCGTACGCCGAAGGTCGTCTCGGCCGCGCCGCCGCCCTCGACCCATGCTCGCAGGCGGTAAAGCGGCTGCTCCCCGTAGCCGAGCGGCCACCACACCTGCGCATCCGGAACGCGGACGCGCGTGCGCACACGGTTGAGGCCGGGGCGCACGTCGACGGGCACACGCCAGGTGCCGGCGGGTCTGTCGGAGCCCTCCAGGGCGATCGACAGGAACACACCACGCGTCACAGATTCGGCGAGGCCGGACACGATCGTGACGTCGATCTCCACGTCGCCGTCGAGCGAGCGCGTGATGACGTAGGGATTGCGCACCTCGGCCGCTGGCACGCTCTCGAGGCCCACGCCTCGCCAGACGCCCATCGAGATGAGGTGCCCGTAGTGCCAGCCGTACCCCACCGACGGCACCGGCCGCCCTCGCCAGTCCGGGTCGGCCGGGGGACCCGGCGGCGGTGGGTCGATCGCCACGACGAGCGTGTTGCGCTCGCCGCGCCTAACAAGCGCCGACACATCGAACTCCGGCCCGCCGAACATCCCCTCGTGCGCGCCAAGCGGCTGACCGTTGAGGAAGAAGCGCGCGGAGTAGTCCACCCCGTCGAACGCCAGGCGCACCGGCCCCTGGGGCCAGTCGGCGGGCAGGTCGAACCCCCGCGCGAGCCACCACTCAAGCTTCTCTGGCCCGCGGCGCTTCATCGGCCAGCCCGGCGCGGGGCCGCCGACCTCTCGGAACCAGTTGTCCGCCCAGAACGGATGGGGCATCAGCCCGGCGTCGAGGAGCGCCGACTGCACCGTGCACGGCACGTCCGCCGGGATCCAGCGCGAGCGGTCCACACCGGCGGCCCAGTAGCCGTTGTCGATACCGGCGCCCGGGTCGGCGCTCTGCATGAACCAACGGCCGTTGAGAGACAGCACCGTCGGGGTTGGCTGTGGAGGGGCGTTCTCGACCGGCTCGGCCCCGGCCCCCACGACGGGAAGCGCGAGCTCATAGTCGAGCAGCGGGTCGCCGGACAACGGCAGAGCCAGTTGCTCGTCGCGCTCAGTGGCGTCCCGGTCGTCCGGCAGCATCGCGGACGGGGCGGACAAGAGCGGCGGCTCGACTCTCGCGCGGAGAGGCGCCGATCCTTGGCCCTCGATCACCCCCTCGGCAAGGTCCGCGGTCGTCCATAGGCAGAGCGTATCCGGGTCGACCGCGAACGGCTCCGCCATGCCCGCCAGGTCGCGAGCGATGCCGGAGATCCTCATCGCTCGGAACTCGCCCCTGCATTGGAGCGTGCCCTCGATCAGGCGCCCCACCTCAATCGGCGCGGTCGCTGATCTCAGGTTCCCGCTGACCGGGGTGCTTACCACCTGCTCGCCGTCGACGAACAGCTCCGAGCGCTTCCCGTCGCACCGCCAGCCAATGAAGTGCCAGCGGCCGTCGGTCACCGAGCGCTGCGACTGCACGTCGGTGGGCGATAGGTCGGGGTGATAGACAGAGATCATGCCACTGCCCGGGAGCGTGTAGAGCTCCCAATGGCCGGGCGCCTTGGGACCGCGGGCGACGAGGATGTTGTACGAGTCGCTGCGTTCGAGCTTGATCCAGAGCTCGACGGTGATCGGCAGGCTGCCGAACGCGTCAGTCGGGTCGACCCTCACCCGCGCGTTCTGCGCGCCCCCGAGCGGCACCGCGCGCGGCGCGTCCGCCGGCCCCCTCACGAACGGAGTCGCGATCAGGACCATCATCCCCGCCAGGTATCCCGGCACCACGGCACGCCTCCGGTCCGACGGCTACCTGACCTCGTCGCGCCAGCTCCGTGCGGGACGCAGGCCGAGCAACGTCTCGCACGGCGCGTTGTCCACGAGGGTTCTGTTGGGCTCTCGTACCAAACGGGAGAGATCCCGGACCGTCACATTGGCCGAGAGATAGGAGGCCACCAGCTCAAGAGTAGGCATCGACACCATCGTGTCGGGTGCCGAGAGAAGGATGACGTGGAAACCGGCTTCCACGCGCTCCGCGGCGTGATGAAAGGCCTGGGCCACGTCCCGCGCGTCGATATACGCCCAGAGCAGGCCGACGTGGTTTGCCGGATTGCGCTCGATCTCGGCACGCTCGGGGTAGCTACCCGGGTGCCATACCCACGGGTACCGCAGGCAAGTGACGGCCACGCCGTGGCGCCTGTGCATCGAGTGGAGCAGCTCCTCGCCGACAAGCTTCGAGAGCCCGTACGGATCGCGTGGGTGCGTGGGATGCTTGGTGTCGAGCGGCACGTACTCCACCAGCGGCAGCGGGCAACCGTAGTTGCCGAAGACAAAGCCGAACGTCGAGTCTGAGCTCGCGAACACGATCCGGCGCACCCCCGCGTCGACGGCCGCATCGGCCACGCGATGCGTGCCCATCACGTTCACATGGAAGACGCGGTCGGCCGGGTCCGCCATCGGGTGGCGGATAGCCGCGAGGTGGATCACACAGTGGGTGCCTTTCATCACGGCGCGCAGAGCGTCTAGGTCGAGTATGTCGCCCACTACTTGCTCGCAGTGGAGCTCGGTGCTGACCCGCTGGTCGAAGCTGATGACCTCGTGCTCCTGCGCGAGCTGCTTGACGACGCAGTGGCCGATGTCGCCGGCGCCTCCGGTAACAACAACCCTCATTGCGACTCTCTCCCTCGAGCGATACCCATCCCCCGGTTCGCCATCCAGCCCGGGCCAGCGTCAACTTCGCTCGGCCGGCGCTGTCTCCTGTCGGCGGCCCTGCCCCGTGACGCCGGCTTCCGGCGGGCGACCATTGCCGCAGAGCCCCGGCCGGTGGCGTTCGGCCCCGAAGGAGGCCTTGGGCCCCATGCCAAACCATCCCTCAGAGGTGACACAGCAAATGAGTCATGACACACGGCCGAGACCGCTCAGAGTCCGCGGCACCGCAGCCGCGGAGGGGTTCCCGGGCGTCCACTGCGGGTGCGACACGTGCGCCGAGGCCTGGCGGCGGGGTGGGAAGGACCTGCGTTCAAGGTCGGCATACGACCTCGGCGGCGACGCTAGGATCGACTTCGGACCCGACTCGTACCTGCACGCGCGAGCCGCCGGACGCGGCTTCTCCCGCCTGCGGCACCTGCTCGTCACGCACAGCCACGAGGACCACTGGTACCCGCAGGAACTTGGCTACCGCGACCCCGGCTTCTGCATCGTTCCAGCGGGGCCGCCGCTTGCGATCTACGGGAACGACCGCGTCGTGGCGTCCGGGCTGGCGATGCTGGGCGACGGGGCGAAGCGGAGCACCGAATTCCGAACGATAGCGCCGTTCGAGACGTTCGCGGTGGGTGACGACATCCGGGTCACGACGCTCCTGGCCTCGCACGCGCCCGGCGAGGAGGCGCTCAACTTCATCATCGAGGAGCGCGGACGATCCGTGCTTATCGGACATGACACCGGTTGGTGGGACGATGAGACCTGGGACTTCGTTGCCGGCCGTCACCTCGATGTCGCCCTCGTGGACTGCACATATGGACGGTATGACAGTGAGCGTCATCACCTCGGCGCGCCGGCGTTGGTCAGGTTCGTGGGGCGCCTGCGGGAGCTGGGCTGCCTCGGGCCCGGGTCGAGGCCGATCGCGACGCACATCAGCCACAACGGCCACGCGCTGCACGCCGATCTGGAGGCGATGCTTGGGCCATACGGCATCGAGGTGGCGTGGGATGGGATGCTAATCGACTGAGGCCCGGCTCTTCGGCCTCGTCCGGGGGTGCTATACTGAGTCTTCGATCCCCGGGCGACCCGCGGCACTGAGCGCTGGGGCCTAGCTTCATTCCACAACCGGGGTGCGATGATCTCCTGCCTGGGGCCCGCTGCAGGGGGCGAAGCCATGCGCGTGCGCAGTCGCAGGGCCACGGAACGGTACGCACTCACGTTCACACTGGCCACGGCGTTGGCGCTCGGGTGGAGCGCGATCGGCTGTCGCAAGGGCCGACCGCCACGCGATCTGGCGGTCGTCAGTCAGGGAAGCGCGACGGAGTCGCTCGTCACCGGGGCTGCGGGGGCGTCGGTTCTGCCCATCGGACCGAAAAGCCCCCACGTCGAGTGGCGCTACACGTACCGGTACGGGTTTGCGGGCATGCCGCGCGCACTGCCGGACGGAACCCTCTACGCCGGCACGCTAGACGGGCAGCTACTGGCATTCGCCCCGGACGGGTCAGCTAAGTGGACAGCCGACGTCGGCAATGAAGTAGTGGGCGCGCCCGCGGTCGCCAGCGACGGCAGCATCTACGTGGGCACCACAGACGGGTACCTCGTCGCGCTCGACCCGGACGGCAACATGAGGTGGCGCTACTTCACCGTCGGCCGCGTGTCAGGGCCGCCCGTCGTCGCCGCCGACGGTGTCATCTACTTCGGATCCGACGACGGCTGCCTGTACGCGATGAACCCTGACGGTACGGAGAAGTGGAGCCACCGGTTCGGCGATCCGGGTGAGTACGGTGGTTTCGAGGTGGGGCCGGTCAGCATCGGCGACAATGGCGCGCTGCGGGTGTACGCGGGCGGGCGGTGGGTGCTGCCAGCGAGGTGTCAGACATGGGAGGGAGACCAGACTCCTTCCGAGCCACTGATGAGGCTGCCAGACGGCGACGCTGTGTGGAGCCAGGCCAGGTCACACGACGCCCCCGATGCCTGCTTCTCAACAGTCCTAGTCCGTCGAAGACCCGACGGGACGACCGTCTGGGAGCGCCGGATTCCCAACAGCCTGGCGCGTCCTCTGGTGTCCGCGCGAGGCGTGATGTGGTCGCTCGACGGCTACGGCGGCATACGCGCCTTCGACGCCGACGGCACCGAGGTGACACCGCCGCAGCCGGAGGGGCCGGAGCGCAGCGTCGCGGCGGCAGCGATGACGCTCGACTCCGACGGCGCTCTCTATGCCGTGTGCAGGGACTGCACGATCCGGAGACACGACCCGGAAGGCAAGCCGGACTGGACACTCCAGGTCACCGGCCCGAGGGATAACTACCTCGAGGCCGCTCACATGGTGCTCGGCCGGGACAGCCGCATCTACGTGACCCGCGTCGACGGCGTCGCGTACGCCGTAGGCGAGACCCCGCACGGCGACCCTGCCGACGACGGCGTCCCGCCAGGCTCGCCGGTCGTGCAGCAGGGCGATTACTCGTACTACCGCCTTGACATCGGCAGGATCCTTCGCGACCTGAACGCGGAGCGCTTCCGGGACGGCAGCTACTACCTGCCCGATCTAGGGAAACGCGGCGACTGGGCGGCGCCGGCAGTGCCCGCGCTCGTCAACATGACTAGGTGGGCCGACCATTGGCTTCGGAAAGACGCGGTGGAAGTGCTTGGCCGACTCGGGCCTGTGGCAGCGGAGGCGGGGCCCATTCTCGCTAGGGCGATTCCGGGTGCGACCGACGATCTCTATCGGAACGAACTAATAGAGGCTGCCGTACGCACCGGCGCACCCGCCGTCGACCTTGTGCCCGCCCTCCTGCCGCTCATCGAGCCTCAGGCCGATGGCCGCACCCATTCGCGCGAGGTGGCAATCGAGGCTCTAGGTCAGCTCGGAGGGGCCGCGGCACCGGCGGTGCCCAAGCTCGTAGAGATCAGCTTTGGCGAGGAGCCTCGCAACAGCGCGGACGAGGCCAGGAAGGCGCTGGTGGCCATCGGACGGCCCTCTGTCGCGCCCCTCGCGCAGTTGCTCGACACTTGTGACCGATCGACATCGCGGGATATCTACATCACGCTCGGCAAGATCGGCGAGCCGGCCCTCGATGTGCTCGCGCGCGCCCTAGACAGCGCAGACCCCAAGACGCGGCAGCAAGCCGCAGCCGGGCTTGGGTGCACTGCCTGTGACGGTGCGATGGCGGCGCTTGAGAAGCGCGAGCTGGTCGAACAAGACCCTATGGCCCTGGCTGGCATACGCGGGGCCCTGGCGGAAGTTAGGCGCAAGCGAGGGGACGGCACGCGGCCTGCCGGCGGGTGATCGGGAGGGGAAGGCACGATGCTGCACCTGCTGACAGGGAACGGGGTCATCAATAACGCTAGGTGATCGTTCCTCATGGCCGGAGCGGTGCTGTGAATGGGCGGGCCGGGTGCTGATCCTCGCGTTCGGCCCCGGGCTGGTCCTTGGCCCTTCACAGGCATGAGCTTCAGCCCATCGCCTGCGTCTGCGGCCCGCCCCGGCCCTCTCCCCCGGGACGGGGGAGAGGGCCGGGGCGGGTGACTACCTAGCTGGGCGGGTCGGGTGGCGGCGTCGCGGGCTCCACGACGAACGCCACCGGGGATGACGTGTCCGACTGATCGGCGCCGTCCATGACGCGCGCCACGACGGAGTAGCTCATCTCCGTCGTACCGGGGTTGTACTCGGCCGGGTACATATACGTGTAGAAGTTGTCGCCCTGGGACGTGGCATCTAGGTCCTCTGTGGTCCCGTCGGGAAGCGTCACTGTGAACACCACGCCCGCCACCGCGACGTCGTCGGTCGCAATGGCGCGGAATAGCACCTCCCCGCCGTCCATCGTGAGGACCGTCGGCGCGACGGCGAAGCTCTGCATCACAGGCGTGGCGTCCGTGACCGGTGGCGGATTGTTGCCTCCGTTGCCGCCGGCAGGCGTGGAGGCACAGCCTCCGATCGCCGCCGCGGCGGCGCACAGCGCGAAGATGGTCGCAAGCCTCGGCGTTCCCTTCATCTCACCGTCACCTCCCCAGTTCCAGGTGGGTAGTCGCCGTCGTCCGCTCTCCGGTCTCCGACTCCGCTGCGAGCCGGATCGTGTAGAGACCCGAGGGCACCTGCGTGCCGACGAGACTCCGGCCATTCCACTGCAGCGTCTGCGGGCCCGAGGAGGCCTGCGCGTCAGTTGCGAGCTCGCCCACCACGCGGCCTGCGGCGTTCAGAACGGTCATCGTGATGTGGGCCGGCGCGCTCAGGATGAAGGACACCGAGCCCCCGCCGCGTTGGGCACCCTCGGCGGTTAGCGCAGTGATGCGCAGACCCAAGCTCCGGCGCTGCACCGTCAGCGCGAAGTGGCGTGGCGCGCCGTCACGGTCGCTCACGAAAACTGTTCCGGTGCTGGTGCGCAGGTAGACCGCCCGCCCGGTGTGCTGGTCCGTGATGAAGGCGCTGTACTGCCTAGGCAGGGACCGCAGATCGGGGCATTCCACGAACACTTGCTCCCCGCGAACGTCACTCGACACAACCACGTCCCACTCCCAGCTGTCGCTGCCATCGGACCTGATGTCAACCGCGTACGGCTGCGTCGAGCCCTCCCGCATCAGGCTAAGGCTCACTCCGGTCCCGGCTCTTGGGGGCTCCAGGATCTGGGTAGCCGTCACCAGGGGATCGGACGGCGACGCGACGCCCACAACGTTGAACGTATCGGCCCCGCTGGCGCTTCGGGCTTGGACTCTGAAGACGAACCCGGGGCCCTGCATAGCCTCGACCTGAGCAGGAGCGTCGCTCGAGGACGCGGATGCCGCGGCCGCCCGGTGGAGCTGCAGCCCGCACGCCTGGTAGGCCAGGATGAAGAACCCATCCCACGGAGCTATCTCCTTGAGCGCGGTCGGCACACGGTTGTGGACGAGCACGTAGCCCGTGTCAGGGGAGTACACCCAGGCGTACGAGGCGATCGCGCCCGCGTCCACGGCGTCGGCTAGGGACACCGCCGTCCCCGAGAGCAAGACCCTTGTGGCCGACCAGTCGACGTTGTCGGCGAACGGATTACCGACCGCGTTCCACCCTTCCGCGAGCGTTATCGTGAGGGTATCGCCACTCACCACAGGGCCGGTGACAGTGGCCGTTGCGCCGCCGTTCGGGATCCGCACCCAGTAGCCGACGGCACGCTCGAGCGCGCCCTGCACGTTCGCGTACACCCCGGCCGCGAGGTTCCATTCCTTGGCCACCAACCCCGGTATGCCGAACACGTCGGCGGCCGTCTGGTCGATCGGATTGCCCGGCATTGAGACGAATGCCAGCCCGGGGGTCGGGAAGGCCTTGGTGAACATCGGATAGGCCGTGAAGTCGACCCCGGTGACATTGCCTCCCGACGGCGTGATGGTGACCTGCTGGGTCGCCGGGACGAAGCCGTGGTTGGCGAGCGTGGGAGTGACCGTGTGCGTGCCCGCCGAAAGGCCGTTCACCGTGTACGTGCCGTCAACAGCGGTCGTGGCCGACTCAGTGCCGACCGTCACGGTCACCCCGGCGAGGCCCGCCCCGGCTTGGAGGATCGTGCCGCTGACCGATCGGGTCTCGACGTTGTAGGCGTCGACCGCCACGTTGTTGGTCTCGTCGGACTCGCCGACCGTGTTGGCCGTGTCCGCCATCGCGTAGGCCGTGCGGGCTCCCACCCCGGTGGGTGTGAACACGTGCGTGAACGCCGCCGTCTCCTGCCCCGCTGCCAGGCCGGCCACGTTCCAAGACACGTCCGCGTGCGCCCCATTCGTGGGGGGGGTGGTCTGGTTTTCCCAGAACGCGAGCTGGAAGGCGCCCGCGTCCTCATCGCCCACGTTCTGTGCCTTCACCTCGGCGGTCAGGGTGGCCCCGAGGTTGGCCGGATTGGGGGTCACGTTCACCGTGACCGTCAGGTCCGGCGCGATCACCGTGTAGGGATCGCTCGCGGCGTTGTTGGCCTCATTGCCTTCATCCAGCACGTTGCTCGCGTCCGCAAGGACCCAGGCGCGGAACGCGCCGCGCTGCGACGGTGTGAAGCTGTGCGTCAGCGTCCCCGTGTCGACCCCGACGGCCAGCCCGGCGATGTTCCAGGTCTTGTCCGCCCCTGTCGCATCGGTGGGGGCGCCGGTGTGGTCCTGCCAGAAGGCGATCTGGAACGCGCCTACATCGGCAACTCCGGTGTTGCTGCCAACCACCTGGGCCGTGAGCCGCGTCCCGAGCGTGCTGGAGTCGGGCACGACCGAGACCGTCGCCGCGACGTCCGTGGCGCGCACCTCATACGGGTCTGTGGCGATGTTGTCGCCCTCGGTAGGCTCACAGACGACATTCCAGGCATCGACCATCGCGTACGCGGTGTACGAGCCGGCTGCCCCCGGCGTGAACGCGTACGCCAAGTCAGCCGAGTCGCTGCCGGCCTGGACAAGGTCTACCACCCACGTGTTGTCGGCTCCGGTGCCGTCAGTGGGGTTGGTCGCGCGGTTCTTCCAGAACGCGACCGAGAAGTGCCCCGCATCGCGCGAGCCGCCGTTGTGCACCGTGGCCGTCGCGGTGACCTGGGCGCCTAGCACGGAGGGGTCCGGAAGGACTGACAGTGTTGAGGGGGTCAGGTTGGTGATGTTGGTGACGTTCACGTTCATCCCGCCGCCGGGGCCGTTGTTGATAGCCGTGACAGCCTGCAGGGCGGCCGCCTGTTGGTAGCCTCTGCTATCGGGCGTGGTGTAGGCGGTGAACGTGCCGGAGGCCTCGAATGGGTCGTTGACGTCGCCGTCGTTGTCGTTGTGCTCCAGGTCCCAGTTGCCGTCGGCTTGCTCGAGCGCCACCTGACAGTGATTGGCCTCGCTGAGGCCGGGGTACCACTGACTGTCGTTGCCGTAGACGTCGTCATCGACATGCCATATGAAAAGCCCTGTGCCGGGCATGGCCTGGTCGTAGGTGGTGACGCCCTGTCTGTTCTCGATGAGGATGTACTGGTTCGAGGCCCCCGGCGCGGCCTGCATTCGGACGATGTCGGGGAATGAGCTGGCCGCTCGCAGCGTATAGGCGTCGTCAGTGCCCGGCGCTAGGGTGGGCGTCGCCCAGCCCGCGTAGACCTTCTCCCAGGCCGTCATCGGGGCCGGCCGCGCCCCGCCGCCATTCCAGCTCCCGCCGGCCATCAGGTCGAACGAGCCGGTGCCGGCCGAGTCGTAGCCGTAGTCATAGAAGTCAGGGAAGCCGAAGATACCGTGGCCGCCCTCGTGGGCGAACACCCCGATGGACGCGTCCCCGACCACGTAGTCGTACTCCGGCTCGATGGTGTACCGACTGACCGTGACGCCGTCGGTTGTGTTGATAGGAGGCCAGACCGCGCTCATGTGCGACCAGATGTCATCCGGGTCGCCTGTCGTCTCCTGTCCGGGCCCGCTATGCGCGACGAAGAGCACATCGACTTCGCCGTCTCCGTCATTGTCGAAGTCCGAAAAGTCGACGTCCGGGTCGGCCAGCGCGACCGCGTCCGCGATGAGGGCCCAGACATCGGCCGCGGCCTCTGCGCGGGTCATCGTGCTGGTGTACCACTGCGCCCCGACGACCTCGCCGTCGAACGTGAAAAGCCCGTACGACTGCGAGGCGTAGTACTCCCGCACGCTGCCGGTGACCACTTCGCCGGTGCTGTACATCAGCTTGCGGAAGTCGTCTTGATCGACCTGGTGAGCTTGGTCGGAGTACTCGACCAGGATAGTCGGGTACTTCCTCGTACCCGCGACCGGCGCGTAGGCCGGAGCCCGCTGTGCCCCGGGGGCACGCCTCAGGGCATAGGCGTTCCTGTTCTCGGCGTAGGCCGGTGGCCTGAGATCGCTGCCTGGCTTGGGCGAGACGTAGTGCGCGGTCGCGCGCACAAGCGGCGCGCCCGTCGCCTGGGCTCGCGCGGGCGGCACGTGCACGGCCAACGCGGTCAGGGCGATGGCAACGAGGCCCACTACTGCTGATGACCTTGGTGCGTTGGGCAACTCTACCCGTCCTCCCTATCGTGCGAGTCAGCCCGGTCCGAGGCATCGAACGCCGGCCTGAAGCCTATGCCGTCACGGCAAGTCTCGGGTGGCTGTCGCAGCCGGCAGCTCCCGCGGACCAGGTCAGGTGCATTGCCGTAGAACCCACCCCTCACAACCCGTTGCTCCCCCTCCTTCGGCCCTTGGGGATCATCCTGTTGTCCGGTCGTGTAGGTCCCGTACCAGTCGGCACACCATTCCCATACGTTCCCGGCCATGCCAAGCGCTCCGCACCAACTGGCGCCCTCCGCGTGGCTGTCCACGTCGACATAGGGCGCCCCCTGGTTGCCCTGCCAACAGCACAGAGACGGGTCCCAGTCGTCTCCCCAAGGGTAGACACGCAAGTCGGGCCCGGCAGCCGCCCACTCCCATTCCGCCTCAGTCGGGAGTCGGCCGCCCACGTACTCGCAGTACGCACCGGCTCCGTACCACGAGACGCCCGACACCGGCCACCGGTCGCGCCCCGGTACGGCACGCCAGGTTCCGTCGGCCTTCTTCTCGAGTCCCACGGCTGCATCGTCATCGATCCACCGGTGATCGGCCGCGTCCTCCCCGGCCTGGTTCAGGAATGCGGCGAAGTCCTCGTTGGAGACCTCGGTCTTGCCGAGCCGAAAGCAGCTCACCCGCACGGAATGCTGAGGCTGCTCGTCTGTGAAGCCTTGCCCGGCAGGGCGCCCCATCAGGAAGCAGCCGTCCGCGACGCCCTTGCCCTGAGACTCGTCCGTGCCGGGAACGTCCACAGTCTCGCGACCGGGATGCGTCTCTACCGGCGCCGCAGGCGGTAAGGTGTCGCGGCGCGCTGCGGAAGCAGTGCGGGCACAGGCAGACAATAGTAGACACGCGCTTGCCAGGCCCCCCACAAGGGCCAGCAGTCGGCAAGGAGACGCCATCTCAACAGGCAGCCGCCACAACCTATGTCCTCCCCAGGGGCGGAATCACCCGGGCATTCGGGCCGAGGTACGCCGGCACCTTCCGGACGGTACCCCGCACCGGCAGAAGGGCACGCCCGCCACCCCGGCGGAATAACACCCCTCGCTAGGGAAACCGGCCGCGTCCGCGGCTGAGCAAGGTTAGGAGAGTCTCGAAATGCCTCTGAAGATCGGCATCGTCGGCATGAGGGGCATCGGCAACCAACACGCCGAGTGCCACACGAACGACCCGCTGGCGGACGTCGTAGCGGTGTGCGACGTCGTCAAGGACCGCGCGGACACGGCCGCCGCGAAGTACGGGGTGAAGGCCTACTACAGCCTGACGGACATGCTCGATGGAGAGCCCGACCTCGACATGGTCGATGTCACCACAGGCGGGTATGAGAACGGAAGCTGGCACTACGAGCCGGCGATGGAGGCTTTGGAGGCCGGCAAGAACGTCCTCGTCGAGAAGCCGCTCTCCAACGACGTCGAAGAGGCCCGCGAGATGGTCGCGCTCGCCACGGAGATGGACGTCTACCTCGGCTGCAACCTGAACCACTACTTCACGCCGACCGCCGAGCGCGCGAAGCAGTATATGGACAGCGGCGACATCGGCGAGCTGGTCTTCTGCCTGCACAAGATGGGCTTCCAGGGCGGCGAGCCGGACGGCTATCGGGCGCCCGGATCGCGCAAGGTGAAGGGCTGGCCGTACTGGCACCTCAAGGCATTCCTCACCCACCCGTTCAGCGTGATGCGCCACTTCTGTGGAGACATCACCCACGTCCAGGCATTCCTGAACCGCCCCGGCTTCCGCCGGCGAGTCTGCGACGAGATGCTCACGACCGCGAGTATCAGCGTGAAGTTCCAGAACGACTGCGTGGGCTATCTCATCAGCCAGCGCGGCGACGCGGCCTACGGGCTGGGTGGCTGGTGGAGCATCGAGGTGGCGGGAACGCGCGGCACGTTCTGCATCGAGAACTGCATCGAGAAGCTCACCTACTGGCCCGCGCCGTCCGCGCCGCCAAGGCCCGAGAAGCTCGACATGGGGCAGGCGGGCGGCGCCGAGGTGCTCGACACCGGAATCGCCGACTTCGGACAGACGTTCCCACGGCGCCTGCACGCGTTCCTCGAGGACGTCACCAACGGCGTCCACAAGGAGGACCTGCGCGCCTCGGGTCGCGACGCACTGGCCGCGCTGGAGTACACCTTCGCGGTGATCGAGTCCTACGAGAACGGTGGCGAGCTGGTTCGTCCGTATCCGCTGCCGCCGCTCCACGGCGATCCGGCGACGATACTGGACTAGGCATTCGGAGGACCACCTATGAAGCTCGGAGCGAACTCAGTGCTCTTCGGCGGCCATGACATGGAGACCGCCTTCGAGTACACGGCGATGGCAGGCTACGACGGCATCGAGCTCTCCGCGATCGACGGCATGAGCGAGCACCTGGTGCTCGACCGGTGGCAGGAGCTCGCGCCGGAGATACGGAGACTCTCGGCCGGCTACGGGCTCGAGCTCCTCGCGATGGAGCAACCCTCGCAGGACCGCGCGCGCATGGAGACCGCATTCCAAGCCGCCGTCGACATCGGGATCCCTATCGTGAACTGCGGCCCCGGTGGCAAGTCGGACGACGAGGAGGCTTGGCCGCAGGTGATCGACTCGCTCGGCAAACTGGCGGATCGCGCCCAGCACTATGGTGTGACGCTATGCGTGAAGGCCCACGTGGGCGGGAGCATCTACAACACCCCGACGACGCTTCGCGCGATGAAGGAGATCGGCTCGCCCGCGTTCGGGATCGACATGGACCCCTCGCACATCCACCGGGCGAACGAGAACCCGGTCGAGGCGATCGCGGCCGTGATCGCGCGCGTGAAGCACGTGCACATCCGTGACTGCAAGGGTCGGCAGCAGGGCCCCGGCGTGCCGGAGCTGCAGGCGAACGGCAGGGGCGACATCGACCTCGTCGGCTACGTGCGGGTCCTGCAGGAGAACGGCTACGCGGGCCCGCTCGACCTGGAGATCATCGGCGCGAAGGAGTACGAGCTGGCGCAGTGCGCCATCATCGCGGCCGAGTCCCGCGGCCACATGCAGGCCTGCCTCCAGGCGTGCGGGGCGAGGTAGGGGAGATGCGCCGTCCTGGCGCTCGTCTGCCGAACACGCCAGCGCCCTTTGACGCCCATTGCGGAGGGCGCTAGACTTCCTCTGGTGCAAAGAGGGCATCGAGTTGGTGCAGCCCGCGGTCAAAGCCGAGCTGCCCGAACCGGAGACGTACACCCCAGAGCGTCTCGCGGAATTCCTGCTCAACTGCGCCGTCGACGAGCACGACTACGCTGAGCTTCGCGAACTGGTGTACCGCGAGCTCGGCCTCGACCCGGACTCCATACCCCACGATCCCCCCGCACGCCGTGGATAGGCTGTTTCTTGACTCGAGCGTCCTCGTCTCAGCGGCCTACACAGAGGACAGCCGAGTGCGTCGCCTGTGGTCGCTGCCCGGAGTCGTTCTGGTCACCCCGACCTATGCCATCGACGAGGCACGGCGCAACCTGGTCCGACCTGGGCAGTCGGCTCGACTCCACGCCCTGACGCAGCGCCTTGTGGTCGTTGAGTCAGTGATGCCCGAACCGGGGTCGCTGCCTGTGTGCTTGCCTGACAAGGATGCTCCAGTACTTGCTGATGCTATCCTGTCGAGCGCCACGCACCTGCTCACCGGCGACAAGCAGCACTTCGGGCCCTACCTCCGGAGTATCGTCGGCGGGCTCCTCGTGCTCACCCCCAGTGCGTACCTGGTTGAGCGCGCTGCGTGAACCGGAGCGCGGCCCGCTGTAGTGGTGCGCCTTCTTGGCGGCTGGCGTGCAACCCGCATCGCCGCACGTGCTTCAGTGCCCGGTCCGGCTCCACCGATTGCCATTACAGTGCCCCGTAAGATTCGCCCCCGCCGCGCGTCTATCATACGGACGCTCTCTACACAGGCAGGGCTGAGTTGGCGACCGCACGAGCGGACAACCAGTTTGGTGCCGATGCTGAGCTCGCAGCTCGGCTCGATCACTACAGGGGAGCCGCGTTCGCGATCGCATTCGATCGGCTCGGAAGCCGCCACGACGCCGAGGACGTGACTCAGGAGGCCCTGACGCGGGCATGGGCGTCCCGCGACACGATCCAGCGCGTGGATGCGCTGCCGGGGTGGCTGCGGACCACCGTTGTCAACCTCTGTGCCGACAGGCTCCGCCGCACGCGGGAGCTGCCGATGGGCGTTGTCGTCGAGGGCCCGGCCACCGAGTCGGCGGCCGCGTCCGTCTCCCGGCGCCATGCTGTGAGGGAGCTCAGGCGAGCCCTTCGGGAGCTGCCGGAGAACAACCGTCTGGCGCTGATGCTCCACGCCATCGCCGGCTACTCCTACGCCGACATCGCCTCGATCCTGAGCGTCCCCATCACCACCGTCGAAGGCCGCATTCACCGCGCCCGAGCCCGGCTGCGCGCGAGGATGGTGCGGCATCTTGGCGATCTTCTGGGCCACGAAGGAGAGTGAGTCATATGACCGGGTCGGGCACTGTAAGCAGCAGCGATCTGTCAGGCTGGACGAGAGGGCTCGCCATGTTGCTCGGCGCTGGTGTCCCACTGGGCGTCTCGCTCGAGACGCTGGCGAACGCCGAGCCGAGTCCTCGACTTGCCGAGGCGAGCGCCGTGCTCCTGTCTGAGGTCGTGGATAGAGGGCGGACTCTCTCGGAAGCGATGGCTTGCCTCGGCGACGTGTTTGACGAGCGCTACGTCGCGTTGGTGCGGGCTGGGGAGGTGGGCGGCATACTGGACGAGACGCTCGCGCTCATCGTCGACCTCGCGGATCGGGAGCGCGACATCGATGCGCGGGTCAAGCTCCTCCGGTCGGTGCGCCACGTCGAGGGCCGAGATGTCCCCGCAGAGACCGCGGATGCCCGGGCGGCCGAGCGGACGGGAGCCGCGGCGCTGTTCTGCGAGGTGCTGGGGATGCTCCTCGGCTCCGGGGTGCCGCTCCCCATGTCCCTCGCGACATCGGCTGCCCTACTACCAGCGGAGGAGCGAGAGCACGTCGCGGAGCTGGCATCCGGACTCGATGCCAAGGACGCCCCGAGGACAGCCCTCGGGGCGTGGTTCGGCGACTGGGCCTTCATCGCTCCCGTCGTTCGAACTGTCCTCGCAGTGGGTGCGCGCACGGGCACCCTCGACCACGCCGCAGCGAAGGCGGCCGAGTACCTGTTCGGGATGAGGGCGGCGCTGGCTCTTGAGGGGCCGGAAGCCGCCTAGGCCCACACGCGCCCCTTGCGCTCGCGAGCGGCGGAAGGGGTGTCGGGGATCGCCTGAAGCACCTGCATCAGGTCGCCTAGCGCACGTAGCGACACGCGACTGCGCGCAATGTGCGCGTGCTCGACCGGCAGCGCGATCGACAGCACGCGACACAGCGGCGAGAAGAACGAGGTCAAGCTGCCCGAGCGCGCAGTAGCCAGGCTAATGCGGCAGCCCGCCTTGAGCAGCTCGTCGTACAGGTTCAGGCTGAAGTGCGGGTCCACGATAGAGCCGCGCTCGGTGATCCGCACAGCGCACTCATCGAGGGCCACGCCCCAGACATTCGCCAGGCCGGGCACGTCGCAATTGACGGTCATGGCCAGCCCTGGCAGATGCCGGCGCGCAAACTCGACCGCCTTCTGGACCGGCAGAGAGGAGCACTCTTCGGCGAAGACCAGCATCAGGGCTACGTCCGCCCGAGCCAGCAGGCGCGCGGCCTCGACCACCGCGAACACCGTGGCGCGCGGGTCAAGAGCCTTGCCGCAGAGCCAGTCGCCCTCCAGCGACGCGGTCTCGTCGAATGTGAACACCGTGCGGTAGGGCCGCAGGCCGAGACCCTCGAGCAGGAGATCGCCGTCCACCAGCACTCCCGAGCACGGGCGCACGGTCGCTCCGGTCTTGTCATCGTAGTCCATCGCGAGCAGCGCGCGCCCGGCCAAGGCCGCCGAAGGCACGCCGATGGTCAGCGTGGAGAAACCTGAGCCGTCCTGCTGATGCTCGAGTACGAGCCCGCCCACTTCATCCAGATGCGCCATGTAGAGGAGGCGGACATCCTCGATCCGTCCGAACGACGGGCGGCAGAACAGGAAGCCGTCTTCGAGGAGCGTGGCGTGCCAGCCGTCGAGTCGGTCAACAGCCCAGCTCACAGCCGGCCCGCATGCCGTCGCGACAGACACAAGGTCGCACAGGCGCCTGAGTGCCGGCACGTCGGGATCCACTAGGTCTCACATCCCGTCGTTGCCCGGGATTGGGCGTACCCGCTCAGCTTGTCCCCATGCAGCGCGGATGTCAAGCCCAAACCCCCGCCCAACGTAACAGCTCACGGTCGTGGACAGCAAGCGGCTCAGGGATGTAGTGACGGGATGACGGCGCGGCGACGACACCCGTACCTTCCAGTCCCTCCGCACACCCAAGCCCGTGGGACCGCAAG
>Ga0315282_10004213_pt1 | contig 25155 bp, 23 predicted proteins | sample YL17G07_20_MG_FD_203693 | JGI IMG/M metagenome (GOLD analysis project Ga0315282, IMG submission 203693) | Sediment microbial communities from Yellowstone Lake, YNP, Wyoming, USA - YL17G07_20 | ecosystem: Environmental > Aquatic > Freshwater > Lake > Sediment | place: USA: Wyoming | collected... | reverse complement strand
ATGGTCGCGACCTGCCGCCAACAGAACCGCCGCGTCTTCCAGTTCTTCTGCAACGCCATCAATGCCCACTTCCGAAAAGAAACCGCCCCTTCTCTGTTATATTGATGCAGAGCCGTGAACGGTTACCTGATTTCTAACCCTCTTGGTCCTTCGGAAGTCGCGTTCACTATGGGTGCTAGGGAGGATATGGAGAATGAAGACTTGGTTCCAAGTACTCAGTACGATGAGTCTGGTCGCTGTCTTCTTTGGGCTAGGGCAGTGCTCCTGCCGTGAAACAAAGGGGCCACCTCACACCGGGGAGTCTCGGCTCAACGATATTCTCGCGTCAGGACGCATTCGTTGTAGCTACATAGTCTATTCGCCCTATTTTCGGAAGAACCCTAACACCGGGGAACTGTCCGGCATCTTCCACGATATCATGGAGGAAATCGGTCGCGCTGCCGATCTCAAGATTGAGTGGGTCGAGGAGGTAGGCTATGAGAACATATTTGCGGGCCTTGAGAGTGGAAGGCACGATGTCTTCGCGGGCGGCCTTTGGCCCAGCACGAGCCGCGCCAAAGCCGCTGGATTTACAGTTCCGGTCTTCTATAGTGTGATAAAGGCTTGGGGTAGAGCGGATGAAACAAGGTTCCAAGACCTTGATGGCATTAACAGCCCAGACGTCCGTATCGCCACTATCGATGGAGCGATGGAAGACGTCATTGCCAAGGCAGACTACCCCTTAGCGCGGCGACAATCGTTGCCACAGCTTAGCCCCTTTACGCAGAACTTGCTAAACATCACGTCAAATAAGGCTGACGTGACCTTTGCCGAGCCAGGGATTATCCAGGAGTTCTTGCAGTCTAATCCGAACACTCTGAAGGAACTAGCGCCTAACAAGCCTCTGCGCGTCTTTGGAAATTCTCTGGTTGTGCCACGCGGCGACCAGCAACTCATTGCGTTTTTTGATGTCGCTCTCAGAGAGTTGCTCTACAGTGGCAGGGTTGACCGAATTCTACGGCAGTATGAGCCTGCACCTGGCGTCTTCCCTAGAGTGGCGCTCCCGTACCAGCCTGAAACGGCGGTCTTGCGTCTCAAGAGTGCGGGGTAATGGCTGCCCTGTGGTGGGAGTTCGGCCTTGAATGTTTTCGACATCATCATCCGCTACCGCGAAGCTTTCGCGCAGGGCCTGTTCGTTACACTCAAGCTTGCTGCTATAACGTGGTTCGTCGGCATGTCGCTGGGTGGGCTCATTGGAGCTAGCGCGCATCGTTGGCCGCGTGCAGTCGGCTTGCCGCTTCGTTCAATAGCGTTTCTGTTGTCGGGGATTCCTCTGCTCGTACTGCTCTATTGGGCGCATTTCCCACTGCAGACGCTGCTTCATATTGTCATTGACCCATTCGTGACAGCTGCCTCGCTCCTCAGCTTGATCAACACCGTGATTGTAGCGGAAATCTGGCGAACTGCTCTCGACGACTTTCGCCGAGAGTATTTGCTCGCGGCGATGGTATGCGGCATGAAGCGGGGCGAGGCACTTCGTTACATCCAGATTCCCCTGGTCTTACGCTCCGCTCTACCCATGCTCTTAGCCGTTCAAGTCACAATGCTCCAAATGACTTTGTTTGCGAGTTTGATATCCGTAGAAGAGCTTTTCCGCGTCGCCCAGCGCATTAACGCTTCCATATATAGGCCGGTCGAAATCTATTCTGCGCTCGCGGTCTTTTTTATCATTATTTGTGTTCCTCCGTACTTGGTCGCATTTTGGATGCGTCAACAGTTCACTCGCGACCTATCGGAGCAGTAAGGCGAGACATCATGCTACAGGCGAAACGATTGATCAAGCGGTATGGCTCGGTTGAAGCACTGCGAGACGTGTCCGCCCATGTAAACCCGGGCGCAGTTACTGTCGTTATAGGACCAAGCGGCGGGGGCAAGAGCACGTTGGTGCGTTCAATGTCGCTGCTTGATCCGCCAGATGAAGGGGAAGTTATCCTTGATGGAAACCAAATCAAGACAGTGGATCGCGCCTGGGCATCAGGTGCCTTCTCCCTGTGGCCTACTATCACGGTAGTGTTTCAGCAGCTATTCCTATGGCCGCACAAGACGCTTGCCAGCAATGTGAAGCTACCTGCGGTGCTTCGCGGAAGACCATTGAATAGATACGATTCCTTGGTCCGCCAACTTGCTATTGGTGATGTTATGGACCGGTTCCCGAATCAAGTAAGTGTCGGCCAACGACAGCGAGCAGCATTGGCACGGGCTCTACTGCTGCAGCCCCGATTCCTACTTCTGGACGAGATCACGGCCGCTCTTGATGTCGAGCAAGTCAGTGCCCTCACGGGTGTTCTTATGGACTGCCTGAATCTCGGAATGGGTCTCCTCGTTGTCAGTCATCATATGGGCTTCGCTCGCAGTCTTCTTACGCATCATGACGGAGGTTCCTTTGTCTTTCTGGATGGTGGCCAGGTGATTGAGGCTGGTGACGCATGCCAGTTTGCTGCCCCCTCTTCTCAGCGAATGCAGCGGTTCCTCGCGACCGCAAGATCTGTTTCATAACTTGAAATTGGGGTTTTTGCATGACGGTTAACATTCCTAAACACGACATTCGAGCACCGTCCTTTTGGGCCGATCATGACGCGGCACTCTACGATGAGTTGGCTGGGCTTACTGACCCTGCTTACGAGTCATTGCACGAAAACCTGACCGCACAATTCGTCTCCTGGCTTGCCTCGAAGCCACCGTCTGAGGTTCCTGCGAACGGTATCCTCGTGCTCGATGCCGGGTGCGGCACTGGTAAAGAAGCTGTTGGCCTACTCCGTGCTGACCCACGCGTTCATGTGCTCGGCATAGACGTCAGTGGACCCATGATGGATCAGTGCCGCCGACGATTGGAGCGAGAATCTGGGGACGAAACCGCATCAGGGCGTTGCGTTCTCGTTCAGTCCGACGTGCGAGACAGCGATTGGCTTGACGCAGCGATGTCGCGAAGCCTTCCGTCCCAATGGCCGACTTCCTTGTTTGCGGCCGTTTCGGCGTACGCACTTCATCACTTTAGCCCGCCCGTCAAGCGGACCATCTACAGCGATGTTCATCGACACTTACGTACGGGCGGTGCGCTGGTGAACGGAGACTTATTTTCATTCCAGACGCCTTGGTTGGCGACCTACGCACAGACAGTGGAAGAATGTTGGATTGAGAGCCAGATGACCGCCGCTGCTGGTAGTATTGGACAATACTCTGTGACGGATCCTGCAGTCTGGCACCGACTAAAGGAGCAATGGCTCTGCCATCTTCGCAACGAGAATTGCCCGCTCCCTGCTCTTCGCTCGCATGCTGCTAGCAAGTCGAACAAAGCCGAACATAGCGAGCAACACTTGCTGGCTGATAGTGGCTTTGATGCGGTGGAGTGTACGTTCCGTTGTGGGCAGTCTGCTATACTATGGGCTTTCAAAGACGGAGATAGTGATGAGCGTTCGAAATGCTGTTAAGTTGACTCTGAAGAACAAAGCGTGGGTCGTGTTGGACTCTGCTTCCACGACCGTGTGCGGGGAGGCTAAACATATTATAGATTTCATGCAGCAAGCCGTCGACGATGACGTCGTAGTGTCTCTCTGCAAACAGCTTGGTATATACAGTACAGGCTTCCTGTTCCATAATGTCACGAAGGGTTATACAGAATTCTACAGAGAGAATGTGCCTCCCCCCACCTACAGAACACAATACTTATGGGATGACGGTCTCCCCCACTGGGACCTGTCAAAATGCTTGCATTGGCTATTCGTGCACGTAAGACAGATTCAGTATGAGTTGCGTGGAGATGATCTACGAGCGGAAGATTACTTCGCTAACCTCCCAACTGGCAGTGGTATCCACGACCCGTACGCTCTTAAACCCGAGAAAGGCTGGCGACGCGATTTTGGCGTCCACTATTGCACCGTCGGAGAGATGGTCTACGCGCCATTTGTTTGGCGGTTCCTTTCTCTTGCTCGCGACAACGGCTGGGGCAATAGGTCCATCGGGGATATTCGATTGGAACTTGATGATCATAGCCTTGCCTTCTCTCCATGCATCTGGCAGGGTAAGTCAGTCGTCGACCAGTACGCAGAGAGTGACAACCAGACTCAGGGGAATGCGCGACTATTCACCCGGCTTTGGGGAGAGAGGATCGGGCCGCAAGAGTCTTGGCGCAAGGAATGGCCTGCACTACTGCTTTCACTCCAGGATGTCCGACTCCAAGCAGCTATACGGACTTCTGTGGTCCGTTTTTTGAGGCACGGAGGGTTTGTACGCATGAATGGGATGCCGGACGTGAATGATGATGTGGTATTTAACGCAGTTTTGCAGCATTCGATTCCTGCGTTTCTGGATTGGCTCAACGACCAAGCGACTGTCAGTACTGTTGATGAAGGGCTACGCATTCTGGAGTCATACGCAAGACTACCAATCCTGCCCTTCTATTTTTGGAATGCGTTGAATGGAACCCCAATCTGCTACGGCGTAATTCCAATCTGGACGTCGCAGAACCACTGTATCAGTAATCCTGCTGGCGAGTGCCGCCACCTTGGTCTTGCCCTTACGGGCTTGAGTCCAATAGCTGCGTGGGATTGGACGTCGCGTGGCATGGGCGGTTTGCGGGTCTCGCGGGCGGAGCCGCGTGTGCTGATCAATGTTCTGCGGTTGATGGCTCGTCCTTTAGTTGAGTGCAGGTTGTACCACCCACTTTGGGAGCAATTGGATAAGGACATGCGTGAACGTATTGGTGGTAAGATTGAAGAGGAATGGCACAAAGGTAAATGAGAGGAAAAGCTATGTCGCAGATGTGGAAACGCTTTGGATTTAAGGACACGCCATATCGTGTGACGCCACTGGAGCCCACAGAGGAGGACGCGGAGTTGTTTACGGGTCGTCAGCAAGAATCCGCGCGTTTCCTGACACTTATGGACACATCCGATGGTTGTGTTGTCGTTGTCTCCGGCGAGGGAGGAATCGGCAAGACAAGTTTCATCAATGTGCACCAGCATTGGATGATAACGGCGCAGGCGGGATTGACGCCGCGCCTGCTGTTAAGCCGCGAGTTCGCCAAGATTGCTAGCGGTGATGACGAACGAAGCCTAGCCCAAAAGACCGTGCGTAGCACGATAGGCAATGCCATTGCTGAGTTCAAGCGAAGAGACACCAAAATCCCAAGACAGATCAAGCAGATTGAAGGTTGGCTCTCGCATAAACCAAGTACGACCGGGTTGGACATCGGCTTGCAGATCCTCGGGGTTGGAGGACACATCGCGCGCGCCGTTAGCCTTCCGCCTGTCGCTGAGACCACTCTCGAGAGTTGGCAGGAAATCCTGTCTGTTATCACAACTGAATGCCTTGACAAACTCGAAGTCGACGGTGTGATTGTCTGCCTCGATAACGCAGAGGTCCTCAGTCCCGAAAGGCTATGCAGGATTATGATGGCATTCAGGGATACGCTATTTGTCACTAAGAAGATATGGTGGATACTGTGCGGACAATCGCAATTGTATAACGTACTCGATGCACATGATCGACGCATCTCCCAGCGAATACGCGGTCCGGGCGTCGAGATTCCGCCCATGACCGAGAAGGAACTCTACGAACTGGTTGAACGCCGGATCAAACGGTACAGATCCAGCAGTGAGGCGACGTGCCCCCTATCGGAGCAGATTCACGGCCGGTTGTTCCGAGCGTCGCGCGGGGTCGCACGATTTGTGCTACACACGGGAGACCTGTTGGTAAATGAACTCGTTACTGATGTGCGACAGTCCGTTCAGGAGAAGATTGGTAACCGCAGGATAGTGCCGCAGCTCCTTGAAAAACTGCTTGATGAGAAGCTCAACGAGATCCTATTCGAACGTCGTATACCGGACGAAGTGGCAGAAAGGAAGCTCGCGCAGATGTCCGCCGGAATGCTCGCTGGCAAGGGATTGTCTGAGAACGAGATAGCGAGTGTAGCTCTTGTGGGGGACCGAGATGTAACGGACGAGCAGTACAGCGAATTTGGGGTTAGCTCAGCCCAGCTATTTCGAGAGTCATTTCTGGAGAAGATGACAGGCTATGGACTTCTCCAGCGAAGGTCAATTCACCACCAGGAACGGTTTAGGCTGAGGGATTTCGCATATTTATGCAACGATCTCAAGGCATTTGACCAAGCCAAGAAAGAGGCCGCAAGAAGAGGTGATTGATAGGAGTATGGAGGCGGACGAGTCTATCTGCGCCATCTTCCGAGACAAATCCCTCTTTTCTGCCTTATCATTCGTGGGCTTGTTCGATCATCAACGGTTTGGCTATCGTAGCTTCTTATGGGTAAACTTTCGCGCGTTTAACCCTACATAATCCGACACTATCTGCCCCTTGCCGTAGAGCTTCCATTTGTAGGGGCTTCGCAGGGTCGGCCCTCAAAATAACAATTAGGGGGAAAGCCCCAGGGGGCACACCTGCACATCTCACACCGGCTATAGAGGATATACATCTACCACAATTTAGCACATCTGCCCTCTTGGTTTGTTTCGTACTCTCGGTGCTCTTCGTGGTTTGATCCGGGCATCTGAGCGATGCCCGCGAGATCGCAGGCCAGGTACCCGGCTAAGAGAATCATTTCTTGTCTAACTCGGGTGGATTACCCACATCGTCGGGGACGCTGCCAGAGTCATCATTGCTTTTGGCGTGTGTGCGGACGAAGACCCAGACAAGACCCAGGATGGGAAGACCCCCGAGGAACCCTCCCGACCACTGGTAGCCTTTCGAGATGCAGTACACGCCGCCGCCAATCCCGCCCAAGGCTATCAGTAGGGCAAACACCTGGCCGACTATGTTCAGAATAAAACCCTGAGTCAAATCGCGGCTGCTTATGGTATGGCGGTGTTTGGATTCCTCCTCGGCCATCTTTATGATTCGATCAGCGGCGCCCGGGAGGACCTCTTCGAAGCCTCTGAGCATATCCGGGTCTGGAAGGGGGCCCCTATAGGCCCGAATGATGGAGTGTACGACCTCCTCTTCGGCCTCGTCCGACAGTCTTACCACGACTTCTTGTTTCTCAGGAATGGTACCGCTGATCGGTGGGGATTCGATGGACGTGTCGTCAGTTTTCTTCTTTGGAGAGTCGGTCATGAGAACGTGGCCACCTACAACTTGCCCTGGGCATGCGCACTCATGGCGCCGCGTATGTCGTCCCCAATCTTGTGCCAGTCTTCACTGAGTGATTCGCTGATAGTCTTGCGCAAGACTGCATCTGCACGCCGGCTGTGGACAGCCTTTCCCAGATTGAAGACACTTCCACAGCCTTCCACGACTCTGCTGAAACGGCCTGAGGCTGCCCTCTTGGATGTCGTTGCTTCAGCCTTTGCTCCCACAATCCTCGAAGAAGCCGAGGTGGATCCCGAGATCGCGCTGCTCTTGAACGTGATACAGACAACAACACGTTCCCCCCTGCGGATAATGCAGTCGGGTCCTTCAGATGTGCGACTTCCACGCTTGGCAGTTGAGCCAACGGTGCCGTTCTTGATTATCGAGACAAATCTGTTGAGAGTCATGTATGATCCCTGCTACAGGCGTCAATGTCGGAAGAAACGCACTCTGCCTCTAATATTATATGCGAAGCACACTGCCCATGCAAGCAACAGCTTTCTCATTCTTCGCACAAGAATCAGTTATCGGTCCATCCTATGTACGGTGGAAAGCATACACCATGTTCGCCAAAAGGCAAGAGAAACCGGCGCACAGTGGAGCCTGTAAAGGACTGAATGCCCACCTGCGAGGGAATGACGCACCGAGGTCCAGGTTCATCGGCGGCTATGTCACCTGAGCTTCTTATGGGTGAATTTTCTCGCGTTCAGGCCGACGTAATCAGCGACGATTTGGCCTTTGCCGTAGAGTTTCCATTTGTAGATCAGCAGGCCGTCGAGTCCTACGGGGCCTCGGGCGTGGATTTTACTCGTGCTGATACCGACTTCGGCGCCTAAGCCGTAGCGATAGCCGTCGCTTCCTCACCCCAACAAAGCGGGCGGACGCCGGCGAAGGCGTTTTACTGGCCGGATCGCTTGTGGTATAATGGCGGTAAAGCATGATAGGAGGTATTCGCCATGACGTTTGAACGCATTACGGTGGACCCGAAAGTCTGTGGGGGCAAACCGACGATTCGCGGGCTGCGTTTCCCGGTATCTCGGCTGCTGGGGCTATTGGCCTCTGGCGAGACGCGGGAATCCATCCTGAAAGCGTACCCCTACTTGGAGGCGGAAGACATTCAGGAGGCCCTGAACTACGCAGCATTCCTCGCCGATGAGGAGGTCGTCGAGTTCGCCTCATGAGATTCCTGCTCGACATGCCGGTGTCGTTCCTGCTGCTCGATGTGCTGCAAGCCCACGGGCACGAAGGAGTGCATGCTCACGACATCGGCAAGGATCGCGCGCCGGATGACGAGCTGCTGGAGATCGCCCGGCGCGAGGGCCGGGTGATTGTCACGGCGGATTTGGATTTTCCCCGGCTCATGGCGCTCAGTCTGGCGGAGGGGCCTGGCTTGATCCTGTTTCGAGGCGGGAACTACTCCGATCAGGAAATGTGCGAGTTGCTCGCCCGCGTCCTGCGAAGAGTGCCTGCGGAGACCCTGGAGAAGTCAATCTGCGTCGTGGACAGGAAGCGCATACGCGTTACGCGGCTGCCATTCGGTCGCAAGCCTTGAGACCTCTACGCATCCCAGGCTCTGCTGATGAAACCGGTTGCTGATTGTTCGTTTTTGGCGGTTAGTAGGCCTTCTTGGCGTTCTCCGCGTCTCTGCGCGACGTGACGTTTTCGCGTGGTTCGCGTCTTTCGCGGTTGAAGGACTGGATTCCCGATCAGGTCGGGAATGACATACGGGGGCGGCGTTCATCTGCGGCTCGATCACCGCAGCTTCTTGTGAGTGAATTTCCTGGCGTTGAGGCCGACATAATCGGCGACTATCTGCCCCTTACCATACAGTTTCCATTTGTAGATCAGTAGGCCGTCGAGGCCTACGGGGCCGCGGGCGTGGATTTTGCTGGTGCTGATACCGACTTCGGCACCTAAGCCGTATCTCGTATTTCGCGCCTCGTCGTTCGCAGCACCCGCGCCCTGTGATGCCGGCCGGAAGATGATCAGAACAGCGGCTTGGCTTCGAGAGATTTTCGGATTTCCCGTCGGACGAGGCGGGCCAGCCGGACCGCTTCCTTCGCTTCGGAAAGTTTCACCGGATTGTAGGGTCCCGGATAGCGCATCACGGTGGCGTAATCGGTCAGCCTTCGTTGCTGTTCGACGGTCAGCGACACTCGCGCGTGTTTCGGCATGAGTCCTACGAGCGTCTCGACATCATGCGTTTTGGGGAAGGCAATCTCCGAAGCCACGAGAAAGGCTTTAACGTACTTCTCCACGCACTGCTGAGCGTGGAAGCACACCGTATCGATGGGACCCTCGGCGCCGAGCTTGAGTGTGTGGGTCGCGTTCTTCAGGTCGTTCTCGGCCTTGGCGATCCACTCCCGCGCGACGACTGCGGCGTTGTCACGACTTGGCATACAGGAGTTTTCCTTCCCGCCAGGCGGGCCGTTCGACGGTCCCGATGGTGTCCTTGCGCCATTCGAATTGCTCCGGCGTGGTGACGATCACATCCTTGGGCACTCGGATGTCGTGCAGGGCGACCCCGATATCGACGGCCATCTGACGGGTCGAGCCGGCAACGGGCATGACGATGAGCAGGTCCACGTCGCTGTCCGGGCCGGCGTCTCCGCGAGCGTAGGAGCCGAACAGGATGATCTTGTCCGGGTCGAACCGCCTGACGATCCGGTCCACCATCCTGCGGATCGGCTCATCCTTCAGCGAGGCTCGCTTCTTCAGAATGCTGCGACTGGAAGTCATCGGCCGTTTCTCCTTGTCTGTCATCCTGCATCCTATCATGGAGGTTGCGGTCATCGCAACTTCTTATGCGTGAATTTTCTCGCGTTCAGGCCGACATAATCGGCGACTATCTGGCCTTTGCCGTAGAGTTTCCACTTATAGATCAGGAGGCCGCCTTTGGATTTACGATTTATGAATTATGATTTACGATTGAATCTGCGTTGATCGGCGTTAATCTGCGGTTTCATCAGCGAAGTTTCTTATGGGTGAATTTCCTGGCGTTGAGGCCGACATAATCGGCGACTATCTGCCCCTTACCATACAGTTTCCATTTGTAGATCAGTAGGCCGTCGAGGCCTACGGGGCCTCGGGCGTGGATTTTGCTGGTGCTGATTCCGACTTCGGCGCCCAAGCCGTAACGGTAGCCGTCGCTGAAACGCGTGGAGCAGTTCCAGAAGACGTCGGCGGAATCGACGAGGCTCATGAATCGCTCGGCCTTTTCGCGGTCGGCGGTGACGATGGCGTCGGTGTGACGCGAGCCGTAGCGGTTGATGTGGTCGATGGCGGCGTCCAGGCCGTCCACGACCTTGATCGAGAGGATGTAGTCGAGGTACTCGGTGGACCAGTCTTCTTCCGTGGCGGGCTCGCAGTCGATGATGGCGCGGGTGCGCTCGCAGCCTTTGAGCGTGCAGTGGCAGTCGTCGAGGACCTTCTGGACGGCGGGGAGGAAGGCGGGGGCGATAGCGGCGTCGACGAGGAGGGTCTCGGCGGCGTTGCAGACGGCGACGTACTGGCACTTGGCGTCGACGGTGATGCGGACGGCCATGTCGAGGTCGGCGTCGGCGTCGACGTAGACGTGGCAGATGCCTTCGGCGTGGCCGAGGACGGGGATGCTCGTGCTGCGCATGATGTGGCGGACGAATTCGTTGGAGCCGCGGGGGATCAGCAGGTCGATTTGGTCGTCGAGGGCGAGCATGTCGGCGACGTCCTGGCGGGTTTCGAGGAGCTGGATCCAGCCGTCGGGCAGGCCGGCGGAGGCGGCGGCGAGGGCGATGGTGTCGGCGAGGATGCGGTTGGTGCGTGCGGCCTCGCTGCCGCCTTTGAGCAGGCAGGCGTTGCCGCTCTTGAGGCAGAGGGTCGAGATTTGCACGAGGGCGTCGGGGCGGGACTCGAAGACCACGCCGATGACGCCGATCGGGCAGGAGACGCGGTAGAGCTCGAGGGCGTCGTCGAGCTCGATGGCGGAGAGGGTGCGGCCGACGGGGTCGGGGAGCTGAATCAGGCTGTGGATGCCGGCACAAACGTCGGCGAGCTTGCCGTCGTCGAATTTCAGGCGCTTGAGCAGCGGGGCCGCCAGGTGGTTCTTTTCGGCGGCGGCAAGGTCCTGCTGGTTGGCGGCGATGATTTCGGCACTGCGATCCTGCAAGGCCTTGGCGATTTCGTTCAGTGCGGCGTTTTTCACCTCCGTCTTCACCGCACCCAGCCGAATCGACGCCGTCTTCGCCGCCTCCGCCCGTTCTGCAACTTTCATTTTTCTTGACATCTGAATCTGCACCGCTTAACCTGCTTATTTGTAGAAACCAGTCATTATACGCTCTCAACGGAAAAAATCAACAATCGCACGCGGGTGTTGCTTAGTGGTAAAGCACTAGCCTTCCAAGCTAGCTACGCGGGTTCGATCCCCGCCACCCGCTTTTTGTTTGCGCGTATTGCGGCGTGGGGTAAATGGCAGTCGGAGAATGTCGCGCTCAGCATCGTGTTTCGCGGGCTTTAGATGATCGCAGGAGAGCCTGCCTCGTTGCCACGCTCCTGCCAACGGCACGAGGCGGACGCCACAGCACCCGAGTCAAACCATCGATCTCGCAGGGGCATGGCCTCTAAGGCGTGCACTATCGCCAGGCGGAGTGGAGGGGGTGGACTTCGAGGGCATCGAGGCGGAGGGGGGCGGGCTCGGCGAAGATCTGGAGCGACTTGCCAGTGTCGGGTGCAACGCCCTCTGATTGATTATTGATGATCGATGATTGATCATCGGGAGGGTGGGACGGCGTCTGGTTGATTATTGATGACGGAGATTGCCGCGTCGCTGCACTCCTCGCAACGACATCGTTGATGAGCGCGGGGGCGGCGATGGGCATGTACACAAGGCCGTCGGCGGCGAAGATCTCGACCGACGTGCGGTCCACGAGCAGCTCCAGATGGAGCACGCCGTCGGTTGCCGCCAGCGGCGTGGTTTTGTCGAGGCACGACAGTTCCCGCTTCGCCGTATCGTATTGGACCCGCAGGCCGCGAACGATGAAGCCCATCTTGCTCGCCTCGGCGGTGCGGAACGCTGCCCGAATGTGAAACAGCTCGCCCTCGACGCCCGGCACCGGGTTCTTGCCCATCGGCAGGTTGAGGTCCTTCCACTGCCGCCCGTCGGCGTAGAGCCGCTCGACCTCCCGGACCGGCCGTGCGACCAGCCGCACGCCGTCCTGCGTCGTCCGCAGGCCCAGCTCCACCGGGAACAGCATCATCTGGTTGAACGGCATGCCGGGCATCTCGACCCGGCCCCAGGCGATCTGAATTCGCCGCCCGTCCGCCGCCGGCACGTTGTTGAACGTCTGCGAGGCGTAGAAGCAGTTACCGTAGCTGTACCGCTGCTTGGGCGACTGCGGCGCGAACGTCCGGCCGTCGAATGTCCCGACCATGTAGTCCCCGTCGGCCGCGTGGAGCACCCATTTCCGATTCGCCGTATCCCCATCGACCGGCAGCTCGAAAATCTCCGGGCACTCGAAGAAGCCCTCGATTGCACTCGCGTATTCCCATTTCTTCAGGTCCGCCGACGTGTAGAACGCCACGGCACGCTTGCCGCCGGTCTCGTCGTACAGTGCCATGACCCAGTGGCGCCCCGGCCCATACCAGATCACCTTCGGGTCGCGGCCCTGGTGCCGGACCACGGGGTTGCCGTCGAACTCGGCGAAGGTCCGCCCGCGGTCATTGCTGTAGGCGATGCATTCGCCGCGCCCGGTGCTCGTGTACGCCGCCACGATCGCGTCCTCCGCCCCGGTCTTGAAGCCGCCCGTATTGTTCACATCGACGACGGCGCTGCCTGAGAAGCACCAGTCGCCGAACTGCCGCGGGTACAAGGCGATCGGCAGCTCGCGCCAGTGCACGAGGTCATCGCTGACGGCGTGGCCCCAGTGCATGTTGCCCCACTGCACGCCGTACGGATTGTGCTGGTAGTACAGGTGCCACTCGCCCTTATAGAAGACCAGGCCGTTGGAGTCGTTGTTCCAGCCCCGGCGCGACGTGAAGTGCACCTGCGGCCGAAGCGTCTCCTTGTACAGGTCCTGCGCCCCGCGAATCTCGTCGCTCTGCTCCGCGAGATCGAGCCCGTGCGAGTATCGGGGCAGATTGTCCACCTGGATCGTCGCCTTCTTGCCGGCAAACGGCGTCAGGTCCAAGAACACCCAGAAATCCGCCTGCCGCTCCGCCAGCTCGATCTCGAATTCGCGCACGACCTTGTCCTCGACGAGGACGCGCATGCGGCGCTTGGGCGCGCCGTTCTTGACCGGCAGATTCAGGTACCGCTTGCCCACGAGGATCTCCCGGCTGGCATCGGCCGCATTGCGCTCATTGCTCTGAATAATGTGATCGACCAGGATGTGCCCCCAGCCGCCGGTGCGGTTGTCGATGATCTCGATGTGTGCGGTCTGGCCGATGAGGCCGGCGACATCCCAGACCTGCCAGTCCAGCCGCTCGAGCCCGCCGGGCTGGTCGTTCGGGCCCGTCGCCGTCCGCACGATCTTGCGTCCGACAATCAGATTCATGCACGTCTGTCCCGGCCACCGCCCCCCGCCGATCAGGAAGCTGATGTACTTTCGCTCGATCTTGAACGGCGGCGACGTGAGCGTCCCGGTCGAGCCGTCGCCCTCGTAGAAGCTGTTGACCAGTCCCTGCCCGAGGTACCCGGCGACCTCCATCTGCCCCCGCAGCCCTCCGTGCGCCGGCCCCCTGCCAAACGCCGGCCCCGTCGCGGCCCACCCGCCGTAATCCGCCCCCTCGAAATCCGCGATGACAATCTCCCCCTGCTCCCCCGACCCCGCCCAAACGTCCGACGCACTCAGCGCACCGAGCCCCAGCGCCAATATGCAAACTGCCACGCACATCTTCATCCGCGAGACCTTTCCAACCTTGCGGCCACGTCATCATCAACTCACGCCCCCGCATTATGCAGCCCCATCCGCCCGCTTGCAAGACCGCAACCCCGACTGGCCCCGCCCTACCCTTCCGGCGCAAACAGGCTGAACTCACCGAGAACCCCGGCGGGAGAAACCACCGATGATAAGGCAATGCCGATCCCTCACATCGACCGGTAATAGGGTTCACACCTACATATTTCATCCTGCGACACGCCAGAGCGGACAATGCCAGGCAGATTTTCGACGCCTGCTTGCAGTCTGTCAGAATCCGCGATAGTCTACATCCATGAATCAGAGGACACGATGCCCGATCAAGCAAGTCCCCAGGTGCCAGATTGTGAAATGTGGATTCCGCTGAAAAAGTACCATTTTAGACCATTTTGCCCTCATTTTCGGCCCTGAAAACGCGGGTGATTTGGCCGTTTTCGAGGGTTCTTCAGCAGAATCAAATGTGGAGGTGTGACCCTAGATTCTTTTCCCATGATCCGCAGGCGTCAGTTCGCGTGAGGCGATCCATCCCACCTTGCAGAGTTCTGCGTTCGGCAGCCTAGTAGACCAGGAACACCCAGACGAGCACGGGAAAAGTGATGACGATAGGCCCCGCGAAGACTACTACACGCATCACGTCTGGCATATTGAAGCCAAAGGCGATACAGATGGCGCTAACCCATGCACCGACAACGACCGCCGCCACGGCGCCCTTCCATCGCCGGGCCCTCGCTTTTGATTCAGGCTCCTGAGAACTCGGCACACACTGGTCGAGCATCCAAAACACCTTGCCCATCACCACCGCGCACACCACGAAGAAAACGACTGCCACAATAGTTCTGATAACCATGACAAGGGGACTCCGACATATCAGTACTCCTACTAATTGAGACCAGTAGGAGTCATCAGCCGGACGGGCGGTTATACGGGGGACTCCATCCCCACGATGATGGAATTGTAGAATAAGCACACACACCACGCAAGCGGATTCTGTGCGACCGTCTCTCTCATTGATAGAGATACGGGGTCACGGTAGAGATACGGGGTCACACCTATATATTTCCTCCTGCGACACGCGAGAGCGGACTATGCCAAGCGGATTCTCGACGCCTACTTGCAGTTTGTCAGAATCCGCGATAGTCTGCCCTCTATGAATCAGAGGGCATGATGCCCAGTCAAGCAAGTTCCGAGGTGCCAGATTGTGAAATGTGTAGGTGTGACCCCGGATTCGACCCATAGGTTGTTCCGAGCTAAGGAGAAGCCATGGAGAATCACGGCGGCTTACTGCCGGATGAAAGCAAGGGGAAGGCGCCACTAGATTTACGCATTATACCTTATTACTTCTATTTCATCGGTTTCTGTCGGATAGGATTCGCCCTTGTCTTGCTTAGCGGTCTCGCCAGGCCGGCGGAACCGCACCGTGTTCTCTTTGGCGCTCTGGCCCTGTCTAGCTCGCTGTCCGATGGAATCTTCATGTTTCTAGCAGGCCTAAGCTACTTACTTTGTGGGTGGGGTTTGATTCGCCGTGTCAAGTGGTCGTGGTGGTTCACCGTCATACTCCTGTTCTACAGCCGAGGGCGAAGGGTCACACCTACACATTTCACACAGTGGGAGATTGACAAGGGCTGCGGGAGCGGATACAGTGCCGATTGTCACGAGGATCACTGCATGGAAAGGGAAGGTGTATGGCTCGTCCGTTGCGAATCGAGTACGCCGGGGCGTGTTACCACGTGATGAACCGAGGCAACCGCCGGCAAACGGTGTTCGCCGCCCGCAGAGACTGTGAGTTGTTCCTGGAGCGGCTGGGGCAGTTCAGCCGTGGATTCGATGTGCGCATCCTGTGTTACTGCTGCATGCCCAACCACTTTCACCTCTACCTGCGGACGGAGCAGGCCAATCTCAGCCGCTTCATGCAGAGCCTGCTGACCTCCTTCACCGTCGCCCTGAACCGCCGCCAGCACAGCAGCGGCCACGTCTTCCAGGGTCGATTCAAGGCTCATCTGGTCGAGAATGAGACCTACGGGGCCGAGGTCTCGCGGTACATCCATCTCAACCCGGTCCGTACGAAGGCCCTGAAGCAGGCGGCCCTGCCGGTCCGGCGTCAGGCGCTGCGGGGCTTTGCATGGTCCAGCTATGCGGCATGCATCGGCTTGTCGGCGGGACCATCGTGGTTCGAGCCGGCGGGCGTGCTTTCGGACTGGGGCAGCCGCCGAAGCGTGCAGATGCGCCGGTATCGCGAGTACGTGGAGGAGGGCCTGCTGCGGGAGCTGGACAACCCGCTGGACCGGCTCGACGGGCAGATGATGCTCGGGACGGAGGGATTCATCGATCGGATACGCCGGGCCTACGTATTGACGCGCAGCGCCGACCGGCGGGAGCAGCCGGCCTTCGACCGTGCACGCCAGTCGGTTTCCGTGGATACGCTGGCCGGGTGGGTCGCAGCCGTGTACAAGTGCAGACCGGAGAAGCTGTTTACGCTCGGCGATTCGGATCGCCAGGCCAGATGCCTGTTGATGTACGGAGCATGCCGTTACTGCCGGGGTGCTGAAAGCCTCAGCTCGCTGGCGCCCCGATTTGGCGTGTCGCTCAGTGGACTGACGATGGCACGAGATCGCGCCGAACAAGCCCTCCGGCGGGATAAGACGATGAGTCACGCATGGTCGCTCGTGCAGAAACGCTATCATGCAGAATGCGGACTGTGAAATGTGTAGGTGTGACCCTAGATTCTTTTCGGGTCAGGCACGGGACAACGGGCTGGGCAGGTCCAGAGTCGATACGGCGTAGGGGGGGATGAGGGCCTGCCCTCAAATTAACAATTAGCGACTTGTGGACCCGTGGCGTCCTCTATGAGGAGGATTGGGACCGTGGGACCGGGTCTCAATTATTGACTATTCGTTGCCCGTGCCGATGCGATAATTGACGTAGACAATTGAATCGCGGTCTGAATTGCCTGCCCCGTATTGACTTGTCGCCGCTTGGCGGGTAGGTTCATGGCATGCTGCGGTGGCGCGGGAGACTCAGCACCCTGCCCGCCGTCCGGGCCAATGGAGGAACTGGAGGCGAAACCATGGCGCGTAGCCAGATGGCATATTAGCGAGATACCTTTATCTTTGCCTCAGTAATCGCGACCTGCGGGGCAGTCTGAATACTCCCGGCAATTGCGGCCGGGGACACGCTCGGGCGGGCTGATTTGCAGAAATCTTGTGCCGACACGGATTTTCGCATCCACATTTTCGACGGGACAGCCGCCATATAAGCAGCCGGGAGTGCGCCTGGGCTCTATCTGGGTACATCACCTCCAGCCGCTCCCGGCCCTTCTGATGCGATTCCACTGCCGGAGTGCAGCTACCGGCGGGAAACTAGGGAAAGGGCGGCACGGTGAACCTGGTCTTCGCCGATGCCCATCTGGAATCCACCGATTCGGTCCTGCAAAGGACGGTGTGCGGCGAGGGGGTTGATACGACCGGCGCGGCACGGGCCTGCTCGACTTATGCAGGAGTCGTTTCTTTGCGGGGGTTTCCGGAGGCGCGAGCATAAGTCGTTGAAGCCCAAAGAATTACGTCTCGCGAGCGGGCGCAGGGACTGTGGGTGTGAAGGGGCGTTGCGGTTGTGCTTCGATCCGTGCGCGGCGGCGCCTCCGCGCGAGGCGATTTGGGGATGGGGCCGGGCTGCAAGGCGGATGGGGACCGGGGCGGGAGACGGCCGGGCGGTGCGCGACCCATAATATTGCAAAAAAGACTTGAAAATGTCACGGGTAGTGGTATCCTATTGGCAGTGGGAGTCGCGTGTGCCTGCCGTAGGGCAGGCGGTATAGGAGCGCGGTCGACGCAATGGGGGCTGGAGCCCTCTGCTTAGACGTCGCATCTTGTCGAGGAGGATGGGGTATGAAAAGGCACATCGTCTGTCAACCAATGATTGTTGGCATCACCCTGCTGGTCTGTCTGGCGGGCGGCAGTCCTGCGCTGGCGGGTCAGGGCGCCCCGCCGGACGAGGGCGTGGCGCGGCCGGTCTACGTTTCCGATTTCGTGCCGGGGACGCGGGTCGAGCTGATCGACGACGCCCCGGCCCTGGGGCCGGAGTTCAAGGCGGGCATGTCCGGCGTCGTCATCTGCTGCCAGGCGGCGGACTGCTCCAGCTCGGTCCTGGTGAGCTGGAACCTGTGGCGCGGCGGGCAGAACGAGGAGGCGGAGTGCGGCTCGGCGGTGGTCGGGCGGTATCCGGCGGGCTCGGCGACATGGGTCGATCCCGCAAAGGTCCGGCTCGGCCTGCCGTTCAATAAGTATGGCTTCCTGAGCCAGGAGAGCAAGGGCTGCTATTACCTGGAGACCGAGGACGGTGTCTTCCACCTGCTGCTGAGCGAGGCGTTCCTGAAACAGTGGTGGGTGGTCAGGCCGGACAGCCGCTGGCGCGTGCGCGGACTGCTGGACACCAGCGCGCCGAAGGACGATGCAGCGTGTCCGCAGGCTGACGGCGATGTTTATCATCCGATTTTGTCGCAGGGCAGGTATGACGGGCTGACGCCAAGCAAGTGCACGTACGACTTTTCGTACGGCGACCGCGTCGTCCTGATCGGCGAGGCGAACCCGAACGGGGCCGTGGACCTGCCGCGCGGCGCGACCGGGACCATCATCTGCTGCAATTCGCAGAAGGAGGCGCCCGTGCTGGTCAGTTGGGACCTGTGGAGCAAGGGGCTCGAGGGCAAACCGGAGACAGAGTGCCAGGAGAGGTACAACGGCCTATCGCCGATCGGCTCGGCCTGGTGGGTCTCCGTGAAGGACCTCGCCAGGTACATCGACACGGACTGCGGGGTTCTGGAGGAGACGCAGTTGTGCTGTGGGCCGAAGTGCCCGCAGGTGCCGACGGTCGGGCTGTTCGTGCCGTTCGAGGACGTGTACTGCCTGCCGGACATCACGATGGACGCGTCGCTGACGGACGGCCGATTCCGGGTGATGGGGCTGTTCACGCCGTTTGAGGAGATGATGAACCCGCAGGCGATCACGCCGAGTGACCCGGCGATGCGCAATATCGGCGGGGTCATCTTCGACTCGGTCGTCATCGCCTGTGTGAAGGCCCCCTGCTGCGATCCGCCGTACACCCCGGGCGACAGGGTCCGGCTGCTGGTCAATCAGCCCGGCGGGGCCGAGGGGCTCTTCGTCGGCCACGGCGGCACCGTCCTGTGCTGCGACGCCAACAACCCCGTCACGCCCATCCTCGTCAGTTGGGACGACTGGACCGGCGGACAGGAAGACAAGTACGCCTGCGGATGGACCCTCGATCTGTATCCGGAGCGGTCCTCCTGGTGGATGGCCTGCACCGAGATTCGGCGGGTCGTTCTGCCCGACCTGTTCAACCGCGACGAGTATGCCCGGTTCCTGCCGGAGAGCATCGAGCGGGACAAACACCTCAAGATCAGCGGCATGATCGGCAACCGCGGCGGCTCGCAATCGGGACCATTCCAGGTGAGCATCTACCTGTCGACCGACGATCAGATCACCCCCGACGATTACCTGCTCGGGGCGATCGGCATGGACCTGACGGCCCGGGCGTCGATGCCGCTTTCCTGGATCAATCCGGTGCCGTCCGAAATCCCCGCGGGCAAGTATTACGTCGGCTGGATCATCGATTCGCTGGATTGGGTCAAGGAGGCCGACGAGAGTAACAACGTGGCGGTCGTCCAGACCGGCCAGTTGACCGTGACGGGAAACTGATCCCGGCGACGGCACTGCAACGACGGATGTGACTTTTGCTGCGAGAGCTGCACCGGCTGCGTCGAGCCCGGTCGGCTTGGCGCAGTTCGGCGGGAGTCCAGGCGGGTACACGGCCTTCCTGGACCCCCGTCCGCATTGGGGATGACACGCCGAGCGGATCTCGGCGCCGTGCGAGACCCATAGGATTCCGCTGCCGGACACGACTCGTCTCGCGGTGCGCCCGACGGGGGTAATCTGTTTGACTTTCCGCGGCGGACGGTTACGCTGAGGGGCGATGGGGCCGGTTCGCGGCGGACAGGGCATGCTCGCGCAGCGGCAACGGCGCCCAATGAAAAGTGGAGAATACGCAATGAGAATTTGTGCGACGATCTTGCTGGGCGCTGCAATCGGCCTATGCAGCGGATGCGGCAAGAGCGACGAGGACCCCTCCGGCTACTGGTACAATCCCGACCGGACGCTGGCCCAGGCCATCCATGAGGTCCGCCAGTGTGTCGAGGCGTCGCGGCTGCAGGCGGGATTGAGCCAGGGCAGCCCGCGGCTGCCGCGAAGCTCGGACAAGGCCGGGGCCGATACGGCGGAGTACAAGGCCTTCTCCGATTGCATGCATGACAAGGGCTATCGGCGGCTCCGCGAAGAGTCGCTCGGGGAGGATGTCCGGACCGCGCGCGTGCCGGCCATCGGAGGCCCGGAGCCCATCGCGGGAAAGGAGCCAAGCCGGTGACAGGCCGTGCAGATGGGTGGGGTCGTCGGCTGTAAATCCCTTCCGCGTCACATCGAGCGGGTGCTGGTGAAATAGATTGCCGTGGGGACCGACATAAGGGTATGCTGCTCCGTCGTGCGCAGCGTGGGCGAGGCCTACAGCGAAATCGACAGGAGATGGAGAAAATGAGATCGAGAGGATTCATCGGACAGGTCACGATCGGCATGGCGGTTGCGGCGCTGCTGGGTATCGGCGGCTGTGTCATCAATGGCGACTGGGGCCTGCAGGCGAAATTCGAGCGAACGGTCGAGCTTCAGCAGGCGATGCAGCGGGGCACGACATTCGCCGTTTCGACGGACAGCGGCTCGATCCGCGTCGCAGGCGAGGAAACGGGCCAGGCACAGGTCGTCGCCACGATCGAGGCCCGCGCCGGCAGCGAGGAGGAGGCCCAGGAGCTGGCCGAGCAGGTCGAAATCCGCCTCGAGGAGACGGCCCAGCGGGTCGCCGTGGTGGTCCACAAGCCCGGTACGGGCTTCAACCGGTCGATCAGCATCAGCTACAGGATCGTCGTGCCCCGGCAGACCCACGTCGAGTGCAGCAGCGCCTCGGGCTCCGTTGAGGCGATTGACCTGACCGGCAACGTGAACGCAAGTTCGGCCAGCGGATCGGCCAAAGCCGCACGCATCCACGGCTCTGTTCGTCTGCGGTCTGCGAGCGGCTCGGTCCGCTGCGAGGGTGTCGCCGGCGGCGAGGTCGATATCGAAAGCGCCAGCGGCAGTGCGTCGCTGTCCGACGCGTCGCAAGTGGTGACCTGCCGCGTACAGTCCGCCAGCGGCTCGGCCGGCGCGGAACGGATCGAGGCCGACTCGCTGCGCGTCCATTCCTCCAGCGGCAGCGCGACGGCCTCCGATGCACACGCAAAGACGATCGCCCTTTCCGCCGGCAGCGGCCACGTGAGCGCCGGGAATGTCGATTGCCAGCGCCTGACGGCCGAAGACGGCAGCGGCCATATCTCCGTGACGTTCTTGCCCTCGGCGCCGGGAAACCTCGTCGCCGAGATCCATGACAGCTCCGGCGGCGTGGACGTCGTCCTGCCTCCCGCCTTCGCCGGCCGCGTGGACCTGTCCGCCGTCAGCGGCTCCGTCCATATCGACTTGCCCGTGTCCGTCAGAGGCGAGATCGGCGGCAGGCACGTCGTCGGCGCCATCGGCGAAGGAACCGGCAGCCTCTCCATCCACACCGCCAGCGGCTCCATCCACGTCCGCTAGCCCGCCGTGCGCGGCATGAACTCCCAGGAGTCTCTGAGAGAATGGGCGAATTCTCCCCTGTCACCCCTGCGAAAGCAGGGGTCCGGCAAACCTTCGGAGCTTCCTGGATTCCCGCTTTCGCGGGAATGACCACTGGGGCGTTCAGCGCCCTGCCAGCTCGGCGTGGGCGGCGAAGGGGAAACGGGCCAGCGTGGCGCGGTCGCCCAGGTGGGACTTGTTCCGGGTGCCATCCAGCTCGATCATGCGGTGGTCGATGGCCCGCTGTTCGGTCACGTCTATGCCTTGGATTACGGGGGCGATCAGGTCATTGACGTTGCGTACCGCCACGAGCACGCCCCGGCCCATGTAGCGACTCGGATCGCCGTCCCGCAGCTCGACAGCCTCGTACTTGCCCGTGGAGGCCCCCGACAGCACCATCGCTCGCGCCTTGGTACCATCTTCGAGCTGCACCGCGGCCTCCACCGTGGGATTGCCGCGAGAGTCCAGCACTTCCTGCGCCTGTATATTCACGATCTTCATGCTCACACCCTCTGTTGTCAGTCGTCGTCAACTCCCCTTTCCCATGGGATACGGACGCGGCGGGCACATCCAATAGGCAAAAGCCTCTGTACTTCTCGCATAGCGGCTACGGCAGGATACTGTGAGCGGATTACTGTGAAGCGATGAGGGATTTGCCTATGGGAGGCATGCTCAGTCTGAGGGAAGATACAGGCATTCCGTGGCTGCAATGAAAGGATGAAGAAGATGGCTGCGAAGGAGAATCGTGAGGTGACGCGACGGAGAGTGCTTGCGACCGCGGGGTTGTCGGCGGGCGGTTTGTTGGCCTTCGCACGGTCCGGCAGTGCCCAGGAGCGAACCAAGCGAGCCGAAGAAAGAGCGGAAAAGGCCCAGGAGAAGGCAAAGCAGGCGGAGAAAGAAGAGACACGGGTCTCCGCGCCGGAAGACCTGATGCGCGAGCACGCAGTTCTGGATCGCCTGCTGCTCATCTATGAGCGGATTGCGGCGAGGCAGTCACGCGGAGACCAGTGGCCTGCGAAAACGCTTGCAGAGTCGGCCCGGCTGATTCAGAGGTTTGTCGAGGAGTACCACCAGAAGCTGGAAGAGGACTACGTTTTCCCGGCGTTCGAGAAGGCCGGCCGGCACACGGAACTCGTCGTCGTACTTCGCAAACAACATGACGCCGCCACGGCGCTGACACGCAGCATCCTCAAGGACGCCAGCGAGCCCAAGGAAAAAGCCGACGTGAGACGCCTCACGCGCGACATGCGAGCGTACGTCCGCATGTATCTGCCGCACAGTGCACGCGAGGGATCGGTCCTGTTTCCCGATCTGCACATAGTCGTCGCGCCCAAAGAGTATGACGAGATGGGAGACCGCTTCGAGGAAATCGAAGACAAGCGGTTCGGCGAGAATGGCTTCCGGAAGGTCGTGGACCAGGTCGCCGAACTGGAGAAGACCGTCGGGACCTACGACCTCGCCGAGTTCACGCCGAAGGTCGTGTGAAGCAGATCACGTTCGAATTCGGCGCGACTCGGCGCAAAATGTCCGGGTGTCACGCTTACGCTCATACCTGTTTGGCGGGGAAACGCCCAATCTCGGGTGGCACGGGCAAACTCGTTTGCCCGTGGGGTCTCGAACGGTCGGACCCGACCGAAACGGCACCGTCAAACGAGTCGTGTTCGTCCCAACTTGTTGAGATCCTCGTGGCATGAGATGGGTGGCAGCGTCAAGCGCAGCTTGGCGATGGCGCGAATCGATCGGGAAAAGGGCCATCGCCAAGGCCTTCGGCCTTGACGCTGCCACCCGTGTCAACAACTCGTGGCGCCTGAACCTCAACAAAATGGGACACTGCCAACGAGTTTGGCGGCGCCGCCCGGCGAACGGGAGGCTCCAGGCTAGATGCGTGCTTATGCTCGCGTAGGCATGCGATTGCCCTGCGAGCACGACATGTTCACACAAGCGTGGACATGACACGCAGCTATTCAAACAGGAAGTGATAGTTCTCGAAGAGGAGGAACTGCTTTTCGGAGACGGTATTGAATTTCACGGCCATCTCCTTGATTGCCTCCGGCCTGGCGTCAAACCATGCGTCCAGGCAGTCCACTTGCTCTCTGGCGGAAACGAGGGCGTGGATCACGCGCTGCAGCTCGGCCGTCGCCTGGATGTTGTCCTTGTCTTCCGGGAACCAGTCCAGTGGCTCGGTAAAGCCCAGATCGGGCGAGGTGAAATGCCGAAACGTGCAACTGCACTGGGACTTCGATCCGACGAACCACTTGTGCTCATGTCGCAGCAGGCCCGTCCACTTCTCGTCCGCAGGCTCGGGCGGCCTGAAGCGCACGAGTTCCGAGTTGTACTTCGTCAGGTCTTCCGGGCTGCTCGTCGACAGGTACAGTGAATAGCACATGGGCCGATCATCCTCCGGTTCAGCGCTTGGCCGCTTGGACGAAGGGGGAGAGCTCGCGCAGGCGGTTGATGATCCCGGGCATCTTGTCGATGGTGAAGTCGACCTCCTCCTCAGTGTTGTAGCGGCTGAGGCTGAAGCGAATGGAGCCGTGGGCGGCGGTGAACGGGACGCCCATGGCGCGCAGGACGTGCGAGGGTTCGAGCGAGCCGCTGGTGCAGGCCGAGCCGCTGCTGGCGCAGATGCCGTGACGGTCGAGCAGCAACAGGATCGCCTCGCCTTCAACGTACTCGAAGCTGATGTTGGTCGTGTTGGGCAGGCGGCTTTTGCGGTCGCCGTTGACCCGGCTGTCGGGACAGGTCTTGAGAATCCTGCTTTCGAGCTTGTCGCGCAGGGCCTTGACTCTCGTGTTCTCGTCCTCCATGTGCCGCGAGGCCAGCTCGCAGGCCTTGCCCAGGCCAATGATGCCGGGGACGTTCTCGGTGCCGGCGCGTCGGCCGCCTTCCTGGTGGCCGCCGAGCAGGAACGGAGCGACCCGGGTGCCCTTCTTGACGTAGAGCACGCCGACGCCCTTGGGGGCGTGGAGCTTGTGGCCGGAGAGGCTCAGCAGGTTGATGGGACTCTTGGCGAGGTTCAGGGGCAGCTTGCCGACGACCTGCACGGCGTCGGTGTGGAAGGTGATGCCACGGCTGGTCACCATCTCGGCGATCTGCTCGACAGGGAAGATCACCCCCGTCTCGTTGTTGGCGTACATGATCGTGACTAAGGCCGTATCGTCGTCGAGCTGGTGCTCCAGCTCATCGAGGTCGAGCCGGCCGAGCTTGTCCACGCTCAGCTCGACCACTGTGTATCCGTGGGTCTCCAGGTCGCGGCAGACGGTCAGCACGGCGGGATGCTCCACGCGGGTCGTGATCACCTTTCGCTTCTGGGGCACAGCGGCCAGCGCCCCGTGAATGGCGGCGTTGTCGCTCTCCGTCCCGCAACTGGTGAAGATGATCTCGCCGGGCTCGCAACCGAGCAGTGCAGCCACGCACTCGCGGGCCTCGCGGATCCTGATCCCGACCTGGCCGCC
>Ga0315282_10004212_pt1 | contig 25157 bp, 15 predicted proteins | sample YL17G07_20_MG_FD_203693 | JGI IMG/M metagenome (GOLD analysis project Ga0315282, IMG submission 203693) | Sediment microbial communities from Yellowstone Lake, YNP, Wyoming, USA - YL17G07_20 | ecosystem: Environmental > Aquatic > Freshwater > Lake > Sediment | place: USA: Wyoming | collected... | reverse complement strand
CACGGATTTTTTCGGCGACGGATAGCTTAGGGTCTGTTAGCATCTTTCTTAAGTCTTGGACGATTTCCCATTCTATTTCGATCAGCTTGTCAACATTCACGGGTTTCTTCTCTTTTTGTGTGCTCATAGTAGGCCCCTCGGATCTTGTATATGATCCAAATATGTTTGGGTGTAAATGTTCATAGCCTAGGTCCTGTCCTGCAGTAGAAAAGTGGCGGTCGCGCTGAAGTTTTTTCTGCTCTGATGCCAGAGATTGGGCACGTCGAGGTAACCGTCTGAGTAGAACCGTTCTGTTTCGCATGGTGAAAACAAGCGTTGTCAAGCCTAGGTTCCTGTTTTGAGTTTTGGAGATTTAAAGGGCAACGGTGAAACAACATTCTGAAACCGTAGAGAGAGTTGAGTTAAAGCGATAATACTAAAATGATGATACCGAGCACGAGCCGGGAGTGATTTTGGAACTTGAAAACCATGGTAGAACTAAATTCTAGGAGACAACTGGAGCGAACATCAGTCTGATTAGGGACATCGCAAATTCTGTTGGTGGTCTCACTGAACCATAAATGTGCTGTGTTAACTCGAACGTTCCTAGTCTCTTATTCTGCGGATGAAAACAGGATTTCATGGTAGCCCGGGAGTTACCGTTCCCAAATTGTAATTTATACTAAAATCCCCTTTTTGTTGTTGCCAAGTTTTTAGCTCTTTTTAGCTTTTATCTTTAGTTGATTACCTCTCCAACGGCATAGGGAGAATTAAAAAGTGGGTCGGGAGACATTTGAACTCTACCGACCGTGGCGATTTCTCCCGCAAAATCCCTTTTTTTCTGTTTAAGACCTTTTTGGGCTGTCTTTGAGCATGGTGAAAATTCTGCAGAAAAAAAATATTTTTTTCACAGAGGCAAAACGGGTGAAGCAGACTCTGTTCATCAAACGAAGCCTACAACAACTTCAGATAGCCTTCAAAATCTACAGTCCGCTATGTTGAAAACCGCATTTTTCAACATTAATCCTATAGATCTATGTGTTCTTGATATCTTAAAACTTTAACAATACTGTTAATGAGAAGGTCGTATTCGATTGTTGTTTTGTTGTCTTGTTGTGAGGGTGATTGTGCCTGTTGAGGCGTAGGCGCCGCCGAAGAAGCTGATGAGGTCGAATAATGGGCGTGAGTACATGGTTCCGTCTATGCCTGCGAAACGGATGGTTGATGAGCTGAAAAATTGCTTTGCGGTTTGGTATGCTCGTTCATTGTTGAAATCTGAGATAATGAAGGCTGAGAGTAAACGGTCGTGTAGAACTCGCAAGGATTGGAACCGGTTTTCGTATTCTGTAACTTGATCAGAAGCCCCTGATCGGAGTAAATCACTTGTTTGTTTGAGTGTGCTACTTTAAGATGACAACTTGCGCGCCCCTTGAACTAAACGGATAATAAACAGATACATAAATCCTAGGCTGTCTAAAGGCAGTGAAGAATATGATACATGAGAATCAAAAAGTATGTAAACTAAGAGAATTTACAAGATTTCCTACCGAATCAAATACTTTATTTCGTAAAGCGCTTCTGTATATGAACTTGGAGGAGATGTCATGAAGGACGAGACGCCAAGAGGTTACGTCGCAGATCTCGAAAAAGAATGGGCTCCCTTATCAGAGTTGCACCAAAAGTACTCAGAGCGAATTGAAGAATACCTTTCGCGTTATGTTAAGGGTGACAAAAACATACCAAAAATTGCTGTCGTTGGTCCTTACGGGCAAGGCAAGACTCAACTTCTCTTTCACATCCTCAAGAAGACTTTTGAAAAAAGTGGAATAGCGTTCTACACCCATGCGGACCTTGTTGTAAGATTAATCGAACAGCAGCGGGGGCAAGACGGAAAGATACTCCCTTCAGATCTGCCTACACAGCTCAAAAGAGCTATACTTAAGGATCTTGAAAACATTCGACTTGGCAAGCTCGAAAACCTAGTTCTCGTTCATCCAGATGTTGTAGAATGGACGAAAGGGCGTTTGCCGGATACGGACGCAAATGGCCCTCTAGTGCTTCTCATTGATGAGCTGGAACAAGCATATGAAATACTGCAAAGCAAAATAGAGTCAAGCGATAGAAATCCGATTAGGGGTTTATTGGATGCACGTGAAATTTACACTGTTTTAGCGTTTGCTCCCCGATCAATATACGAATACAAGATGGGCGCAGCATTTGGCGAAGGTGAAGCTGAGAAAAGAAGACTCGATGTGTTCAACTTGCCCCCAGTATCCTCCGCTGAAATCAAGAAGTTTCTCGGAATTGAGGAGAGAGGTGTCGCTAACTTCATTTGGTGGTTAAGCAGAGGGCGCGCAGGTCTCGCAATCAAAGCCTTCAACAATAGTCGTAATTACATTATGACCGAACAGGCTGGCTTTCAATCTTTTGTTGAATCTATGGGGCATATTAGTGGCGTGCCATGCCTGGACGTAGACGCTTTTATGGATAATCAAGGAAACTTTCTCAAGAATTGGAGCGAAATTCTCAACACAACTCCTCATCTAATTGCGCAAGAAGAAGAGTGGGCTCTCACTTTTCACCTTGAAAAGGAGCTAGACTTGAATGCGAACAATTTCTTTGGCAAGCTGGGATTTTCTGGTAAACACTCTATGACCCTATCTGGCTTTCTAAGATTACTTCTGGAGGCTATATCCAATGGAAATCGGAAATCAATCATAAAGAAAAAAGATAGTGTTCCATTAATTCGCGCAACATATGAACTAGCGCTTGAACACACATCTGATGAAGACCTTATCTCAACATTGCAGGGCAAATTGGACGAGCTCCAAACCAATCCGGACCTAAAATATAGCTTACCGGATAAAATGGAAGAGGCCGGGATAGCACAAAGAGTGAAGAGCTCCGAATTTCTGCCTTTTGATCTCGAAAAACTTCTTGAGTGTTTTCCATTTCCTTTATCATCACCTCAGATGCCGGGAACCTCTGACAAAGAAGTGAAAAAGTGGCTTCGTGAAGCGGAAAATTACCCTCTAGCCGAAGATGTTGAAGGCCCAATTAGCGTTTTGTTTTTCTCGGATGCGGAACACTTCAAACAATACTGCGATAATTCTCGGCGTTCTTTCGTTGAAAAGAGTCTCCCGGAAAAAAGCAGAACTCTTGCTATTTTTCTACAAGGAGATGCGCCATCGTTACCTGCAATAGCACAATGTTTGAAGAAGCAAGGCAGACTAGAGATTCAACGATTACGACCATCTTTGCTGGCGGGTTTTCTGGCAAACGCCTTGTTTCTTGTCTCGCAATATGCAAGTCCAAATCCATTACGATTAAGAAGAGAACTCGAAAACTTACAGAAACAATTCAAGGATAAAGGCGACAGAGCAACTGTTAGGAAAATTCAACACTATGCAGGTGGTTTAAACGAGTTTATCGTATCAGGAGCTCATAGCTTTGGAGTTACTGTGAAGAAGTTTACATACGAACGAAAAGGAGCGGGGTTTGAAGAACAGTTCGAGCGACAAAAAGCGAGTGTTGGGTTCTTCTATCCCTTCACACTTGCTTTCTTCAAAGAAGACATGGAGGGTGGAAAGGCTTTGGCTAGATTAAGGAGTTTATCTGAAAGGTCAGGAGACCCTCTACAAGTGTTTTTGCCTGAATTAGGTGGATTTAGAACTGCTGTAAGATTCTTCCCAACAACTGACAGAAAAGGAGCATTGCAAAACAGTGAATCGGTTGCTGTGATCAGAGAGTTCTACAAAGACTTAATTAATGATCTCGAGGAGCTTGCAGGTTTGTTGTCTAAAGATGAGTTCATATTGCTCGTTGACGATGACTTGAGTCGATTCCTTTTGGGTGCATTTTATGATGCCAAAAAATTCAACGGTGTAAGTGAAGCCGCCAAGAAGACGCTAATGGAATATTTGGAACAATCTCTAGAAACGCAAAAGAAGATTTTGGCTCAGTCACAAACTGTTCAGGAAAGCATCGGTATTGATTTCGAGAGCTCGTTGAAATTCTCTCCAGGGCAAGAATCGGCTATTGCTGAGTTGCAGGGAATTGTTGAGAGTGTAGATTCATGGCAATCTCCCCTTTATCAAGAGGTTTTTTTTGTGTTTGCTGAACAGGTTGGTGAGCATATTAAAGCAAGCGCTGACGAATTCTGGAAATCCTTGAATGCCTTACCTTCTCTTCAGTATAAGCAACTGAAAGAACTGAGAGAACTTTTCTCTTTGCCAAACAGTTTGTCTGAGGGAGTATTTAGGCTTCTGGGCTTTTCAAGAGACAACTTCGCAAAGACTCTAGAAAAAATGCGGGAAGAGGCATATGAGAAAATGTCTGACTCGGGTATTACAGGGCTTGACAGAAACAGCATAACCGGAATCCACGAATGTTTCCATGATCTCATAGATCTTCAAGAAAACATCAAAGCCATTGGCAATACGTTTGAATCATTAAAAGAGAAACTTATACAGTATAACGAGATTAGGAAGGGTAAATGATGTCCATTTCTAGTACTCTTAAAGATAAAGCCGCGGCACTAGAAGATATGAAAATCAGATGGGAAATTTTGATAGGCCGTATCAAAGAACGCGAAAATAGAGAGGCTATCACTTACCCTGATTTCGAAGCCTATGGATGGGCTCGCCTAGGAGAATTTCTGGCAAGACTAGAAGACGCCATAAATACCCCCCTTCTTGAAGAGGCGCGAAGTATTCTATCTGAAGCTAAGATAGAAGTGACACAGAAAATCCTCGATGAACTGAAAAAAGGGTTATCTGTGAGAGGGGAGGGGCTAATCGAAATTCTGAAAGCGGTTGCTGCGGAGTTAAGAGAAATTTCAATTGAAAAGATACTTCGCAAGTGTAATGAAGACCTGAAAAGATGTCTAGAAGAGAGCAGGTGGGACAGTTTAGTTTCGAGTGCCATAGGTTGGAAGAAGTTAGGGCAAGATCTTGAACCATTTTTCAAAGATATGAATGATAAGACTTTATTGTACAATGGGCTTTTCGAAAGGGCATTAGAGGAGGGTCCAGCCACCGAATTAGCTAAGAAACTAACTGAAATTGAAAACAGAGCTTTCCAGATTGGTGGAGAAAAGCTTAGAGAACGCCTCAGATTTGAGGAGATAGATAACCCTCTCAACCCATTAGGGGGAGTAGATAGCAACTTAACTAGTATTGCAGAAAAGAAAGAAGATATCAGGCAACTGCAAGGTGAGGAGATAGAAGTAGATGAGCTACTCGAAGAAAAGATGTCTTTGGAAGCATTACTTAAGAAAATGGAAGCTAAGTACAATGAGGTAAAGAAAGTTTTCAGTAGTGAACAAAAAACGGTAGAAGCACTAATTCGTAAACATAATGATTTGGTTAATCTATTAAGAAAACCCCCTCGCATTTTTCCTGAAGACGCGAATCTGAAGCAACTGAGGCAGTTCAGTGCTGAGCTCGAAACCGAGATAAAAAATCTCGAAGAGGAATTGACGAGAAGCTTTTCACAGGACGCTAAGATTTTCATAGAGTGCCTTAGCGAAGGAAAACTGCCAGAAAATTGGAGTCCGAAACGCGTTATCATGGTTTTGCAGGAACTTCTTGATAAGAGGCTCTCGTTCGAAATCAATTGGAGAGAGTAAAACATGAAAGAAAAAGATGAGGTCAAGCTGAGTCGAATTCTATTTAATATGCAGGGTGAGAGCAAAGCAATTTTTCCATGGGGGGAGGTCAAGATAGAGATTAAATACATAAATTACTCTTCTGGAGGAAAAGGATGCCCAGACTCCTTGCTTCTTCTTAGAATCTACATGCCGGTTCTCGGAAAAGTGGTCTCAATTCAGATGCCAGTCTTAATTGAAGCAGAGAAAGCGGGAATGGAAGCGGCTATGCAGGATCTGGAGAAGTTCTGTGAACGTTCAATGCAGGGAGCAATGGAGAATGGTGGTAGTTCGTTCATTGAAATTCCTATGCTTGTAGCAACTGAAAGACCAAGGCACATTGAAAAAGAAGAATTAAAAACTCTAAGTGCAACGTTTAAAGTATACGAAACGAAGCTTTGATGTAAGATTTGACATTCCTCTTGACCTTAGACATATAAAGAAAATAGTTGAAAAACAAAATTTACTACAAACTTTTTGGACACAGAAATAAGTAGTCACAAAACAATACCTACATAACAACCAACTAACAAGGAGCGGGAATATGAAATCCGAGGAGCAGTTAGTCTATCTTAATGCTCTTGGCCAGATTAAAGGTCTCGGTCCGGTTAAAGTAAAGAGCCTCCTTTCACGATTTCCGGATCTTCGCAAGATATTCTATCTCGACGCCAATACACTGATGAGTGTTAGAGGTATTTCTCAAGAATTGGCCTGGCAAATAAAGCACAAAGCTGAACATTTGCAAGAGTCCGAAGTCTTCGTTTCTCAACAGCTGGAGATTGCTCACAAATTGGGTGCAAAGCTAATTCCAATTACAGATGAGGATTATCCGAAGCTTCTCAAGCAAACGAGCCATTCACCAGAAAGTATCTATGTTCTGGGCAACTTTGAAACTCTGAAGAGACTGCACACTAATTCAATCTCCATTGCGGGTACCAGAAAATCAACAGAATATGGCAATAAACGTGCTTATCAGTTCGGGAGAGAATTCGCTGAAGTAGACTGGTTGGTTGTAAGTGGTCTGGCTAGGGGAATCGACGCTGCGGCTCATAGTGGTTGCTTGGATGGAAGCGGTTATACTATTGCCGTAGTTGGGTCAGGCGTTGACGTAATATATCCAAAAGAAACATTACTTGAAAGGAATAGGATACTTGAGCATGGTCTCATAGTTTCTGAGTATACTTTCGGAACACGTCCATTGGCAGTAAATTTGAAAAAAAGGAATAAGATCATTGTCGGACTTTCTGAAGGGCTTATTATCGTTCAGACTGGAATAAAAGGTGGAGCATACAACGCGGTTCAGGCAGCGAAGGAACAGAAAAAACTTACTTTTGCTGTTAAGCCAAACTCTGACCAAAGCCAATTTGATGGTAACATTGAACTGATTGAAAGCCGCAAGGCAATTCCGATATCTCCAGAGACTGGCGTAACGCGGAAGATAATTGAGAGGATCAGGATTGAGCGAGCGACTTTACTTTGAATGCTTGTTGCTGGACTTGGACGGGACGCTTATTGATTCAAGGCGCTTGATAATTTCTTCGGTAAAGTATGCGGTGAGACAAGTTGGCAAAAGGGTTCCATCGGCTTCACAGATCATGCGATTTTATTATGTATCGGCGTCACCCATGAAAATTCTTAGGCAATTTAGAATCTACAGCATCGAAGACTACAGGGAATACTATTCGACTAACATTATGACGCTCAAGCTGTTCGACAAGAGAGTTAAGGAAAAGCTCAGCCACCTTTCGAAGGCAGGAGTCAGACTCGGTCTGATAACGTCCTTACCTAGAGATATTGTGGAGGCGATACTGAGGCACTTTAATCTGTCAGAATCCTTCCTTGTTGTCAAAACATACGAAAGAAGAGCCCCAAAGTGGAAATTGATCGATACTGCTATCCGAGAACTAAGAGTTGACCCTTTTAGATCGCTATATGTTGGGGACATGACAAGTGATGTCAGAGCGGCTAAGAGGGCTAATAAGGACTGGGGAATCTGGGCAGGAATAGCCTATTGGAGTAGGAAAAGAGAGAAGACATTCTCAGATGTCGAACCTGACTTCATTTTTCAAAAGTTTGACGAAGTTGTACGGCTCACATCGACGAAGTTAAAACCTGAAAATAACTGTTTTGAGCCTTCAAGAGAATGCTATACTCCACATCGAGAGTACCTGCCCAAGAAGCTCAGAGTGAACAGACAAAGCTGTAGATATTGTTTCTTTACGTCGGATTGCCTTAACTGTACGAGATTCAACAAGGTAGTGAGATTGGCGCCACACAAGTCAGAGTTAAATAAGCTTTCGAAACAAATGGGCGTGACGGTTAGTTCATGTGAGTGGTATTATCCTCGGAACTATCCTCGAAAGATGATAAAGGATAATGATAGCATCGACACTAGGAATGCGGTTGTAGCGTTCAAAAAGAAGAACGGCGAACATTGTTTCAAGTTTAGATTGGGGCTCTCAATGGCTTATCATCTTAAGAAACTACAAGAAAGTATGCCTGATTATGAAAACATTGATTTGGTTGTTCCTGTTCCGTCGACTTTGAAAAAGATTAAGCAAAGAGGATATAATCCGCCTGAAGAATTGGCTAAGGTGTTGTCGCAGTTTACCCAGATCCCTACAGCAATTGGTTGTCTAAGGACGACCGCCAAGCGTTCGAGGCGAATGACAAGATATGAATCTGATTGGGAAGACGATAAAAGAAGATTGATGAGAAACATTCGCATAAGGAACGTGAAGAAACTAGCTAGCAAGAAGATTCTGATAGTTGATGATGTCCTAACGGATGGCGTGACTTTATCCGCGTATGCGCAGAAGATGCTAGAAACTGTGCACCCAGAACCGAAAATCGTAGCTCTAACCTTTGGGCTTACCCGAAAAGAAAGATAAGCGCAATTAGCTGCATGACTCGCGTCGGGGTAGGCATACACCCTCCCCCTAGGCGGGGAGGGCCCCAAAGCACATTAACTCGCATGAATAGCCCGATCTTCTTATCTTTAAGTAGAATCTTCATATCCCTAATGTTTTAAGACAACTGGCTCCTTTATGAATACCGGGTTGCTCCATGGTGCGAGCCAGTAAGCTTCCGTTCGAGAACTTTGAGTATAATATTCGACGAGCACAAGCATTAGCTCGATTAGATGGCTATTTGGAGGATATTCTGCACAATGAAGGGAAGAGGACAATTGGTGTGTTTCTTGATATGTCTCGCAAAGTGATGCAGGCTGTTGGAATGGATGACTTGATGAAAGAAATTGAGAAAACAATGAAAGCACATTTCAAGGCAGAGTTGGAGCTGAAAGGAAAGGAACATTTTGAGAAGATCGGAAAAGAAATGGCCAGAGTCTTAAACCGCGTATCAAGAAGATTTCTGTGATGTTTCAAGATCTCGGATTAGTGATGGATCAAACATTGCGGGAGCAGGCTCTTGTAGTAGCCGTTAGTGCCTTTGAAGTCTATCTTCGAGAGGTCGCGGTTTCGGTGATTACACTGAACCCTCGTATAAGAAAGAAGTTTCATCAGGAAATTAAACATGGGCTCAGTCTTTCCAAGCTAGAGGAGTACAAGGAAGATGCAAAACGCGCACAAGGCGAGATCGTCGCAGACTTGGTCAGACTCGATACAGGCAGAATTGAGAGTCTTTTGAAGAGGTTAATCGGGATAGAAAACATTTTTGGTGACCGCCAAACTGAGGAAAAGGTTCGTAAAATCTTCGAGCACAGGCACATTGTAATTCACCGCGCAGGTTTGATAGACCCTAAATTTAAGAAAATTACGAAGCACAAGGGCGCTATTGATAGGCAAGTTGAGATCAGTCGTAGATACGTGCTGGAGTCTATTCGTATTCTTCAAAACATTGCTAATAGAGTCGAAACAATAATTCACTCAACCACTGCTTCTCACCCTTAACAATGCCTTCAAGGAGGCGACTACATGACTGAATGCGCGATTTGTGGAAGAGAAGCAAATCAACTTCACACTTGTTCAGAATGCGGAAGACAAGCCTGCGACTCGTGCTATGTAGAGGCGGTGAATATGTGCACTAACTGCGAAGAAACATGGGAAGCAGAGGAAAACTTAGATTTTCTCTAGTTCTTACGAAGCGTCACTTTTTCTTTTCAAAAAGGTCTTTCAATATTTGGTATTGCTCTTGGGTAACTTTGGTTATCCAGATGTTTTTCAGGTAAGGCTCAACTTTGACTTCTTTGTTTGAGGGGTTGCCAAAGAAGGAGCTAAGTGGAATTGGATTGCTTTCGTCTCTTAGGAAGTTCGGAACGAATTCTATTCGTACTCTGAGGGGGTAGCGGGCTTTTCCCCAAATGTTCTGGTTGTCTTCATAGACTTCTGAGGTTACTTTGCATGCTGCAACTATGCCGTTTAGCGGCTTAAACACATGAAAGATTAAAAGATCACCGGTTCTAACCTGGCTCATAATTTTAAAGGCATGCCTGGGGGCGCCAAATATCTTGGCAGTTTTAATGATGCGCCAGCTTTTAGGCTTGACGGGACATAGCCAAACATTCATTCTGTTCTTTCCAGCCGGTTTATTCAGCCTGTTTGGGAATATGTTTTGTAGGTATTTTTGAGATGTCGGTTGCTCTATTCCAGTATTTCTCAAGGTATGTCCTTTTGGACCAGTGATCCTCGATTCTCCTGATGTCACCGAGTTTTTTGTGAATTATGTTCCATGGGGGTGTGTTGTAAGCGATGCCTTGAGCTATTAGATATCTGTCGTGGATTTCTAGGGAATCTTCATCACTCAGTATTCTAAATTCGACGGATATCCCACGGCGCTGCATCTCGTCTTTGAATGCTTTGTATACTTCCTTCAGATTTGAGTTCAAACGTGACTTTCCGCCTAGAATTTGGAGCTTGTTTACATGTAAAGGAGTGAGCTTTAAGAGAAATTTGAAACCATCTTCACCAAAATCTTTGTCCAAAAGTTGAATAGGCCCTTTTAGACTGCCCATCAACTGGTATATTTGAGTTAGGTTGGTGAAGGGTTTCTCTGGGCGTATGCTGACTTCCTCAATTTCTTTAGAGACGGTTGATGCACTTATGGTTTGATAGCCTATGATTGCGTCGTTGAGAACTTCTTCCACGGTTGATACAAGTTTTGTTTCTAGTTTGTTTTTGATTTCTTGGGGCAGCATTTCTACGTCTTTTTCGTTGCCGATTGGAACGTAGGCTTTTTTTATTCCGGCTTCTGCGGCGGCGATGAGTTTTTCTTGAACTCCGCCTACAGGTAGGATTTTTCCGAAGAGTGTTATTTCGCCAGTCATTGCGATGTTGTTTCTTACTGGTTTTTTGATTAGCGCTGAGACCATGCCTGTTAGGATTGTTATTCCGGCTGAGGGTCCTTCTTTTGGGATGCCCATTTGTGTTGCTAGGACTGTTATGTCGTAGTCTTTCTTGAAGTTAGGGTCGATTCCGAGGGTTTTGTGGTTGTGGCTCATGTATTCGTAGGCAGCTCTTAGCGATTCTTTCATGATTCTCATCATGGATCCCAGTGGGATTAGTCGGCCTATGCCTTCGGTGGCGATTACTTCGAAGCGTTGTAGGGTTCCGTAGGATTGTGTTACTGAGAGACCGATGACTTCTCCTATTCTGGGTTCTTGTGGTAGGAGAATCGGGCCTATGGATATTTTTTCGGGGACGTTAACTGGATGTTCTTCAGAGGTTTCTAGGTTGATGTAGGTGAAGTTAGTGTTCCAGTATTCTACGCCTCCCATTTTTTTCAGTTGTTCTCTTACTCTGCGGCGCATTTCTAGAGCTAGGTTTAGGTATTCTTCCAGTTCCTCTTTGGTGAATTTTCCGTCGGGGTGTATGAGTTTGATTAGTCCTGATACTGTCTTGCGAACTGCTTTTTCGTCGCGTTTGGTGAGCGCTTCTCCAAACTTGAAATATTTGTCTATTGCTGTCGTGTATGTCATGGTGCGAAGCTCGCGGAAGGTCTCGGCCAAGTAGTCCACGACGAAGCCGTAGTGGTTTCCGAAGAAAGTTGGATGTATTTTGGGGATTTCCCAGCCTGGGAGGTACATGTGGAAGCGGTCTATGAAGGCGGGGTCTTGCATCTGCTCGGGGAATGGGATGAACAAGTGAGATGTGCGCATGATGTTCTCTATGTCAAAGTCGATGTTGCCGATGAAAACGAGTGATGCATTTGCGTTGATGACTTCTTTTCCTCTTGAGAAGCTGCCTGACTCCATGAAATCTTTTAGGATGTGTACAGCTGCTGCGTTGCTTAGTTTTTCTAGTCCTGCCACCTCGTCGAAGGCTACGGCGTCCCACAAGCCGACGAGTCCGATGCGTCCTCTGCCTACCATGCTGACGAATAGGCTTGGGACTGTGGTTTCGCCTCCAGATACTAGTATGGAATAGGGTGATATTTCGCGGTAGACGTAGCTTTTTCCTGTTCCTCTGGGGCCTAGTTCTACGTAGTTGTAGTTGTTTTCAACGAGGGGTATCAGTCTGCACAAGAGGAGCATCTTTAGTCTTTTGTCAAATTTGGCTGGTTCGAAGCCTATGCTTCGTAGTAGGATGTCTATCCATTCTTCGCGGGTGAAGTGTTGTCGGTTTTGTTTGATTTCTTCTAGGCTGGTGATGGCTAGTTCTATTGGGCGGAGTTGGTCGATGACGAATGGGCGCATTACTCCGTGGTGGAATATGTCGGGTTGGTATGAGAGGTCTACGATTGCCCAGACGCCGCCTCCTAGAAGTTTTTCGTATTTGTTGACTAGGTTTTCGTGGACATTGACGTAGGTTAATTGGAGATTTGTTAGTTCTGCCCAGTATTTGTCCTCTGTTTCTTGGAGCTTCACTTTCACTTTGTCTATGACTTTGTAGCGTCCTTTTTCTTTCACCTTGGACTTTAGCAGTTCACTTTGGTCTGGGCGAACGTAGTTTTCTGTGAGTATGCGTTTGACTTCTTCTAAGCCAGCCGCGATTACTTGAGGGTCGGATGAGGAGCAGTATTTTCCTAGCAGGTATTCAAGGACATATGTGGGAACGTTTAACTGACCTTTTAGGGGTCCTAGTAGGTCTTTTCTTACCACTTTGCCTGGAAACAAGGAGAGGAGCTTGTTGTCGAGACTGTCTAATTCAGGCTTGTCTACCATGCTTTTCATACTCCATTTTGTTTTCGGGCGACCTTTGATTAAAGTGTTTCATCGTAACCCTCTAAACTCACTTTGATGGCTTTGCTGAATAGGACTTCTCCTGTTTCTGAGTCTTTGACCTTTACTTCTATTTCTTTTGGTATTCGTGGGAGTCGTAGGGTTAACGTTTGTTCCTTATCGATAATTTCGACTGGTTCTGAGCGTAGGATTGTTTCGCCTTTTTCTGTCAGTTCTACTATGACGGTTCTTGGTTGGTCAGATATTTGTTTGATGTAGGGTTGTAGTGAGATGATGAATATGGCGCTTGATATTATGCTTGGGAGAGAAACCTTGATTCCAACTTTTTCTCTCGCGATTGCTTTCTTTGGGGTGCATTCGAGTACTCCGATGCAGCATTCTTGGAGGCTTATTCCGCCGTGTATGAAGGGTTCTTTGGGTCCTGGTCTTGGAAACCATGAGGTTCCAATTGGGAAGATGGCTTGTGTTTCTCCTGAGAGGTAGGGTAATGCTTTGTTGGAGAGCGATATAGTTGCTGATACATGTGGTGGTTTTCCTAGGGCGTATCGTTTGCCTACGATGGTCTCAGGGGTGCTTGGAACACTTTCTGTAGTGTCTATTTTGTTTGGAAGTGGGAAGAACAGGAATCCATGATCAGTTGTGAGTAGAATTTTAGTGTAGCCAATTTGGGCAACTGTTTCTACAGCTCTCTTGACTCCTGAAAGGAGTTTGTCGAAATAGCCTAGCAGTTCTTCTGTGAGAAAAGAGCCTGCTTTGTCGATTTCTCTGTCCATTACCAAGAGTATTTTGGTTTTTTCGAGTTCTTTTCTTAATTCGTCGATGGGTTTTTGGAGGGCTTGGAGGTCTAGGCATGCAACACTGTCGCCGAATTTGTCTTTGAGCCATGTGATTCGATCGGTTTTTGTTAGAGCTTTTTTGCCATCTAGGGTTACTTTGAGGTCTCCGTTAGATACGCTGACCTTCATTGTTGCGCTTGGTAGGAGAGCTGACATGCATATTTCGGTGATGGAGGGTAAAGATGCTAACACAGGGTGATGTTTGACTTCTACTCTTGTTTTCCGGAGGTTTTCTGCGAGTCTTTTTTGGAGTTCGTATCTGAAGGCGTCGAGTAGGAATATTGCTACTTTTTCTCTATGGGGGTGGACGTAGTTTTGCCAGAAGTTTCTTTGGTTTGTGGCCTCTGCGATTTGCCATTTTTGTTGTTTTTCTATAGCTAGTGTGAAGGTGTTGTTTAGTTTTCTTAGCCATTCTTGGTATTGTTCTTTGGGGGTGTCTATGAAGAGTTCTTTTACTTTTGGTTTTACTGGTGTGTCGATGGTGGCGAGTTCTCTGTATAGTTGGTCGATGCGCCACCAGCCGTCTTCTTTGCTGTAGTTTTCTAGTAGTGTGGTTGCTTCTGGTGTTTTGTCTATGATGGTGAGGGAGTTTTGGATGGATTCGAGGAGTTGGAGGGAGAGGTTAATTATTTTCCATTCTGTGAAAAGGCCGAGGCGGGACCATATGTGTTGTTGTCTTTTTTGTGCGAGGGCTTTGATGTAGGTGAGGTTTTTTCTGATGCCTTTTAGTCCTTCGTTGCCTATTCTTGTGAGGATTTCTTCTAGGAGTGCTTCGTCGATTGCTTTGAAGCTGGTTGCGTTTTCTGTTTCGGGTCTGCCTTTTACTTTGGTGGGGATGTCGTATTCTTTTTCTAGTTGTTGGGACCATTGTGTGAAGTTTTCTTTGTAGTCTTCGTTTGTTGCCCATTCTGTGGCTAAGGTTGCCCAGAATTTTCTTTGGTTTTTGGCTGGTAGGATGTCGGTGAATTCTTTTTCTGCTAGTCCGTTTGAGTTGTGTACGAGTTCGGTTAGGAGTATTGTTGCGGTTAGGCGTTTGGGGTTGGGTGTTTGTTCGTTTTGGGTTGGTTTGTAGCCGTATTGTTCTTGTAGGAGTTGTAGGAAGGTTTGGTTGAGGTTTGATTTTTCGAGTGTTTGGGTTAGTGTGTCGTGATGTTTTAGGTAGGTGAAGATGGCGTGTTTTATGTCGAATTGGTGGGGTTGTTCGAATATTGTGGCTAGTAGGGCTTGTTTGAGTTTGTCTGGGGTTAGTGGGGTTTCTGTTTCGCCTAGGATTTCGTCCCATCTTGTGGCTAGGCGTCTGCAGTTTGAGGGTGTTAGTATGGTTTTTAGTTCTTTGTCTGTTGGTAGTCTGAAGTATTGATTGAGAATGGTTGGCAGGTCCAGGTCTAGGCGGTTTCCGAAGATTTCGTAGTCTCTTAGCCAGCTGGGTTCTGGAGCTTTTTCGGGTATGTATATGAGGCGTTGTTTTTTGAAGTCTTTTTCTGTCTCTATTTGTGTTCTTATGGTGAGATAGCTTCCATGGTATTTGATGAGTTCAACGTCTTTGGGAGTTGCGTGTTCTGCAAGTGTTTGTAGGGTTCCGCCGTTGTCGTACCATATTACAATTGGGGTGTTGTTTGAGAATGCTTCTTTGATGGCTGTTTGCAGGACTGTTTTGAGGTTTTGTTTGGTCATTTTATTTGACCCTCTGGGCTGCTTTGTGGAGGAGTCCTGCTTCTTTTAGGGGTTCGATGTTTACTCTTACGCCGTAGTCGATGACTGGATTGTAGCCGTTGTCTCTTACCTCAGCTATTTTTTGCTGCACCCATGTTGGATTTTTTGGCAGTTTGGTTTTGTCTGGACGCGGGTTGTGGACCGTTTCCAAGGCTTTCTGGAAGCCCTCCAGCTCTTCCAGTAGTGAAACTGCATTTTCGAGTTGATCAGAAAGTTCTCTTTCTTTAGTTCGGTTGCCTTGGTCTCTTGCTTGCTGGAGTTCTCGTTTTAGGCGTTCGGTTTTCCATTTTGTTGTTTCCAGTTCTGGTTTGAGGTAATTTGTCAGGATTTTTGGGATAGTATCTCGATCAAGTTTGTGGCAATGTAGGAATATGTTGATGGCTCCCTGAGAGCCCCGGATAGTTGAGAAGTTAGAAGAAGTGAGGTGCCAGAAAATGGGGCGCCGTTTATAGAGGTTAACATGAAAATCGAAATATCCAGTTACAACCCATTCTTCCAAATTTCTTCCAAGGATTTTCTGTATCTCTTTTTCTTTAGCATCTATTTGGTCTTCACCAAAGTCATGGGCAAGTTTTTTTCTTACTTGTTGAACCAATTCATGAAGAGGCATTATTCCATCAGGATCTGATTCCAAGGTTCCCTTAACATAGAAAGAGACAAGTCGAGCTACGTGATCTTTTACACGTTCCTCCTCGTTTAGTACGGCTTCTATTCGTCCTTCTTCAAGAGCTCCTTCTATCTCTTCTTGCTCTTCTAACAGAGGAACTTCTCCAGCCCGTAAAGGGAGCTCTCGCTCGATAATTTTCCTGTCTTCTTCACTTATCTCGTAGAGATTGTAAACTTCTGTATCTATTTGGTTTAGAAGCTCCTGAAGACGCTTTTTCTTTTGTTCTTCTCGCTTTATAGCTAAAATAGCGAGATCTCGAATTTCCATTTCTTTATTTCCTATGATCGACCGAATTTGATTTAAAGAGCCCCAATCACTCCAGCAGAACGTCTTTGCAAACGGATGCCCCGTAAGTGGGCGCTCTCGCTCATCAAAGCTCTTCAATACTTGAAGAAGCCAAGGTTTAATAAAAATTGGAGAAATTTCATTGCCTGTATCCCATTCCCGGACAAGGTCATGGGCCTCGTGGGCGTAAGAACCTAATGAGTTAGATTTCTGTGCTTTTGTGGACCATGGGATAGCAGCCATATAACCAACATGCCAATGGCGTTCCAATTGTTGACAAACCATAAGGAAGTGAACTAGAGCTGAGTTTAGCAGACTGAGCATCGTCCATAATGTACTTGAGAATTTGGGAAAAATGCCTTGGGCCGCTACTTCGAAGATGCAATTTGGAGGAAGATAACTGTGACGGCGACCTAAGTTGGTTTGCGTTACTGCGGTCCATGTTAAGCCTTCTCTAAAGTAAAGATGCTCTCCTCTAATCACGGACTTTTCGAAGTCTTTAATCTCCTCGCCATTATTTTCCCAGTTTATGACGTGGTACATACTCATGTAAAAGTTAGAATATTCTTCTGATTTTGCTAAGGGAACCCATTTGTTGCTTCGGCCTAGCTTATGGACTTGGCACTCCCAGAAATAACGAAGGAACCTATCATTATCTGCGGTAGCAAGACCTTGTTTAACATCTGCGATTTTGGGGGAGGCTTGCCTCTTTGCTACATCACGATCAAGGGGTGGATATTTCGCGAAAAGTTCAAGGACATTTGAAGGCGCCCAATACGCATATGCCATCCTTGGGGTGTTAATAAACTCCCGAAAGTTTGCTAGATACCAATTTGCAGACTCACCCTTTGAAATGTATTTTTGTAGTGAAGCGTGAAACGAATCAGTTTTCCCATCCCGAGAAACACTTGCGAGGTTACAGAAACAACAATCAAGCCGTTTGAAGGACTTAGCTTCCGAGATGCGACGTAGAACAGTCGCTGCTGTCCTTACTGTAGAGCCGTCCAGAATACCAATGCCAAATTCTAATAAAAGTTCTGGGGCAGATATATTGTATAAAATTTCAGTTCTAATCTTACTGAAAGACCTTAGAAACATAAAGGTCCATGATGTAAGCATCCCTACAAACCCGTTGATCTGCGCGAGATCGACAGCTTGCTCTATGAATGCCGCATACAAGTTGTAGTGGGTACGCGGAAAATGACTCTCTAAATATTTCTTAGCTCTCAATGACATGTCGCCATAAGGAGGATTCATCAATACTACATCATATTTCTCAGACAGAAGCCCCATGAGGCCGACTGATTTTTCGGCTTCGGTTGCAAAGAGTAAAGTTCCCATATCTCGTTTTTCCAAGGCTTCTCTTTCGAACTCTATTAAGGCGTTAAGCATCTGTTCCAAAGCAACTTCTCTGGGTACTGCAATAACTTGACTGACTTTTCTATCTTCTACAACTTTCAGGTCCAACTTGGCCTGTCCTTCTAGCTTTCCACCTTCGGATATCGCTGTTTGTCCCTCAATTCGAGGGAGCAAAACCGCTTGCATATCGCCCTCCCTTTTTCTTCTTTCGAAAAGCCGTTCAAAAGGCTCTCTAACCTTCAAAAGACTTCCAACCTCATATGTATATTCTAAATCCTCAAAAATCTTTGCAAAAATCCTCTGCAGCTCAGGGTCACCGGCAAACCGTTCCAAAAACACCTTCCTGACCTTACCATCCGTAATCCTTGCATCTGCACAAACCAGATTCATCTTCGTAATCTTCAAGCGTGGATTGTATGATTTCGCCTTCAAATACAAACTCAGAGCAGCAAGTTGCACAGCCCTCAAATCAATATCAATACCAAACAAATTATTCTCTAAAATCAGCCTTGGAATCTCCTCAACAGGTGTATCAGGCTCATCCTCCCTATACATTCTAGACAAAACATCAAACGCATAAACCAAAAAATGCCCACTACCACAAGCAGGGTCAAGAATCTTAATCTCTTTAACCCTCTTCTTCTCCCTAGGCGGCGGCTCCTGATTCAACGGAACCAAATACGAACAAAAATCATCCACCTTATCACCTGAGGGATTCTCCAACTGCTCCTTTGTTCTCTTTATCGAATCACCCAACTTCGGACAACGCCCATTCATCTCCAACCAAAGCCGACTCAACGTGTTATCCACCAAAACCCGAACAACCCAACGAGGCGTATAAAACTGATTAATCACTGGAATATCATCAGCCTTCGGCTTCCGCTTAGCCCTCTTAAACTCCGCCCTAGCCTCCTCATTGTAATACTGATAAATCCAACCAACAATGTCGTCCTCCTTCCAATCCTCTTCAGGAACCTCCTCGCTCAGAAGCCTAATCAACTCCAAAAGAGCCTTATGCCCAAGAAAAACCAGGCTGTACTCACTGTTTACATCAAACAAAACCTTAATTTCAGTACTCACCTCATTGAAAGCCTCAACTAAACCAGCCTTCAACAACTCATAAGGATCAGAAATGCGCTCTCGCTCAGCAAGCTCGTACTCACGCCTACTACGCCCGCCATAAACATCCCGCCGTATCACCATCTCATTAATCAGGTTGCGAACTTCCATAGCCCTTAAAGCCGCAATCCTATTCACGCAAGTAAAACCAACATGCCTCACATACCTATCAAAAGCCTCACCATAAGAAATATCACCAGCCTTCTCCTTCTCAATCGCCTCAACAACCTTAGCCCTCAACTCTTTATCCGCGTCAGAAAGATGCGGCAGCCTCTCAACAGGCTTTATCTCATTCTCATCAATCCCAAGACGCCTAAGCTGAACCCTGACGTCGTCCTCCACAACCCGCCGAGCCCGACCAACAACACTCTTTAAACGGGACCTCCTTTCCTTATCCATCAAGCTTCTTCACGCTCAACCTCTACCCTAACCTTAACCTTCTTCTTCCTACTAACACCATACTGAACTGCATCCTTAGCCTCACCAACAATTCGCTCAAAATCTTCAACCGACTTAATCACATCCTCTCTAACCCATTTCTCAGGAACCGTAGGCTTCTTCTTTTCCTCAGTCTTGGCTAACGCCTCAACGAGAATCCTCTTTGCTTTCTCATATCGTCCACTAATTGCTTCAATGTTGTAATTCAACGCCGAAAGCGACTGCTTACACACAGCACAGACGTACTCATGCTCATCATACTTGCCTTCTTCACCGCCATCACACAAAAACTCCCTCAAAGGCTCCAAAGCCTCATCCACAACTTTTGCATCCAGCTTCTTAGACTTATACCATGCCTCCAACTCACCCATTGCCTTCGAGGCTTTGCTCTGCCGCTCAGAATGTAGATGTGCATATAGTTTCTCATACTCACGTTTCAGAAGGCTAAACGTCTCGTAAACATCTCCCCACTCATCAAGCAACGCACGACTGCCAATCTTCTTTTTTAGAGCCTCGCCCTTACTTCTCAGCTCGTCCTTCAACGGTAAAAGCTCATCCAGTCGTCTATCAACGAAGTCGTTCACCGAACGATAAATTGCCAGCTTACCCGAATTGACAAACTCCTTCAACTTAGAAAGAACAGGAACTCCTTCTTTTATGGGCTGTATTGTGCCTTCATCAATAAACCTCAAAACCTTCAGCGTATAAGACGGCTGCTCCTGAATACCCCTCAAAGCATTCTCCAAGTCACGCAAAATATTCACATAAGGCAATGAATGGAAACCCTCTTTCATCCTCAAATCACGAATGTCCTCTAAAAGCTCCTTAGCATCGCCTTCGAGTTCCTTAGAAATCTCCTCAACCGTGGGCCCTACTCCCCTACCCAGCACTTCCGACATTAAACGCCTAGCCAAATTCTTCTGCTCAGTAGTTACAGTAGCACCCAACAGAAACCTAGCCTTCCTAAAATCCCGAGCACGTGTGAAAAGGTCATGCGACGCCCTTTCCTCAGGCGAAACGTAAATCCTACCCTCACTCTCCACCTGCAAACTCCCATTCTTGAACAAAGTCGCAAGAGTCAACCTCACAACCCTCGGGTCCCACCCATACGGTGGATCACCAAAATGCTCCTCAAAACACAACCCAGTGCACTCCTCACCCTTCTCGGTTCGGTTCTTAACCTCGCTCAAAACCGCGTGAGCCACAGGAGCACTTATCGAAATATTACCATCCTTATCCACAAGCTTCAATTCAGAATAAACCGAAGGTAGACTCCCAGTCTTCCAGATTAGAATGGCGCCAACATCCTCATCTTCAACTCTCACACGCGCCATGTCAAACATCGTGAACAGCTCATCAGCCAGTCTCTTCATGTATCGGTTGAACACATCACCCAAGTCTTCTTTCCCAGCAAGCTTGTCCTCCGCACCGCGATAGATAACAACCCCATTTCTAGCCGAAGAAACCAAAATGCCTGGAAGCTCATCATTCCTAACAATCTCAATCTCACTCCGATAACGATCCAGCTCCCTCATCTCCTGAGGAGAAGTAGCCCTTCGTTCTCTTTCAGCCAACGCCTGCTCAACAGCCAAAACCCTCTTAACCTTGTCCTCAAAGGCATCATTTCCGCCACAAATCCAAAAAATTGCATCCTCTTCAGCAAGACTCTTGTTGTAGAGCTCTGCAACCGGGTCCTCACGATTGCCAACCCAATATGGAGTGTAAAACCTTAGCTTGAGAGGACCCACGGTTGTAACCTCTTGATCATCCACCCATAGATGAACTTGAAACGCTCTAAGCTTCTCATAATTGTACGCCTTAACCTCCTTCAAACTGTCTTTTGCAATCTCCAAAACAAGAGACTCTTTGTCAGTCGCCCTTGGTGTTTGAGCCGCCACATCTTGCTCAAAGGTCCTCTCTACCTCCGATAGAAATCTAAACTTTCCCTCATCTTCCTTAACCCACCTACCCTTCACAAGACTCTCAACACAAGCACGCACCCTCTCTTCATGTTCTTTCTGATCCATCCCTAACTTCGGATAGAGCACAGCCGCAATGTTGGACACAGTACAAGGAATCTCCTCACCCACCTGTTGAAGAAGGAAAAGCGCCTTCGCAACAGATTCCACCCGCATCCCTGCAACTTCGCCACCCTTCCCAATTTCGCTTTCAATCAAAGCCTGCTGCTCTGAACGAATAGCTTTCAATTCCTCCACAATAGCATCATAAACAGTATCAAACGTTATCAAAGCACCAACTTCTCTATCAACAAGGTTAAGAAGAGCCCACCTAGCCACCTGCAGCACCGCTCTTTCACGCCCAGTCAACTCAGGTGAAACCCTTCCACGAGATCTCAAAACACCAAAAACATTAATCATGAGAGGTACATGATAAGGCATCAATGGGTAACTTTCCAAGAAAGCCTCTTGGCTAAGCCTAGTAAGAAGACCTGACGTATCTCTCGCAGGCTCCTTAATTGAAGCACTCATTTTCAAAGTTCCCTCAAATTTTCGATACAACCCATTCAGTTCTTTGAAAGCCTCCGACTCAAGATTTTTCTTCAACAATCTTTCATTAACAACAGTAGCAATATTTTCAGGTCGCAAATCCACCCTAATTCTAAACCTATCTCTAATCCACTCAAGCTCAGGCCTTCTAGCTTCAATCTGAGACAGAACCTGCTCAATGGCCTCTTGTGCCGTGGCAAAAATCCAGACCTTACCCTTACCTATCTTTTCGACATTCTCCGCCAAAGCATTAAGCTCTGTAAGCCGCTCTACTCCCCTTCCAACATAAAGCCCCACCTCATCGAGTAACAAAACAAATCGCCCATCCTTCGGGTCAACGGCCTCCGCCTCCTCCAACAATCTCCTAGCAAGCTTCTCTGGATTCATTGTGAACTCTTTCTCTGCGTCCCTTACTGCCTCCTCAGCTCTAGATTCTGATGGATACGCCTTAGAGTCGACCTTTGTCAATCCGCAAATTAATGCGGAACGAACTCTTGTTTCAGTCTGCCTCACATCTTTCCACGGCATTCCTTCCTCTTTTTCAACAAACTCTACAAATCTATCCAAGAGGCCTTTTCTCTTCAACATACGTTCCACTTCAGCAACCCAGAAAATCTCCGAAAACCCAAGCTCTCTCAACAAAATCCTAAACAGAAATCTCGAAAGGTCTGGTTCCTTGGTGCGGTCAAAATCGAGCATATAGACAAATAACCCTCTGGTCTTGAGCTCTTTAGCCAAGATTTGCGTGCCACTAATTCCATGCTTTTGTCCAAAATATTCTGCTACCCCCATCTCCGCGCCACTAGACAACTTAACCTTTTTGTTCGTCAAAATGTAGCCCAACATCTTCAGAAAATGACTCTTACCAGACCCGAAAAACCCAGAAATCCAAGCACAAACTTCTGACGGTCGCCCCGCTCTCGATTCCAAAAATCGGTCGACAATATCATTCATAGATTCACGGATTTGATCAGTGACAACATACTCTTCAACTTCACTGCCAACAATATCCCCCTCATGAACGTCTATTTTGACCACAGGCGGCAGTGTTCTTCTAGGGTCCTTCTCAAACAAAGTTTGGATCTTCACAGCGTTCTCCCCTCTAGATTATTTCTGCTCTATAATAACTGCTTATTGTCTCCCCTTTCTCATTGAGCATCTGTCCTTCCCTATCCCCAGGATAGCCGATGACTAGAGTACAACGCACGAATCCCTCAAGAAAAGACAGAATCGCAGAAAGGTGCACGAAAGGATACAGAGCACCGGACCGAAGCAGAATAGCACAATGATCCAGCCCTTTACCTCTTAACCTGTTCTTTAACTGGGAGGCTATTTCTTCGGGCAAAATGCGCTCCATATCTCTTTGCACACTACCTCTCCTTTCTCTCTCGCTATCGACTACTTTAGCGTCCAGAAGCCTGAATTTCTTAAGCGCGGATATCATCAAATCTGACAGCCAAACAATCTCTGTCGAAAATCCCTTCACCCCAAGTCTACGCTCCAAATTTTGAAACTCCTCCAAAGCTCTCAACTCTTCAGAGGGATTGTAGAGGTAAATATAGTAGGGAACATCTATAACGGGTCTTTTTCCCTCCATTGTTGCAATTATCATGTCTTGCAATCGACTAAATCTCTTTTCATCCCAAGGCGCCATCAAGCCATTCCTCCAAAGAACGAAAACGCGTAGTTAATTCAACAATACTGCCCAATCTTCGATACTCAATCCAACCACGCTCTTGAGCCAATGAAAGACTGTGCTCAACATCCTCTTCATTCATAAAGTATCTTTTCCATAATGGACTATTAACAACTTCCAACCCAGAAACCTCTCTATCGATTAACCCATACAGAAAAAAAGTAAACGGCTCAACCCTAACCAAAGGCTTCCTAATCTCCACACTTAGCGCTTTTTCCATAATCCCAGAATGACGCAAGAACGCAAAAAACTTCCTATGCCAAGTCGTATAGACCACAGAAGACCAAGACCTAAGCTCTGGATGACTTTTTGCCTCTTCATCTATGAACGCAAAATACATCTGCTTCGTCAATCTGGAAACTCCGGATTTCATGAGAAGAGGACCAACAAGTCCAATTATCGCTCGGTCAACTAAGGGGTCCGAATGACAAACATATTGATAAAGTGCCTGTATCTTCGAAGATTTTGGGAGATCATTCAACACAAATTTGGAAATCTGTCTACCCCCAGGCAAAGGTGTATGGTCAACAAAAAATCTACGCTTTACTGCCCTCAGAATATTGTCCGTCCACCTTGATGAACCCTTCTTTAAAAGATTCTCCCGAAGCACCTTCTCCTTTACAACCTTCCAATCTTCATCACGAGCGTACATAGTCAAAAGAAGCATGCTCTCCTCATAAATGGCACCAACCCGCTGAAGAGCTGCAGTATATTTGTTCACAGACGCTAACAAACGAAACACTCACCTAAACCAATACATAGAATGGCTAAAATCCTTTTAAATCTTCATTCTGTACTAACGAATTGTTCATGCATCTATTACAACTTTTCTTCTGTTTCTCAGACTTCGGCGCATTTTAAACACGGCCCTAAACTTTCACATTCTCTGCATAAAGGCGCTCCACAATCACCACAATAGACAACCTCATCTTCACCAACCTCCTTATCGCAATCCATTCACTTCATCAACCCCTAAACAACCTCCTCAAGCATTTGGCAAATTTGAGCAGGTAGAATAGTCTGGACTATTACCGTGGGCTTAGTCTGGGCTATAGAGCCGTAGATTTTCAACTGCCAGTATAGTGTGCACTATCGCAACAGGCTTAGTGTACACTATAGAGCTAGACATGCCTAGAGTGTTAGTTCAAACTGCAAAAATCTCCAAAATGTCTTCTATTCCAAAAATCAATGAATCACCAACAACACCATTAATTAAAATCCGCGCGTACCCTACTGATTGTTTAATAGAGCCTTTCGCGTGTGCTGATTTGATATTTGGGCTTGCGACTCCTATTCAGATTTCTCAACAGCTTACGCCTCAGCCTACTAAGCTCCTCCAAATCCCAAAAAGGATTCGGATGCCTTCTCAAAAGCCAATACTGATTATCCACCAGACGATATATCAACCAAAGCTCATCATGGCTTAGACGCGGCCTAACAAGTTTCTCGCCAACCCAAACACCTTCCTCAACCATATCTATGCACCTTCTCCCAATTCAAATGGCTCCGTGAAGCATGTTCCAGCACCACTTTAAGACACGGTAAATGTTGTTTAGGTACCATTTAACATTTTTGCGCGACAAAGTAAACGGGAATAGTCACGACTATAGTACAGGCAGAGAACCCCAATTCTGGTCCAAAACATCTTCAATAACGTCCGCGACCTCGCACACTCAGAAAGAAACGACTGCACTTGCGACAAATTACAGGCATACTCTAAACATCCTTTACTTTCTCCAAACTCTAACCAACCAAACTGAAACAAAAAAAGAA
>Ga0315282_10004211_pt1 | contig 25158 bp, 20 predicted proteins | sample YL17G07_20_MG_FD_203693 | JGI IMG/M metagenome (GOLD analysis project Ga0315282, IMG submission 203693) | Sediment microbial communities from Yellowstone Lake, YNP, Wyoming, USA - YL17G07_20 | ecosystem: Environmental > Aquatic > Freshwater > Lake > Sediment | place: USA: Wyoming | collected... | reverse complement strand
TCCATTGAATGTCGTGTACCCATGATGGGCTGGGATGAATCTCGGGAATCGCGTCATAAAAGCTATCCAACATTCCGTCGATTCCCCTCCGGTGCGAGACGAAGACTTCCGTCCGCTCCTCTTTCCGCACCGGAATCAGGGAGCCCGAGTAGGTGTACGAAATCGTAACCGAAGATTCGTCCTGAGCCTTTTCGCTGGACCGCCATACGCGAAACTGCGAACCACAATAAGGATCGGTAGCAACGGTCAAGGCCTCGCCAGACCCGTCATCAAAACCCAGACCGATGACCGGCAAGGCCAGTTCCTCCCCCTCCCGAAGTGTGGAGCCGCGGCCCAACACGAAGTAACCCGCAGCCTCTTGACACCTTCCTACCACAAAGTCGTTCACTACGCCATAACGCAGAGGGAGTGTACATTTGACCGCTTTCTTCCCTGTGACTTGGACCGTATGCGCTACGGAGAAATCCCGCCTAAGCGGCTCATCAAACTGGAGCGTGGTTTTTTGCGTGAGCACCACTCGTTCATCCCTAGCGCCAAGGCTGTAGCCAACGGTGTACTTTCCCGTTCGCCGGGTGCCGCCCTCGTCGATCGTCAGCTCATAGTCGAACCCCGCCCGATCCTCCTGGACCTGAGAGGCAGCCAACTGAACCTTGAGAGGCAACGGTCCCTGACCTTGTGTCGCGGCTACGACCTTAAAAACCGGAGGTAAAACACGCACCGTCAGGTTGGCGGTGGGCTGCCAGAGCAAATGTTTCTCTCCTGTCCTCTCAACCGCCTTTAATGGCCCTTTCTTGCCTGCCTCCTCTCTGCCCGCTGCCCTCACGTCACCCGAACCGGCCGTTAACACGCCAAGAACACCCGCCGTGCCGTTCTGCAAGAAGTTGCGGCGAGTCACGGAACGGGAAGAACACACCATCTTGTTATCAATCAGTCTAACCATAGCGTTTCCTCCCCCCACCCGCTTGGAGACTCCCTGGCCTAGCCTCTGACCTGATCCGGAATTTCGCTTTAGGATCCCCTGGTCGGCGAGTCGCCACGGTGTCACCGCGGCTACCCGCTCGACTGCTTCGCGGTCCCCACACCGTCACTCCTTGACCCCTGTGGACAACTCCGGGTAAATCATCACGATTCGCTTCTGGTCCTCGGCGGAAAGTTCCTTCAAGGGGCGGGGCGCGTCTTGCGGACGCGTTTGCTTCTGGTTAATCTCTCCCATCAAACTCCACTTTCTTGTCATCTCCTGCGGTTCGCGGGCGGGCAGGTCGTACCGGGTGAAGTCAATCACTTGCTCCGCGGCCGGGCCTGGCAAGTCGCGCAGCAGGGCCAGGCGGAACCGTTGGTTCATAAACCAGCGGATTTCCTTGTCGGCGTCGGAGCCCCCGATGCCCGAGCCACGCTCGATGAAGCGATAATTGAGGCGCGAGTTATCCTTGAAGTGTTCGCGCCACCGCAAGCCAAACTCCCCGTGCGTGATACAGAGGGCGTCAGGCCAGCGCCGCCGGACCGCGCTGAGCCAATCCGCCAGGCCTTCCGGGCCAATCACGATCTCCCAATTGTCGGTTACCCAGGCAAAGCCATTCAGCTCAAACCCTTTGTCGAAATGGATCGCGGTAGTGAAAAGCATTTCTTCCAGGCCCCGCTCTTTCCATCGTCCATGGATGGTCTCGATGGGTCCAACTCCCATGCGGCTGTTGAATCCGCCGGCGAACCCGGCGCGCCGCGCCGCAAGAAAGTCGCACGTCCAGCCGTCCAGGTTCACGCAATCGATGAAGTCGTTCTTGCCCTGCGCGGGCTTGCAAAAATGTTCGGTGGAGGGATAGTAAGGATAGCAAATCGACCCGTCGCCATCCTGGTTATCCACCGAGTACTGGCTCCAGATGTTGCCTTGGCAGACGTGGATACCCTCATTCTCGGCGAGGAACTGCTGGTTCTCCGCCGCAAGAAATCCGGCGATGACCGCCTTGGGCCGGTAGTCCGCGCCCACCACGGCCGAGGCCAGCGCGATGCCGTCATGCAGGTCACGATTGAGCTGCTCCCGCGTGTTGTAAGCGTTGGCGAAATATCCGCCGGGAATGAAGGTGACCTCGTCACCGTAGCGCTCGTGATATTCCGCCACCCGTTTGCGGATGCCTTTGTACTGTTCCGATACGTGGGTGAGCGCCAGCCAACTCAAAGCCCAGGTTATGCGCCCGCCGGGCCAACCTTGGGCGAAGGCATTCCGAAAGGCGGCAATGGTTTCCGGAGTGTGAAGAGCTGTTTCATCGTGGCCAATACCCTCGCCTCGGCGGACTTCGATCTGGTTGACACGCACGATCGTGGCAAAGGTGAGAAAGCGGTTGTTCAAAAGCGCGTGGCCTTTATTTCCTGTGGCGCTGCCCAGGCCGCCGTTCCCAAGCGCCGCACTTGCTTGCCTCCCGGGCTTGAAAGCTTTCCCCCCAAGTGTGAGGGACGGAACGGCCGCGGCCACCGTCGAAAGGAACTCCCGCCGCGAGGCGCCCTGCGTGTGCAATTTCCGCATAACTGCCTCCACTCAAGAAGAGGATCGTGCGCAGTCTAACACTTTGCGGCAAAAAATCATTCTCGTCGAGTCTACAAGCACGTAGACGGTTGGGTGTAGTGTGGACTATGCTCCACGGCGTGAGAACCATGCAAGTCGCCATGGGTTCCACGTTGCTCCGAGCCGCGGACGGAGCCTCGCTGCAGGAGCGGATGGCAAAGTGGGGAGGGGCGATCACAAGATGAAACGGAGAAAATTCCTACAAGTTTCGCTGGCGGCGATGGTGCCGGAGATCCTCGCGCCGATCGGCAAGACCGGAACACTCAGCGCGCGGCCTGCCGACTCTGAAGAGCCAATCATTGCGGAGGGGGTGAGGGCAGCGCTTGACAAGAACCTCTACCCGGCCTTGCTTCAACGCGCTTACCCCGGGCACTTTGCCATTGTGGCGGATGGAAAAGGATATGGGCCGGAGAATACTTGGCCCGGCCTCGACTCCTGGCAGATGGCAGGCGCTTATCTCCTGCTGGGCAAGCACCGGGAGATCTTGGATTACTTTGATTTCGTGCAAGCTTCCCAGCGCCCGGACGGCAACATTCCCTTCGCCATTTTCCCGGCCGATACGCCGCCCAGGGGAATGGACTCCTTTTTGCGCGGGCTCAGGTATCCAGAAGACGTCTATACCTACCAGCCCGTCGTTCGGGCGGGCCAACCCCCCTCGAGCAATATGCTGCCGCGCAAGTGGATCGGCCTCTTCACCCATTGGCAGGTCAAGGTGAACCCCTTGAGCGTATTGGCGCCCATCTGTTTCATTCTGACCGGGCAGGAAATCTTTGCGGCCACAAAATCCGAGTCCTGGTTGGCGGAAAAAATGCCAGCGCTGGAGGCGACGGGACGCTACCTCCTGACACGCATCAGCCGCAACGGATTGCTGAGCGGCGCTGGTTTTTATATCGAATCGCCGCCCCGCAACCAATGGGACGGCGTTACCCAATGCTATGCCGTCCATGCCTTTCGCCAGCTTTCCGGACTGTGCAAGGTCCTGGGCAAAAAGGAGGCGGCAGCCACCTGGAGCCATCATGCTGATGCTCTGCGCAGCCGCTTCCTTGAGGTCTTCTGGCAGCACGATCATTTTGCCGAGTACGTCCACCCGGAACATGGGTTGGTGGATTTGCATGGACTGTCGGACGTTAACTGGGCAGCCATCGGACTCGATATTGCCCGGGATGAGCAGGTCGAACGTCTCTGGCCGATTCTTCGGCGCGAACCCATGTTCTGGCGGGGCGGGATGCCGACCCAATTGGTGACCAAGCCGTTCACTTACCAATCGTGGGAATTCACCGAACCCTTGCCCTTCAAATTTCACGACTACACGAACGACGTCGCCGCAATGGGAAGGGTGTGGTACCTGGAAACGCTGGCCTGCCTGCGGATGAAAGATTACCAGCGGCTGCGCGAGTCCGTAGTGAAGGTTTGCCAGATGGGCCAAAAAGAAGATGGGCGCTGGTATGAACGCTATCACCCGGGCGAGGGGGACACCGTGAAGCCCGGAGGGGTTTACGGCTATTGCGAGTATCCCGCCATTCTCCTGCGCACGGTGCTGGGCAACCCGTCGATTTTCCCGAAGAGCTGGTAATTCCTTGCCGGTCACGCTCCCCCAGCGTGGCTACCCGCGCAGCATTGTACCCCGCGTTCTCATTTAGCACGCCATGGGGGAAAAGCGAGCGGATGCAAGCCGCGTAGCGGCGGCAGAATGTGGCCCATGGCGCGAGCCATGGGAAGAAGAAGCAGAATAAGAAACAAGCCCCGGCAGGGGCGACAGAAATAATCAACCACTGCAAGTGATTCTGTCGCCCGCTGACGCGGGCTGAAACGTTAGCGATTGCCGCTTTCCCACGGCTGTCGAAGCTGTGAAAAATTTGACAGCGGGCGGTTTCACCTGGTGTAACCCATTGAAAATTCGCGTAGGGGCACGCCATGGCGTGCCCCTACAAGGATTTTTTCACAGCTTCTGTCGCCGTGGGCCACAATCTACCGGCCCTGGGGGGGCCTAAGCCAGCGCGGAAGTCCGTGCTGCGCTTGCTACGAACACGTAGACTGTTGAGTCCAGTGTGGAGTATACTCCACAGTATGGAAATCATCCAAGTTGTCTTGGGTTCGGCACTACTCCGCGCCACCGATGGAGCCGCCAAACGCGCGCGGGTGAATCGTTCGGCGCTGGTCCGCGAGGCGCTGCGCGAATACCTGAAACGCCTCGAGACGCGAGAACTTGAGGCCCGTGACCGCGCGGGCTACGAGGAGCATCCCGAGGTCTCCGCCGAGGCGGCGGATTGGGAGAGGGTGGCAGCATGGCCGGAGCGATAGCACGCGCTGAAGTTCGGCTCTATCAATTCCCCCGGCCGGACAAGCAAAGGCCCGTGGTCGTGCTCACGCGGGAGAGCGCGGTCGCGTACTTGTCCACGGTTACTGTGGCGCCTATCACGTCAACCATCCGCGGTGTCCCGTCCGAGGTCCGCTTGACCGAGGCTGACGGAATGAAAGGCGAGTGCGCCGTTAATCTGCACAACGTCGTCACCGTGTCAAAGGCTCATTTGGGCCGTCGTGTGGCAGTGCTCAGCCCCGAGCGAATGAAAGAACTCTGCCGCGCCCTGGGCTTCGCGCTCGGGGGTAATTTGGAATTGCAGCCCTGCGGAGCCTCGCTCTGGTGTGACTCTTCACTGCCCAATCGTTCTCGGAGGTGATATATGCTTGGAGTCATGCGAAGCCTCACTCTGGTGCTACTCTTCACCGCGTCCCTAGTGCTCGAAGCCGGGCCGGCCTTCGCCGCGGAACGCGTGACCGCTGCCGGAAAGGTCGTCGATGCCGACGGCAACGCCATCGAACACGCAGCAGTTCTGGTTTACTCGGCCGGTGTGAAGAAGGGTTTTAGCCTCTTCTGCCCAACTTGTTACGTGGACTGCGGCAAGCGCACCTTCACCGGCCCCGACGGAACGTACAGTATTGCCGGCCTAAACCCCGAGCTCGTGTTCAATCTTCTGATTGTTCGCGAAGGTTACAACGCCACGTTCGTGAACCGGGTAGATCCGGAGAAGGGCCCCGCCGAGACGACCGTGCTCAAGAAGCGCACTTCTCCGACAAATCCCGCGCAAGTTATTCGAGGCAGAGTTGTGGATCGACAGGGAGTACCAGTCCGCGAGGCCTTGGTGGAGCAGCAGGGTGCGATTTTCCCCGGAGGGGGACGATCATTCGGCCCGCCGGGGTGGATCGACCTCATCGCCGTCACGAACGGTCTAGGGGAGTTCGAGATCGCTCACAGCAAACCTCTGGACGCCGCGATCGTGCAGATATCTCCTCGCGGGATGGCGCCCAAACTGGTGACGGTATCTGCTGGGCTCGACCGCAAGACCATCACCGTCACCGAGGGGGCTACCATTCGGGGTCGTCTACTTCAGAACGGCAAGCCGGTCGCGCACGCCGAGATGGGCCTCTCCGCCCATAGTCGTTTTTTCGGGGAGATTTTCCCGGAGGTGCGCATCGGGACCGATGAGGAGGGAAGGTTCGCGATCACCAATGTCCCGCCCGGCAGGATCTGGTATCTCTACGGCAAGATGGAATCGCTCGCCCCGCGTGATCTATCCGCGGAGATCGTTGAGTGTGCGAGCAAGGATGACGGCCAGGTTGTCAATGTCGGCGATATTCCGGTAAGGCCCGCCTACACTCTTCGCGGCAAGATAGTCCTGAGCGATGGAAAGCCAATCCCGCCCGACATGCGTCTTTTCCTATCCTCCGATCGAGGGGCAGACAGTCAGACTCTGACGCTCCCTCCGGACGGGCTTTTCGAATTCCGGGGGCTCGCCCGAGGCGTGTACAGGCTTCTCCCATCCGTGAAGGGCTATGAAGTGCGCGACACTCAGTCGATGGAGATGCTGATTGAAGGGGACGTCAGCAACCTGGCAGTGTTGTTGCAGCCAGCAACTGCTATGAAGCGGTGAGCCGGCGCACGCCAGGCTTGCCCAATGATCAGGCTCCCCGCACCGCTTCTGCGACTTGGTCATATCCTCCAGCGCGTTAATTTCGAGCGGGTAAATCAAGATACAAGCCACGGTGCCGCCGCGGCAGCCAGCGAGTAGCCACGGTCACTGCTTTCGTGACCGTGGGCTTTTCTCATGCCCGATACCCCAGCGGCAACCTTACATGGTCAATGTGAATGGGGCACGCCTCTACCATCGAGTTGTTCAAGGCGAAATCATTATAACTCGACCAGCGCCCATCCTCCGGCCGCTTCAACAGCCCTTCCCACACTCGATTCCGGCGCATCCGTCATCGAAGGTAAAGCCCACGGTCGCGACAGGTCGTCCGCCATTAAGATCGGCGGACTTTAAGCCGCGGCGATCCCGAGGCCACCCACCCGTCCCCTATGGGCAAGGGAAAGCCGCGGACCTACAGAACAGGTCCGCGCTACCCTTCTCATTAGATACCCGTCTTGACCTTCCTGCTCCCGAACTATTTAAGGGAGGCAGTAGAGCCTTCTTGGCGTTTTCTTTGTCAAGGAGACAGTTTGTCTCTTGACAAAATGAGTCAAGTGGTATAGGCTATAGGTGCGATGAAGGCCAAGCGCAGCACGGCCCCCAGGAAAATCTCCCAAACTCACGAACGCGATCTCAAAATCACCCAACACCAAAAGATGTTAAAAATGAAGATAGCTCCTCAGAGTTTGTTGAAAACAAAGGGGCAAAAAAAGTGCTCCTCAGAGTTTGGTGAAAACAAACAAGTTATCATGTTTTAACGATGAGTTATTGAAAGGAAAGGAGATAGGCGTTGGAAATTATGAATTCTGAATTATGAAGTCTGCACACCTAACTTGCGTGTCGGTGGGTGAGCGAGTCTTGAGACCAGACACCCTTCACGAAATCACACGATGGCAAGAGCAGTGACGATTGACGAGAAACAGGCATAGTTCGAAGGCGGAAGGATGGCAGGGCGAGATCCTTCGCGGAGTTTACCCTGAGGGGGATTCCCGAAGGGCTCAGCATGACAGCGCAATGAGCAATGGCCGAAGGCACAAAAAGCGGCAAGCGCCGACGCCAATCCCCCGCGTGACACACTCTAAGGGCAGTTACAAGTGACAAGTGACGAGTGACAAGCAATCGCAAATCACAAATCGCAAATCATAAATCGCTAAATCACCCGATGAACCGATGGCCCGATGACCCGATGACTAGATGGCCCGATTCCGCCTGCCTTCCTTGTCAACTTGGGCACAGGGATTTACAATAGAAAGGTTCGAGTGTCAGGTCGGAAGTAATCCATATACTATGGGAAACTTTCTTCAGTACGCATTAGGCAAGGTTCTGGGAACCAAGAACGAGCGCGAGTTGAAGCGTCTGAGCGCACGTGTAGCGGAAATGAACGCCCTCGAACCCGAGATGCAGAAGCTTGAGGACGCCGAGTTTCCGCTGCGTACCAGCCAACTCAAGGAACGCCTTGCGGGCGGGGCCACCCTCGACGAGATTCTTCCGGAAGCCTTTGCCCTCTGCCGCGAAGCGGGGCGCCGCACGATTAACATGCGGCACTTCGATGTGCAACTCATCGGCGGCATGGTGCTGCACGAAGGCAAGATCGCGGAAATGAAGACGGGCGAAGGCAAGACGCTGGTCGCCACGCTGCCCTGCTACCTCAATGCCCTCGAGGGCAAGGGCGTGCACTTGGTGACCGTGAACGATTACCTGGCCAAGCGCGACGCCGCTTGGATGGGACCGATTTACCGCCTGTTGGGCCTAAGCGTGGGCGTGATCGTCCACGACCTGAGCGACGATGAACGGCGCGCCGCCTACGGCTGCGACCTCACTTACGGCACGAACAACGAGTTCGGATTCGACTACCTGCGCGACAACATGAAGTTCGACCTCAAGGACTACGTCCAGCGGCCCCACCACTACGCGATCGTGGACGAGGTAGACTCCATCCTGATTGACGAGGCGCGCACACCGCTGATCATCTCCGGCTCGTCCGATGAAGCCACGGACAAGTATTTCCGCGTGGATAAGGTCATCCCACATCTCGTGGAGAAAATCGATTACGAAGTCGATGAGAAACACCGCCAGGCTACGCCCACGGATTCCGGAATCGCCAAGGCCGAGAAGTTGTTGGGAATCGAGAATCTATATGACCCCGCCAACATCGAGTACAACCACCACTTCCAACAGGCGCTGAAAGCCCACACGCTCTTCAAGCTGGACCGCGATTACGTGGTGAAAGACGGTGAGGTCATCATCGTGGACGAATTCACCGGCCGCCTGATGCCCGGCCGGCGCTGGAGTGACGGCCTGCACCAAGCCGTCGAGGCCAAGGAAGGCGTTAAGATCGAAAGTGAAAACCAGACGCTGGCCACGGTCACTTTCCAGAATTATTTCCGCATGTACAAGAAACTGGCGGGCATGACCGGCACGGCAGAAACGGAAGCGGCGGAATTCGAAAAGATTTACAACCTGGAAATCGTCATCGTCCCCACCAATCAGACCCTGATCCGGCACGAATTCCGCGACGTTGTTTACCGGACGGAGCGTGAGAAATTCAACGCGGTGATCGAGGAAATCAAAGAGTTTCACATGCGCGGCCAGCCGGTGTTGATGGGCAGTATCGCCATCGAGAAATCGGAGCGGTTGAGCGTGGCGCTAAGAAAAGCCGGCGTGGTGCCCGCCCGCCTGCAAGAGCTCGCCAAGGCCGCGGGCCTGGAAGGTCCCAAGCTGAAAATGTGGGTGGAGCGCTTGGCGCAAGTCCCCAATCCGGGGCTGGAGTGGCTGATTCACGCGGGCGTGGGAGTCTCCACGGTAAAAGAAATGCTGAGTCAGGCCCGTTACCAGACGCTGGTGACCGGCGCCAACGGCACGCGCCGGGCTTTCCTAGAGGCCGTGCTGAAGCGCGCGCCCCGGGGATACCCCTACAACGGGTTACCACCCGCGGACGAATCCATTCTTCCCGACCTTGTAGCCCTTGCCCATAACACGGATGCGAAATGCCTGCCGGTCCTGGATTATTTGATTGAGCTTCGCTGCCCGCCGGCGCGCGCGGCCGAGATTCTGGGCATGAAAGAAGTGCGGCATAACGTGCTGAATGCCAAGCAGCACGAGCGCGAAGCGCTGATTGTGGCGCAGGCTGGACGCGTCGGCGCCGTCACCGTTTCCACCAACATGGCGGGCCGTGGCACCGACATCCTGCTGGGCGGCAATCCGGAGACCATGGCGCGCGAGGAATTCCGCAAGTCACCCGATAAGTATCGCGAACAGGGCATCAGCCCCGAGCCTCCCGAGCGGCCGCCGGAAGGTTCAGGTACAGATATCTTCGGCGCATACGTGGAAGCCTACGCCGCCTGGAGAAAACAGTGGGCGGAATTCGTGGACCGCTTCAGAGCCGTCACGGATGTCGAGCACGGGAACGTAGTTGCACTGGGGGGGTTGCACATCCTCGGCACCGAGCGGCATGAAGCCCGGCGCATCGACAACCAGTTGCGCGGGCGCGCCGGCCGCCAGGGCGATCCCGGTTCCTCCCGCTTTTACCTTTCGCTGGAAGACGACCTGCTGCGCATCTTCGCGGGCGAGCGCATTTCCAGCATCATGCACAAGCTGGGCATGGAAGAGGGCGTGCCCATTGAATCCCGCCTGATTTCGAAACGCATCGAGGCCGCACAGAAAGCGGTGGAGGCGCAGAACTTCGAATCGCGCAAACATCTGCTCGAGTACGACGATGTGATGAACAAGCAGCGTGAGACCGTTTACGGCCTGCGCCGCCAATTGCTGGAAGGGAGCGACCAGAAGGAATTCGTCCTGGACGCAGCCGACCGCGTGGTGGGGTGGCTGGTGGAGAAATTCTGCCCCAAAGACCAGCACTCCGACCAGTGGAACGCGAGCGGCCTGCGCACGGAAGTCTGGGGAAGATTCGGAATCGACCTGAAGAAACACGACCTTCCGTTCGATCCCAAACGCCTCGACGAGCTCAGCGCCCAGCTCGAAGACCTGGTCCACACTCACTACGATGAACGCGAGCAGGTGTGGGGCGCCGAGCGCATGCGGATGCACGAACGCATGATCATGTTGCAGGTGGTCGACGCGCAGTGGAAGGATCACCTGCTGGCCATGGATCACTTGAAGGAAGGCATCGGCCTGCGAGGTTACAGCCAGCGCGATCCCCTGGTTGAGTATAAGCGCGAATCCTTCGAGATGTTCGAAGCCATGATGGATCGCGTGGAAGATGAAACCTTGCGCTACCTCTTCCTGATGCGCACGCCCGAGGAAGAGGAGGAAATGATCCGGCAATACCAGCAGCGCAAGCGGCGCGAACAGCGGGAAATGCAAATGATCGGCGCGGGGGCAGTGGAAAAACCGCAGCAGGTCATCCGGCGGGAAAAGATTGGGCGCAACGATCCCTGTCCTTGTGGGAGCGGCAAGAAATACAAGAAGTGCCACGGGGTGGGGGGAGCTGTACCTGTCGGGCCGGGAGCGGCGGCCGGAACGGGTAAATCCGCCGCGGCGAGCAAGACGTAGCGACCACTCCCATAAGCTTTTTTCATCGTCATTCCGTAAGTCCCGGCGGCGTTGCCTTTGCAAGCAAGCCGCCGGGACCCACCGAAACAATGAGGCGCCATGAGCATCGAGGAACTCTGCGAGATGGAAGAGCACGCGGAACACTCCGCGCACGACCCTTCGCTTTTGCCCGTCACCTTTACCATGGCCGTGCTGGCCGTCGTGCTGGCCGCAACCACGCTACTCGGGCACCGCGCCCACACGGAACAGGTGCTATTGCAAAATAAGGCAACGGATCAGTGGGCATATTATCAGGCTAAGAACATCCGGGAACATACTTATGAGCTCTTCCTGGATCTCCTCTCCATCTCCACGGTGAAAGACCCCGCGCAGGCGGAAAAGGTGAAAGGGAAGTACACCCAGGAGGCGGCACGCTACAAGGAGGAGCTGAAGGAGATCGAAACGGAAGCCCGCTCATTCGAAAGCGAGGTTGCCCGGGAGCAGCGCCGCGCCAATCGCTTCGACCTCGGCGAAGTCTGCCTGGAAGCCGCCATTGTGATCGCGTCACTTACGCTGCTTACGAAGCGGCGGCAATTTTGGCAATTGGGAATTCTGATGGGGGTGGCTGGCCTGAGCGTAGCTTTGTCGGGATTGCTGATCCATTGAGATCCCCCCCGGCGAGCTATTCCCGTGCGGAGCCGGCGACGAAACGCCGGAGACAAGCCAGGTAACTCTCACCGCCTGCTTCCAGCAGATTGTTGTGGCCTGCCCCCTCGACGGGATAGAAGCGCTTGGGCTCAGGCGCCACTCGAAAGAGTTGCTGACCCATTTCAAACGGAACGACCTCATCCCGTGTGCCGTGGACAATCAGAATCGGCGCGTGCACATGGCGAATCTTCTGGAGTGAGTCGAAGCGGGATTTCACCACATAGTCGATGAGCGGAAGGCCGAAAACTCGCCGGGCCATCGCCCGCGCGTTGGTGAAAGAGCTCTGAACGATCAGACCTCCGCATGGCTGGCGGGCCGCCAGGTTTACGGCCACCGCGCCACCCAGTGAATGTCCATAAATGAAGATGTCTTCTGCGCGGAAATGCCGCTGTTCTATCAGATAGTCGTAGGCCGCGTCGGCATCCCGGTAAACGCCCGCTTCATCAGGTTTGCCCTCGCTTTTCCCGTACCCCCGGTAATCGACGGCAAGAATGTTGACCCCGATCCCAGCGAGCGTCCGCATCTGGTCAAGGCCGTATCCAATATTCTCCGCGTTCCCATGAAACGAGAGGAGAACTTGTTTTGATGCGGGGTTTGAACGGTAGAAGGCGTTGATTCTGACGCCATCTTCTGTCAGCAGCCAAACGTCCTCAACCTCCCGTTCAACTATCTGTGGTGGGGGGAAGCCCTGCGGATAGCGCGGGGGAAAGTAGATGAGCCGATTTTCAATAACCCTAAGGGTGACGACAATAATCAGAATTCCGGCCGCGATCGTCACCAGAATCATCGCCAAAAGTCTCTTCACCTTCGCGGCGCTCTCTATCGCCATTCAGCCGGCTCCGGCGCTCATTCGAAGTGAGACCCGGCCTCACCCCACGATGGGGTGAGGCCGGGCCGCTGGATTATTGCCCGTCACCGCCGCTATCGTCCGGGGAGATGACCACAAAGATGCCATTGCCCTGACGGTTGATTCGCAGCAGCGTCTGGCCTTTCGCTTGAGCAGCCAAACGGTTGAAGTCGGCAACATTGCGGACCGGTTGACGGTTGATGCCTTCGATCACATCGCCCTCCTGCAGACCGTATTGAGCGGCTGGGCTGTTGGGATCAAGTTGGGCGATCACCACACCCGTTACATTCGGGGGCAGGCCCAACTGATCGCGGATTGAGGGAGTGAGGTTTTGCACGGACATGCCGCGGAGAGTTCCCTGCTGAACGCTGCCCCCACCACCGACACGAGCGCTGAGGTCGGAAGGCCGCTCGCCGAGTGTCACCTTGATGGTCATCGGTTGGCCATCACGCAAGATATCCAACGTGGCTACGGCGCCGGGGCTCAGGTTCGTTATCTGGGCAGTGAGCTGGCCGGCATCATCAATAACCTGGCCGTTAAGTTTGCGAACGACGTCACCGGTCTTGATCCCGGCTTTGTCGGCAGGTCCGCCCGCGGTCACGTCTTCCACCAGGGCGCCCGCCGTATCCGGCACCTTGAATTGTTTCGCCAGACCGTCATCCAGGGTGCGGATCGCAACCCCCAGGTATCCGCGGCTCACCTTTCCGGTTTTAACCAAGTCCTCCATGACGTGCTTCGCCATGTTGGAAGGAATGGCAAATCCGATTCCGACGAACCCGCCTTCTCCGCCGGGCCCGGAATTCCCGCTCAAGATGGCGGTGTTAATGCCCACCACTTGGCCGCGCACATTCACCAGAGCTCCACCGGAGTTCCCCGGATTGATCGCGGCATCGGTCTGGATGAAGTTCTGGATATCTTCAATTCCCCCGCCGGAACGACCCAGGGCGCTCACGCTGCCGCGCGTCACGGTGAAGTACTGCCCAAACGGGTTCCCAAATGCCATGACCGTGTCTCCCACCTTGAGTTGGTCGGAATCGCCGAAGGGGGCGGTGGGCAGGCCACTCGCGTCGATCTTGATGACGGCAACATCCGTCTGGGGATCAGCTCCCACCACTTTCCCCTTAAACGTCCGCTTGTCGGAAAGCGTCACCGAAATTTCCGTCGCCTTGGCAATCACGTGATTGTTGGTCACAATGTATCCCTCGGGCGACACAATCACGCCGCTCCCCAGCGCGTGTTCGCGCTGCTCACGGGGAACCTGGGGAAACATGTTGCCGAAAAACTGCCGGAAAAACGGGTCGTTTAGAAAAGGTGATTGTTGAATTTTGATAACCTGGGTGGATTGAATCGCCACAATGGCGGGTGTAACCGCTTTGGCGATTCGTTCGTACGCCTGGTTTTGCCGCTCCAAAATGTCGATATCAGGCCCGTCCAATCCTTTTCCTTGGGCCAGAGCAAAATCCGGGAACAGGTGATTCCCTTGGTAGAGCATGAACGACAACCCCAAGGTCAAGACCCCGATCAAGGTCAGACTCAAACCTCCCAAATTTTCCCGCAAAAATCGTTTGTCAACTCGCATAGAATCTTCCTCCTTCAGACGACCGGTCGAATCTCTTTGCCGATTGCCCGGCTGGGTGTCACATGGGTCATTGCATTCGCGCGAGATAAATCCACCCCGACGCGCCATGAGAGCCCACCACCGCCGTGTCCGTTCACCCCATGATTATTCCAAGGCGTTTCAAAAACAAGCCCCTGAGTTCTTAGACGGAATTCATTCCTTTATGTCATCAAGGCAGGTGGCCGGTAAATTTCCTCACGTAATATTTCTCCTTAGCAGCTTTTCGATACTCCGCCGTAACCCCTCTACCAAGCCACTACTCTTATTGATGCTTAAGCAGTGAATAAGGGTTTACTCTTCCTCGAGACGGGGGAATCATTCGTCGCCCCAAAAAGGTTATCACGGACTGTGCTCTCCTGCCCACCCGGTCAGGAGACCCAAGGGGGCCTTCAGGGGGAAGCGCCTGAAGGTCGAAGCATTCGCTAAATCGCACTAGCAGGTAAATATGAGGCCGTCCAACGGCAAGGTGGCCGTTAAACTACTTCTGCACCTTTGCCCTTGGTGGCATTACACTGCTAAAGATATAGAATGCGCTTCACGTTGTTCCCCCGGCGTTTCGGGGGTGATTGATTGGGGAGAGCCATTCGTACTCCCGGGAGGGATCTTCCGCCGGATGGCCCGGCAGACCGAAAACCTATGATGCGTTTCCTCAGGCGTCTGTCTCTATTGGCTTTTGTCGTCTTGCTGCTCGCCATTGTGGGCGGCGGGGTTTGGCTCCGCTGGCGTATTCGTGCAAGCCTTCCCGTCCTTGATGGCGTGATTTCCGCGCCGGGGCTTTCGGCGCGGGTGGAAGTTCTGCGAGACGCGCGCGGTGTTCCCCATATCCGCGCCCAATCTATTGCGGATGCTCTTTTCGCTCAGGGCTACGCCACGGCTCAAGACCGCCTATGGCAAATGGATTTGAGCCGACGGAAAGCTGAGGGGGAGCTTTCAGAAATCTTTGGCGATCGTACTCTGAGCTTGGACATTGAAAGCCGCACGATGGGCTTCCCACAGGTGGCGGGAAGAGCACTCGCCGACCTCTCCCCGGACGAGCGTCGTCTAATTGATTCGTATACTCGCGGGGTTAATGCCTTCATCGAAGGCCATCGCGACCGCCTGCCTTTGGAATTTATCTTAATGCGATACCAACCCCGACCATGGCGCGAAATCGATTCGGTGGCCGTTGCTTTGAACCTGTCTATGACGCTAAGCCAAAGCTGGGAGAGCGATTTGATGCACGAGCATATCGCCGCCAAGTTGGGGAAAGAACTCTTCTCCGACGTGTTCCCTGACCACTCTGCATTCGACGTGCCGGTTGCTGATGTCCCAGCCTCCACCCCCCAGGGTCCGAAAACAGTAAGTACCAATCTGGGCAATGAACCCTTCCAGGACCGCCTTCTCGCCGAAGCATTTTTCCCGAGCACGATGGAATCCCCGGGCGGCCTCGGGAGCAATAACTGGGTTGTGAATGGATCTCACACGAAATCGGGCAAGCCACTACTGGCGAACGATCCCCATCTTGGCCACAGCATCCCCAGCATCTGGTACATGATTCATCTCAAAGCGCCGGGACTCCATGTGACCGGCATCAGCCTTCCGGGGCTGCCTCTCGTCATGATTGGTCACAATGAACATATCGCTTGGGGCATGACCAACACGGGGCCCGACGTTCAGGATCTCTACATTGAGAGCTTCAATTCCCGCGACCCCAAGAAATATCTGCACAACGGCCAGTGGGTGGATGCGGACGTACGCGATGAGAGCATCAAACTCCGTAACCAGCGCGATTACCATTTCACCGTCACGGTCACGCGGCACGGACCGGTCATTTCGCACGACGGCGACCGAGACCTTGCCTTGCAATGGACCTTGCTCATCCCGCACGCGGTCCGTCTTCCCTTCCTGCGCATAGATCAAGCGAGCAACTGGCAGGAGTTCACCGCAGCCCTCCGCGATTTCAATGTGCCGATGCAGAATTGCGTTTATGCCGATGCCGAAGGCAACATCGGCTACTACGCCGCGGGACTTGTTCCCGTCCGCAAACGGGGCAATGGCGCCGTCCCCGTGCCAGGCAGCACGGACGACTACGATTGGAGTGGTTTCATCCCGTTTGATGGGCTTCCCCACTCATTTAATCCCCCGAGCGGGATGATTGCGACCGCCAACGGGCGCGTTGTTCCTGACAATTATCCGCGTTTCATCACAGCAAGGTGGGACCCTCCGTTCCGAACCGCGAGAATATTTCAACTCCTTCGCGAGGGAGGGAGCTTCACTTCATCGGACATGCTGCGGATTCAGACCGATATCCTGAGCCTCGAAGATGAGTGGCTAGCCAAACAACTCCTCGCGGCTGCCGGGAGGCAGCCGCCTTCAAACCCTGACGCCCAGTTTGCGCTGGGTGTCTTGAAAGGCTGGGACGGTGAAGCGCGCGCGGATTCCGCTGCGACGCTGCTTTTGGAGGTTACCCGGCACGCCTTACTTGCCCGCATCCTGAAACCGAAACTGGGTGACAACCTTTCCGGGTATCATTGGCCGATGAGCACGATATTCCTTCAGAATGTCTTGGAGCAAAACCTCACGCATTGGCTTCCCCCGAGCGATATAGACTTCAATATGACCCTGATGAAAAGCTTGGATGAAGGGATCCGCCCGATACCTTCCCTGGTCCACAGCCAGAATCACGCGGCCTGGAGATGGGGTGATACGATTCCCCTGACTTTTCACCATCCTTTGAGTGGCGGATTGCCGTTCTTGGGACGATGGCTGGACGTAGGGCCTTTCCCCCAGGCGGGAACCGCCACTACGGTGAAGGCAACAACTCCTCGCGCGGGACCTTCCATGCGCATGGTGGTAGATTTCTCCGACTTAGACCAGTCCATGCAAAACATCACCTTGGGAGAATCTGGCCAGGTTTTTAGCCCCTATTATCGTGACCAGTTCCCAGCTTGGTACCAAGGGAAAAGCTTCCCGATGCTGTTCAGCGATGCGGCCGTTGAGAAGGGCGCTGCTCACAAGCTTGTGTTGGAACCTGGCCGATGAAGTCATTAGACGTCATTGGGGTCTCGGGGCGGGCCAACTCGCGCCGAGCCGGTCAAGGATTCAAGCAAGCCAATAAGGATCAAGCATCGATGAGATTATTGTTGCCGCACTATGCCTGGAATAGCCGGCGAGAACCTCGCGGGTCATCTGCGACGGAACATTCTTCGTGCATCCAAGGGTTCTTGTTACTCGTCTGCCTCACGCTGGGTTGCACAGGAGGTTTGCGGGCTGCTCAAGGGCTCACCCCACGGCCGCTCGAGCTTGCATACACCGTGCGAGTGGATCGTCCAACGACTCATCTGGTTAACATTGATATCGTTGCCCACCAGGTGGAAACAGCGAATCTCAATTTCGTTATGCCGGCATGGGCACCGGGTCGCTACGCGATTTATGATTTTGCCAAGAATGTTCAGGAGTTTTCCGCTGAGGGCGCGGACGATCACCCCTTGCCATGGAGCAAACTCGACAAGCAGACGTGGCGCGTGGATGCCGGCCAGGCCGGGGGGACCGTCCAGGTCCATTATCAAGTTTTTGCGAATGATCTCACTGGGTCGTTTTCTCAGGTTGACAGCGTGCACGCCAACTTGAATGGCCCCTCGGTCTTCATGTATGTTGAGGGGCATAAACCAGACCCCATCACGCTGGGAATTGAGGCTCCTGCTGGATGGAAAGTCATCAGTGGGTTTTCGGCTTCCACAACGGAGCGAACCTTTCGCGCGCCCAATTACGATCTCCTGGTGGATACACCGCTTGAAATCTCCGGTGCATACTCCCTCGACCAGTTTCAAGAACAGGGGAAGACCATCGAGGTTGCGGTTCATACTTACAATGACGATGATAACGATCGATCCCGTCTTCTCACCGGGCTAAAGAAACTTGTGCACGTTGAAATGGCGGCGATGCCCCCGCCGGACCTGGAGCATTACCTTTTCATTTTCCATTTTGTACCGGATATCTCCATGGGAGATGGCATGGAGCATTTGAATTCGACTCAGATCATCATTCAAGGCAGTGTTCGGGAGGGCACACAGGAAGCGCTGGAGACGGCGGCTCATGAGTTCTTCCACCTCTGGAACGTGAAGCGACTCCGCCCCGCAGCATTGGGACCTTTCGATTACACCCGCGAGAATTATTCGCGCTCTCTCTGGTTCGCCGAGGGCATCACCACTTATTACGGTTACCTCTTCCTCCTCCAATCCGGACTCTGGACGCGCGAGCAGTTCCTGAATCATCTGGCGAATGAGATTTGCACGCTGGAGAGAGAACCCGGGAGAAAACTGATGTCGGCAGAATCGTCCAGTTTCAGTGCTTGGTTCTTCGACCGTTCACCCCAGATGCAGGAAACGAATTTCGCCAATACCACAGTTTCGTACTATAACAAAGGCGCAATTCTGGGAATGTTGCTGGATTTGGAAATACGCTCGCGCACACAGGGACACAAGTCCCTGCTGGACATGATGCGTTTAATGTACCATCAGTTCTACCAGGCCTCGGGAACGGGCTACTACGGACCGGGCCGTGGGTTTGAAGAAAAGGACGTGGTGGAGGCTCTCGATTCCGTCAGCGGATCAGACTTCGCGCCATTCTTCGAGCGTTACGTCAGTGGGACTGATGCCCTCCCGTACAAAGAGACCCTGGCGAGGGGGGGCCTTGAGCTGCGCGCGGAGACGCCCCCCGACGCCGCCCCGTCGTTGGGCGTTGTGGTTCAACCCGAAAGCCGGGGGACACGGATCGTTTCGATTATTCCCGGCGGTGCAGCCGATCGGGCTGGACTCAGCCGCGATGACTTGCTGATCGATATCGACGATCAATCGCTGGCGACTGAGGATCTTGCGAAACGCCTTAAACCCTATCCGGTGGGCGCCAAGGTCCCGATCAGCGTGGAACGGCACGGACGCCGTGAAAGAATTACGGTAACCCTTGACCCACCGATGCGCAGCCAGTATTCCATCGTCCCTTTGCCTTCGGCGACGCCTGAACAGGTGGCCATAAGGGAGGCTTGGCTTGCTGCGCACTAAACCGGTTTTTTCGATTTCCTTACCGTCTGATTTAAAGTACCGGGCGGTAATGCCGCGCAAATTCTCCGCTTCGGTTTTGGCAGCCATGATCCTGTTGCCGCTACCAGTTTGGCAGGGTCTCGGCCGCGATTCCACCTCCGAAGGCCAGGGCGCGAACGTGGAAGCGCTTGTCCAAGCAGGTCACTGGAAGAGAGCTCGCGCCATTCTTGAGCCTCAAGTCAAAGCCCATCCCCAAGACCCCAGGGGTTGCTACCTGCTTGCGGAAGTGAAAATGTCGTTTAAAGATTTCGACGGAGCGCTCCCGCTTGCCCAGCATGCCGTCGACCTCGACGGCAAGAACTCAGACTATCACCTGAAGTTGGGCCAGGTTTTTGGAGAAATGGCCGCTCGGGCCAGCATTTTTTCGGCAGGATCGCTGGCCGTGAAGTTCCGAAAGGAAGTGGAAATCGCCGTAGAACTCGATTCCAGGAATTTGGACGCGCTGGACTCCATGATGCAGTTTAAGTTTCAGGCGCCCGGTCTGATGGGGGGAAACAAGGACGAAGCACGCACTTTGGCAGAAAAGATAACAGTTCTCAACGCCAGCGAAGGATACTTGGCTCACGCAAAGCTCGCGGAGCTGGAAAAGAATCCGGTCCAGGTCGAAGCATACTTGTTGAAAGCTGTGCAAGCAAACCCCAAGAATTACGGTGCGCGTTCGGCGCTCGCGAAGTTTTACAGTCAAGCTCCCCACGCGAAATATGATGAGGCCACGAAGCACGCCCAGTACGCCTTGCAGCTTGATCCAAAGCAAATTGGGGCGCACTGGATCCTCGCGCGGGTCTTCGCACTCCAGGAACGGTGGGGCGATCTTGAGCAAACCCTTGCCCTCGCGGAAAGAACCGTTCCGGATGACATGCGCCCGTTTTATGAAGCTGCCCAGGCCTTATTGGAAACCGGCAAGGAGTTTCCGAGAGCCGAGGGCTACGCGAAGAAATATCTTTCGCAGGAGCCGGAGGGCGAGGAACCGGACAACGCAGAGGCGCACCGGTTGTTGGGACTCTTATTCGAGAGGGAAGGCCGGAACGCCGAAGCGCGCGCGGAAATTCAGACCGCCCTCCGGCTCAGGCCCAACCTCAAAGCTGCGAGGGACGATCTGAAGAAATTGGACGAGAGATAGCTGAGCACATCTCAGGACCGTCGCTTCGGCCGGAACAGGTGGACCAAGTACAGCGCCAGCGCACCTGCCCCAATGATCACCAGGGTGATCCGGTTCAGTTGGTTCAAGAAGTTAGCGAGCCGATCCCAATTACTCCCGAACAAGAAACCGATGGATCCAATGGTCATTGCCCAGCACACGGCTCCCGTGAAATTGAATACTAGGAAGCGCGGGTAGGGCATCAGCAGAACACCCGCCAGGATTCCAGCGAACACACGGAGGCCCACGATGAACCGCGCCGTGAAGACCGCCCATTGGCCATATTTCAGGAACAACGTGTGGGCGTCGTCGTATCGCTTCGCGACCCAGGGAATCCGCCGCAGGACACGATTAACAAGGGGAGTGCCACCATATCGGCCCAGCAAGAAGCCAAGACTATCGCCAATCGTCGCCCCGGCAATGGCGATAAGGATCGCCGGCAGCAACCGAATCTTGCCGTGAAAAGCAAGAAAACCGGCGAATAGAAGTACGGTCTCACCCGGGACGGGCAATCCAGCGTTCTCCAGCATCACGCCAAAAAAGATTACCCAGTACCCGTAGCGCGCGAAGAAATCAGACAATAGTTGGAAAATTGAGTTGGCCACGACTCCAGCGATTATGCACGAAGTTGGGCTTCCCCCCAAAGGATTCTGCCCCTAGTGGAACTGGGGCTGGATCATTACGAGGGCCGCGGTGGGTTGGCATCATCATGTGACGCTGGTGATGCTGGCGCACGCCTTCCTCACCTTGGGAAAGCTATTGGTGTTGTTGGACGCTACAGGATGCAAAAAACCGCTTGCATACTTGTATATTTCTAGTATAATCGAATTATGAAGAATCGCAAGGATGCGCAATTGGTGGCGCGCTACGCGGATATGTTTGCCGCCATGGGGGCGGAACCCCGCCTTCGCATTATGCAACTGCTCCTCACCGCTCATCCGCAGGGATTGGTGGTCGGCGATATCCAGGACGAGTTGGAAATCCCCGCCTCCACGCTCTCCCATCACCTCGACAAGCTCAAGAATGAGGAACTCGTTAGAGTCCGGCGCGAGGGCACCTTCCTGTGGTACACGGCGAACCTGGAAGCCTTGCAGGAGGTCATGAACTTTTTGTATGCGGAGTGCTGCACGCGGAACAAGGCCATCGAGCCGGGCGAACTCGTCGCCATCGGCTCGGCCCCAAAATTTGGCACGGAAAGGAAAAGCAAATGAGCGAGCAAAATATCAAAGAAGTGGTGAAAGAGAAGTACGGACAGGCTGCCCTGCGTGTGATCAAGGGCGGCAGTCCCTGCTGCGGCGCGGCGCCGGCGGTGGAAGGCTGTTCTGATCCGATCACTTCCAACCTCTACGACGGCAGCCAAACCAGCCAGATCCCGGAAGAGGCTCTGCTGGCCTCCCTGGGGTGCGGAAACCCGACGGCGCTCGCCGAACTGAAACCCGGCGAGACCGTCCTCGATCTGGGGTCGGGAGGCGGCATTGACGTGCTGCTTTCCGCGAAGCGCGTAGGCCCCTCGGGCAAGGCTTACGGTCTGGATATGACCGATGAGATGCTGGCGCTGGCCCGCGAGAACCAGCGGAAAGCCGGCGTGGAGAATGTGGAGTTCCTGAAGGGCGAAATCGAAAACATCCCCCTTCCTGACAATTCTGTAGATGTGATCATTTCCAATTGCGTCATCAACCTGTCCGCCGATAAGGACCGGGTGTTGCAGGAAGCCTTTCGTGTGCTCAAGCCCGGCGGAAGGCTCGCGGTCTCTGACATCGTGGTGCGCGGGGAGGTTCCCGCCGACATTCGGCGCAGCGTGGAGCTGTGGGTCGGCTGCATGGCCGGAGCGCTCGAGGAAAACGAGTACCTGGCCAAGCTCGCCCGGGCGGGATTTGAAGTTGTTACCGTGGAACCGACACGAATTTACCGCGTTGCGGATGCGCGTGAACTGCTTTCCAGCACGGGCATCGACGTGGATGCGATTGCGCCTTTGGTGGACGGAAAGTTCATGAGCGCCTTCGTGCGCGCGAAGAAGCCGAGCGCGTAGCGTTGAACCCCGACTCACTGTGAGGGAATAGAGAGGAGAACATTCTGCTTTGGAGTCAGGCATGGCAGGACAGATTCTGCAAGTGACCATCGACAAGTTCACCTTCCTGGTTCCAACCAGTTTGGTCTATAGCGACGCCGGCGTTTGGGTGGAACTCGAAAGCAACCGTGCCCGACTGGGGCTGTCCGACTTTGCCCAACAGTCCAGCGGGGACGCTGCTTTTGCCAATATGAAACCGGTCGGAACGAAGCTTGAACGCGGGGACGAGATTGCCGACATCGAGACCGTGAAGGTGAATGTCAGCGTTCCATCTCCCGTCAAAGGGGCCATTGTTGAGATCAACCCCTCTCTAGCAGACGCGCCCGAACTCATCAACCAGGACCCATATGGCAAAGGCTGGCTGGCGGTAGTGGAACTCAGTGATTGGGAGAGCGACCGTACCCAGTTGCTCAACGCTCCGGCATATCTTGCCCTGGTCAAAGACCAAGCTGAAGCGGAGATGAAGAAGTGAGACAGAAAATTATCATCGTCCCTTGCAGCGGGATTGGCAAAAGCTACGGCACTGTGACACGTGAGGCTGCCTACGTCGTGACGGAGGACCTTTGTCCGGAAAGGACAAGGCTGGTTCCACTCGCGTTATTGGTACTGGGAGGGGATGAGGCGTGCTCGGCGCTGGGAGGAGCGAAGGCCATCGCGCTTGACGGCTGCAAACTTTCCTGCGCGGCCAAGGTCGTTGCTGAGTCGGGAGGGGCGGTCGCCCATGCGATCCAGGTTCCGGAAGTGTTTCGAAGGCATCGCGACTTAAAGCCCTCGGGCATCGCCGCACTCGACGAGAACGGGCTGAGGCTGGCCCGGGTGCTGGCCCAAGAGGTTAAGGAGCTTGTAGACAGCATGACAGGAGAGGTTTGCCATGCCTGAGCTACCGAAGAGAAAAGTCGGGATCATTGCGTGTTCTGGGGAAGAGATCCCGGAAGGCACCGTGGCGCGCCTGGCGGCACTCAAGGTGCTGCAGTCCATGCGCGCAAAGGAGACGGTAACGCTTTGCCTGCCGCTCTTTCTTGCCGGCGGCGAGGGCGACCGCGCCTTCGCGCGTTTCCACCCTACAATCGCCGTGGACGGTTGCGAGAAGCAGTGCGCCGCTCGCGGCACGGAGATGTACAGCGGCAAGCCGGCAGCAAGCATCGTCATAAACCACGGAGCATGCGCGAATTCCTCCCCTTTGGGCACCGCGCGACGATTAACTCAGGCCGGGATGCAGGTGGTAAGCGATGTTGCCGATCAGATTGCCCGTCACGTGGACGAGTTGCTCGATCTTAAGTGGGATCGGCGGGCCGGTGCACGAGCCGACAGTCCTACCGCTCAGGCAGAATCCGAAGCGCGACAAGCTCCGTGCTCGTGTGGCTCAGGAGTTCCGGTCACGACTCTGCATGTGGCCGGACGGAAGGCTGCGCTTGTAGCCCTTCCGCTGATCTTTGCCCAGTTTCGCGAGGCCGGAAAGTTGCCGGACGATTCCACAAAGGCCGAACTGATGCAGGCCGTGAAAATCTACAACCCCGTCCCGGATGCGGATGAGGAAGCTTACGCACAGGCAGTCTTGCAGGAGTACTCGGTGTTTTGCCAGAGGAGTCATTGATGGTGCGGACGGCCACCTATCATACGCATGTGACATGGAAAGGGGAACACTGGGGACACATCCAGATGGGCAACGGCCCGGAGATGGACTTTTCCGCGCCACCCGACGCCCAGGGACATCCCGGCTTATTGACCCCTGAAGACGCCTTTGTTGCCGCGGTCAACACCTGCATCATGATAATGTTTCTTTGGACGAGGGAACGCTTCAAGCTGGATCTGGTCTCCTACGAGTGCGAGGCGAGAGGCACCAAGCGCATCGAGCTTGACCGGACAGAAATCTTCACCTCGCTCACGCTGCGACCCAAAGTAGTCCTGCGCGCCGGAAACGAGGAGCGAACTAACGTTGAGAGGCGCGTGCGGCGTGCGCTGGAGTTGGCGCAGAAGTACAGTCTGGTCGCCAACTCCATTAAATCGGAGATCAGGGTGGATCCGGACATTGAAATAGTCGCATGAACGAAAGAACGGAGTGGCTTGGAGAGGAACGAATGTTATCGATCAAAGTGCTCGGCCGCGGCTGCGCAAACTGCGTGAAGGTCGCTCAGATTGCCCAACAGGCCGTGAATACTCTTGGCGTGGAAGCACAGATTCAAAAAGTCACGGAATTCCCGGAGATCCAGAAATATCACATTCTGGCCACGCCCGGTCTGGTCATCAACGAGAAGGTGGTGTGCGCCGGGCGGATCCCAACTTCTGCGGAAGTAACCACTTGGCTCACAAACGCCCTGGTGTGAGCTCTGGGCGGTTTCTCGGAGTGTTCAGGGCCCTGCTGAGGCCGCGCCCGTAGCGGGCTTGGAGCACCACACGCTGGAAGAGGCTCGGCTATTCTGCCCGCTGCTCGGCAGCCCTCAGGATTTGAACGGGAAATGGGAGTAAATTTCGATGCAACAAACGGCGGTTGAAGGGACCGAAAAGAGCCTCAACTTCTTTGAACGATACTTGAGTGTTTGGGTTGGGGCCTGCATGCTCGTGGGCGTCCTGCTGGGCAAGCTGATACCCAGCCTGACCAGCTCATTGCGCGCCCTGGAATTCGGCAAGGGCAGCCAGATCAATGCCCCGATTGCCGTCCTCATCTGGTTGATGATTACTCCCATGATGATG
>Ga0315282_10004210_pt1 | contig 25159 bp, 27 predicted proteins | sample YL17G07_20_MG_FD_203693 | JGI IMG/M metagenome (GOLD analysis project Ga0315282, IMG submission 203693) | Sediment microbial communities from Yellowstone Lake, YNP, Wyoming, USA - YL17G07_20 | ecosystem: Environmental > Aquatic > Freshwater > Lake > Sediment | place: USA: Wyoming | collected... | reverse complement strand
CAGATCCAATGCGACATCTCCTGGCCAGGCCCAATGGTCCCCATCTCGCCCTACTATCCTCCGAACGATACGTCCTGGAACCACTACTGGAATCAGGCGGGATGGCCGCCACTGGCGGTGTCGATGAGTGGGAAAACACGAGCGCGACGAAGAGCCGACGGAACAGACTACGGCGACTACACGTTCAACAACCAGATCATTGATCTCGACACACTCACCAAGGACGGCCAAGGGCGGTCGGCAGCCAGCATACTGGGCATTTCCGGGTCCGGCACAGTACAGTGGCAGTTCTAGGAAGGGTCGACAGATACCGGGTGTAGAAGGCCCGATGCCGCGGGCTATTCGGGGCATTCCTTGGTTCGAGCCAGGTGCGTTCTGACTACTCCCCGGACTGCGGTACAACGGCAGGGGAACAGGCCTCTGAAGGGCAGGGATAACGGTGGAGCCCATCTTGTGCCTCATCACGGTTCTCACGGTCGGCAGTGCTGCGCAGGCACAGGCGCGCGCCGAGAAGCCACAGAACGTCGCGCTTGAAGCCGACCTAGACGGCGATGGCGTCCAGGATAGCTTCGCGATTGTTTGCCTAAGAGGGGCTGGACCTGGGCAGCCCGGTGAGTTCTGCGTGCAGGGCCGGCTTGCGGGGCGGACGTACTCTATCGGGCCGTACACGGCGTTGGAGCCTGCCTATGGCCCACAACCACTTCCAGATGACATCGGAGCTCTCCAGATACTCCCCGCCGGGGCACTGGCGGCCCTCGACGTCAACCTCGATGGGTGCCTCGAACTCGTCGCCCGTCTCAGGCTGGCATCCAGTCGGCTCAACGTGCTTACCCTTGTGATTGCGTGGGACCCAGGGAAAGGAGACCTGGTTGGTCTGTGGGAAAGCGCCGACGACGGAGTGCTGTGTATGGATGCCTCAGGTCAAGGAGACTTGGCGCTCTTGCCATATGCGCTCGGCGCCGGCGGCGTACCCGTGTTCTCACGTCTCTTCCTGTGGCGCGATGGCCAGTACCACGAGTCGCTGGCTCCCTTGCCCAGCCGGCTGGCGCAACTGCTCTCCCCTACCTACGCCCGGCGCATAGGGACCTTCGACATCTCGGGCGACGTCAGCATGTTGTCAGAGTATGTGCGCACGGAGATGGCTGGGGCAGACCTGGTCACCGCTTCGGCAGCCCTCGAGCGAGCGTTGGGGGAACTGGAGGAGGCCGAGGCCCGCGTCAAGGCCGTGCGTCGCCAAGCGCTCCTTCTTCGCGGTGACGTGTTTGTCGGCATGGGCCTCCCCCAAGCAGCGCTGGAGACCTACCGCCAAGCCTTCGCCCTGGAGCCAGAGGAGGGGATCGAGTCTCCTGAAGGCTTCGCGGCCTTTCGCCTGGCTCTCGCTATGGCGGCGGCAGGCAACCTCTCCGAGGCTGCGGAGTGGCTGGACAAAGCGGAACAGGCTGAGCAAGAACCCGGCAAGTTCCAGCGTACCCGCGAGGCGTTGGTTCCTCCCTAGTGCCGTGCTACAGAGTCCTCTGCCGACTCGAAGCGTGTGCAGAGACTCTTTAGCTCAATGCCAGGCCGCGTGCTAGCACGCAGCGCCTACGGATACCAGCGCAGGGCGGAGGACCGTAACACACGGGCGAGGCCGCTAGGCCTCGCTCGCTGTTGTCACTGGTCACTTGACAGCCGGAAAACGGGTAACTTATAGTGCGAAGGCCTCGTCTCGTCATTGTGCATGGCTGCCTAGCGGCGAGGGTCTAGCCGCCGATGAAGCTGGGAGTGTGCACCATCGCCTTTCGCGAGAAGCTGCTGCGGGTTGCCCTCACCATCGCCCAGCAGATAGGCTTTGACGGGGTGGAGATCTGGGGCCGCGAGCCGCACATCAGCGAAAGCTGCGACGACCGGCGGGTGCGGGCGGCGCGGAAGACGGTGGAGTGGCGCGGGCTGGAGGTGGCCGGAGATCAGCTCACCTCTCCGGTGAGATAGGCGCGGGTTCTGTCGTCGCGAGGATCGGTGAAGACCTTCTCGGCCGGCCCGTGTTCGACCAGCTCGCCCAGGTAGAGGAAAAGCACGTAGTCGGCCAGGCGCTTGGCCTGGCGGAGGATGTGCGTAACCAGCACGATGGTGTACTTCCCCTTCAGCTCGGTGAGCCGCCTCTCGACCTGCTGCGCGGACTGAGGGTCGAGGGCGGAGGTGGGCTCGTCGCCCAGCAGGACTTCGGGCTCCACCGCCAGCGCTCGGGCCAGGCACAAGCGCTGCTGCTGTCCCACCGATAGCCTGGCCGCCGGCACGCGCAGCCGATCCTTGACCTCCTCCCACAGGCCGGCAGCCCTCAGGCGCTGCTCGACCAGGTCGTCGAGCTGTCGCCGGTCTCTCATCCCGTGTATCCTGGGCCCGTAGGCCACGTTGTCGTAGGTGGACATGGGCAGGGGGTAGGGCTTCTGCGACAGCAGCCCCATCTTCGTCCGCAGCTGGGTGACGTCCACCGCCGGATCGAGGATATTGACCCCGTCAATCAGCACCTCCCCTTCCACCCTCACGCCATGGGTCAGGTCAATCAGGCGGTTGCAGGTTCTCAGTAGGGTGGTCTTGCCGCAGCCGGAAGGGCCGATGATGGCAGTGATCTGGCCATCCGGGATGTCCACCGTGATGTCTTTCAGGGCTTGGTGCTCCTCGTAGGATACGTTGAGGCCGCGAATGCTAATGTGTGGCAGCGGGAAGACCTCCTTTCGTCAGCGGACAACGTGCGCCCCGAGCTTCCTGGTCAACAAGCGGGAAACCAGGCTTACGGTCAACACCAGGGCCAAGAGAATGGCCCCGGAGGCGTAGGCCCTCTCTTGCACCGCCGGGAAGGGTGTGCCCAGTTGGAAGAACACGGCCAGGGGCAGAGAAGCGACGGGCTCGGTCAGCGAGGAGGGAAGGTAGTCAGTGTAGCCGGCAGTGAAGAGCACCGAGGCCGCGTCGCCAATGCCGCGGCCAAAGGCCAGGAGAATGGCCGTGAGCATACCCGGCAGCGCCTGGCGCCAGACGACCTTCAGCGTCGTCTCCAGGCGGGTGGCCCCCAGCGCATAGGAGGCCTCTTTCAGCTCCGCCGGGACCATCCTGACTACCTCGTCCATGGCCCTGGCCATGATGGGCAGCTCCACGAGCGTGAGCGCGATCATCCCACCCAGCAGGCAGGCGCGCAGGCCCAGGTAGAGCATGATGATGAAGCCAAAGGCTCCGTAGACGATGGACGGGACTCCCCACAGCACGTCCAGTGCAAGTCTGGTGACGCTCGCCAGCCGGGAGCGCCCCCCATAGTCTTTCTGCAGATAGAACACGATGGGCAGGCTGAGAACAAGCGCACTGGCCGTGGCTCCGAAGGCGAGGCACAGCGAGCCCGTAATGGCGTTCAACACCCCTCCTTCCTTGCCCAGGTAGTAGCCGCCCCTTGGGACCTGTGTGATCATGGCCAGGTTGAGGGCGGGTAGTCCCCGGACCACCACCACCAGCAGCACGTAGACCAAGCTGCCTGCCACCAGCAACCCCGAGGCGGCCGTGAGCACCCGGAATAGCGCTTCCTCGGCGCGTCTGGCGTTCATCTACTGCCCCATCCTCCTCTCCACCCGCCGCAGCACCAGCGTGGCCAGGATGTTGAAGACGACCACCACGGCGAATAGGATGAGCGCCGCCAGCAGCAGCGCGGAATCGTAGAGCGGGATGCTCATCATCTCCCCGTAGTTGTTGGCCATAAGCGCCGGCAGCGGGTAGGCCGGATCGAAGACCGAGGTAGGCGGCTTGGCCACGTTCCCCACCACCATCAGCACCGCCATCGTCTCCCCAAAGGCACGGGAGAAGCCCAGGCACACGGCCGCGGCGATGCCGGAGACGGCGCTGCGGAAGACAACGTGCTTGACTGTCTGCCACTTGGTCGCACCCAAGGACAGCGAGGCCTCCCTGGCCTCCTGAGGAACTGACCTGAGGACTTCCTCAGTTACGGAGATGATGATGGGGAATACCATGATGGCCAGCACGATCCCACCCGCCAGCACGCTGTAGCCAGTGGTGTTCGCGGCGAACCGAGCCCCGAGCTTCGCCGCGAGCGGAACCACCGCCAACACGCCCCACAGGCCATACAGGACAGGAGGGATGCCGGCCAGCAGATCCACCAGCGGCTTGGCCAGGGAGCGGACGCGGCTACTTGCATACTCGGCAAGATAGACGGCGGTGAGCAAGGAGACCGGAACGCTGAAGACCATGGCCAGTGCGGTCACCCACAATGTGCCGAGCACGAAGGGGTAGAACCCGAAGGCGCCCCGCAGCGGGTGCCAGGACGAGGAGAGCAGGAGATGCCCCAGGGACCTGGTGGCCAGCAGGGGCCGCGATTTCGCCCAGAGGGTGAGCGCTAGGGCGAAGACCAGCACAATGCACATGGCGGTGGCCGCCACCATCACGGCCACTGCCAGGCGGTCTTTCCACTTCCTGCCCGTGCCCATTGCCTCCGCCTCGGGAGAAGGGGGATGGGGGTCTCGTGCCCCTCGGCCAGGCGCTGGCAAGCCTACCTCAGCTTCCTGGCGCCCTCCGCGAGCCTCGCTTCCGGCAGTTGGATGTAGCCTGCCTCGTCCACGTACTTCTGCCCCTCGTCGAGAGTCCATAGTATGAACTCGCGGGTGACGCCAGTGGGCTTGCCTCTGGTCAGGAGATTGAGGTCTCTGGCCGGCGGTGAGGGATAGAGGCCGGCGCCGATGGCACGTCTCACCTCCGCCTTCGTGCTGTAGAAGCTCTCCGACTCGTCCAGTCTGCCGTTGCCGTTGATGTCAATGGGGACCACCCTCAGGCCGCTCACCGGCTTGCCTGTGTCTGCGTCGTAGGCGTAGTTGAGGTTGTTGAAGCCGATTCCCAGCCGGTCCTTTCTCACTGCCTCGGCCAGGCCAGGGTCGCCATACACGCCCACTCCTTGCAGGTCTTCCTGTCGCTTGCCCAAGTACTTGGCCCAGGTCTCCGCCGCTCCGCAGGCATCGGAGCGCGTGTAGACATGCACCTGGTCCTTCACCTGGAGATTCCCGACCACGTCTCCCCAGGTGAGTGTCTTCTCCTGGGTCCAAAGGGCTACCAAGGCCTGTCGCTTGAGCCCCCGGCTGGACAGCATGTCGGCGACCGGGTTGGCCACGTTGGCCGTGGGAAGGACCGCGTCCTTGACCACCGAGACCCAGAAGCCCCCCTTCTTGACCTCGTCAGGATGGATGTCGCGCGAGACCATGCCGATGTCCACCAGGCCGCCGAGGGCATCGGCGGCGCCCTTCCCGGCGCCTCCGGCGGACACGTCAACGCGCACCTCCGGGCGGAGCTTGTGAAACTCCTCGCCCCAGCGCACCATCATGGGGTATAGCGCCCAGGCTCCCGAGACCCGGATCGTGCCGCTGAACTGCTGGCGGGCACCACAGCCCGAAAGCACCGTCAGCAGGCTGAGACTGAGGAGCGCGGCCATGCGCGGCGCTGCCCGGGCTGCGGCACTTCCTTGGAGCACCCTCTTCATCGCTTCCCTCCTCGCCGGGCAGTCCGGTCTGCCGGCCGGGGCAGGGGTCCGTGCCCATAGGGCACGGGGGGACGGCCTAGCTTCCTCCCTTCAGGGTGCTTCTCCTGCCGTGGGCCAGATGAGCAAGCCGGTCAGACGCCCGTGCTGTGAGGACATCGGCGAGGTCAACCAGACACGCGAGTCCGTCTCAGAGCGGCCCCGCCCGCTGTGGTCATTGGTCACTTGACAGCCGCAAAATGGGTAACTTATAATGCGAACGCCTCGTCTCCTGATCGTACATGGCCGCCGGGCGGCGAGGCTCTAGCCGCCCATGAAGTTGGGACTGTGCACTATTGCCTTTCGCGAGAAGCTGCTGGAGGATGCCCTCAACATCGCCCAGCAGATAGGCTTTGACGGGGTGGAGATTTGGGGCCGCGAGCCGCACATCAGTGAGGCCTACGACGACCGTCGGGTGCGCGCCGCGCGCAAGATGGTAGAGTCGCGGAGGCTGGAGGTGGCCATGTTCGGCTCCTACCTCCGGCTGGGTGCGCCGCCGCCCGACGAGGAAGAAGAGGTGACCATGGAGGCGGCGCTCCAGACCACGCAGTCGCTGGCCACGCCCATCTGCCGGGTCTGGGCGGGCAACGTGCCCAGCAGACAGGCCACCAAGGAGCAGTGGCGGAAGGCGGTTGAGGAGCTTCAGCGCGCCTGCGCCATGGCCGCCAATCTGGACGTGGTGCTCGCTGTCGAGATGCACAGCGGCGCTTTGACGGATACGGCCAGCTCCACCTTGCGGCTGTTCAAGGACGTGGGCGCCGGCAACCTCAAGGTGAACTACCAGGCCAGCTTCGGCAAGGGTTCCGAGGATGCCTACGGCCGCCTGCGGGCGGTGCTGCCGCACGTGGTGAACGTGCACGCGCAGAACTACCGCCCAGGCAGGGCCAACCGAGATGGCCGGCTGGAGCTGGTGTCCCTCGCCGAGGGGCTGGTGGACTACAAGAGGGTGCTGAAGATGCTGTCGGCGGCCGGCTTCCAAGGGTTCGTGGAGGTCGAGTTCATTCCGCCGTCGGCCGCCAACAAGGTCAAGGCGCTGGCGCGGGATTATGAGTATCTGCGAAGCCTCTGTTGACCTGCCTGTCGGCAGGCGCGCCTCCGTGCCGTGGGGCAGGCGCTGGACGGCGCGGCCGAGAACAGCCCACCAGGTCATTTAGTGCGTTACTCAAGGGGATCGAGGACATCCCCGGAGCATACATCAGGCCGGCCGGCAGGGCGCCTTTCGGCCGGAACCGCCGGGCTGTGCTGAGCGTTAAGACAAGGTGAGGGGAATCGGGCATACTTGCCCAGGAGGGTAAGGTGAGAGGCAATGGGCGTGGCTACCACAAGAGATAACGGCGCTTGGCGCTTGAGTGAGATTGACGTCTTCGACAACCTGTCGCCGGCGGGGATGGAGGAGATCATCGCCCTGGCCCAGCCTGTACAGGCGGCGCGGGACCAGATCCTGTTCTCCCCCGACGAGGAAGCCAGCGACATATACCTGCTGGGGTCCGGCAAGGTGAAGCTGTCCAAGGTGGCCGATGACGGCAAAGAGCTAACCATGGCAATCCTCCAGGCCGGCGACGTGTTCGGCGAGTTCGCCATCGGCGGCGCGGAGAACCAGGGCTTGTTCGCCGAGGTCGTGGAGGATGCCAGCCTGTATGTGATCCCCTGGGCCGAGCTGGAGAAGCTCAGCCGCCGCCGGCCTGAGGTGGCGCTCATGCTGGTGCACGCGCTGAGCGAACGGCTGCGCCGGGCCGAGGCCCAGATCGAGGACCTGGTGTTCCGCAGCGTGCCCGAGCGCGTGGCCAGCCTGCTGCTGCGGCTGGTGGAGGAGCACGGGCGCGTGAGCCAGCAGGCGATCACCATAGACCTGCGGCTGACGCATCAGGACATCGCCAACATGGTCGGCGCCACCCGCGAGACCGTCACCAACGTGCTCAACGACCTGCGGGCCGGCGGGGCCATCGAGATCGAGCAGAAGCACGTGCGCGTACTGGACCAAGCGGGCCTCGAGCGCGCGGCCGGCGCCGCCCGCAGCTAGCCTGCGGGCTGGGGTCCATCGCCTCAGGCGCAGGCTAGAGCGCGTTGCCAAACATAGACCGGCGCGGCCCTCAAGCAGGGCCGCGCCGGCGTTTGCGGTATGCCCCGGCTGACAGGGCTCTGGTTAGACCAGTGCCTGGCGCGTTGCGGGCGGAGATACGCCCGGGCTACCTGGCGGCCCGCAAGGTCAGCACCGTCACCTCCGCCCGGCAGCGGAAGCGGACGGCGGCGGTGTGCATGCCCAGGCCGCGGCTGACGTAGAGCAGAGAGTCGCCGACGTGGTAAAGGCCGGCCACGCAGGGCGTGCTGCGGCCGCAGACGGGCCCTGTGAAGGGGAAGTTGACCTGCCCGCCGTGGTAGTGGCCCGCCAGTATGAGGTCCACGCCCAGCGGCGCGACTTCGCGGGCCACCTCGGGGTAGTGGGCCAGTAGTATGCACGTCTCGCCGCGTGGCATACGCCGCACGGCCTCCTCGCGGCCACCCTTGGCCACCCAAGTGCCCGCCAACCAGATGCGCTCGCCACCCTTGGTCAAGGCGATGGCCTTGTTGTCCAGACAGGTGGCGGCGCCTGCTTGGTCGAGACGCGCCATCACCTCTGGGTTGTCCCAGTTGCCCATGACCGCGTACTTGCCGTAGGGCGCCTTGAGCGGCTGAAGGAAGCGGACGGCCTCCTCGGTGCAATCCCGCCATCTCTGTGGCCCGGGAGTGATGCCGTCGTCCGTGACGTAGTCGCCGGTCAGCACGATGAGGTCGGGCTGGGCCTCGGTGACGAGCTGTGCCGCCCGCTGTTCGCGCTCGCCGAGCTTCACGATATGCAGGTCGCTGAGCTGGATGATCTTGAAGCCGTCGAACGCCGGCGGCAGGCCCGGCAGGCATACCTCCTGGCGGTACAGGCGCGGGCGCCAGGGCTCGAAGCGGAACGCGTCGTACCACAGGAGCGCGCCGGTCAGCGCCAGAGCCAGTAAGAACAGTCTGCAGATGCGCTTGAAGCGCCTGGACATGCGAACCTCACAGTGTTGGACGCACCGGCTGGTGCAGAGGTTACACCGCAGTCGGGGGCGAAGGCAATAGGCGTCGGCGATTGGGCTGTCAGTTCGGGCCACCAGCCTGCTCAGCGCCGGCGGCGAGGCACGTGCCCGGCGGCCGCTACGACGGTCATACCCACACCAACTTCAGCGACGGTCGCAACACGGTGGTGGAGAACGTGCGCGCGGCCGAGGCCTGCGGGCTGGAGTGCGTCGCCATCACTGACCACTTCCTGGAGGAAGGCGAGTGGTTTCCGCGCATGGTCGCGGCGGCGCGCCTGGCCAATGAGAAGAGCGAGGTGCGGGTGCTGGCCGGGGTGGAGGCAGCCATCCTCAACCTGGAGGGAGCTATCTCGCTGCCAGAGGGCTGTGCCCGGGAGCTGGAGCTGGTGCTGGCCGACGTGGGCGCGCGCACCCAGGGCCTGGGTGTCCAGGCGCCCTCCACGAAGGCCCGCATGGCGGACAACCTGGTGAGCTGCCTGGTGAACGTCTGCCATAACCCGCTGGTTCAGGTCATCGCCCATCCGTTCTGCCTGGGGCGTCTGCCGCAGTCGCTGTACCCCAGCGACATCCCCCGCACCAGCCTGCTGAAGATCGCGGAGGCCATGCGGGAGACCGGCACGGCGTTCGAGGTCATGAACCAGGCGTACTGGTGGTTCCCCGGGGCGCCGTTGGCGAAGATCACGCGGGACTACGCCGAGCTGGTCAGGCTGTTTGCGGCGGAGGGCCTGAGGTTCACGCTGGGCAGCGACGCCCACTCCGCCGGTGCCGTGGGCAACCTGGCCTGGGCCGTGCGCGTGCTCCAGCTAGCTGGCGTGCCGGGAGGGCAGGTGGTCAACCTGGCCAAGATGGCTCAGCGCTAGCAGGGACCTCAGCAGAGCCGGCTACAGGCTCAGGCAGGGCTGGCCGCCTTTCGGCTCCCACAGCCGCCCCTCCTCGATGATGTGCAGCACGGTCCAGCCGCGGGCGCGCAGGGCGTCGCCGATGAAGCGGCGGTGGCAGCGCCAGGGCAGCTTCTCCGCGCAGGCGAAGGCCGTGCGGCAGCGCCGCGCCAGGGCCTCCAGGCGCGCCAGGCCCGCGGCGAACGCTTCTGTGGTCATGTAGGCCTCGCAGCCGCCCTTCCTGTAGCCCCCCAGCTCTTCGCCCAGCCAGAAGTACTCGATGCCCGCGCTGGGCAGACCTTCTTGCAGCCCCTCGATGTCGAAGTGGGGGAACCTGGCGCTGTGAGGGAAATGCCGCACGTCCGCCAGGCAGCGGATGTCGTAGACCCGCAGCAGGCCCACGAACTCCTCCAGCGAGCGGGTGCTGGTGCCCAGCGACCGGATCTCACTCATGCCCATGCGCCCGCCTCCATCTGCGCAGCTCCAGGCGCGCCAGTCGGAGCGCCTCGGGCCAGCGATGGCCGCGGCAAAGGGCGAAGGCTAGCTGGGCCGCCTGCTCACAGGTCACGCGGTGCCCCGGTGAGATCACAAGGGCGCGGCTGCCCTCACGCGTGCGCAGCAGAACGCCCAGTTCCTCGCCCTCACCCAGCAGGGGGGAGTGGGAACCTGGCTGCCCCGGCGGCTCTTGCGTTTGCCCCACCAGGGGCCGGTCCGCACAGCCGATGGTAGGAAGGTCCAGCAGCACCGCCAGGTGCGAGGCCAGGCCGCAGCGGCGGGGATGGGCGATGCCGTGGCCGGGGACGAGCAGCAGGTCGGGCCTCCTGCCGAGCTTCGCCAGGGCCGCCAGGCAGGCGGGGCCCACCGCGAAGGCCAGCTCGCCGGGCCGGTACGGGCTTGGCGCCGGGGCGCTGGCCGTGACAATCTCCAGCACCGAATCGTCGCGCCCCACCAGAACCGCAGCGGCCCAGGCGAGGGCTGACAGGTCGCCTGGCGCCACCGCTAGGCCGCAGACCAGCTCGGGCAGCCCCGGCAGGGGGTCGAGGCGCACGCGGGCGGCGAGCTGCTGTTGCAGCGCCGCCGCCTGGCCCGGGTCAGTGGGCCATTCGGGTGGGATGACGGGTTGCACTACACCTCTGTTGCCTGACATAGCTAACCCAGCAGGTGCCGATTGCCCAGCCGCACCCTCTGCAAGCCAGCGCCGTGAGCAGCCTCCAGGCAGCGCTGGGCCTGCTCGCGCGAGGTGGTGGGCAGGTCGCTCATGAGGAACTGCGGGCAGAAGGCCAGCAGGGCATAGGGGATGGCGGGATCGCAGTCGGCGATGAAGCGAGCGATCTGGCCGACCTCGTAGTCCTCCACATAGCCCGGAACCAGGAGCGTGCTGGCTATCAACGGCGGCTGACCGTTAGCGGCGTCGCGCATGCGGGCCAGCTCGCGGAAGTTGCGCAAGGTCCAAGCGTTGTCCACGCCGCACAGGGCTCGATGAAGGGCCGGCGTCCAGGCCTTGAGGTCGAACTTGACGATGCCCCCGCTGGCCAGCGACAGGCGCATGATGCGTTTGGCCAGTGCCAGAGACATGGCGCCGTTGGTCTCCCAGCAGATGCGCAGCGGCCGGGCGCCGGCGGCTCGCAGCGCGATGCGCGAAGCGCGCAGAGCGTGGATGATGTGGGGGGTAGGGTCGCCACCGAAGTAGCAGATGCAGGCCGTGCCGGAATCCACGGCCTGGGCCAGCTCCTCGGGCGTGCGTCGGCGTTGTGGGGGCGCCTTGTCGCGGAAGTGCCAGTTCTGGCAGAACAGGCAATCGAAGGTGCAGGCTCGGTAGAACACGGCCAGGTTCTTCAGCTGCCTGAACAGCAGGGCGCGGCTAACCTCGGCGCAGGCTTCACACCAGGGCGCGCACACGCAGTTGGTGGGGAGGGGGTCATAGTACCAGTCCACGGCGGCGGCTTCGGTCCCGCCGCGCAGGCGGCCCGCCTCGTTGCGTCTCACTCCGCAGAAGCCTGCCTCGCCAGGCGCAATCCTGCACTGGTTGACGCACAGGCCGCAGGCCAGGCCCCGTGGGTCCCTGGGCGGGTATGCCGGCAGGCCGAACTCCCGGCGGCAGGCCTGGTGAGCAGCCGCCGCAAGCTCAATGGCGCCTGCCTGGCCCGCCCGGAGGCAGTCGGCACACACCCCTAAGGCCTCGGCGGCGGGCTGCCTCTTGTCCCGGCACACAGAGCAGGGCTTCATTGGCGCTACGCCCCCAGCACAGCAGCAGGAGTCCTTCGCCGAGCCGGCCGGATGCCCTCCCCCTGGGCTGTTCGGAAGCCGGGCCGGCTCTGGGGACACGCCCGTGGCTGCGGCAGCGGTGGTAGAAGCCGCCACCGGAGGAGCGGAATCCACCGGATCTGACGCAAGATCCGAGCCATGTCCAGGCAGGAACCTTGCAGGGATCATGGCGAACTATCGCCGGGTAAGGAGGCCGTTACCATGCGCTGTGCTCGACTGTTGCTGGTCGTGACCGTCCTACTGCTACTGGCCGCGGGCGGCCTGTCGGCGCAGGACAAGATCCCGCTGCGGGTGAAGTTCGCGCCCGGGCAGGAGCTTCGTTACAGCATGACTATGACCGGCGTAGGCGGTCTGGCCATAGCTGGGCCGGGGGCGCCTGCCGCCCCGGGCGACATGTTCATGGACATGGCCCTCGACCTGCGCCAGAAGACGCGAAGCGTGGATGAGGCAGGCGTGGGCGAGGTCGAGATGCTTCTCGATAGCCTCCGCTCCACCGTGCAGATGCTGGGCTTCGAGCAGGCCATGGAGCTGACAGAGGGGCACCTGCGCATACTGCTGAACGACGAGGTCCTCTTTGACTCGGCCCAGGCCCAGCCGGGCGAGGCAAACCCGTTGGCCGCGCTGCTCGGGCAGGGCATCATCATGCGCATTGACCCCACCGGCAAGCTGGTGGGCTTGCCCCAGGTTGAGCTGTTGAAAGGCCTGGTGCCCGGCATGGCCGACCTTGACATAGACAAGCTGCTGGCGATGGGCAAGGGTGACCTGCCCTCTGAGGCGGTTGCCGTCGGCGACACCTGGGAGGTCGTCCAGTCCATACCCTTTGTCAAGGTGGAGGGCAATGAGCCGCCGGCGGTGAAGACCACCTACAAGCTGGAGAAGCTGGAGCAGGTCCAGGGGCGCCAGTGCGCCAAGATCGCCGGCACGACTGAGATGCACGTCACTGGGATGGCCTTCCCGCCCTTGCCCATGCTTATGGGACCGGTACAGGGCAAGACGACCATGGACGTGCGAGAGATGGGGTTCAAAGTGCAGCAGACGCGGTGGTTCGACTACGAGAACGGCCTCGACGTCAAGACCACCTGGGACATGTCCATGAACATGGACTTCCACCAGACGATGGAGTTCGAGCAAGAGGGCAAGCCACAGAAGATGCAAATGGACCTGAAGATGGAGGGGATGGAGCTGATGGGCGACATGGTGCTGAAGCCTTAGGTGCGGGGCTGAGTGGCGGCAGCACCGCCGACCCAGGCCTCCGGCCGGCCGACCGGCCGCGGCGGCAGGGGGTTCCCGCCTGTGGAGCAAGTCAGGGACCACGCCACGCTGGCGATCTTCCTGGTCATTGCGGCGATCTCGGCGGCCATTCTGTGGTACATCGCGCGGGCGCGGGCCGGCCGGGAGTTGTTCCTGCGCCGCATTCCGGGCCTGGGGGCCGTGGACGACGCCGTGGGCCGCTCCACCGAAATGGGGCGGCCCGTGCTCTTCTCCCTGGGCCTGGGCGGCCTCAACGTCATCACCTTTGCCGGCTTGGCGGTGCTGCAATACGTGGCCAAAGCGACGGCGCAGTTCCGCGCCCGTATCATCGTGCCCGTGGCCGAGGCGCAGGTTTTCCCAGTGGTCAGGGAGGTTTGCCGGGACACCTATCAGGCGGCGGGGCACGACCAGGAGGTGGGCTGGGACGATGTGCGTTACCTGTCCGGCGGGCAGTTCGCCTGGGCCATGGCCGTGGCCGGCCTGATGAACCGCGAGCGCGTGGGGTCGGTCTTCTACTTCGGCAGCCACGCCGCCGAATCGCTGCTGTTGGCCGAAACGGCTCACCACGCCGGCGCCATCCAGGTGGCCGCCGTGCCCAGCGATAGCCTGCCCCAGATTCCCTTCTTCATCGCCGCGTGTGACTACACCATCTTCGGCGAGGAGTTCTACGCGGCCAGCGCCTACCTCAGCCGCGAGCCGGTCATGGTGGGCAGCCTGCGTGGGCAAGACGTGGGCAAGCTCATCCTGGGCGGTATCGTGGCCCTGGGCGCCCTTTGGGCCACCATTGTGCAGTTGGCCCAGGAGTGGCTACCGAAACTCCTGGGGCCCCTCGGATTCTAAGCGTGAAACGCCAGCTCATCGTCGCCCTCACCTTCATCGCCGGGCTGTACTACCTCCTGGAGTACCTGGTTCCCGAGCACATTGTCATCCACCCCGCAGGCCGGCGCCTCGTCATTGACACGTACCTGTACCGGGCCGTGGAGCCCCTGGGCATTATGTTCCTGGTGGTAGGTGCCTTCAACATCGGCCTGGGTCTGGGGCATTTGCTGCGCGTGCATGGGCGCGTGCTGTGGCGCCGCGAGAAGGGATCCGTCAACAGCGCCGGGTTCTACCTGGCCTTCTTCGGCATGTTGGTGGTGGGGCTCTGGTGGAAGCAGTACGAGAGCATGGGGGCCAAGCCGCCGCGCTGGCTCGCGCTGGCTTTTGACCTCATGTTCAACCGCGTTTTCATCAGCCTGGTGTCCTCCGTTTTCGCCCTGCTGGCCTTCTATATTGTGTCGGCGGCCTATCGCGCCTTCCGCGTGCGCAGCTTCGAGGCCACGCTGATGATGCTGTCTGCCATCATCCTCATGTTGGGCCAGGTGCCGCTGGGCCGTTGGCTCACCGAAAGCCTGCCGACGGCTCTGCAACTGCCCACCATGGCGAACTGGATCATGAACGTGGTGAACTCGGCGGCGGTGCGCGGCATCATCTTCGGCGCGACCGTGGGCGCCATCGCCATGGCCCTGCGCATCTGGCTGTCGTTGGAGCGCGGCGCCTTCTTTGAGAAGCAGGTTTAGCCCATGAACCAGTGGCTGGACAAGATGCAGAGCATTGATCGGCGCGTGCTGTACGTGCTGCTGGTCGTGGTCATGCTCATTCCCATGGTAGTGCGCATACGCCAGCCGGTGCACGTGTTCCCGCGCACGCAGGCGCTGTACGACTTCATCGAAAAAGCGCCCCAGGACAAGATAGTCCTGCTGCTGGCAGACTGGGGCGGCGCCACCAAGGGTGAGAACTGGCCGCAGACCGAAGCGGTGGTCGAGCACATGATGCGGCGCGGGGTCAAGTTCGCCATCATGGGCGGCGACCCGGCAGGCGTGCCGCTGACCCAGCAGATAGCCGAGAGGCAGAGCCGGCTCTACGGTCGCACCTACGGCAAGGACTGGGTGAACTTCGGCTACAAGCCGCTGCCCGGCCAGACCATTCTGAGCTTCGCCGCCAACATCCCCGACACCATCGAGCGCGACGTGAACTACACGCCCGTCCGGCAGCTCCCACTCATGCGCCAGGTTCACGACATGCGCGACGTGAGCCTGGTCTACGAGGTCGCGGCGGCGGCGGGCATCGTCACCTGGATTGGGCTGGTGCAGCCCACCTACAAGACGCCCATGGCGTTTGGCTGCACGGCGGTCTGCGCGCCCGAGGTCATGCCCTACCTGGACAGCGGACAGCTCATTGGCATGCTGGTGGGCATGGCCGGCGGGGCCGAGTACGAGGCCTTATTGGGCAGCCCACGGCAGGCCACCCTGGCTCTGCCCATGCTGTCGCTGAGCCATGTCCTGATCATCCTGCTGGTCATCCTGGGCAACATTGGCTATCTGGCCGGTCGGGCCCGCGCCAGGAAGGGGGACTAGGCAGGTGGAGCAGCTTGGCGATCGCATCGGCGTGTGGGTCGCGGCCATCTGCGCACTGGGCATCTTCTCGTTCCTCTACAGGGAGAACCGCATCTACCGCTTCTTCGAACACGTCTTCATGGGCGTGGCCGGCGGCTGGACCATTGCCTCCATGTGGAGCGACGTGCTGCGTCCGCAATGGTTCGACCCCATGGTGGCCGGCTTCAAGGCGCTGTTGGGCTGGCCGGGCTACACGCACCCGTGGCAGGCCTTGTGGGTGGTCGCCATCCTCTTAGGCGCGGCCTGGTACTGCCAGGGCAGCGTGCGGTATGGCTGGATCGCGCGCATGGTCATTGCCCTGTTCCTGGGCGCGGGCGCGGGCCTGGTCTTCCGCGAGCAGTTCGGGGCCAACTGGCCCCAGGTGCTGGCCTCCTTCAAGCCGCTTACCTCCGTCAACAACGTCATCTACGTGCTCACCGTGGTCTGCGTCATGATCTACTTCTTCTTCTCCGTGGAGCGCACTAACCCGGTCATCAACTACGGGTCGCGCCTGGGCCGCTGGCTGCTCATGATCGCCTTCGGCGCGTTCTTTGGCAGCACCGTCATGGCCCGCATGTCGCTGCTCATCGAACGTCTCCAGTTCCTCTTCGGCGACTGGCTGGGACTGGGGCGGTAGGCCCCATGCACAGCGAGACCCTCGTCCGCCTAGCCCGCGGTAGGTGGCATCTCGGCGCCGGGCGAAAACGCAGCAGTCAGTGCCCCGCACGGCGCCGCCTAGCCTGGGGGGTGAAGCCGATGCGCACCCACCTGCTGTGTCTGCCCCTTGTGCTGCTATCTGTCTGGGCAGGGCATACGCAGGAGCCCGCGACCCCTGCTCCTCTCAGCCAGCAAAGCCAGGCCTGCCTGCTGTGCCACGAGCGATACCATCCGGGGCTAGTGGCGGACTGGCGCAGCAGCCGGCACGCGCAGGTAACCCCGGCGCTGGCGTTCGACAAGCCCGTTCTGGAAAGGCGAGTGTCCAGCCAGACGATCCCAGACAACCTGCGCGGCGTTGCCGTGGGCTGCTACGAGTGCCACGGCCTCAACGCGGCGGCTCACCAGGACAGTTTCGACCACCTGGGATTCCGCATCCACGTGATCGTCTCACCTAACGATTGCCGAACCTGTCACGCCGAGGAGGCGCAGCAGTACGCCAACAGCAAGAAAGCTCATGCGCTAGATAACCTGCGGAAGAACACCGTCTACCAGGCCCTGGTGGAGACCATTACGGGCGCCAAAGAGCTGCGGGACGGCAAGCTATCCCACCTGGCGGCGTCGGACTACACCAAGGCCGAAACCTGTTACGCCTGCCACGGCACCGAGGTCACTGTAGCTGGGATGAAGACGGTTACCAGCGACCTCGGCGAGGTGGAGGTGCCAGACCTGGGCAACTGGCCCAATCAGGGAGTGGGGAGGATCAACCCCGACGGCAGCAGTGGGGCCTGTACGGCGTGCCACCCGCGTCACAGCTTCGCCATCGAGATAGCCAGGCAGCCCTACACCTGCGGCCAGTGTCACCTGGAGCCGGACGTGCCGGCCTACAACGTCTACCGGGAGAGCAAACACGGGAACATCGTTGATTCGAGGGAGGGCGAATGGAACTGGGACGCCGTTCCCTGGAAGGTGGCCGCGGACTTCCGCGCGCCCACCTGCGCCACCTGTCACAACGCGCTGCTGGCCACTCCCGCCGGCGACCAGATCGTGGCGCGCTCACATGACTTTGGGTCGCGGCTGTGGGTGCGGCTCTTTGGGCTCCTCTACTCGCATCCGCAGCCGAAGAGCGGGCAGACGTACCTGATCAGGAATGACGACGGCTTGCCCCTTCCCACTACCTTCACGGGGAAGCCTGCGGCCGATTACCTCATTGACCAGGCCGAGCAAGTGCGGCGGCGGAGCGAGATGAGGAGAGTGTGCCAGTCCTGTCATGGCGCCAACTGGGCCGAGGGGCACTTCGCCAGGCTGGACAGCACTGTTGCGGAGACGAACAAGATGACGCTGGCGGCCACCCAGCTAATGCTCAGGGCGTGGGACCGAAAGCTGGCTGACCGGTCCAATCCCTTCGACGAGGCCATCGAGCAGAGGTGGGTGAGGCAATGGATGTTCTACGCGAACTCGGTGCGCTATGCCTCGGCCATGGCGGGCCCCGATTACGCCGCCTTCAAGAACGGCTGGTGGGAGCTGACCGGCAACCTACAGGAGATGCGCGACCTCACTAACCCGGGGGCGAAGAAACACAGATGAAAGCGGAACGGTGCAAACTGAACCTGGCAATAGAGGCCTTGATGATGCTCTGCCTGATGGCGATGGCGGGCCTGGGCTTCCTGATGAAATGGGTCCTGCCGCCCGGGCCAGACAGGCGGGTGACATACGGCAGGAACGTGGAGCTGCTGCTGTCTGGGTCGGGCCGACATCAATGGGGCACGCTGCACCTCACCATAGGATTCGTCCTGCTGGCGCTGCTGGCGATTCACCCGGTGCTGCATTGGAGCCAGATTGTGAGCATCTACCGGAGATCAGTCGCCAGCAGGACGGCCAGATGGGTCATCGCCCTGGCCTTCTCGCTGGTCTGCGCGTTTCTGATCGCCTTCCCCTTGCTGGTCAGGCCTGAAGTCAGGGAAGTCGGCGGACAGCGAGGCAGAGGACGTGCTGCTGCCGTGTCCTTGGACGCCCGGGAGTTGGCGGGGCTGCCACAGGCCTTGCCCGGTCTCTGCGCTGGCTGCGGTGGCCGCGACGTGCCAACGTGCCCCCTCAGGCCTTGACGGGCATGTCGCTCGCGTGTAGTGTTCGCGGCAACATTCTGGTCAGGGGGTGTAGCTATGGACGGCAGCTTGCGACGTGGACGTGTGACCGGCGGACAAGCTGGTCACCGCTCGCGGGTGGTGCTGGTCGGTCTGGCGTTGGTGGTTCCGGTCTCTGTTCTCCTGGCCCTGTGCTGGTGGCACACACAGCAGGCGGCGCGCACGGTTCACTTCCCCGCAGATCGCTCCGTGGGTGTGCTGCAGGTGCGGGATGTGGGTTCAACTGACGCTGGCGCGTGGCGGGGGCTCGGTGAAGCTCAGGGCGACGTTGTGGTGCCTGCCGGGAAGGTGGCGATGCTTGCCGTCAGTGTGGAGGGCTTCAAAGAGGCCTCTGCCCTGGGAGTCGTGCGGGCAGGTGATCTTCAGTTGGCGTGTACCGGCCGCACGCAGGGTACGGACGCAGGGCTGGCGGACCTGAAGGGACTGACCTGGGTTCCGTTTCTGAACCTGTCGGACACCCAGATCACGGACGCGGGCCTGGCGCACCTGGCGGGGCTGACCTCGCTTCACACCCTGGACCTCTCGGCCACCCAGATCACGGACGCGGGGCTGGCCCACCTGGAGGGCCTCACCTCGCTGAAGAGCCTGGAGCTGTCGGACACCCAGATCACCGACGCGGGGCTGGCGCACCTGAAGGCCCTGACGTCGCTTGAGACGCTAGGGTTGTGGGGCACCAAGATCACCGACGCGGGCCTGGCGCACCTGAAGGGCCTGACCTCACTTCGGAGCCTCGTCCTCGCCGGCACGCAGATCACGGACGCGGGGCTGGCCCACCTGAAGGGACTGACGTCGCTTCAGCAGCTATACTTGAGCCACACCAAGGTCAGCGATGCGGGCATCCAGGGGCTCAAGCAGGCGCTGCCGAAGTGTAGGATCAGCCGGTAACGACTCGCGCGGGCAAGACCTGGTGGGCGTGGGCGCGGTCTGCATTGGGTGACAGACTACCGCCGCGCGCCTAGCGCACCTCGAACCACAGCACCGCCGGTGGGTCGTCGGTCGAGCCGGTGAGGTGGTGGTCCTCGCCGGGCTCGATGATCACCACGTCACCCGTCTGCACTTCGTGCACCTCGCTAGGGTTGTCGAACGGGCCCATCGGCAGAATGCCCTTGCCCTGGAGGACGACGAAGGCTTCCTCGCAGTCGTGCACGTGGTAGTCCTCGTGCGGCGTCTCGCCGGGCTTGAACATGTGCAGGCCGCCGTGGGTGATGCGCCGGCCCTCGGTGAGGTCGGCCAGGACGTGTGGCCCGCTGTTCTCCTTCAGGTCCGCCAGGCCTACGCCCGCCGTAGCGGGCTACGGCCCGCGAAGGCAGGCGCAAGCGCTTCATTGTCGGCCCTCCTATTGAACTCCCACTAGGTAGCTGAGGCTGCCCTTCGGGCTAGTTCGCGCGCCAGGGCGCGGTTCTCGGCGTGCCCCGTGCCGAAGGCCATGAACTGCGCCAGCACGGGGCGGTTGAGCAAGTACAGGTCCCCCAGCAGGTCCACGATCTTGTGGGCCGCAAAGGCGCCGTGCTCCACCTGCTCGGAGAGGCGATCCGGGTAGACGATCACTGCGTTGTGCTCGTCCCCGGCCTGGAGCCACCCACTCGCCATGAGCTGCCGGGCCTCGTCTTCGGTGACGAACGTGCGCGCGCCGGCCAGCCGCGCTGCGAACGCCTCCCGCGCCGGCGCATAGACCGCGTAGTCCAGGCCGATGAGGGGGTGGGGGTGGTCGAGGAAGTAGTGGATGCTGAGTTCCTCGGCCGGCAGTGCGGTCAGCAGCTTCACTTCGTCGCCGAACGCGACTGCCTCGCCCACGGCGAGGGGCTCCACTTCGCCGTCCAGGTCTTGAGTGCCCGCCTCCGCGACCATCTCCACGAGAGGCCGCGCGCTGCCGTCGAAAATGGGCAGCTCGTCGTGGTCCACGCTGACCGCCAGGTCGGTGATGCCAGCCGCCCAGAGCGCGGCCAACAGGTGCTCGACCACGAAGACGGAATGCTCGCCCAGGCGCACGGCCGTGCAGTTGGGCGCCTCGGCGGCATGCTCGATGTCCAGCGGAATCTCGACGCCGACGTCGGTGCGCTTGACCCTCAGGCCGTGTCGCGCCTCGGCGGGCGCCAGGGTCAAGGTCACCTGTTCGCCTGTGGAGATGCCCAGGCCCGTGCGCGACACCTGTGCTTTGATGGTCTTACGGAGCATTGCGGTCGGCCCTCGCCGCCGTCAGGCGGGCCTTTGCCCGCCGAAGTCGGCTTCAGCCCGCGAAGGCGGGCCACCAGCTCTCGCAGATGGTCTCCGCCGGGCCCGCGACCCAAAGCGCGCCGCTGCTGTCGCGCGAGGCCTCCAGCACTCCTCCCGCGCTGGAGATGCGGGCTGCCTCGCCCAGCACCCCCAGCCGTTGCCCTGCAACCAGGGCCGCGCCCGCGCCTGTGCCGCAGGACAGCGTCTCGCCCACGGCGCGCTCCCAGATGCGGAGGCGGGCCCGATCAGGCGCCTGCGGGAAGAGCCAGGTGACGCTCGTTCGCGCGCAGGCCCCGGCATGTAGCTCCAGGAAGGCGCTCGCAGCGCGCCAGTCGGCCTCAGGCGGCTCCGCGTGTGGCAGCAGCACCAGGTGCGGTGTGCCCACGTCCACGAGTACCGCCTCGCCTAGCTCCCCCCGCAGGTCAGCCGGCACCGCGTGAGCCTGTTTCCCCCGCCAGTTGAGCCGCACCTCGCGCACTTTTGCCGGCCCCAGCTCTGCGCGAACCATGCCCCTGTTGCCCTGGCTGCTGAGCACCTGCACTACGCGCGGCCCGGCGAGGGTGTCAAGGCAGACCGATTCCCCGCCGATGTCCCCCTGATCGTGCAGGTACTTGGCCGTGCAGCGCAGCCCGTTGCCGCACATGTCCTCGCTGCCGTCGGGGTTGAACATGCGCTGGCGGAAGGCCGCCGTCCCCCCGACTGAGACGACCAGGATCCCGTCGTGCCCGACCGCCCGGTGTGCGTCGGCGGTCGCTACGGCCAGCTTAGGCCAGTCGCGCTCCCCCGTCTCGCGGGAGTCGAAGAGCAGCAGCACGTTGCCGGCTGCGTGCATCTTGCGGAAGTGCAGTAGCTCCTGGGCTGCGTGCATAGCGGGTCCCTAAGTTGGGAACTCCTCTACCCGCATCTCTGCGGTGGCGGCCACGCGCTGGAACCACCGGCCGCTCGGGTCCAGAGCGGGGAACCACCACCAGGAGGGGCGTCGGTTGGCGTGCTCCAGCGTATGCACGCGCATGGCGTCGCTGACCGCCTCCAGTCGCGCCAGGGCCACCTCGCGCTTGAGGTCCCTGTAGCGCTGCTGAAGCTCCTGATGGCCTGGCGACTGCACCAGCTCGCGCATGCGGGCCGCGTGCGCCTCGTACTCGCTCTCGGCCTGCCGCAGCTCCCGCTGCACCTCGCTGGTGGCTGCATCCTGCCCACCCTGAAACGCCGCCAGCCGCGCCCGCAGCTCCCGGATACGGTCCAGCCGCGCGCGCTGCTGCTGTCCTAGCGCCTCAATCTGCTGGCCGGACCGGCGGCGTGTCGCGGCCGCCTCTTCGTATGCTTCGCGCAGGCCCTGCGGCAGATAGCCTCGCTCGGCGAGTAGATCGAACAGCTCGGCCGCCTTAGTGGCCTGGGCGCACCTGGCCACGAAGTCCTCGGCCTGTCGCAGCGCCTCCCGCCAGCGCGCTGCGAACTCGCGGCTGGTCAGGCGCTGGCCGCCGAAGGCGGCGGCCAGGTGGCCGGGCAGGGCCAACTCGACATCCACCTCGGCCATCGTGTCCCAGGTGCTGTAGCCCAGGCGCACGACCGGATGCAGGTCGAGCTTGATGCCCGCGTGGGCCAGAGACCTGACCAGTTCGAACGTCCTGGGCACGTACACCGAAGCCCCCTCGTGCAGCAGCATGGGCCCCTCGCGGCAGAACATCAACGGCAGCACCACTGCCTTGCCCACCACGGCCACCTCAGGCCCGAACTCGGCGTCCAGGACGGCCGCCAGGTCGGCCGGGGTCTCGATGCCCCGCACAGCCTGACAACGCACCACCCCGGAGGGCATCTGCGCCACTACTTCCTGGCCGCTGATGCGGATGGTGCCTCGCCCCCTGCCTGGACACACTACATCGAAGGGAATCGCGCCAGGCCCGAAGCGCTCCAGCGGGTATATCCCTGAGCCGGCGACGGCCTGGTCGTAGGCCTGACGACAGGTCTCCGCTGTCTTCGGCGCCAGGAACAGGCCCAGCACGTCGAAGCGCGCCTGGGCGCAGGTAGCGGGGGTGAAACAGAAGTGCTCGCAGGCGGAGGTGGTATGCAGGTGGGGGCATTTGCGGCCGATGAGACGGCCATAGAACGCCGGCAGCAGCTCGCAGTACATGGTCGAGAGGCCGCCCCCCGCCGCGTCGCTTGCTGCCGCCGCAATGTCCTGCTTGACCTCGGCCAGCACCGCCAGCCCCTGCTCCTGCTGGCGCCCGTCCACCAGGCACCGGACGGTGTCCTCGAAAGCCCACTCCGCCAGCCTGGCCAATGGCTCTGCCACGGCTCCGGCGGCCACCTCGCAGGCCATCAGGTTCCGCTGGGCGTGACATACCAGCCCGCGCCAGCCGTAGGCGGCGGTATACCTCTCGTAGAAGGCGCGCTCCCCCTGCGGATGCTCGGCCGCCAGCCGGCGCAGTGGCACCCCTGCCCGTACCAGCTCAGCCCGATTCAGGGGCACCTCGGCCCCGAAGAGCGACGAAACCTCGGCGATGGCCGCCCACAGCTCCTTGGTTGCGCCCTCGTCGTGGGGCACGATGGTGAAGCCCTCGGACCGCGAGCCGCCGGCCAGCTTGCTGAAGTAGTCCGTGTCGTGCACGCCGGCCAGGACTTCCAGCTTGGGGGCGAGCTGCGCTATGGCCAGGCAGGCGATGGACTTCAGCGGCTCATCCCACAGCACGGTCTGGCCGAAGGCCAGCAGCGGCGCGCCGGCCGCCTCCAGGCGGTTCATGCATGCGCGCACCGAGGCGGTGAACTGCATCGGGCCGCCGGCGACCCGAGCCTTACGCTTGGTCCTGGCAGAGGGGATGCTCACAATGCTGCTCGCAAACGTTCCGCGTGCCTTCGGGTGGGCTAGAGGTAGTTAGCGTACTCGTCGCGCTCCCAGTCCGTCACGGCGGCCTCGAAGCGCCAGGCCTCTTCGCTCTTGAGCGCCACGAAGTCGTCCACAAACTCGTCTCCCAGCCATTCCCGCATGGCCTGGCTGGCGTTCAGTGCCTCCAAAGCTGCCTGCAAACTGGTCGGCAGCCTGGGCCCGGGCTCAGGGGCGTGCTGCACGTGTCCGGGCAAGGGCTCGCCTGGGTGGAGGCCGGCTTCCACCCCCAGGACGCCCGAAGCCAGCACCACTGCGGTCAGCAGGTAAGGGTTGGCGTCGCCCCCGGCCATGCGATTCTCGACCCGCAGCGGCTGGCCAGGACACTGGATCAGGCGCACCGCGGCCGTGCGGTTGTCCCGACCCCAGTTCACGTGCAAGGGCACCGGGCCCCGCGTCAGAATGCGCTTGTAGGAGTTCACCGTGGGCAGGTAGAGGGCGGCGGCCTCGCTGGCACACGCGAGCTGTCCTGCGATGAAGGCCAGGCAGTCTTCTCCGGGGATGGCCGCAGCTTCCGGCGACGAGCCCGTCGGCTCCTTGCAGTGGCCGAAGTCGCACTTCCCGGCGGCGGCGTCTACGCCCACGTGCAGATGGAAGCCGTTCCCGCTCTCGGTTGCGAGCGGCTTGGCCATGAAGGTGGCCAGCAGCCCCTGTTGGGCGGCGACCTCCTTGACCACGCTGCGAAACAGGAACGCCTCGTCGGCTGCGCGCAGGGGGTCGGCCCAGCGGAGGTTGATCTCGAACTGCCCCGGCCCGTCCTCGGCGTAGCTGCCCTCGACCTTGAAGCCCATGTCGGCCAGTGCTGCCCAGAAGTGCTCCAGCGCACGGTGCTCCTCTGCGCCCAGCCTGGTACGGAGGGCCTGCTTGCCGGGCGGCAGTAGCTGGCGGTCGGGTGCTGCGAACAGGTAGAACTCCAGCTCAGCGGCCACTCGGAAGGCCCAGCCCTGCTGCTGCGTGCGGCCCAGCACCCGCCGCAGAACCTGCCGGGGCGCGGAGGCCATCTCCCGCCCGTCTGGCCCGTACAGGTCGGCTAGGACGAGCGCTGCGCCGGGCTCGTAGGGGACCCGGCGCAGCGTCGCCAGGTCGGGCACGGCCCGCATGTCGGGCCAGCCGGCGTCGGCAAAGCGTTTGCCGGCCGCCCCGCTCTCGCCGCGCAGGTCCATGAAAAGAGGCGCGCTGCCCTGCGGCATTCCTCGCGCCACGATCTCCTCGAAGCGCGCGCGCGACAGCCGCTTGCCTCGGGCCAGCCCGTGCAGGTCGCTCCATTCGACGCGAATGGTCTCGATGCCGTGCTCCTCCAGCAGCTTGTGGGCGGCAGTCATGTCCGGTCCCGATTCGGGCCCCGCTGCGGTCGCCATCACAGCCTCCGCAGGGACTCAGGATCCCTTCGGCGCCAGGCCCAGCTTGCGGTCCAGCTCTCCCGAGTCATCGAGGGCCTTCAGCTCCTCATACCCGCCGATGTGTTCCCCGTCAATCCATATCTGCGGCACGGTCTTGCGGCCGGTCAACTCCAGCATCCTGGCATTCAGCTTCTCGTCGGGCCAGTCGCTGATGTTGTGGTCAGTGTAGGCGACGCCCTTCTGGCCCAGCAGCTCCTTGGCGCCGACGCAGAAGGGACAGTGGTCTATCGAGTACATCTGTATCTTCGCCATTCGTGGGTGTGAGCCTCCTGCGGCCGAGCGTGCGCGTGCCGGCGGTTGCACGCCGGGCCGGGAACCCCATAGGCTACCACGCGGCGCCTCCTGCGTCAACGGCCGGGCTCCCAGGCGGAGTGCGCCAAGATTGTTGGGATGGCCGGAAAGTGATACCCTCCCCTGCTGAGCGATACGACGCTTGGGCGTCGAGCAAGGGAGGGTAGCTATCGTGGCACGAGATACA
>Ga0315282_10004209_pt1 | contig 25169 bp, 22 predicted proteins | sample YL17G07_20_MG_FD_203693 | JGI IMG/M metagenome (GOLD analysis project Ga0315282, IMG submission 203693) | Sediment microbial communities from Yellowstone Lake, YNP, Wyoming, USA - YL17G07_20 | ecosystem: Environmental > Aquatic > Freshwater > Lake > Sediment | place: USA: Wyoming | collected... | reverse complement strand
AGGTCCTGCTTGAAGAGCGCGTCCATGCACTTGGTGAATATCTCGAGACTGAGGACGCTGGCGGACTTTATCTTCTCGAGGATTATCGGGTTGACCTTCTTGTCCGCCAGGTTCGGGACGTTCCGCGCGATGCGCTCCGCGTGGTCCGCCATCCTTTCCATGGTCCTGCTGATGAGATAGTAGGTGTTGGCGCCGTCGATGGTGACGCCGAGCTTCTCGGTTAGGTTCACGTTGTGCAAGATGAGGTTGTACTGCCGGCCAACGAGCCAGTGGAGCCTGTCGACCTCTGTGTCCCTGCGCTTGACCTCCTCGGCCAGGACCAGGTCGCCCTTGAGGAGCGAGGTCAGCGCGTCCTCGTGCATGCTCTTCGCGATGATGTACATCCTCCGGATGGTCTTGTCGAGGGGCATCTCGGCCGGATTTAGGAGGTCCTTTATGGTTATGGTGTTCGATGTCTCCTCGACGACCTCCTGGCCTATTGTCAGGTGGGTGAACTCCCGGACGACGGTCCGGACCATGGGCGATGGCTGGCCCTTGAGCTGGATCTTGATGACGTTGAAGCCTTCGATGTAGGCGCCGACCAAGAGGCGGATGAGGAAGTCCTTGTCTGGAACTTCTTTGATGTCGAAGACCTTGGTCCTCAGGGTCTGGTCGCCGGTTATCTTTGGCGTGACGAGAAGTGTCCCGTCCGGCTGCGTTATGAGCCCCAGGGGAGCGTTCTTCTTCAGGTTATTGGCGGTCGCCCATTCCTTGGGGAGCGTGATCACATAGGACGAGCCGCCGGTTATCTGGACCTTCCTAATCTCCATGACCTGCCACCTTCAAATTCCCACAGAGACTATGATATTATTATAACTTACTATATTTCTCTATATATCTACAGTAGGGATATATTGACCTATAGATTATGTCGAAAACCAAATTATAATTGGCCGTCGCTGGACCACCATGGTGAAATGATATGGCGATTGAGAACAAGAGGCTCCTGCGGGCCTCTATATCGATGGTGGGGCTCGTTATTTTAACGGCCCTATTTGCGGGATGCACCGGCAACAATAACGCCGGTCCCTCGGGAACGATAAAGGTCACGGGTTCGACCACGGTGCTGCCGATTGCGCAGGCCACGGCGGACGCGTTCATGAAGAACAACTCAAAGGCGGACATCCAGGTCAATGGTGGTGGCTCCGGGGTTGGGGTCACGGCCGCAGGCGATGGTACGGTGGACATTGGGATGTCCTCCAGGGACCTTACGGCCGCTGAGGTGACTGAGTATCCGACCCTGAAGAAGACCACGGTGGCCACTGATTGCCTGGTCATGATCGTGCACTCGTCCAACACGGTCAGCGCCCTAACGATCCTTCAGATCAAGGGCATATACAACGGCACATACAAGAACTGGAAGGACCTGGGCGGCCCAGACCTAACGATAACCTTGGTCGGCCGTGACAGTGCCTCCGGCACGAGATCATATTTCACGGACGCGGTCATGAGCAAGCAGAACACGACGGCCGGCATGCTCGAGCTCAATTCCAACGGCGCGGTCCAGAGCACTGTATCCACGACGCCTGGTGCCATAGGATATGTCGGACTGGGCTATGCGGGGGCCCCGAGCAAGGCCCTTAAAATAATCGTCGGAACCGACCAGATCGAGGCGAACTCTGCCAACGCCCTTAACGGCAAGTACCCGCTGTCGAGGCCGCTCTTCATGCTGACCTTGGGAGAACCAAAGGGACTGGCAAAGAGCTACATTACTTACATCCTGAGCGTCAAGGGCCAGGACATAGTCGAGAAGGAGGGTTTCGTCAAGCTCAAATAAAAACCCCCACTAGCAATGCAATATCATGATGCGTTCCGGTCCGAGGGCCCAAGGTCCGGGGCGCATCCTTTTTCCCTTTTACTTTTTTCATTCGGGACATGAGATGAATAAAATGTCGAAGACTATCAAGAAGTCTAAAACGACCCCGGACGCTCCAAAGGAGCACAACGGCATATCCTTGAAGGACCAGGAGGTCCAAAAGAGGATAAGGAGCAGGAGGCTCGCCGACCTTGGGGTCCGGAGCGTCCTCTTCATCTGCGCGATCTTCGCGGTAGTTATAATATTCTTCATCTTCATCTTCTTACTCAGGGACGGGTATTCGATCTTCCAGGACCATGGATGGTATTTCCTAACAGGCACAGACTGGGGGCCCTTCAAGGAGGTCCCCCATTACGGGACCGTCCCCTTGGTCGTCGGGACATTATTAGTGACCTTCGGGGCCTTGCTGTTCGCAGTACCTCTGAGTATTGGGACCGCTATCTTCATCGCCGAGGTCGCCCCCTACAAGCTGAAGATGGTCCTCAAGCCTGCCATCGAGATATTGTCGGGGATCCCGTCGGTCGTCTTCGGTTTCTTCGGGCTCCTGGTCTTGGTCCCATGGCTTGCCACTACATTCCATCAGGCGTCCGGCATGTCTTGGCTGGCGGCGTCGTTGCTGCTTGGGATAATGGCCATTCCGACAATAACCAGCGTCACCGAGGACGCGCTTAGCTCAGTCCCGAAGGAGTTCCGGGAAGGTTCTTTGGCCATTGGGGCCACCAAGTGGCAGACCATCAGCAGGGTGGTGGTGCCGTCCTCGCTGTCGGGGATTACGGCAGCCATAATATTGGGCATGGGCAGGGCCGTCGGAGAGACCATGGCGGTCATCATGGTCGCCGGCAATGCCGCGATCATACCCAATCCGATCACGAATATCTGGTCCCCCGTCAAGACGATTACAGCGACCTTGGGCATAGAGACCGGCGAGGTCGCCCGGGGCAGCGAATGGTACCATGCCCTCTTCGGCCTTGCCCTGTTGTTGCTCCTTATAACCCTTATCATAAATCTGAGCGCGAACTACATACTTGGGAAGCTCAAGCAAAGGACTTCTGGGCCAAAGAAGGGCAATGGTAAGAGTTCGATGGGGCGCTTTGCCTTGGTAGAGCGGCTTTCTCCTAAAACTAGGCGCTCGGTTAGCGTCGTGACATATCTCATCATTGGGGTCGTTGTCATAATATTCATCTTTACGAGCATTGGGCCTTTGGGGACGGGGGTCATCGTCGCGCTCGGGGCCGTCATATACCTTGTCAAGGACCGCATCTCTCGACAGGTGACCGAGAAGGTCGCCTTTGCGCTCCTTTCCGCCGCTGTCATGACGGTCGTCGTAATCGTCGGGATAATTTTATATTATATCATCTCGAAAGGGGCTCCCGCCATCACATGGGAGTTCCTCAGCCAGCCGCCAAGCAACCTCGGAAGGTCCGGCGGGATATATCCAGCGATAGTTGGGACGCTCTACTTGGTGGGCGGCGCCATCCTGTTCGCTGTGCCGCTCGGCATCGGTGCATCGATATTCCTTACCGAATACACGACCGAAGGGAAGCTGACCAAGACCATCAGGGCGGGTGTCGACCTGCTCAACGGGACCCCGTCCATAGTCTTTGGCCTCTTCGGGCTGGCCTTCTTCGTGCTATACCTTGACTGGGGCATATCGATGCTTGCGGGCCAGGTCTCGCTGGGCCTGATGGTCCTGCCGACGATAATTAGGACGACCGAGGAGGCGCTGAGGGCCGTTCCACAGTCCCTTCGCGAGGGCAGTTTGGCCTTGGGGGCCACGAAATGGCAGACCATCTGGAAGGTGGTGTTGCCACCCGCATTGCCCGGGATGATCACAGGGACCATCCTGAGCATTGGAAGGGCCGCGGGGGAGACCGCGCCAATCATGTTCACGGCAGTGGTCTTCAGCCAGAGGTTCTTGCCCGACTCGGTCTTCGACCCCGTGATGGCGCTGCCGTTCCATCTGTTCATCCTCACCACCAGTATCCCCGGTGCCACTACGAACCAGTACGGGACCGCCCTGGTGCTCCTGATATTGGTCGTTTCGATCTATCTTGTCGCGATAGTTCTCAGGATGAGGTACTACAAGAAAATGAGGGCTTGAAGAGGTGAGTATCGTGTCAATGACCGAGGAAAAGGCAGTCCCTGATAGGGCGAGGGGCCCAAAGAATAACGATATCGAGATTCGCACCAGGAAGCTCAATCTTTGGTACGGGAAGACGCATTCGTTGATTGACATCGATATATCCATCAAGAAGAACAAGGTCACGGCCCTCATCGGACCGTCCGGATGCGGCAAGTCAACGCTCCTGCGCTGCTTTAACAGGATGAACGATATAATCCTTGGATGCAAGGTCGAAGGCGAGATATTCTTCAAGGGCGAGGACATCAATACAACCAGATGCGACGTTGTGATGCTGAGGAAAGAAATAGGCATGGTCTTCCAGAAGCCTAACCCGTTCCCAAAGTCGGTGTACGAGAATGTCGCTTATGGGCCCAGGGTCCATGGTATCAGGGACAAATGCAGGCTCGACGCAATCGTTGAAAGGAGCATCAAGGGCGCAGCCCTTTGGGGGGAGGTCCACGAGAGGCTCAATGACTCTGCTCTTGGGCTTTCTGGAGGCCAGCAGCAGAGACTGTGCATCGCGAGGGCCATCGCGGTGGAGCCCTCGGTGATTCTGATGGACGAGCCGTGCTCGGCCCTGGACCCCATTGCGACGACGAAGATAGAGGACCTCATCAACGAGCTGAAGAAGAAATACACGGTAATAATCGTCACGCACAATATGCAGCAGGCGGCCAGGGTCAGCGATTATACCGGTTTCATGTATTTAGGGAAGCTCATCGAGTTCGGCAGGACGAAGGCGTTGTTCGAGAAACCGAAAGAAGAGCTCACTGAAAATTACATCACAGGAAGGTTCGGCTAGGAGGTGAATGGCGTGGTCGAAAAGTTCCATGTCGAGCTGAAGAATCTCAAGGAAGACGTGAAGAAGATGGGGGAGCTTGCCAAGGAGATGCTGAGGAAGGGAGTCTTGGCGCTGAAGGACCAGGACGAGAAGATGGCAGATTGTGTCATCTCCAAGAAACCTGAGATGAACAAGTACGACCGGGACATTGAGGCCAAGGCACTTCAGTTGCTGACGCTTTACCAGCCCATGGCCGTGGACATGAGGACCTTGGCTACAATCCTCAAGCTGATCACTTACCTCAACCGGATAGGAATGTACGGGAAGGATATCGCCAAGATCGCGAAGGAACTGGCCAAGACGGTCCCTATCGCGAAGCTTGTCAGCATACCCTATATGGCCGAGATTGTCTGCAGCATGATCGACGATTCGTTCAAAGCCTTCGAGACTAGCGGCCTCAAGACGCTTGATACCCTCATTGAGCGTGAGGAGGCGGTCGATTCGCTGCGCTATTCCATCTTCAGGGAATGCATGACTTACATGATCGAGGACCCAAAGACCATCGTCCAATGCATGAACTACACCATGGTCGCAAGGTATCTCGAGAGGTGCGGGGACCACGCACTGAAGATGGCCGAGAAGATCAATTACATGGTCACCGGCGAGCACAAGGAGTTCGGATGATGTCCCGGAATTCTTCTAGTGGGTCCGGCCAAAAAAGGACCAAGGTGCTCTTCCTCTGCACGAATAATTCGGCCCGGTCACAGATGGCCGAGGGGCTCCTGAGGACCTATGGAAAGGACCGCTTCGAGGCTTACAGTGCAGGGTCGGTCCCCACGAGGGTCCACCCTCTGGCCATCAAGGCCATGTCCGAGATAGATATCGATATATCAGGCCAGCGGTCCAAGAGCATCCTGGAGCTTGATAACATCGAGTTCGATATCGTGATCTCGCTGTGTGATGGGTCCAAGGGGTCCTGCCCTATGGCGCATGGCAAGAAGGTCCTGCATAGGGCCTTTCCCGACCCAGTGACCACCGATGATGGCGGGACAGAGAACTTTGGGAGGTTCGTGGAGGTCAGGGACCTGATAAAGAAATGGATTCTCAGTAACTTTGTCGATAAATGAGCCCTTTTTTTTATTTTCCTTTCAGAAAAAAATCATGTAACAGCCCAGTAATTTGCACACAGTTCTTATAGGCATTGGATGGTGCCCTCCCGAGGTCCACTAATGGTACGGACAGCTCCGAAGTTCAGCTATGACAGGGATGCTGTTATCGAGCTGCCTTTCAAGCTTCTCATCGCCAGCATCATAGTCGTTGTCACGGTCTCGGTGGCCTACGCGGGGCTGGAGAGCTATTCCAAGGTGTCCACCGAGGCCTCTGCCGATGCCGCCGCCAAGGTCGTCATCGCGGGGGCGACCGAGGTCTCATCGCTGGGCATCAACAGCTCGGTCCAGGCCAAGCTCGAGATCAAAGGCAGCCTGTTCCACAGGGTCGACAGTTTCAACGTGGGATGCGGCCCAAACGAGACCACATACAAGTGCAAGGGCGTAGAGTACAAGGTCTCTGGCGAAAAGGCGATATGGCTCGTGGCCAAGGACCAGGCGGGCCACGACATCGTCCTCAAAGGAAAGACCGGAAAGGTGGCCCTCGGGGAGGGGACCCACGAGCTCTTACTTGTCAAACTAGCGGACCATGTGGAGGTCCGGAAGCTGTCCTGAGGGTATTACTGATTTTTCGACCGCCACCAATAATTTAATCTTTAGTACTCGCATGCTGGGGACAATCGGGCTAAAGGAGGGTGTTCCATGAAGGCTCCGGAGATTTACAGGTATGCAATCGAAATGGGCATAAAGGCCGACCCGCGCGGCAGGAAGGAGATGCAGAGGATCCTCAAGGAGAACAAGGAGAAGTTCGAGGCCTTGAAGGACGACGAGAAGTGGGAGTTCGACCAGGATGCCCTGTTCAACCCCTACGAGGACACGAGGCTGCTCTACGATAGCGGCAAGGACGTCAAGCGCATCCTGACCGGGATCGACATCGACACCGGCGAGGTCGTGCTGGCCGACCGACTGAGGGACAAGGGGAAGCCCGTGGACCTCATAATCGCCCACCACCCGTCCGGCCGCGCCGGCTTCGGGTTCTGGGGGGTCATGAACATGCAGGCAGACATACTGGAACAGCTCGGCGTGCCAATCAACGTCGCCGAGGGCATGCTCGCCGACAGGATAAGCGAGGTCTCCAGGTCCGTTGCCCCGGGGAACCACAACAAGGCCGTGGACTCGGCCGCCCAGATGGGCATCAGCATGATGTGCTGCCACACGCCGGCGGACAACAATGTTCAGCTATTCCTGCAGAGGCTCATGGACCGGCGGAGGCCGAGGACCGTGGGCGATACGGTCAAGCTGCTAAAGGAGGTCCCCGAGTACAGGCAGGCCGTGCTGCTGAAGTCCGGCCCGAGGATAATCGTGGGCTCCAAGGAACGCAGGGCAGGCAAGGTCATCGTGGACATGACCGGCGGCACCTCGGGCGCCAAGGAGGTCTATACGAAGCTGGCCGAGGTCGGCGTCGGGACCATCCTCATGATGCACATCAGGGAGGATCACATCGTCGAGGCCAAGAAGAACCACATCAACGTCATCGTCGCAGGGCACATGGCCTCGGATTCCATCGGCATGAACCATGTGCTGGACGGCCTCGAGAAGAGGGGCATCGAGATAATCCCGTTCGCGGGGCTCCTCCGGCACAACAGGCTCAAGGCCGGGAAGAAGAAGAGATAGGCCCTCGAGATTCGTTTTTTTCTATTTCAACCATAGGAATAACCAGAGCCCTAGCTCGTCAAAAGTTGAAAATGAGAGAAGGATGCCCGGAGGGGCCTACTGATAGAAGTCGCCGCCGCGGATGATCTTCCTGTCGATCTTCATGCCGCCGGGGACGACCACGAGGAGGTTCTTCTTGAGGCCAGCGACGTCGCCGTTGGTGTCCTGGGCGACCTGCTTGAGCTCGGCCGTGACCCTCTTGAGAAGGAGCTCGTCCGTGGCCACGGGCGAGTAGTCGATGAGGACCGTGTGGCCCTGGTAGACCATGGTTATGAGGGGCTGGATGTCCTCGTAGCGGTGTAGCTCGGCCACTTTCAGCATCTTGCCGGTGTCCTCGTCCCCGAAGGCGCCGGTCTCCTCCAGCTCCCCCAGGTCGATATAGGTATCGTTCTGCTTTGTGGTCGGTTCCCTTTTCATCTTCTGTATGAGCTTCATCGCATCGACCTCATTTCCCTATATCACATATCTCGATATATATTTTTTTATGAAAAATCGTCGACGGAGCTTTCGCTCTTCTTGCGCGTTTTGACGAGAAGATATCGATCCGCTCACGCCATGACGCCGGTCGAGGGAGCGCACTCGGACGGGTTGAGCGCCATCAATGCGCCCTTGCAAAAGACCAAGGCCAGTTCCGGGCTCGCGTCCTTCGATAGCAGGAAGCCTTTCCAAAGGTTGCATGCGCGTTTAACAGTGGGATTGTCCGCTGACGGGTCGGTCATGGGGTCCCTGCCTCGAAACTACATTGAACGACGTCCTTAATAACCTTTTTGCACAATTGGAAGTTAACATTTTATTGGTTTGGCGACGACCAGTCCCGTCCATCGACATGTTGAATTCCAGGCAATGGGATGACCGTCTGAATTTGCAGCGGAGGTCTTCCCGATGGGCGTCAGGGCGCACGTGGTGTTCAGGGGCCGTGTCCAAGGCGTGTTCTTCAGGGCCAGCACGAAGGAGGTGGCGGATCGGGAAGGTGTTCGAGGTTGGGTGAGGAACCTGCCCGATGGCTCGGTCGAGGCGGTGTTCGAGGGACCCAAAGCGAAGGTCGAGAAGGTAATCGAACTCTGCAGGAGTTCGTTCCCTCGAGCGCGAGTGGACTCGGCCGATGTGGAGATGTCCGAATCGCAGGGCATGTTCAAGGGCTTCGAGGTCCGACGATAGCTCGAGCGCGCGTCAGTGGAAGAACTTCTCGAGGGCCTTGGCCTGGTCCTTGGCCTTCTGGATCGTGTCCGCATCGAACTTGTGGCTAGTCCCTACGACGGCGAGGATCGCCTTGGGACCCAGGCCCACAAGTAGCAATGTCGTGCTCGACAGGCGGACGATGATGTGGTCCATCGGGGCCCTCATCTCCATTGACAGGGTCTCGGCCCCGCCGTGGATTATGGCGGTCATGGCGACGTAGGTGTCCTTGTGCATGTGCTCGGGGACGAAGCCGGCGACGTAGCTGCCGCTCCTGGTGGCCACGAAGGCCCCCTGGAGGCCCTCGTCGTCCATGAACTTCTTCAGCTGGCGCGTCCCCTCATCGACCATCAAGGCACCTGCCGGATGTGATGGTTTTTCGATTATATGGCCTTTTTCACACGATTGGCCCCTCGGCCATGTGGGCGGATGGTGTTTTTCTTGTGCCAAATGCGTGGGCATCTGTCCATGAGATAGTATCATTTTCGTATAACGGGACCGTTCTTTTTCCTACTTATCTGGTTATGACCCCATTCAAACACGAACATATTATCATTTTCGCATTTTTATTTTATTTCCTAGAAAAAAATATAAATATATCAAGGTCATTCCATAAAACATGGCCCAGACACCTATATCCCAGAACGAGCAACTGACGCTCTACGGCCTGACGAGGTACCCGACATACAACGACAGGCAGATGTCCGAGACCCTGAGCATCAAGATGTCCACCGTTACGGCCATCAAGAACCGGCTGAAGCGGCAGGGGCTCTTCCAATCGGTCCGAATCCCTTACATGTACCCGCTGGGCTGCGAGATCGTGTCCGTCTGCTACGCAAGGCTCAACCCGCTCATATCACACCAAACAATGGTCAAGTCCATGACCAAGGTCCTGGGCGAGCTCCCCGAATGCGTCTGGGCCGTGACGGACCCGTCCAATCTTCTGGCCGTGACCGTGAGCAGGAACTATACGGACATCAAGATGTGCGTCGAGAAGGCGTTCAACCAGTTCATCGAGAACGACTTCCTTGAGCACGACACATTCGAGATGACGCACTATCCCTACGGCCAGAGCGCGTTCTTCAGGTACTTCGACTACGCGCCCCTCATCCAGGATGCCTTCGGTCTGACCATGAAGGACCCCAGCAGGCCGATCCTGATCGGCATGGAGAAGGTGGATGTGCGCCACTTGACGAGAATCGAGAGGAAGGCCCTCCTGGGCCTGGTCAAGTTCCCGGACCTCCTCGATAACAGCGTCGCCAAGAAGATCGGCGTCACGAGGCAGTCCGTCACCAAGATGAAGAAGAGGTTCGAGACCGAGGGGCTCCTGAGCACGCTGAAGGTCCCGAACGTCCAGAGCCTGGGCTTCGACATACTGCTCTACATCAGGCCGCGGTTCAACTCACTTCCGAACAACAAGAAGAAGGACTGGCAGAAGAACATCCTGAAGGCCTACGACATGTCGAGATGGGTCTTCATCGCCAGCACGGACCTGGAGGCCGGGCTCGTGGTCATGGGCAAGGATTACAAGACCATCCAGAACAACATCACCACGGCCGTGGCCACCTACAAGAAGATGGGCTTCCTGAAGGAATACCCGGACATCAAGTTCATGTCATTGCAGGACCTCGTGGTCCTCAAGAACCATGATTACGCCCCGCTGCTGGAAAAGGTCTTCGCAGGCATGGATTAGGGCGGTGGCCCCTTGTCCCATTTTTCGCTCGCCTAGCCAGGGCACCATCCTTTTTTAGCCATGGTGGCCATACCCTCGAGCGATGCGCATACTGAAGAGGGCCCTCAAGGAAGGGAAGCTCAAGCTCCTGCTCGACACCATGGACGACCTGTGGTTCCTGAGCACCATCATCGACGATGGGGACCTGGTGTCCGCCATGACCTACCGGCGGGGCGAGGAGCGGGCCGATGTCATCCGGGACAAGAGGGTCGAGAAGAAGAGGATGTTCCTCACGCTCAAGGTCGAGAAGGTGGAGTTCCACGAGTTCTCGGAGCGGCTCAGGATCCTCGGGGTCATCACGGAAGGGCCCCAGGACCACGGGGAGCACCACACCTTCGACCTGGAGGCCGGGGACGACGTCACGGTCCAGAAGGAGTTCTGGCAGGCGCATCACTGGGAGCGGCTGAGGGAGGCCCAGGAGGCCTCGAAGATGCCGCTGCTGACGCTCGTTTCTATAGACGATGAATCGGCGACGCTGGCGGTCCTCAGGCCCCAGGGCCTGCAGGTCCTGGCGAGCATATCGGCGGACATGCCGGGCAAGGACTATGACCAGAAGGCCCGGGGCGAGAAGGAGGCCTTCTTCGACGAGGTCCTTGCGACCCTGGAGAACCACCTGAGGGGCCAGGCCGAGAGGACGGCCGAGAAGAAGGGGCCGGCGGACGCGAAGGCAGGGCCGCCCAAGGCGGCCCCCAGGGATGTGATCGTCCTCGGGCCCGGTTTCTTCAAGGAGGAGATCGTGGCCTATGCGAGGGAGAAGCACTTCGACGCCAACTTCATCATCGAGGCCGCGGCCGAGGCGGGCACGACGGGCATCAATGAGGTCCTCAAGTCGGGGGTCTCGAAGATACTGGAGAAGGCCAAGGCATCGGAGGACGAGCGGTTGATGGAAGCGCTGTTCGCGGAGATCGGCAAGGACGGCAAGTGCACCTACGGCCGGGACCACGTGCTCAGGGCCCTGGAGCGAGGGGCCGTCGAGACCCTGCTGGTCTCCGAGGGGACACTGAGGGACCCGAAGATGGCCGAGATAGGCCGGCTGGCCGCGGAGACCAAGGCCACCATCAGGGTCCTCAGCAAGGGATACGATGCCGGCAAGAGGCTCGATGGCCTGGGCGGGTTGGCGGCCATCCTGAGGTACAAGATAGAGGGTTCTTGATTGATTGTATTCTAGAAGGGCTTTCTGGCGAAAACAGGCCCAAAACTATCAAAAAGCGCTCAAATCTTTATATAAATCCTCCTCCCTTGATATGAGAGCCAGAAACCGAACGAGGTGTGACCGATGTTCAAGAGCGATGGAAGCACGAGGACTGGCTTGGTGAGCGTATTCGCATTGATTTTGATGCTGTTGGCGGGCCTGGCCGCGATGATGCCGGCCGGGGCTGAGAACAGCCCACCGGACATCATGTCGAACCCTGAGACCGTGGCATGGGTCGGACACGAGTACAAGTACCAGGTCCTCGCGATCGACTATGATAACGATGCGCTGAACTACACGCTGTTCTTCTCGCCGGCTGGGATGAAGATGAACAGGACCACGGGCCTGATAACCTGGACCCCGACCAAGGACCAGTCCGGCAAGACGCAGATCGTGGGCATCGCGGTCATAGACCCCTCCGGTGCAAAGGACTTCCAGAACTACACCATCGACGTCTACGAGCCCCCGCCGCCCTGGGTGATGCTCAACACGCCCTACTACGGCCAGGAGGTCTCCGGTATCCTGTCCATCGAGGGCTATGCCTATAGTGGTTACATGGGCTACAACAACTCCGGGGGCGGGCAGGAAACGGACCTCAACCTGACGCTCGAGATCTATAACCAGGACAAGGTCGTCGTCTGGTCCTACAAGATGGTCATCAAGGGAGGCGCCAAGGACCCAATGCGCCAGCCCTCCTTCAAGGTCGACTGGGATTCCGCGTCGGTCAAGGATAACAAGTACTTTATAATCGCCACCGTCACGGACGCTGACGGCCTGACGGGCACAGCACAGGTCGACTTCTCGGTACACAACACGCACTCGGGCGAGGTCATCTGGTTCAACGGCCCCCAGGACGGGTCCATGGTGGACGGCTATGTCAAGTTCAAGGGCGGGGCCACCAAGGAGTACAACCTGACCCAGGTCCAGGTGAGGATCGATACCAACGACATGAACGGCCAGAACCAACAGGTCCTGGACTGGACCACGGCCTTCGGTACAAATGAGTGGTCCTATGCATACAATTTCACAGTGCTCCAGAAGGAGCACCCGGGTGCCTGCTACGGAATAGGGGCCCGGGCCATGACCGGGGACAAGGACCTCGGCCATGCGAAGATCGGCGTCTGCACGCAGGGCGTCATCCCACCGCCCCCGCCGCCGCCGGCCAACGTCAAGGCCTGGTTCAAGATGCCGAACAATGGGGATACCGTGAAGGGCTCGGTCAACGTTGTCCTCGAGGGCGTCTGCACGATCGAGGCTGCGCTGAAGGCCGAGCTCCAGATAGCCGACCACACGGGCAAGACCAAGACCTTGGACTTCGAGGGGAAGAACAATGGCAGGGATGCCACGATGTGGAACTTCACCTGGGATTCCTTGCAGTACGATGACGGGACGGTCTATTTCGGCCTCACAGTCACCGCGGACAACGGCGCGAGCGCCTTCGCGAGCATGAGCATCATAGTCAACAACAGCGTGGTCCAGCCACCGCCGCCCCAGAGCGACTTCAAGGCCTGGTTCGACTACCCGACGGACGGGCAGACCGTGGCCAACATCGTCAACGTCGTCCTCGGCGCGGCGCCGAACTGGGACGGTACCATGAGCGGGGCACTGACAATCTGGGATAGCAACAATAAGACCGCCACCTTCCCGGTGACCGCTGCAGCGGCCGGTGTCAACCAGAAGGTCGTATGGACCATAAGCTGGGACACGACGCAGATGGCCAACGGCTTCGCGCAGCTGGCCCTCAAGGTGGGCAACCAGCAGGGCGGCAGCCAGGTGGCATACGCCAGGGCCAATGTCTGGATAGACAACGATATCACCGTGCCCCCGCCGGCGACCAATGTGTCGATAACGTTGACTTCGCCCAAGGACGGCTCGACCGTTAGCGGCAGGATCACGGTGACCGGCAGGACCTACTGCTCGGAGAAGATCAGGAGCCTGCAGATCGATGTCTCCCTCGACGGTAAGGCCTACACAACGACATTCAGCACGGGAGGGGGCTGGAGCGACTTCTCCTTCGAGATCGACACAGCCAAGCTGACCGATGGGGACCACAAGGTCACGGTGACCATGGTCTTCGGGGGCCAGGAGTACACGGCCAGCCTTCACTTCATCGTCAAGCACGGCGGCGTGCCGCCGCCCCCGGTCCCGCCCCCGGTCGTGCCCGACGGAAAGAAGAACTCCGACGGCTCGGTCAGCGTCACGGACGGCAATGTGTCCTTTGAGGCCCCGAGCTACTCGGGCATGAACCCCAACACGATGACATACACATGGAACTTCGGCGACGGGACCACGAGCCACGATAAGAACCCGACGCACAATTACAGCAAGTCGGGCACATACAACGTCACCCTGACGGCCAGCGACGGGACCACCCAGAAGGCATCGTCCGTCGACCTGAAGGTCAGCCACGGGCCGGCCTACACGACCCATGTGCCAGGATTCGGGGCCTCCGCCCTCGTCCTGGTCCTGGTAATAGGCTGCGTGGCGACCTTTTTTCGTTGCAGGAAGTGAGCCGGGGATCTACTCGTTGATGCCCCTGCTGATCGTCCTGTATACGAAGATCCGGAGGGTGGAGGTCCTGGACCACTACGTGCGCGGTCAGATACACGGGTACATCATCGCCAACCCGGGGGACCACTACAACAACATCAAGGACGAGCTGGGCCTTAACAACGGGGTCCTGGCATACCACCTGATGGTCCTGGAGCGCGAGGGCTACATCCTGTCCCAGAGGGACGGGATGTACAAGCGCTTCTACCCGGCCACGGCAAGGCCGCCGAGGGAGCGACTGAATCCGATGCAGAGGCTCATCGTCGACGAGGTCCGCCGGGCCGAGGGCTCGAGCCAGAAGGACATCGCCCGGAGGCTCCAGGTGAGCCCCCAGGTGGTAAACTACCACATCAAGATGCTGAGCTCGGCCGGCGTGCTTCGCCTCGAGAGGGACGGCCGCGAGACCCTGTGCTACCTGGAGGAAGGAAAGGGGCTGGCCTAGAGGCGCAATCCAACTAATGGGGGCCCGGCGGTCTTACCTCCCCGGGCCCCCAGCTCTTCTTCTTTTGAATGGATTCTTTATGTATCCGTAGCCCAATCCTGTCCCCGGTGAGCGTTCTGGTGGCGACGGGATCGTCCGATGAGCTGAAGGCCAGGGCCATCAAGGCCATCGACGGCATGCGGAGCCGCCTCGCGAGGATCAGCCTCGACATCCACAAGCACCCCGAGATCAGGTTCGAGGAGCAGCACGCCTGCGGCATCCTGTGCAAGGAGCTGAAGGCCAACGGGTTCAAGGTCCGGAGGCCGATGGCCGGCATGGAAACGGCGTTCGTGGCCACGGCGCCGAGGGCGAAGGCCGCGGGGCCCAGGGTCGCCTTCCTTTGCGAGTACGATGCGCTGCCGGAGCTCGGCCATGCCTGCGGCCACAACCTGATAGCTGCGGCCAGCCTCGGGGCCGGGCTGGCCCTGGCGAAGGTCGGGTATCCCGGGACCGTCCTCGTGATGGGGACGCCGGGAGAGGAGGGCGGCGGCGGTAAGAGGATGATGATCGAGGCGGGCCTGTTCAAGGGCATCGACGCGGCCCTCATGTTCCACCCGTCGTTCAAGGACGAGGTGGGGGAGCGAATGATGGCCATTCAGGAGCTGGAGGTCGTGTTCAAGGGCCGGGCGGCCCATGCGGCCGCGAGCCCCGAGGACGGCATCAACGCGCTGGATGCCGTGATATCGGTCTTCAATTCCATGAACGCCCTCAGGCAGCACATCAGGGACGACTCACGGCTGCACGGGATCATCATCGACGGTGGGGCGAGGCCGAACATAGTGCCCGAGAGGGCCGCGTGCCTCTTCTATCTCAGGGCCCAGGAGCAGGACTATCTGGACGAGCTCGTCAAGAAGTTCCTGAACGCGGTCAAGGGGGCCGAGCTGGCCACCGGTGCAAAGGCCAAGGTCAATTACATAAGCTCGTACAAGTCCCGGAAGGTCAACCTCCCATTGTGCGAAGCGGTGAAGAGGAACCTGGAGGTCCTGGGAAGGAGACCGAAGGGCCCGACGGGCGCCAGGGCCACGGTGTCCAGCGATATAGGGGACGCTAGCCAGGTGGTCCCGGCGGCGCACCCGTTCATAGCCATCGGCAAGGGCATCGCCTATCACACGAGGGGGTTCGCGGAGGCGGCGCGCTCCCAGAAGGGCCAGGAGACCATGGCCGTTGCGGCCAAGGCACTGGCCATGACGGCCATCGACCTGGCCTTGGAGAAGGGATTGCTGGAAAAGGTCAAGCGGGCCCAGGCCGGCCGTTGACAACATTATTTCAGAAGTGCCGAGGCCACGAGCTTGCCGTTTGTTGTCTGAATCTCCAGAAGCGTCCCTGCGAGCAGTTCCGCCGTGCCGCTCCCATCCACATCCTTGTATGCCAGGACCCTATCCCCGTTGCTGAGCTTCCCGTCGAGGTCCACGTCCCGGTAGATGAGAACGGCGCCCTCCACGGTCGGAAACTGGTCGTCGCGGAGGAATGGGGCCGTGGTGCTGTTGAGGGGCCTAGCGGTGGTGCCGTTCGCGAAACGCAGGGGTGTTGTGATATTCCCTGCCCTGAGGTACCATCCTGCCTTTGTGCTGTTGACCGACAGGTCGGACGAGTTGGTCCCGGTGCCCCTGACCTTCAGCTTCCAGACCTGGGCAGGGGAGCTGCCGACGGCGGGTGTCTTCACGGCCAGTACGAGGTCCTCCAGGGCCACTGTGGGGCCGGTCACTGCCCTGACCTTTATGTCCCAGCCGCCGCCGTTCTTGGTCACGGGTCCTTCGTTGGGGTTCAGGAAGGACTGGCCGGACAGGCCGCAGCGGGGCTCGTCCTTGAGCTGGTCGATGTTCGGGTTCATGAAAATCAGTACGTAGGATACCAGGAACAGGCTGATTATCGCCAAGACGATGGTTAGGACCGGCAGTAGGCGTCCTTTCTTTTCAGCCAGTCCAGGGCCCATGGTCGTCCGTCCCGGGGCGGCATTGGCCCTGGCGGCCTTTAAGGTGTCGCCCCTTCGGGCCTCATGGTAGATTCGTCGACGCGATGGGGGTTCCAGTCATCGAGAGCTGGAGCCTGCAGCCGGAGGTGATTTCTGCGGTCCCGTCGGCGTTCACATCCGAGTACACGATGACGAGGTCCCCTGCGCTCAGATATCCATCCTTGTTGTTGTCTATGAACACTAGGTATGCGCCCTGGACGGTCTGTAACTCAGTGGCGTCCACGTTCTTCGCCGTCGTGGTGTCCAGGTTCTTGGCCGTGCTGCTGTCCATGAACTTAAGCGTCCCACCGGAGGATTTCAGCAGGAACCATTCCATGCTGCTGGAGGTGTAGGATAGCGATGCGCTGGTCGTGGAAACGGATGTGAGTTTCGCAACCGTCACGCCGTTCGAGAGGACCGAGACCGTGACTTCCGAGAGCAGGGTCTTGGAGCTCGATATCGCTGCGACCTGGACCGTCCAACCGCCGCCGTTCGTGGTGCCTGAGCCATCGTAGGGGTTCGTGAAGGGGGTGGGCAACAGCGAGGCCGATGGGAGCGTGTTTCCGGGCCCTGAGGAGAAGCTCTGCATGTAGACCACGAGGATACCGGCCGTGATGACCGTGAAGGCGATAATGACGATGATTACCACCACGACTATGATCATTATCTTGCTCGAGCCGCCACTGGGTGGGGGCGCTTGGGCATAGACGGGGTACGGCTGCTGAGCGGGATACGGCTGGTATGGTTGCTGGGTCGGATAGGGCTGGTAGGGCTGATAGCTGGAGGACGGGTCCTGCTGCGGATATGGGTTGTATGTCATCGAGTCACCACCGGATATAATCAGAATGAACGGCAATATATATCTGATTGTCCCGGGAACTCCCAGGGAAATTGTGAGAACTGGGGGCATTGACGGGAGGGCAGACAGGTTAGCCGCCCAGAATAAAGCCAGAGCTTCCCGCCCATCTCCTTCCTCCCGCTTCCCTCCAAGCACCGCGTGTTAATGGTAAGGCTGCTCACTTCCGTGCCTGGCCCGTTCTCCACTACAGAGATACGTAGCGCGACCCTCCGGTCACGCGCCGTACCACCAGCGATCCTGGAGGACAGGAGGTCATCGTCAACGGACGGACCCTGACCCATCCTGGTTCGACGCGCCTATCGTGCGGCCCCGTATTGACCGTGCTCGGCGACGGATTGCTCCGTCGGGGGACGGCCAAATCCCCGGCCTTACCCTCCTTGCGTCGCCCGGGGGCCTTCGAGACCCCCGCGATGGACTCTGGGGGATTTGAACCCCCGGCCTCCGCCTTGCGAAGGCGGCGATCTACCAGCTGATCTAAGAGCCCTTCGGATATTGGGACATCCGACCGCCCTTTCGGGGCGGGGTTGAGTGTTATACTGGTGGGGCTTCTTTAACCTTTCGTCCTTTGTCCAGACCGCCGTCCTGTCGACCATGGGAACCCTTTTGTACAAGGTCCATCTATGGTTCTGCATCATGCCCATCAAGGCGGTCATCCTGGACATGGACGGCACGGTCGTCGAGTTCCGCTACAACGCGGGCAAGGCCAAGAAGGACCTGAGGTCGTTCATAGTCCTGCAGGGGATCCCGGACGACATCTTCTACGAGGACGAGCCGCTGGCCCTGAACGTCGACAGAATCATGAAGTACCTTCTCGAGAGGAACGAGCTCGGCAAGGTCGAGACCCTGAAGGACGGGGTCGAGAAGATTACCAACAAGTACGAGATGGCCGCCGCCCGATGCACGGAGGTGGTCGACGGGGCCCGGGAGGCCCTGAAGGCTCTCTGCGACGAAGGGTACAAGGTCGCCATCTACACGAACAGCGGCCGGAAGGCCCTGGAGACCGTACTGAAGCGCTTCGAGCTGGGCAACTGCTTCGAGTTCGTGCTCACGAGGAACGAGGTCGCCAGGATGAAGCCGCACCCCGACGGGGTGCAGAAGGCCTTGGAGACCTTGAAAATCGGGCCGACCGAGGCCGTCTTCGTGGGGGACAGCGTCATCGACATGATGGCCGCGACCAAGGCCGGCGTTCGGCCCATAGGCGTGGTCTCCGGCGCCAAGGGCGAGAAGGAGCTGCGCGAGGCCGGGGCCTACGAGGTCATCCATTCCATCAAGGACCTGCCGGCGCTACTCGAGAGGCTGCCCGACCGCACCTAGAGGATGCCCATCTCGTGCAATTTCTCCGGAAGGTACGTGTCCGTCACGAAGTCCAGGCCGTACTTGGCTAGGGCCTGCTGCTCGGACTTCTTGCCCATCTCGAGCATGAGGCGAATCTCGTTCTTCCAGAACTGGGTGTTGAAGCGCGGGTCGTTGAGCTCGGCCTTGAGGGCCCGGATGTCCTGGTCGTTGAGCTTGTCCGTTGGGAGCTCGTAGTTCACGATGTCCGAGGATGTGATGCCGAGGAACTCGGCCGACGGGGTGGCCAGGTACTCGGATATGTGGGCCGTCTTGATGGCCCCGTAGGCCACCGACCCGTATATGCGGAAGGACCAGGGGTCACCGTCGGTGAAGCATATGATGGGCAGGTTGCACTCCTCGTTGAGGCGCTTGATGAGACGCCTAGTGCTGCGGGCCGGCTGGCCCTTGAGGTGCACCAGCAGCGCGCCGAAGTCCGTATCGAAGCCGTTCTCGACAAGACGGTCGAACATACCGCCGGTCTCCAGGGCAACGACGAACTTGCACTTGTTCTTCAGAAACTTGATGCGGTCCTTCTCGACGTTGTACGGGACCGTGTAGCCGGCATCGCCCACGTCGTCGCGGCAGTTAATGGTGCGCTTGCTGCCTGAACGGACCGTCTCCTCGATTGTCAGGTCGCCGATGACCCGGGCGCCATCCTCCTCCGGCCTCAGCTTGAAGTCCTCCCTCATGTCCTTAGTGACGATCTCCATGTCCTCCACCAGGTTGTTGCTCTCGTCCTGGGTGTGGAACTTGGCGAGGCCCCAGCCCTCGGAGATGTAGTACATCTCCCTTAGGGTCGAGGACTTGCTCTGGTCGATCATCTCCTTTATGAAGTCGATGGAGTACATGGTCCTCAGGAGGGCATAGGCCCCATCTTGGGTCTTGGCGCTGCGGACGGTCTCCGACTTGCCGTACTTCCAGACGTGGGACTTTTCGTCGAAGACTATGTTGCTCTTGGTCCTGGCTGGGACCAGGTAGAACGGCACCTTGACCTGGGTGAAATCTGTGTAGACCTTGCCCGCGATGCCCTCGAGGTTCTTCTTGACCTTGGCCTCGTCGACCAGCTGCTCCGGGGTCTTCTCAGCGGCCTTGCCGCCCTTCTTCTTTGCCATGCTCATCCCTCCTCATCGTCGGACTTTTTGCCATCGTCGTCCTCGTCCTCAAGGTCCTCTTCCTCCGCGGCGCCTTCCTCCACCTCTTCCTCGTCCCCTTCCATATCCTCGCCCTCCTCCTGCCGCTTGGCCGCGTAGGCCTCGGCATCGAAGGACTCGGCCCCGGAAACGAGCTCCGGGTCTATGCCGCGGACGTACAGCTCGTTCTCATCGTACTCGTCCTGGTCCATGCCGGACAGGACGACCTTGAAGGCCTTTCGCTCGAGCATCTTGAGGTGCGTGACCCTCCATACGATGTTCTGCTCCTCGACGGCCTGGGGCTTCGGGTCCACGGCCACCACCTGGGCGTCCGTGGGGACGTTCATCATGAAGTCGAAGGTCTTGCCGGCCTTTGTGTAGTTCATGACCTCGAGAGTGACCACGTGCTGGGCCTTTTTGGGGTCGTACTCGATCTTGTCGTCGACAAGGACGCTGTTCATTATCTTGGCTATGATGCTCTCGTAGTCGGGCACGGGCTTGCCCACGATCTTGGCCGACCTTTCGGCTATTAGCGGGATTATCTGCCGGATGAGGGTCTCCTTCTCCTTCATCCGCTTGTACTTCTTCTTCTTGCGGATGTGGGCGCACATCTTCTTGGCGCAGGCCCTGATGGCGAGCTCCACCTCGTTCTTTATCTCGGGGACCTCGGCTATGGCCTCCTTGGACTCGGATGTGTATGGTATCTTGGTCGAGGCCACATGGACGACCAGCATGACGGGTCCGACCGGTATGCCCTTGCCGCCCTTCTGGTCGAGGCCGTAGCGCTTCCAGTTGATCTCCTCGACGGCCTTTGTAATGACGCAGGCGCCCTGCTGGAAGAGCAGCGGTATCCGGTTCGCGAACCTCAGTATCGCGATTGTCTCGTCCTTCGGAAGGTCCCCGCCGTAGACCAGGCCGGCCTCGACCTGGAACGGGTTGCCGGAATAGACCGACGGCCTCGGCCTCGTGTGGGTGACCACGAAGTCCGCGGGCTTCTCCTTCTTCATGCCCTTCTTGATGAGGATTTCGCCGATGGGCGAGAGGCAGTCCGTGGGCGGTATCATCAGCTTGACCGAGTTGAAGGCATCGATCATGCGGGCCGCCTGCGAGAGGTTCATGTCCTGGGGCCTCATGTCCTCGTCGATGAACGCCGCCCCGCAAATCTGGCTCGCGGACCGGGAGCTGACCCTTGAGAACTCGGTCTCCAGGAAGGTGGTCATCTTGAAGCTGTTGGTGGCCTTGGCCATGTTCAGGAGCGTGCCGAGCTCGATGCCCTGGGGGTGCGGCTTGATCTCGGTGCACGGCTTGGGTATCTTGTCCGTGGCCCTCTTGAACTCGGTCACGGTCCCGTCGGGCTCCATGAAGGTTATGTGAACATGCGGGTTGACGATGGCGACCTCTTTCAGGTACTCCATCACGCTCTGCTTGCCCCTCAGGTACCTGCCTACGATGGTCGACTGGAACCTGGTGCCGTGGTCCTTCTCGTTCCAGAGACGGACCTCCTCGCGGACGACCTCGGGGAGGTTCTTCTTGGTGTCCAGGAAGAGCTCCACCTCGTAGGCCGGCTGGTCGGGACCTATCTTGGAGATTATCTTGGATGGCTTGCCGGTCGTGAGCTGCGAGTACATGACCACGGCCGAGATGCCTATGCCCTGCTGGCCGCGGGACTGCCTGACGGCGTGGAAGCGCGAGCCGTAGAGCAGCCTCCCGAAGATGTTGGGTATCTGCCGCTTGACGATGCCGGGGCCGTTGTCCTCGACGGTTATGACGAACTCGTTCTTCTTTGGGGACGGCTCTATCTTGACGACAAGGTCGGGGAGTATGCCGGCCTCCTCACAAGCGTCCAGGGCGTTGTCCACGGCCTCCTTGACGCTCGTCAGGACGGCACGGGTAAGGCTGTCAAAGCCCAGGAGCTGCTTGTTCCTCTCGAAGAACTCGGCGACCGAGATCTCCTTCTGCTTCTTGGCGAGCTCGACGGCTATGTAGGTATTGTCGACCTTGGTCCCATCGGTTTGTTCGTCCATTGTGATGCCTTCTGACCGTCGGGCACCTGGGCCTCGCGCGGCGATTTATTGTCGGAACGCCCAGGACCCTTTCGATTTCAGATATCGTTTATCGAGATAAAAAATTATTTATCAGGCTTACAGTGGAAGAAAAGGTCGCTGGAACACCGTCGAGCGCTCGAGGATTCAGGGCCTACCGCGTCCCTTGCGGGGCACGGATCTCCGTCGAAGGACCAGGGCCGTGGCCCCGATGACCGCGATGGCCAGGAGGCCGAGCCCATTGAGCGCGAGGTCCATGTCGTTCGGCCCGCTCGGCCCCTGGTGACCGGTATCTTGGACCGTATCGTTCGCGGCCTGGTCCTCCTTGAGCACGGTTATCGTAAAGGATTGAGACATCTGCTCCATGGCATTCCCCCCGGGATAGGTTATCATGATGTTTGTCATGAGGGTCCCGAGGCACCCGCTCTCGCTCTTGTTGCCAATGATGACATCGACATGGATCGTGAAGTCCATGACGGCCTTGCCACGGATTAACATGAACAGGGGGTCCACGTTCGTTGTGAAATTGTCGCAGTGGGCTTCGAGCGCGACATCCACCGTCAGGCCAGGATAGTTGGTTTGGACAACGCCGGCAAGGTAGACCGCGCGCGTCTCGTTGCCTTGGACCGTTAGGACCACTGAGGGGTCGGCAAGGTGGACATCCACCGGCGGCGGGGGTTGGGCTGTTCCGGCCAGCGGGGTGGCCGGCGCCAACGACAGCATGAGCATCAGGAGGACCGCCATCGTGCGTTGGGCAGGGCCCAGGGCCATGGACGTTCTCACCTCCAGCGGGGGATTTGCCCCCGGTTCAGCCCATTTGGGAGCTGCCCATATTAATCGAGATTGGAGGGGGGTCTTTACCGTGGATAGAACACTCTTGTAAGAATTACCGATTAGTACCAAATCCTTTATATATAGTATTTATTAACTATTCATAGGTAATAATACGGTCAATTACGATATCAAAAACTATTAAAACCGCACAATGTATGGGATTGATGACGTGATTGTAAGTATAGGATAATGAAGATAGAAACATCGGAGCGTGTAGGAAATGAACAGGAAGTCCTCGAGCATATTGGGCCTTCTGATGACCGTGATCATGGTGGCATCGTGCTTCACCGGCCTCGTGTCGGCGGCCGGTGCATCGCACGCGTCGGTCATGACGACCGGCGGCAGGGCGGACACCGAACCGAACGATGACATCAACCACGCAAGCGCGGCCACGAGCGGCCAGGTCATCGCGGGCAGCCTTGAGATAACGACGGCCAGTGACTACATGGACTGGTACTCGTTCCCGTGCACACGGGGTCAGGCCATCAATGTGAGCCTTTACCATATCGACTATGATGGGGCGATACCGAGTAAGTACAACCTCAACATCGTGCTGTTCGGGCCGCAGGACGACACCTTCACGATGTACACCCCCAAGTGGCTCTCGTTCCTCGAGACCCGCTGGGAGACGGCGTCGACCCTGTGCGTGTACTCGACAACTTACTTCCTGTTGGTGCTCGTGAACACGACGGGATCGGGTAACCCCAACTCGCAGCCCACGCACTACACCCTCGACATCACGACCTACTCGCCGCCCGCGCTGACGGGCGGCCAGTCGGACACCAAGACCCTCAAGGTCGACAGCCCGAACTGGTTCCAGTGGTACAAGATAGCCTCCCCCAAGGACGCTACGGTCTTTATCAAGGCCACCCCGCCCGCCCAGGGCCAGGTGGACATGGACATGTATGCGATCTGGAACAGGGGCTTCGACAAGACCGCGGGGAACGAGACCTCGCAGCCCTGGTTCCTCAACCAGACCAGGACATCGGGCGTTGGCGTGGCCTCGCAGATGGCGGCAATGACCGGGGACATGGACATCTATGTCCAGCTCTGGCTCAGGAAGGGGACGGGCATCACGGGCACCAAGCTCGAGGTCATAAGCACCCAGCTGGGGAGCGACAATGACAACGTGCCCACCGATGCGACGGAGATCAAGAAGACATCATCCATATTGTCCCACATACAGCAGTCCATTGACCACATGGACTGGTACAAGTTCACGATAGACTCGGCCTACACGGCGGACATCATATTTTCGCCGCAGGACATCAAGACGAGCTACTGGAACTTGACCATCTGGGACTCCAACCTGGACTACGTCAACGGCTGGTTCAACACCCAGAACGGCAATCCCTACATCCCGCCGACCACGAACCCGCCGAAGCCCGGCAACCCCATCAGCAACTCCGGCGTCACGCTGACCGACTGGCAGCCCAAGACCACGGGCACCTACTACATCAGCATCACGGGCATAGCCCAGGACCCGAAGGACCACATGCTGGACCCACCGCTCATCGACCAGAACTACAGGTTGTATGTGCAGCTACCGAACTTCGGTCCCGAGAACAAGAGCCAGATACCCGATGCCCAGATCAACGAGGACGAGACATTCACGGGCCTGAACGTCGCTGACTACTTCTCGGACAAGGAGGGCGACCCGCTGACCTATGCCGCCAGGATCGACACCAGCAAGGTGGCCCTGACGCTGCAGGGCAGCAACCTCACGGCCAAGCCGGTGGCCAACTGGAACGGCGAGGCCAACATCACGGTGGACGCGACGGACGGCATGGCCAACATCGGGGCCAGCACCATCCACCAGACATTCAAGCTGACGGTGCTGCCGGTCAACGACCTGCCCTACATCAAGGAGTGGTTCACGAACTTCACCATGATGGAGAACGAGCAGAGCAGGCAGACCTACCCGAACAAGCTGTCCAATGTCTTCGGCGACATCGACTCGGTGCTGACGTTCACATGGTCCGGCGGCCAGCACATCAAGGTCAAGGAGGACACGAAGACCACGGACGTCTTCTTCTCGGCCGACGACCTGTGGTATGGCGAGGAGAACATCACCTTCACGGCCAAGGACGAGGGAACGACCCCGGCCAAGGTGACGGTCAACATCAAGGTCATCCACAGGAACCACGAGCCCAACTGGGTCGGCAAGAACACATACACGGTGAACATGAAGGAGAACGACGAGGCGGACACGAGCCTCAAGGCCTCGGACATGTTCACGGACATCGACAGCAGCTATGCGGGCGACAAGCTCACCTACAGGCTGAGGGACCCGCTCCCGCTGCACCTGAA
>Ga0315282_10004206_pt1 | contig 25193 bp, 15 predicted proteins | sample YL17G07_20_MG_FD_203693 | JGI IMG/M metagenome (GOLD analysis project Ga0315282, IMG submission 203693) | Sediment microbial communities from Yellowstone Lake, YNP, Wyoming, USA - YL17G07_20 | ecosystem: Environmental > Aquatic > Freshwater > Lake > Sediment | place: USA: Wyoming | collected... | reverse complement strand
TCTTTCCTTTCTTCAGTGCCTTCTCTATATCATTGTCGATTCTTTCGACGGCGACAACTTCGTAGATGTTCTTTATTTGCCCAGGAAATGATTCAACGTCGGTCGTGCAGTAGTGAAGGACATAGTCCCCAACCTTTACCTTTCCGAAGTCTTGATCTCGCGTTTTGGTGTCCCAGCCTTCATGGCGGTAGTAGCCATGCCTAGTCACCTCGTCAGCATAAGTCCTATCTGAAAAAGCAATGCTGATGTGCTCAGCAGCCTTACCGCTACTTTGTATGAGGAATACTTGCTTGTTTGCCATGTTTCTACGTTTTGCTATATCTCAGATAAATCTTGCGTAATATCTACTGTAGACTTAACGCTATAGGCTTGAAGCGCGCGTTTTTTAAGAAGAGTTTAAATTGGGATTATATTCTTGAGCATGTTTTGTCTTTCCCTGAAATCTGGGATGAGTGAGGCTAATCTTTTGTGGAAATTTGTGGAGTGATTGAATTCTAGTAGGTGGGTGATTTCGTGGTTTATTACGTACTCTATGAGTTCTTTGGGAAGGGCTATTAGTTGCCAGTTGAACACCAATTGACCTTTTGTGTTGCAGTAGCCCCATCTTTTCGTGTCCCAGACATAGAATTTGCTTATGTTAATTCCAAATTTTTCTGCGTGTCTGGTTAGGTTTCTTTTCAGATATTGTTCTGTTTGACGTTTCATCCATTGCCTTATCTTTGGCATTTTTTCGTTGTTGCTTGTCAATACGAGGATGTCATTTCCTTGAATTCTTACTTTGTCTTTTCCGTCTTGGGCTGGCAAGACTTTTACGTTGTAGTATTTTCCTCTGTACATCAATTGGCTGTCGGTGTAGACTTTTTTGCGGTTTGTTAGTTCGTTGTATTTTCTCTCGATTAGTGCTTTCTTTTTCTGAATGATGTCTTCTGCTCTTAGTTTTGAGGATCTTGGCATGACTATTTCGAGTTCGAGGTTTGGCTTAAAATGGAAGTAAACGTATCTTTTGCTGGTTCCTGTTTTGACCGTGTATGGGATTTCTTTGTCTCCGATTATGAGCTTCTGCATATTCATCACTGATTGTGTCTTATTATGAAGCCTGTTAGCTCTTCGGTCATGGATAGGATTGTTTTGGCGCCAAGGGTTTCGTAGAACTTTTTCATGGATTTGTCGAACACTTCTCGCTGTATGCTTTGGACGACTTTGTTCTTTCTATGCCAGCCTGGGAAAAGGTCGGGTTTAATATCTTTCAGGAGGTCTTTTGTGAAGTCTATTAGTTCTTTTTCTCCTTTTTGTTTTGCGTATTTTTTGACGACTGTAAGAAGGGCGTGTTCTTCTTTTGTTATGCCTAGTCTTTTTGCTTCTTCGTCGATGGTTAATATTTCTTTGGTTATGTTTTCTAATTCGTGGAGAAGTTGGGTTTTGTCTTGTGTTTTGAGTATTCTTTCTAGTCTTTGGCTAAGGGTTTCGTAGAGCGGGTTCGTTTCTAGGTTTATTTTTATGTGATAGCCTAGAGCGTGTTTCATTTCCATAATTTTTTGCTCGCTAGAGTAGCCTTTTTTCTGTAAACAGTCCAAGTAATTTTGGTCTATTGTGAAAGTTGGAATTTCTTTCTCTATTTTTTCAATTAAGAGTTGTTCCTTGATGAGTTGTTTTGTCTTCGTTTCGTATTCAAGAAGATGTTCGTACTTTCTGTTGAAAACTTTGCTGTAAGATGCGTTTATCCCGAGAAGCCACTGATAGTCTTTTATGTGAATCAGGAGAAATGTGTCGGGTGCTATGGTTTCGTATAATCTCTTTAGCTTTGCGAGTTTGGTCTTGAATTGCTTGAGTTTTTCTTGATCCTCAAGTATTCTGAGTGCGTTGAAGAGGGATTCTCTTGTGTCTTCTCTTTTTACGTCTTTAAACATTTCGAGTAGTTCGTTTATTGTTTTGGCAAATTCTTTTCTCAGAATGTCAAAGTTGTAGGCGATTCCTTCGATGTCTTCGGCTTCAAAGTTGAGTGCTTTCATTAAGTTGTCAAATATGCCAACATAATCGACTATGATACCAACAGTTTTGCCTGGGTATGGTCTGTTTGTTCTTGCTATTGCTTGGATGAGTTTGTGGTCTCGCAGGGGCTTGTCGAAATACATGACTTGTTCAATGGGTGCGTCGAATCCTGTGAGGAGCATGTCGGTTACTATTATTATTTTTGGGTTTTCAGTAGGTTTCTGGAATGTGCCTTGCGCTACTTCCTTTACGAGTTTTTCTTTTTCTCTTTCGTCTCTGACCAGTCTTTTTAGAAAGTCTTCATCGTTGGGGCTGGGAGTGTAGATCACAACCGAGTATTCTGGCGGTAGGTATTTGTCGAGTGCTTCCTTGTAGAGGGCGCAAGCTTCTCTGTCTACGGCTACGAGTTGGGCTTTGAAGCTGTTGGGTTCTATGTGTGTTTTATAGTGTTCGGCGATGTCTTTGGCGATTTTGTTGATTCTGTCTTTTGATTTGAGGGCTGTTTTGATTGTGGCGCTTTTTTCGAGGACTCTTTCTTGGTCTTCATCAGAGAGTCCTAACGTTAGGCTGAAAAATTCTTTATCGAGCTGGTCTTTTGGTATGTGGTATTGTGTTAATCTTGGTAGGTAACTGATTGGAACTGTGGCGCCGTCTTCTATTGATTGTTTTATGGAGTATCTGTCGAGGTATTTTTCTCCTAGTGGGCAGAAAGTTCTGAATGTGCTTTTTCCGAGTGGGCCTTTGTCTATTGGTGTTCCTGTGAAGCCGAAGATTATGGCGTTTGGGAAGGCGTTTCTCATGTACATTGCGAGTTTTCCGTATTGGGTTCTGTGGGCTTCGTCGATGAAGATGATGATGTTTTCTCTTTTGCTGAGTATTTCTTCTATTTTTTCGAATTTTTGGATGGTTGTTATGATTACTTCTCTGCTTTCTCTTTTCAGCTTGCCAACGAGGTCTTTTGTGCTTAGCGCTTTGGCGGTGTATGGGAGGTCTACGTTTGCGAAGGTTCCCCAGTGTTGGCTTTCTAGGTCGATTCTGTCAACGATAACCAGTATGGTTGGGTTGTTTAGTTGGGGGGCTTTTTTGAGTTTCCATGCGGCAAAGAGCATGGTGAGAGTTTTGCCTGAACCTTGGAAATGCCATATTAGTCCTGTTTTTTCTTGGCGTGTTAAGACTCTTTGGAATATTTTGTTAGTAGCTGTGAACTGGTTGCACATTGCTATTTTCTTTCTGATTTCTTCTCTTTCTTTTTCGAAGATTATGAAGTTGGCTATGAAGTTGAGGAAGGTTTCTTTTTGGAACATTTCTTTGATTGATGGTTCTAGTTGGTCGGTTAAGTGGGAGTTTTTCCATTGGAAGAATTTGCTTTCTGTTACTCCGTATCGACAGTTTAAGCCGTCTGTTGCACATGTGAAGGCTATATACTTGAAGATCTGTGGTGCTTGTTTTTGGTATCTCGAGATTTGTTTTATGGCTTCATGGTAATCGAATATTTCTCTGGTGGGGGCCTTTGCTTCCATAACCAGTAGAGGCAGACCATTAACCATTAACAAGATATCAAATCTTACATCTTCGTAACCAGAAAATTTGAACTGATTTGTTACAACAAAAACGTTGTTTCCAATATTTTCAAAATCGACAAGCCTTATTGTCCTAGCTTTTTCTCCAGGCTTTAAAACAAGGCTTCTTTCTCCTTTTAACCACTCAAAGAATTCCTTGTTGCCCCTTATGTCATTCGAGAATCTTCTCAGCTGGTTAACTACTTTCTCAACATCTTCATCAGTTTTAATTGTCTCTGGGTTTAGTTTCTTAATAGCTTGCTGCAAAGTTGGTAAGTCAAAAGGCTCTTCCATATCACGCTTCAATTCATCTGGAGAAATATACTTCCAGTCTAATGCTTGGAGCCATTCAATTATGGGCTTTTCCACTGTTTTGAACTCTGTATAAGTCATTATCAATCAGCCTTAACTCTAACTCTGCCCGTAAGCAAATCCTGCATAAGCCCCTTCTTCAGTTTCTCAAGTTGCTCTTTCCTCTCTTTCTCTTTCTCTATTTTCCCGTCAATGACTGAAAGAATCGAGGCGATTTTTCGTTGCTCTGAAAGAGGTGGGAGAGGTAGCTTTAGGGATTCGAACACGGACTTGTTTACATGTTTTAGGTACATTCCCGAAATCTTTGAATTCAGTTCTTTGAAACATGTCTTAAGAAAATAAAATAGAAAGCGTTTATCTAGACTCGGTTTCTTAGGTTCGATTTTAATCATAGTTGAGGAAAGTATGCCTTCAAAACCAATGAAGGAATCTCCACAGTAGAACCCATCCCAGATAAGAATTATGTCATCGCTATTGACTTTCATAACTTCACCAGTCTCTCTTGCCCATTGGGTCAAAGTCTCTGTCCGTAGTGTCTCAGCGCTCAGGTATGGAAGGGTATTCTGCTCTACACGATCAAGCAATGTTTTTGGTTTTCTTCCTTTCTCATGCGCAATAATCTCTCCCAACCTCACAATTTCCCATTCTTCTGGGATTTCTCCTATTTCTGTTTGCTTAAACTTCGTGTGCCCTATGCCTTTAGTTAGTAGTTGCTGCATCAAACCCTTCTTTAACTCTCGAGTTTTTTGAATTGTTTCATTAGTTTTCTGAATGGCATCGTCAACAGTTGAAAGGATGGAAGCGATTTTGTTCTGCTCTTTTAGGGGAGGTAATTGAACGTGAATCTTTGCGAATTCACGAAATAGAATAGACCCGCGCCTTTCTACAGAGCCTTGTGGGAGATGAGAATAAATAGACAAAAAACGATGCGATTTAAGCAAATACTTGAAAAAACGTGGATTTGCTTCTGGAAGAAACTCAAAAACAACATGTAGTGGGCTAACTAGACCTTTGTTTTCCGTTTCAAGAAGACCTATTGAACCTTCATTCAAATGAATTGGAGAATATGCGAACTGTTCCTTTTTTATGATTTTATATTTGCTTAAATCTTGACTGTATACTCTCTTCTTAAAGTAATGAAGAGAAGGAACTAATCCTGAATGCTTAGTAACTGCAAAAACAATAAAATTGTCTTTGGAATCATTCTTTAATTTAATTTCTCTTGCTATTTTTCCAAGGGGAGTTACTTGCCACTCTTCCGGGATCTCTCCTATCTGTGTAATCTTATAACCTGTCTTACTATTCATATCCTAACTCCCTCAAGTATTCCCTAACCGTTCCGTCTATTGTCTGCCTTTCAGCCTCTAAATCCTTTAGCTCCTGCCAAACTTCGTTCACGTCGAGAGTCTCATCTTTATCAAAAACGGAGACATAACGAGTAACGCTCAGGTTGTAATCGTTTTCCTTTATCTTATCGAGAGCAACGACTTTAGCGTACTTTGCTATATCATTAAACTCCTTGTAAGCCTTGAGAATCTTTTCAATATCTTCATCTCTAAGCCTGTTCATTGTCCTGATGCTCTCAAAATCCTTGGCAGCATAAATGAAGAGAATCTTTTCCTTTCTATCGTGTAGCTTGTTCCTGTTTAGGAAAATCAGGCACCCAGGTGCCCCAGTGTTGTAGAAAAGTTTCTCAGGAAGAGCAACAACACATTCAACTAGGTCCTCTTCAACAACCTTCTTACGAATCTCTCCCTCAGAGCCTCCTCTAAAAAGCACGCCCTGATCTAGAACTATCCCCATTCTACCTGCTGGCTTCAAACTGGTAAGCATGTGCTGAATCCAACCCCAATCAGCAGAGCTATTAGGAGCAATGCCATAAACAAACCTTCCAAACCTATCGTTCTCCATCAATGGCTTGTAGCCGTCTTGATTCCACATAGGATTGGCCACAACAATATCGAATTTCCTTAGGCTTCCAGTCTTGTCTAAAAACTTGGGATCTGCAAAAGTGTCCCCACGCTTAATCTCAGCCTCCATATCATGAAGCAAAACATTCATCATAGAAATAGCCCAAGTATCCACATTAATCTCCTGACCGTGCAAAAACAACTTCTTAGGGTCCTTACCTTTACCAGCCAAATAATAATGCGAAACTATCAGCATGCCACCAGAACCAGAACAAGGATCATAAATCTCAAAACCCTCATCTGGGTCCAAAATATTAACTAAAACCCTTACCACTTCTCTGGGAGTGTAAAACTCGCCAGCTCTCTGAGGAGCCAGTTCGTTAAATTTTTTCAACAAATATTCGTAAGCCCTTCCTAAAACATCAGGCTCCACATTTTTGTTCCCTAGTTTGTATTTGCTAAAATGTTCTATAAGCCTGATCAAACGATCTTCAGGAATTTCCTCCTTCTTATTAAAATCAGCCCTATTAATAACGCCATCTAAGATCGGATTCAACTTAGCAATCCTATCCAAAACACTGTTCAACATCTCCCCCAAGTTCACGCTAACTTTCCTAATCTCACTCCAAAGACAATCGCCTGGAATATCAAACCTGTGAAAAAGCTTCTCCCTAGCCACCTTCTCATCCTTATACTTTGCAACTGCCTCCTCAAACTCTTCAAGATAAACATCAGAAAGCCTCTTGTAAAACAACAACGGAAGCATATAGCTCCCATACTTCTCGGGCTTAACCGCACCCCTAAGAATATCAGCTGCACCCCACAACCAACCCTCAAGCTCGCTTTGCGAAATCTTCACAGACACATATTCCGTCAAACGACTAACACGACTCTCATCTTCTACTTTTTTCAATACCACACCATCTTATATTAGTGTCTCATGCACAATAAAGGTTTTTCAAAGTATCTACAAAGTATCGCGACTTGTCGATTTCAGAAGCAGAAAACCATACTCGTAGTTTTCGGATACACAAAAGACAAAATTAAGCAATTTTCACGATAAAAAAGCAGATTTCAAATCCAATTTCTGAATTCGTCTATGCTATTCATGAGAATTTAAAAGAAAGGATTTGCACCCCAAACTAAATAGCGATATCTCCAGCAAACCCCCTTTTTCTCTTTCTTGGGTTATGAATATTTCAACAATCGAATATAAAAAGAGAGTTTAAAATATATCATCAGTCTAAAGAACATATTTTGGGAAGTCAATTACATGAAACTGGCTGTTATCGCTGATGGTCATCTTTTTCAAAGTTTTATAAAGAATTATGATCCCCTCTCGGATCTGAAGGCTGTCTTAGAAAGAATAAAGCTGGAAGATGCTCCTGACGCACTTTTGATGGCGGGCGACATGTTTGATTTTAAGAGAACACCAGCAGTCTATCTTAGACATTATGAAGGAGAAGGGCTAACAATACCCCTCAGGCGGATCCTCAGAGATTTTGAGATTCCTGCCTTTTCCATCAGAGGCAATCATGAAAAGGAAGAAGTCCTAAGAGGCCTCGATCAGACTGTTGAGAATTTTAACTACATAAAAAATGATTGGAAAGTTTTCGATGGTGTTGCGATTTATTTCATGGATACCCATTTTGAGGGGGATTTCTATGAACCTGAAGTTGTTTCTCAGATTATTGGAAAAATCTCTCCATTGCCAGAGAAGACCGAGAAAGCAAAATTACTTTTGTGTCATGAGACTTTTGCGCCTTTTGAAAACTGTGTGCCTAAGAAGGTGATAGAAGATTCAAAGAAGGTTTTTGACTGGGTTATTAATGGACATATGCATCTTTGGTCTGAATCCGCCTACGGTCTTAAAAATGTTGTAACTTTGCCAGCCATTCTGCCCTCCAGAGTTATTTGGGGAAAATACTGGGTGGAGCAGTATAGCTGGCGATTCAAAGATGAACGACCGAGACTTGAAAGACGGGATTCACCATTTGGGTATGTAATCTTGGACACAAACAAAGAAGTGATAGAATTCCGCTCATTTACGCCTTCAAGGAAGATAGTGGAGATATCGATTGAAACCACGAACCTGACATTGGGAGAGGTGATTAAGCGATTTAGATGTGTCTTGGAGGAAATTCGGGGAAGAGACGACAAAGACTCTCTCATAATCTTACCTGAAATACATGGCGATGCGAACTTTGTTACAACCTTTATCAAGGATGTTCTGAAGGACTATGCAGATCTTAGTTTAGAAGATTTAAGAATCAATACAACGGCTAAAATTGTGACGGCCTCAGGCAAAGTTGTCTCTCCGCCTTTATTAACGCCGGAGCAATTGTATGAAGACATAGAAAAAGAATTTCCAGAAATTAGCAAGAAACTAATGACAGAACTACAAATTGAAGTTGACATAAACATAATGAGAAAGATATTGAATGATGTCCGAGATAATGAACTTCTCGAAAAAATCCCTCCAAGAACCACAACGAGATTGGAAAATCTGCTTGAAGTAATCATTTCTGAGCTCAAGGATGTTGAAAAACCCAAGACTTTCGAGGACGATCTGAAAAACATAGTTAAAAGGGTGAAAGAGTAGTGAGGCTAATTCTGGCTAACTTTAACAACGTTCTCGGGCTGAAGGGCTATATCAGCTTTGTTAGGGACAAACCGCTCTTAATCTATGGGGAAAACATTGCGGGAAAATCTAACATCATTAATGTTTTGAGATACTGTTTGATTCCCAAGTTGAAGGAAAAGAAAGGTTATGTGGAAGAAAAGAGGTTAAGAAAGGACGAGATACTTCTGGAAAGGAATTCTTCGGGAAGTGTGGAAATATATTTTGAGCAGAGAAACAAGTTATATAAGTTGTACTATTCTTTTTCGCGTAAAGGCAAAAACGTTGGTCAATTGCAGAAAATCTATGAAAGCGATGAGTTGAATCTGCCTGCGGAAGACGAAGAAAGGGTTCAAGTTCTTAAGAATCTGTCGTGGAAGGACTTGGGCATTTCAACTAATAAGTCTTTAAAGGAGAAGCTTGTGGAGATCGGAATCTATCCTGAAGTTCTCGACATATTAATCTCTGCGTCTAATGTCAGAAACTTTTCCGAAGCCATAAATGGAAGCGTAGTAAGAGTCCCTGAGATAGTGGCAGCGAAGATCTCCATCTTACATGATAACTCTGCGAAGTATCTCGAGAACCTAAAGAAGCTTCAAGGTGTCATTGTACTTGAAAAAGAGGAATTCGAAAGAAGGAGTAAGGAGTTAAGAACTGAATTTGAGGACATATCAAAAAATCTGCCTGAAATGAAAGTTGACCAGATCTTCATTATGGGGGTAACCACCAAGAATTTGGAGAACATCCGAAATACCATTAGTAAAGAACTGGAATCAATGCCTGAAAAGACGGGTGAAATGAAAGAAACTCTTGTTTTGTTGTCCTCAGAAAAGTATGACCTTTGGACGAACGCTCTCGACAAAATCGTCGCAATTCTTCCAAAGAAAGAGGAGTTAAAAAGTCTATTGGGCAAGGAGAGTCATTTCCAGAGCTTACAAGAGACTCTAAGTCAATGGAAGGCAGTTTTCGACCAACTACCGCCAGACACCAATCCAGAAGGAATTTTGACTCTCACTCTCCCAAAATACGACAAATTTGACTTCAGCGTTTTCACTAATCCTGATCGCATAAAATCAATCTTCTCATTCACCGAAAAAGCAATAGAGTGCATGCAAGGAGCAAATGGAATATGTGAGAAATACAAGGTCCCCCTTAGGTTCCCACAAATCAACGAAATGATAAAATCCTATGATGAATTGCTAAAGGCCTTGAAAACTCCTTCTGAGCCAGCAGGAGATCCAGCGTTGATTTCAAGAAGAGATGGGAAGACGTTGGTAAGCATACCTCTTGATGTGGCACTTGCGAAGGTCGAATATCTTAGAGGGGTTGAACCAACACCGCTCGTGCATAGACCAGAAAAATTGGACGAAACAAGGTTCAAGGAAGAGATATCGCATATTCAAAAAGAAATTGGCTCTTACAGAGCTGAACTCAGAGAAGCAAAAGACGGCCTGTCCGAAGCCAAGAAATTGTTAAAGAAAATTAAGCAATTGAGGGAGAGTCTAAGCAGTGAAATCGCGCTTCTAAAAGAGAGCAAGCAGAAAAGCAAAAAAGACTTGGATCGGTTAGTAGAAGAGTGGAAAAATGCCTTTCATCATCTGTGCGGAGTCTTTAAGCTTGGATACGAAGAAATAGATCTATCGTGCCCAGACTCTATAGACCCCTCTTGCAATGTAGTGTCAGAAAAATATGCTAAAGCACAAGAGATTTTTGAATTAGACTTGGTTCAACATCTGAAAAATTATCCAGAAATCATAGCAAAATACAAAGGGCAAAAACCAATGGACATTGTGAGAAAAGTAACGAAGGAATTTGAGGAAAGAATTAAAAAAATGACCAAGCTTCAAGAGGAATACCGCAAGATCAATGAGTGGATACTTTCAAATAGCAACCAAATAGAAACTCTTGAAAACAGAAATAGAACAAGAGAGATCATGAGTATAGCTTTGGCAATTTCACAAGAAATCCTTTCGAGAGTTTATCAAAAGGCGAATGTAAAAAGAATAGTCGAAGAACTGGCAGACAAAATCGAAGCTAACGTTAAAGACGTTTATAACAAGATATTTCCTGAAGATGAGTCTTTCAGCTTCGAGCATCTGGAAGAGGGACAATTCCTTTCCACAATAAACAATGAACCTATTACTCACCCTTCTGGTTCTCAAAAAGTCGCGATAAGTATGGGAATAATGCTTTCATTGGGTGAAACCTTTGGGTTGCCAATACTGCTTGATGAAGCTTTCGACCGTATTGATGTCAACCGGTTAAGATTTTTCTCAGAGTACATCACAGGCATAGCTGGCTCTCCGCAGACTCCTCAAATATGTTTGGCTGGTTTTACAACATTCAACATAGAAAAGAATCCTGAAGTTTTGCATTTTGCTAACAGCTGGAAAATTTACTTAGTAAAGAGGGCAAAAGTACTGGAAAAGAACATACAGTTACTAAAAGAGCTATCAAGCAGCTAACGCTCCGAAAGTACCCGCAAAAGGTATTTCAGCCCGAAATGGCGATATTTCCACAAATGTGTGTTCTGAAACGCTGTGTTCTCACAGTCCATCATAGGAAAAGAGGAAGTGTTTGCGAGTTTATTGTTGCTGTTCTTTGTAGTAGCTTAGTCCTGCTGTGGCGCCTGTCGTTATGGGCGAATCATACGATGGTTGCGGTTATGTTTCCTTGGCTAGATATGTAGGCTAACCCCGCTGAAACTTGGAGAAAACAAGAGCAACTACTTCTTTACTTGAATGAGCTTGTCTCTAACCGCCTCTGCGACAAACTCCGCTCTACTACGGTATCCCAGAAGCTTCTTTTCAAGAATCTTGGCAACCTCATCTGCGAGTTCAACGGGAATCTTGGCAACACGATTTAAGCCTTTGCGGGGAAGAACATCGCTTTCGGCATTTTCGCAATAGCCTCGACCGTTGAGCAGTCCTATGGAAAATTGAGTAAACCCACTACAAATATAATACTCTGTGTGCAGCACGTCTGGTTTAACTGGAGGAAAACACGCAATTCTTAACTAGCGCACCAACTCTTCATGAATTGCGCGAGCTCTTAACCATTTTAGTCAATACTCAAATTTGGTACAAGCTTTTAAAAGATTGAAGTTGCTAGAATAATGAGGACTGATTATGAAAAAGATAGAAATCGGCAACCTAAGCATTCATGATTTGTTCCAGAACTACTATATTGTCCCTGATTACCAAAGGGAATTCATATGGGAAGAAAAACACGTTCTACAGCTTTTGCAGGACATAAATGAACAGTTCTCAGCCAGTGCCCCATCAGAGTACTTTATAGGCACCACAGTGGTTAATGAAACTGCAGACAAGAAATATGAAGTCATTGATGGACAACAGAGATTAACGACTTTGTTCTTATGCTTGTGTGCATTCATAAAGAAACTCTCAGAAGTTGGTGACGATGCGTCGGACATAAAGCCCATGCTTTTCGCTACGAAAAGAGACATAACAGGGAATCAGATCGCCGCGTTTAGACTAGACCTGCAATATGAAGACTCGTCTGAAGTTCTGAAGGAAATCTCGAAGGGCAATACGCCAGTCGGGAATTTTAGTGATTCTTCAACGAGAATAATCGAAGCTTATGGCTTTGTGTCCGATTTTCTGCAAAAAAGCTTCAACACAAAGGAGGAGGTAAAGCGTTTTCTAGGTTACTTTTTAAACCAAGTCAAACTTGTTCAGATAGAAGCACCAGAAATAGGTGATGCTTTGAAGATTTTTGAAACGATAAACGACAGAGGCGTGGGATTGAATCCGATGGATTTATTGAAGAATCTTATTTTCAGGCAAATCGATAGAGATGCTTTTGGCAAGCTCAAAATCGAATGGAAAAAAATCATTGCTGAACTCGAGAGAGAACATGAGAAACCACTGCGTTTTCTCAGATATTTCATCATGTCAAACTACAAAGTGAAGAATCCAAGAGGAGAGGAGATAATCACAGAAGATGAGATTTATGATTGGATAACAAAAGAAGAAAACGTGAAACAAACTAATCATAAGGAGAAGCCATTTGATTTTGTCGCCTCTATTCTTGCCAACGCTGAAGCCTACATGAAGTTCTTAAAGGGACAGGATAGCAGAGGCAACTATAACATTTATCTGGATAACATAAGGAAACTTGGAGGAGGCGCCTTTCGACAGCATCTTATGCTACTTCTGGCCGCGAAGGATCTTGATATGGAATTATTTAATCATCTCGCAAAGCAGATAGAAGTTCTTATTTTTTACTATCTCATAACAAGAGAACCTACGAAGGAATTTGAAAGGAAATTCTCAAGTTGGTCCAAACCAATTAAATCAATCAAGAGTAAAGAAGATCTCAACAAGTTCATCCAGGACAATTTGAGAAAGGAGATTGACGAGAGGCAAGATATTCTTGATAGTGCATTTCTGTACCTTACCACAGATTCTCTGCAAGCATATAGAATAAGATACATACTGGCCAAACTCACGCAGTATGTAGACAAGTATTGTTATGGCAGTTATGAAGATCAAGACCTATCGGCATACATGATTAAGGGCATAGAGAAGGAACATATTCTCCCATACAGCCCAGAAGAGGATTTGAGAACTTCGTTTGGTGAGGACTATGACGCATACAAGATAAAGCTGGGAAACTTAACGCTGCTTGAGAAACCTATGAACATAGTAGCCGGCAACAACTTCTTCTCTCTAAAGAAGGAAATATACAAAGATTCCAAATTCTACCTCACCAAATCGATCGCTGGTCTTATCACAGTGGGAAAGAACAGCTCAATCAATAGAATAAACGAGCGACTGAAGACCTTTGAAAAATGGGACAAAGATTCCATAGAAAAGAGACAGCAGATGCTGCTTGATCTCTCACATGACATATGGAAAGTAGAGTTACTGGAATGATGAAAAGGCAAGAACATGCCCACGCGCTGAAAGACACATGCGCGCACTTCTGCTAGGGTTAGGACTAATGGTTTCTAGACCTCAATGAATTCTGCCCAGAAACAAGTGCGCGCTTCTCTACCTTTCTTGCAACGCTCGTCGTCAGTTTCAGGTACGAGTCTCTAAACATTTGCAACTGGCACAAGTTAGACGCCATCACTTGACCTCTGAAGTGAAGAATTTGATTTCTCAGTCTGCAGATTTTCTCAAGTTGCTCATTAATTCTCTCACGATCTAAGAAAAGATCTTCGAGCTCTTCCCAATTAGAGAGGATAAATTGCCTAAGATCATTAAGTGTAAGTTCATCAATACTTCCAATCTTTGAGTTGTCTTCTGTTTTGACAAGTTCCAAAGCTTGTTTCAATTCTTTTTCTTGGAACTTCTGACTGACTAAGTACCTGAGAATTGTCTCGATCTCACGTAGCAGCAAGAATGCTTCCGTCTTCCGCTTGAAAAAGTGAACCATATCGTAGTTTGTGAAAATCGCCAAAAGTTTCGAATGAGAACCAACGATAACAAAATCGTTTTGCGCCATCCAATCTACATAGCCTAAAATGTCTTCGTTTGGTTTCACAAACTTGGAATTTTCGTCGATAAATGCCTTCGCAGGAAAATCCATGAAGCGTTCGTTCAGACTCTTTCTATCACCCTCGTTTTTAAGCTTGCGCAACACCGAAAGGAGTGTAACTGTTCCTATCCATTTTCCATTTTCAAGAACAGGCATTTGAGAGTAGCTTTTGTCCAACATTATCCCGAACACATCCCTAATAGGCGTCATTGAATCAACAGTTTCGGGAAAGGGAAGATCTCCGATCATACTGTGAAAGTTGAAGCGGTCGTATTCATAATCTACCATTTTCCATGCATTCTCCTATTACTGATAATTTGGATTTACTAATAATGGTTTTGTGTAAAGGTACGAGACATGAAAGTCCGCATATTTTCTGACGGCTTCTGCTCCATTAGAGTGCACTCCATACGGATAAAGCGTGAAAACTTAAGCAGACGCTCAGCTGAGTCTAATCATTCAGGGCACGCCGATCATTTCTCGAATATTCTGTGGCTACGTCCTCGAGCAAGAGAGGCTAACGTGGCAGTAGAGGTTCTTTTGAATGAAACATAAGCGTAGTGAGGCATCACAGCAGAGACGATTCATCAAGCGGCTAGTGATTCAGCCTGCATTTCAGGAGCGGCAGCGAAGCGAGACTTTCAATATTCTCTCGCGAGAGACATGCTCGCCTAGAAAGACTATTTCTTAACTTGAATAAGCTTGTCTCTAACCGCCTCTGCCACAAACTCGGCTCGGCTGCGGTATCCCAGAAGTTTCTTTTCAAGAATCTTATCTACTTCGTCGGCAAGCTCAACGGGAATCTTGACGTTAACATATTGTTTAGGCACGTTTATCCTCTTGTTGGTAACTCGACCGCAAATCTTATGAGAATAATGGATAACCTATGGTGCATAGGTGCTTCTTTGGAACCAGAAGTCCACATTGTTGACCGCTATATGCAATTGGTAAGGAAGTGTTTCACAATGACAAACATTATGCTGGAAGGCGGAAAAGAAATAGACTTGTTTGCTTTTGACCCTATCACTAAAGAGAGGTATCACGTTGAAGTGAGAGTCGCCACTGGACGAGGGTTTCGTTTAAGGCTGGTTGACACTCAAACAAAGAAAGGGCGCAAGCATAGAAGGGGCTTAGATACGCTAAACGAGATCAAATTTTCACATCCGACCGTGATCAACGCCGTCAAGGAAATCTTTGGCAGCGGCGAATACAGGAAGGTGCTGGTTGTTTGGGCTGTTGAAAACAAGAGCGTAGTTGAACAAGCCAAAAGCCTCTATGGAATTGAAGTTTGGAAAATGTCAGATATCATAGGAGAGTTGATTCAGGAAGTGAAAACGAAGGCTTATCGGGACGATGTTTTGAGGACAATCCAACTAATTTCCGGAAAGGTCAGCAATTCCTAACTTCAGTTCTCAGATTAAAGGAATTTCTTTTCTTCTCCTCATATTCAAGCTAATCTCAGCCTAGAACGAGATCGCTATTTTCGCTTGATTCCAGCCAACAGTTTGGAAAAAGAATCCGCGTATTTTGATTCGTCGCTGAAATCTACATAGGTTTTTCTTAGAAGGAAAGCTTTGAAGTCCTCACGTTGCCCCCTCCTAATCACGAATCCTGGTTGCTTCCAAATATTATCTAGAGACACTGGCATCATTTTATCAGGATCTTCGTCTAATTGTTCCTCAATTTCTTTCAGAAGCCCGTCACGAACAAGTCCGTGAGCCGAGCATAACACAATCATCTTTTCTGCTCTTCTTCTTTCTTGATTGATTTCTTTCCACATCCACTCGCCCGCAACGGCATTTTCATGGAAAAACCAGCTGGACACTCCCTTAGCCTTGAGGTCTTTATTCAGTCTTTCTGCAAAAGCCTTGTCAGGTTCCCCATAAGCAAGAAAACAAGTATGGTATCGAACTTCCATCAAAGTCCCTGGCAAGGCATCAATTAGTTGCTTGGGCACGCCAGCATTAAGAAAGAAAGCCTCTATTTCTGCTGAAAAATGATTTTCTGCACTCCTGAACGTTTTGATGAGAGTGTCAATACCCATTGTGCTTGGTCCCACATGCTTCACAGTACTTAGCCCAATACATTCACTCAAGTCACAATCACTGAACACTGCGCGAAACATCTTGGCATGGGTAAAGACGGTTTTTAAAAGGTCGGGATATTGGAATCTTGTTCCGATTAGAGAACTGCCAGATAGGTTGGTTCCACCAAGATTAGTTGCAACCAACTTTGAAAAAGCTAATCCAACTTTCTCAAGATTGGCTCCTGCAAGATTGGCAAGAGTAAGATCCGCGTGGCTTAGGTTTGCTCCCGAAAGGTTTGCCATTGAAAGATTAGCATGAAACAGGTCGGCGCGATTTAGTTCAATCTCGTGCAAATCTGCTCCCGATAATTCAAGCCGCTCTCGCAGATGATCTCTCCGCCATTTTTCTATGGAATTCACGCCCTCTCGCACTATGGCGATATGCTCAGGTTTTGCCATCCATATCACGCATTACGCAACCAAATATCATAGTCTATGAGCATTGTTTATGAATTTATCGTAGCATATGGCGTTCATCAGAACCCTTACAAAAAATTTTGCAGGTCTATCAAAATTCAGGGAGGATAAAGAAGGCGTTCACTAAATCAAGCTAATAGGATACCGATATCAAAAAAGAGACAGTAAATCCTCAACTTCGCTGTCTCTATCTCGCCCATTTTGTGATAGACCCTCTAGGTTTTTTGAGCCTTCAGAATAAGTAGGCGCTTGAACGAATCTGCCGAAAGATGGGGCAAAGCGAAAGGGAAACCCTTCGCGTGGCTTTTCTTGAATACGCAAAAAGCATAAGTCTCATAACGGAAAAAGTCCATGGAAAAATATAGAGATTATTGTCTGTGTTTTCTTTTGGTTTTTGGCCTCAATTTTGTGAAGATTACTGTTAGGGTTGCTATTAGAGCGATGTAGGGCATAATTGGTTCTGCTTTTGTGTGGACTTGTATTGAGAATGAGTAGCCTCCAACTGGCGGTGGGGCGGTTTGAACCAAGAATTCGCTTCGAGTAAGCTCACCGTCCGAAGTAAAAGTATGTTCAAACACACCATCGCCTTCAGAATCCACTTGCACGGTGACACCTTCTTCACCACGAGAAAGAGCATTCCAATCAATAGTGTATTGATGTGTTACCTCAATCGATGTGGGGATGTCAGCAGCAGTGAAGTTGATGATTTGTCCATTTCCAATATAAATTATTTCTAATTTATACGTTCCTGCACTTGTGCCTACGATCGTGTAATAGTGTGAATCAGTTGTATTGAAAATCCTGATAGTCTTGGTTTCGTCATCATACACTGAGTATGGTATTTCTTCTCGTATTCCACCATGCAAAACCCCTGTAATTCTGCCTTGAGAATCAGAAACACAGAGCTCAACAGGACTCGCAACATGTATTATCACGCTATTCTTCAACCTATATGAATTCTTCTCCAGCGCAGAAACAAGCAGATTCCTTAAATCAGTCTTGATTTGATTCCTCAAATCCTGCGGAAACCCTGTAGCATGTACAACCCCTGGGTCATAATAATCATCTGCCTTGTATTTCATCCACAGATTATCAAAGTACCAACTTGTCTCTTGCAGTATGCGGTTCTTTTCTTCCTCAGTTGCGTCAGCTTTTATGGAAAGGCAAACGGCATTTTGCACATCAGGATCATTCCACGCGGTTTCATGATCACCATATAGCCAACGGTTAAAAAAGTAGCGCCCTAGACCAAGGGTGTAGCCTTCTTTCATAGCCAAGTCAACCAGATTTTTGATATCGAGTATTTTCTTGGCCATTAGCATTGTGGGTAATCCAATTGCCAAAGTCAGGCCAGCTTCAATGGATACTTTAGCTGCCAATTCGATGATTTGTTGTTCGCTGACTAATAAGCCCCAGATGGAACCAAACGCATATTGAACAAGTGGTTTCATCATTATATTGAGTTTCGCCGTAGGTTGCCGCCATGCTTCATCAACCAACTTTGCTTCACAGATCGCATTGATGGCATAATCCATATACGTGAGACCAGGTGCGAGGTCGTGATCTATCTCCGTGTTGAGTATATCCACTATGTCAGGCTCTTCAAGCTTGCTAAACTTAGGCGGAAGCCATGAAAGCTTCTTCGAGTTTGCATTGTCTCTTAACCATTCGTCTATGCTCTTAAACTTGCAATGATCCTCCCAATGAACCGTAGTCCATAATGGATTCCAACCCCACCCGCATAGGATTATCTTGCTCTCAGCAGATTCTCTTATCGTTATTTCTTGCTTTGCAGTATTTGTGGCTCCCTCATTGTCTGTAACACTCAACGTAACATTGTAGCTGCCTTTTTCCGCCCACCAGAAGGTAACTACCGGAGATGTAGTGTATTCATCATAGTACCCGTCGCCATTCCAGTCCCATTCATAAAACATAATCTCTCCGTCTGGGTCATAAGAAGATGACGCATCAAAAATCACTTGTTCACCAGCTTTAGGGTTTATTGGATAATAGCTGAACTCTCCGGCGACGGGAGGCTGATTTGGAAGTGTTGGTGTCCATGGGTTTACGAGGGGATATCGGTCTTGGTTGTTCGCGTCTATTACGTATGGGTGGTCCCATATACCATCGCTACCAGTCTCATTCTGGTAAGGACCACTATACGAATCTACGTCAGCGTAATCGCTCCAGTAGTTACCGCCAGAAGGATAACCATCATCCCAAAAGTTCATTCGAGCAGGGTAAGCGCCAAGTGATACTTGATGATTATTATTAATGAAGTTATTGTGGTAGATAGAATTGTTTGAACCAAGTTGAAGATAGATGCCAACCATGCTGTTTTCTATGGTGTTTCCAACTATGCTGTTATTATTGGAAAACTCCCAAAGTAGGATGCCATCACCATTGTTTGCTGTTATGTTATTTGCCGATATGTTATTGTCCGAAGAATCATACAGCAAGATGCCCAGATTGTTTGCTGTTACGTTGTTTCCAGAAACCGTGTTGTTTGAAGAATGATAATTGAGCCGGATGCCATACTGGTTGTTTGCTATGTTGTTTTTGGTTATTGTCGAGTTTGTTGTAGAAGCGAGTAGAACGCCTTCTCCGTTGTTGGTGAGGTTCAGGTTTTGGACTGTTATGCGTGTGCAGTTTATAAGAGCAACGTATCCAGCGTCAGCAGGAACAATCATGTCCCGCTTATCAATCCAATAGTAAATTGGCTTTCCGTCTACGGTGTTTGAAGCATCTATATCCTGAATGAAATCTGAGAATTGCCAGACCTCAATGAAAAAGTTATATAAATTGTTAGACAATTTGTTATTTCTTAGCCTATTGTTTGAAGAACCGGAGCAATAGATACCTATCCAGTTGTTTGTTGTTATATTGTTTCCAACTATAATATTGTTTAAAGACTCAGAGAGATAGATGCCATGCCATGTGTTTGCTTCTATGTTGTTTCCAACTATAATATTATTTGAAGACAAATATAGGTCGACGCCATAGCCGTTGGTTGCTATGTTATTTTCAACTATGCTGTTGCTCGAACACTCCCCGAAAAGGATGCCATCATAAACGCTGTTTTCTATTTTGTTTCTCGATATGCTGTTGTTTAAAGAGGAATATAGTGCGACGCCGAAAGCGTTGTTTGCTATGTTGTTCCCATGTATGGTGTTGTTCGAAGAAGAGTAGAGCCGGATGCCGTATCTATTGTTCGCGATGCTATTTCCAATAACTCTGGTGTTACTCGTTTCCCAAAGATCCACGCCAATGGTCGCGTTAGATAAGTCGAGATTTTTAACCTCTATATTATTGCATTCGACGAGTATAACTTGCCCGGCATCTTGGATTGTGTAATCCGATACGCCTTCAAGGTAGACGAGGGGCTTGCCGTTCACAAAGTTGTTCACCACTTTTTTCCCTGAGGAACTGAGAGAAACAAACAAGCCAGCGTTAACAAATGTATTTCCAATTATGCTATTGTTTGATCCTTCGAGCTGGATGCCACCACTGAACGAGCCATAATAGTAGAATCCTTTTATATTTGTGTTTTTGATTGTCACGTTGTTTCCCGCCCAGATTCCTCCCACAGTGTAGCCTGCCCCATCAATTGTGATGTTATCTTTCGCAACGTAAATATAATAACCGTAGGTGCCACCGTAAATGTCGCCAATAAGGGTATAGGTGATGTTGTCGACGCTTGAAATAGGCGCATCCGACGGCCAAACGCTTCCATCTGGCCAAATTTCGATACCTGGAACCGGTGGTATTATCTGCATTATCACACGTTTGTAGCTGTCCGTTGGAATATAGTCCGGTGCAGTCGGGGGTATTGGGTCAGGAGCAGTAACCGTTAGGGTTATTGCCACCATGCCTGGTTCAGTGCAGGTGAAGCTGTTGGTTACACCTTCAAGGATGAAGTCTATTGTGCCGTCGTCGAATAGGTCTATTTCCCACAGGTACGAAGTTATTGGGCATGCGTGACCAGGATCTGGAAGGGAATCCCAACCATCACGCGAGGCGCTTGCATCTAAGGTGACATTTTCACCAACGTAGAATATTTCCGGAAAAGCTATGAAATTCGCTTCAGGTGGAGTTGATGACGTTTCTGGGTCTATGCTTCCATCAGCCCTAATGTAAATGGTTCCGCCATCTGCCTTGACTGGTTGAATGTTAAACGCCAACGTTAATGTGCTTGCTAAGAGAAGAAATAGCAATATTCCAGAAGCGGTTTTCCTAAACAATTCCGTCCTTTCTCCCTACTGTATTTAACATGTTCCTAAGAATAAAACTTTTGAAACAATCTTCTATCTTTGCAGTTTGTGTGCGTGTGTGCGTGCGTACCTCACACAGTGTTAATAGTCTCTCTGTTTCTTTGAGAATCGTGCTTCTTCTTTAAGATGAATAATAGCCTCTCCGCTAACCAACCTCCGTGTTATTCTTTTCACGTTCCGTGAGCGTTGTAGTCTTTCTTTGGTCTCTCTGCACACGCACACACTAAGTGTTTTCTGCTTTCACCTCCTCTTCCCGTCTCAAGCGTAAGTCAAAGAGCGTCAACTGTCTGAGCTTCTCTTTCAGCGCGCGCTCTAATTATTGTTAGCGCACAAAGAGTCATTTCGTGGTGATCATTGATTCCCTTTTCTCAGCGATTCTTGAACTAATGAGGCTGATCCCGCTCAACATCTTTCCTATTTTTTCCTCGGTCATTAGGCTTCGTAGCATTGCTTGAATTTCCTCATAGAATTTGATTTCCTCGCTTCTGAGAGTCTCTAATTCGAAATACTGCTTCATGCAATGTTCAATGTATGTTGCTCTTGGAATAAGTCCGCGTTTTTCATCAATACGTTTCAGCAGATCTGGACTCATGGTCAGACCGAAACGCGCTTTTCCTTCTTTCTTCAGCAAATGAGTCACACGTATGTAATTGGCGACGCAACCTTTATAGGCTTTGTTGCTGTGAGTATGCTTAGAGTAACACTAGCATCATTCGAGTAGCGCAAAGTGTGCTCAATGAACATGACGAGTAATTTCGTTATGGGATAAAACCAGACAGACGTTCATGCTTGGAGGACTTTCGGTCTAATGACAGAAAATCTCATTTCGGGCTGAGCGTGAACGGGCATCTGCAAAGGCTAGCGAACCTAGTCGGTTAGACGCTGGGCAAGTACAAAACATGGAAAGCCCATCTCCTAAAAATTCCCTCGTTTTTCTAAAGGATGATTCAGCCGTAAGCGCTGAGGACGGAAAAATGGAGGTTATTGTATGGTTAAAGAATCGAGTAAAAAATGCCCAAGTTGCGGAGGCAATAATGTTATTTGGGACTCTAAGACTGAAAGTTTTGTGTGCATGGACCAAACTTGTGGCAAAGAATGGCGTATTGTCAAGGGAGAGGTCAAGTATGTACGATGGGTTTGAGATTTTGACATTTAGTAGGCTAGAATATGCGAAGGTAGGAAGGAATGAACGAATCGATACAGAAAGTTTATGAATGGTCAAGTCGGCAAACCGCTGAAGACCACAAGTTTAATCTTGAAGAATATTATTGGACTAAACCCGTAAAAACCGCCTTATTTAGACTTAAAAATACTGAACGAATATTGATTCGCATACAGGGTCTGCAGGGCACGGGTAAATCTGCAGCGTTAAGAGCCCTGGAAAACTCTTTAGAAAACGTCATTTTATGGAAGTGGCGTAGGGATTGGGAAAAATCTTTTTTTGATGAAGTAACTGTATGGGACGAGTATTGGGAAAGGCTTTGGCTTACCGCTGCTGATAATCTGGAAATTCGCAAAAAACTTGGAATTGGTGACCCTATAACTATGAGGCTTGAGTTAAACGTGTGGAAAAACGCTAGTGACGAACCGCATCCAACGGAAACAGACCGATTCGGAGCACCAATGACTCATAAGGAAGTACGAAAAGCAATGTTGGATGAAAGAGCGGATAGTGAAACTTTGGAGAAAGCGCTGGGACCTAATGTTGTGCAAAGCATTAAAAGAGGTTTCCTCGAGGGTTATCTGTCCCAAACTAAAGCAATCCTCATTGACATGCCAGATTACAATAAAACGAATCTTCAGCTAATGAGCAAGGACATAGACGAATTACAGCGTATGTGGAACTACTTCATGGAGAGTCCATGGAGAAAAACTTCCTTCGTTGTTTCCGTGCAAAAAGAAATTGTTATGCGGAAACCTCATTACTTTTTCGGCAAGATGCAATCGATTGAATTGGAGCCTTTAACGGCGGAGCAACTGTTGGAGGCTTACCTTCAGCGATGGCAAAGTTTTGAGCCCTTTACCGAGGATGCATTAAGATTTATTGCGAAACTTAGCCGTGGCGTTTTCAGGAGATTCTTAAAGTACATTAACCTCACCATTGAAGGATTTATGGCAGATGCGAAATCTACTTTAATCTCGACGCAAGATGTTGAAAAAGCCATTTCGTCAAAGACTTTATTGGATGACATGGAACTGGAGCTTTCAGACATATTCTCTAATTCACAACACCGCATTCAGGCGGTCAAACTTTTTGAGATGTTGCGAAACGGCAGTTTAACTCAAAAACAAATAGCGGAAAACCTGGGTATTAGTGAGGCGACGGCTGGAAAACTTGTAGGAAAACTTCAAACTTATGATTATGTTAAAAGGGTTCGTGGTAAAGGTGCTAGTTTGGAAGTCTCCTTAATCTAGCCTACTAAATCTCAAAATCTCAAACTGCAAAGATTCATCATAACAGGTAATAAAAAATGGCTGAACGGTTTAAAGAAGGAAAAGGAGCGGATTGTAAATCAGTAAAACAGACGACTTAAAGCAAAATTCAGAACAGCCAGTTACGGTAGGAAAAGCGCCGAATAGCCTAAAACTTTACAACTGGGCTTCGGAGTTAACAACGGAAGCCAAAACAGAGGACAAGTTTTATCGAACAAACTTTTTCAAGTTGTTAGGTTTCAAACTGAAAAACACGAAGAAATGTTTAATCGCAATTAGCGGGCTTCAGGGCACGGGGAAAACAAGGGTTTTAATGGAATTGTGGAAAGAACAAAAAAACTCGATGTACTTAAAATGGAATCGTGACTGGAAAAAACTGGCTTCACAATGGGAGTCAGTTTACCATGAATATGAGCAATTTGTCATTGGAGAAGCAGAAAGCATTTTAGATGATTATAATCGGGATAGGACTGGCGCAAGCAAGTTAATCGCAGAGGTTTATCATCATGTTAAAATCGGTGGCGAAAACTTGGATTTATCCATTGCTGAAAAGATTGTTGGAAAAACACGGTTAAAACAAATTAGAGACGAAGCGTTTACAACGTATTTATCAAGTATCCACATGTGGTTCATAGACATGCCAGATTACAGCAAAAGCAACGCATCACTTATGAACGCAGATATTGACGAACTTCAAGCGTTTTGGGAGTTGCTAAGCGGCGAACCAGCCCACATTCTTATTGCAGTTCAGAAAGAACTGATCATGAAGCATCCGCACTTTTTCTGGGGCAAATGCGACATGATGACTTTAGAACTTTTATCCGTTGACGAATTGGTTGAAGCGTACAAACTCATAACCGACAACAACCCGACTTTTTCAGATGAAGCCCTAAAACTTTTGGCGCAGCTTTCACGAGGAGTTTTCAGGCGCTTCAAAAAGTACATTCGCATAACCTTTGAAAACAATTTAAATGAAAACATGCCTTTAACGCCCGAACACGTAAATAAGGCTATCAGTGAAAAGCAACTTTTCGAGGATATGGAGTTAGAGTTGTGCGACATTTTTGCGGATAGGGAAAAGCGCATGCAAGCAGTTTTAATTCTCAACTTTTTGCGAAACAATAGTAATGTGAACATTAAAACCATTGCTGAAAACCTTACCTTAAGCGAGTTTGTCGTGCAAAAGTTAATTCAGAAGTTACACGTTTATCGTTATGTCTCTGTTGCGAGGGGGCAAGGTAAAGAACTTTTAACATCGTTGCAGTTGTAAATCAGTAAATCAGACCTTTATAGGAGAAATCCGTACAGAGTAAACAGTAGCCCCTTTTAGTTTTTAAGAGTTGTTTTTTAGTCTAGCGTTTCGCTTCCAGAAGATTTTCTCTATAAACCTCTGTTTTACTGAGTTACAAAAAGAATGATGCCGTGAACATCATTTATCGGTTGCAATGCTATTATGTCGAAAAACTTTTAAGAATTTTCCGTTGAACCAATACAATGTAGTCCTACAATAAAGTTTGTAGAAGAGTATCGATCGACCCGAAAGTCAACGATTTGCAATGCTATTATATCGTTTTTTCATCAAGAATCATCTACGGTTAGGCTACTCGAAAAGTTGAACTAAACATGAAAGTGTTCACGAAAGAGTATAAACGTAAACGAAAATTTACGGATTGCAATGCTCTAATCCATAACGAAAAGGTGAACTGAAGCCACAGTCACCATCGTTAAGTTCGAACTTAACGGAGGTAAGTATAAGATGAAGGCAATAACATTGACGTTATTGCGTCGAAAGGTACGCCCGCTTCCCCGCCTGAAACTTGGAAACTTAGCCGCCTTTCGTCTTATTCGCCTTTCGGGATAAGTTCAGACTTATCCCGTTTAACCATCCACGCCACGGGGAGGCACGGCTTATGTGGACATATAAAAGAAACGGGGATTTAAAACCATTACCTTCTAGTAACGATTTTTATGAAAAATAATTCTAAATTTAAAGGCAATTTAATCATATTCGGATTTTTTCAGTCGTTTTTCAAAGTAAATCGCTATTTTATCAAAGAAGCCGCAAGGTTTTGGAAAAACTTGTTAAAGGTT
>Ga0315282_10004205_pt1 | contig 25200 bp, 18 predicted proteins | sample YL17G07_20_MG_FD_203693 | JGI IMG/M metagenome (GOLD analysis project Ga0315282, IMG submission 203693) | Sediment microbial communities from Yellowstone Lake, YNP, Wyoming, USA - YL17G07_20 | ecosystem: Environmental > Aquatic > Freshwater > Lake > Sediment | place: USA: Wyoming | collected... | reverse complement strand
CCCGCTATCGCAGTCAGATCCAACGCTATCAGCGGGAGATAGAAGGCCGGCAGAATGAGGAGCGCCAGTTCCAGGAAGCGGTGAAACTGTTCGACGCGGGCAAGTACAGGGAGGCTCAGGCGCGTTTCTCGCCGGTGGCCCAGGGCGGAGGCGCCCGGGCCGGTGACGCCCGCAATTACCTGGCCCGCGTAGAGGGCGCTTTGCGCCAACAGCTGTCGGCCAAGCCGGCGGCAGGCCCCTCGGTGGCCACCGCGGCTCCTCTGAGGTCCTCACCCCAGCCCGGCCCGCGGGAGGGATCATCCTCCACAACGGGCCCCGGTACGACGCCCTCAGCCAACGAGCAACTCTTGCGCTTGGGCCTGCAAGCCTATTTCGACGGTAAATTGGATGAGGCGGAGCGAGCGCTCTCCGACTACCTCAACAATCATGGCTCCAAACCGGCGCTCGCTCTCTTCTTCCGGGGGGCCTCGCAGGGAACCCGCTACTTCCTTTCCGGTGAGAAGGATACCCGGCGAAAGGATCTGGCGGAGGCCGATTTCCGGTCTCTCAAGGAACACGCGGCGCGGTTCCAGCCTCCACAAAAATTCGTCTCGCCGAAGATTTTGGTGCTTTACTCGGAAGCCGTGGGAGCACCTTAGGCGGGCGGACCATTCGACGCTTCAGTCTATTAGAACCTTGACAACAAAATCTTCGCGGCGTATGGTCGGCCGATACGCCTGTCCTGACGTGTCGAGGGGGAGTTCTTCCATGAAGATTCGCATGGCGGTTTCAAGCTTCACCTTGTTCGCTCTTGGTATTCTGCTGAGTGGGGTCGGTCTGTGGGCCGCCACGCAGAACGCTCTGCTCACAGGTTCGGTTTACGACCAAGCAGGAGCTCCCGTACCCGGCGCCACAGTCCGGCTCATTAATGCGGGCACGGGTTTCTCGCAACGTCAGACGACCGATGAGAACGGCAATTACACTTTCAGCAGCGTGCCGCCGGCGGAGGGCTACGTGATTTCGGTCGAAATGACCGGCTTCGCCACTGAGATCCGCCAAGATTTCATGATCAATGTGGGCGACAACAAGTTAGTGCTGCCGCCCTTCCTGTTGCAGCCGGTGGCGCAGGCTGTTGCGGCAGCTGCGCCCGCGCCCGCCCCACCGCCCCAGGCAGCGGCCCAACCCGGTAAGCCCGCCGCGCCAGCTGCGAAGGTGGTGCCGCCCGTGCCCGCCGCCCGAGTGGAAAGAGCGGTCCGAGCGCCCTCCGTCTCCTTGGAGTTGGTGAGCACGACCCTGGGCGGGGTCATCGACAGCCGGACCGTCCGCACGTTGCCCCTGGCGGGCAGGGATTTCATTGATTTGGCCCTGCTGGTTCCAGGCACCTATCCCGTCGAACAGGGCTCGGCCCTGGAGGGAGCATCGCTCGTGGTGAACGGCGTTCGTGCCAACATGAACAACTTCTTGCTCGACGGTGTGGACAACAACGACTACACCATCAACCAGTCACTGCCTTTCCAGATCGTAGAAGCCATGCAGGAGTTCCGTGTCCAGACCAGCACCTCAGCGGCCGAATACGGCCGCACCGGCGGCGCTCAGATCAATACCATCAGCCGCAGCGGCTCCAACGCCTTTCATGGCACGCTATTCGAGTTCAACCGCAACGCTGCCCTCAGTGCCAAGAATGCACTCTCCGCTTACCGCGGTGGGACCTTCGATGGCTTTGCGCAGGCTGCCCGCGTGGATAAGATCCAGTATGGTCCCGATCCCTTCAGCCTGGACGCCTGTGCTAGTCAGGGCATTTGCACGGGCACGAATTATCCTGCGGCGGTCCTGAGCGATCCGGCTCTGGGGAAGGCGTTTGACAGTGGCCGCAACCCGCGCATCAATCAGAACCAGTTCGGCGCCAACGGCGGCGGTGCGATCGTCAAGAACAAGGCATTCTTCTTCTTCAACTGGGAAAGCTTCCGTGCCGTCAACCCGCGCCCCGATTTTGAGCGCGTGCCTGCCAACTTCTATCGCGAGCCGAGCTATGCTTTTGACACGAGCAGCACGCGCGGGACTGGCCTCCTCAACCGTTATCCCGTACCCAACGTTCCCACCAGCACCGTGGTTGACGCCTTTGGCTTTCCGGTCAGCGACCCAGACGGTTACTCGGCGTTTGCCGTGGGGGACGCGAGGAATTTCACCAATTCCGACAACTTCCTGGAGCGGATTGACCTCCGGAAGAGCGACCGCATCAGCATGAGTCTCAAGCACAACATTCAGCTCATCGAGCAGGTGCAGGGTGGCGCCGTACCCGAGGCGTCCAACTATCCTGGCAGTGGAATCAAGCTTACCGGGCGGAACCAAGACTTCAGCTACAACTACGTTCATCGGATCAGCGAGCGCACGGTCAACGAGCTTCGTTTGGGGTGGAACCGCTTCCGGCTGACCACTCTGCCGCTCGACCACGCGGTCAACCCATCCGGGCTTTTTGATAATCTCAACTTCACCGACAAGGGAATGCCTTCGGTTCTCTTGGGCGGCTTCAATTACACCGAAGGGCCATTTGTCAACCTGGGCGCCAGCTTTGCTGCTCCCAGCAACCGTGCCGACAACGTCTGGTCGATCAACGATAATTTGAGCCGCACCTGGGGCAGGCACGCCCTGAAGGTTGGAGGCGAGGTCCGCTACAATCGCCTGGACGTCAACAACCAAGCCATGGGACGCGGGCTGGTGACATTCTTCAATGCCGGTTTGGCCGCCCTCGGTTTGCCCGACGTCGGTTCGATCGCTCGGGTCAGTCCGGAATTCGGCGGAGGCTTCGACCGCTCCTTCCGGGCAAAATCCTTCAATTGGTTCGTCCAGGACACCTGGCGGCCCAGCGCGGGCGTTTCCATCAATTTGGGACTTCGTTATGAGGTGAACCAAGCTCCCATCGAGGCGCGCGACCGCTTGGTTAACAATTACCCCGGGGCATGCCCTGACCTGGTATGCCTGGTGCGCTCCGGGTCCACAGCGGTTCTGGACAGCGACGGCAATCCGCGAGGCCTTACCTTTGATCCACCGCGCGCGGGCTTCAAAACAGATTTGAACAATTTCAGCCCTCAAATCGGCTTCGCTTGGGCTCCCGGGTCCAGCCGCAAGACGGTCTTCCGCGGAGCATATGCCGTCGCCTATGACCAGCAACCTGTTCAACCTTCGGCGAACATGCTGCTCAATCCACCTTTCGTTCAACAATGGGTCTCTTTCTATTCCGGGAGCGGACCCATCTTCACTCTCGGCGACACTTTCCCACCCGGTTTCCCCACCGGCCCTTTTACCGCAGTTGACCTGGATGGTGACGGTTTCACGTCGTCCTGGCTCCGCCAACCGTACTCGATCACTGCACGCGATCCGAGCACGCGGTCGTCCTACGTCCATCAGCTCAATTTCGGCATCCAGCAGCAAGTGGGTAACTCCTCGGCCTTCGAGGTCGCCTACGTCGGCTCCTTCGGTCACAAGCTACCCCGACTCCGGCTGCTGCTGGCCTGCACTCCAGAGCAGTTCAGCATCGACCCGATGGCCTGCCTACCGGCGGGCTTTCGAGGCCTCGAGCCAGGTGTAGGCGTGCTCGCCGACTCGGTGGTCAATCAGGAGAATTCGGCCAACTCCAACTTTCATTCTCTCTTGGCCCGGTGGGAGACGCGTGCCTTCCACGGGCTGAACGTCCGTCTGCACTACCAATGGGCTCACTCGATTGACAGTGCCTCGTCGGCCAACACCCCAGTCTTCCTCTTCGCTCCCACCACGGCGGCCCTGGTAAAGTTAGTTGGAGCTATTAACGTCGACCAGTTCGCAGCGCTGAACAATGCCAACCCGACACTCAGTCTGCGTCCGGGACTTCCTACCATCACCACCCGCGCGTTGCTGCCGAATGACTCGTTGAATAGTCCCAATCTTGCGGGTGAGCGTGCCAGCTCGGACTTCGATGCCCGGCATCGCTTTGTGATTCACTTTACCTACGACTTGCCGCGTTCGCAGCGTGCGAAAGCCCTGGGAGCCGGGTGGCAGTTGGCCGGCATCGCCACCATCCAGTCGGCCCAGCCCTTTACCGTTTTTGCTGATTCCTTCGGCGTGCCCCTGAGGCCCGATTTGAGGACGGCGCCCGCCATTGACAACAACAATCCGGACGTCGCAATCGACGGCGCGGTGCCTGCCGGCTGCAATGTCGACCCATTCTATCTATGCACAGGCACAACGCAGGTCAGCGCCTTCGATATTTCCCGAAACCAGGAGTTCTTGCCCGGGTCACTGCCCCGCAACTCCTTCCGCGGACCTGCGCTGGCGAACTTCGACTTCTCGGTACTGAAAAATACCTACTTTGGAAAAGACGATCGGATGAACGTCCAGTTCCGGGCCGAGTTTTTCAATTTCTTCAACAATGTGAATTTCCTTCAGCCTTTCACCCAGATGGGCCAGTTCGTGAGCTTCCCTGGGTATGCTGGGTATTTGATACCGAATCCGTTCTTTGGGCAGATTCTCCAGGCCCGCCCGCCGCGGCAGGTCCAGTTCGGCCTGAAGTTCGTCTTCTAAGGAGCGCTGCGGCAGGGATCGACGAATTCTCTGCGGTTGCTCCGCAAAGGAGCAACTGGAGATTGAGGCCCCAAGGAAGCGACGTTTCCTTGGGGTTTTTCTTTGTGGGTGCGGGCGAAAGAGCGTGGAGCGTTGGCAGACTGCCCGTGTGACGGTTAAGCCCTGTTGGGTCCGCGGCCCACGAGAGTCAGTCTTCGCCAAGCGCCGCTGGAAGGCTGCCTGAAAGTTCCCACCACTCAAGCCCAATAATTGCGGTCGAGCGACCGGTACTGAATGGCTTCGGAGATGTGCGGGACGCTGATAGATTCGGCGCCGTCAAGGTCGGCGATGGTGCGCGCGACTTTCAGGATGCGGTCGTGGGCGCGGGCCGAGAGGCCCAGGCGCGTCATGGCGCTTTCGAGCAGGCGCTCGCATTCGACGGAAATATTGCAGTACTTGCGGATCTGGCGCGGGCTCAACTGCGCGTTGCAGTAGATCTTCTCACCCTGGTAGCGGCGCAACTGGCGCTCGCGCGCGGCGATGACGCGGGCGCGAATCTGGTCGGAACCTTCGCCGCTGGCCTCTTCGCGCAGCTCCCGGTATTTGACCGCGGGCATGTCGATGTGAATATCGATGCGGTCGAGCAGCGGCCCCGAAATCTTCGAGACGTAGCGCTGGATCTGCGGTGGCGTGCAGGTGCATTCCCGTGAAGGATCGTTGAAGAAGCCACACGGGCACGGGTTCATCGCTGCTGCCAACATGAAACGCGACGGGAAGGTGAGCGACATGGCGGCCCGCGCGATAGTCACGGTGCCGTCTTCGATCGGCTGTCTCATCACCTCCAGCACGTTGCGCTGGAATTCCGGCAGCTCATCGAGAAACAGAACGCCGTTGTGCGCCAGGCTCACTTCGCCCGGGCGAGGGACCGCGCCCCCACCAATCAGTCCCGCGTCGGAAATCGTGTGGTGCGGCGCGCGAAACGGCCGCGTGCCGACCAGGCCGAGACCGGGCTCGAGAACGCCGGCGACGCTGTGGATTTTCGTGGTCTGAATAGCCTCCTCGAAAGTTAGTGGCGGAAGGATTGTTGGGATACGCTTGGCGAGCATCGTCTTGCCCGCGCCCGGCGGGCCGATCATCAGGATGTTGTGCCCGCCGGCCGTCGCGACCTCGATGGCGCGCTTGGCATGGATCTGGCCTCTGACGTCGCGGAAGTCGATGGGGTACTGGCTGGCCGCCGCGAGCATCTCCGACGTATTCACGCGCGCCGGCTTGAATTCCCGCGTCTCGTTGACCAGGTCCATGACTTCGGGCAACGAGCGCATGGCGTAGACTTCCACGTCCTGCACCACTGCCGCCTCGCGAGCGTTCTCCTGTGGCACGACCATCTGGCGGATGCCCTTGTGGCGAGCCATACCGGCTATCGAGAGCGCGCCCTTGATGGGCCGCAGGCCGCCGTCGAGCGCCAGTTCACCAAGGAAGAGATAGTTCTTGAGGTCGGGTTTGAGTAGGACGCCTGTGGTACCTAGAATCCCGAGTGCGATGGAGAGGTCGAAGCCGGAGCCTTCTTTCTTCACATCCGCAGGCGCGAGATTTACGGTGATGTTTTGAAAAGGGAACTCCAGGCCACAGTTCTTGATGGCGGCTTTAATCCGTTCGCGGCTTTCGCGCACCGCGGCGTCCGGAAGGCCGACGGTCATGAAGTTCGGCATGCCTGCCGAGATATCGACTTCAACTTCAACAAGGTAGGCATCGATCCCGAAGACGGCGGCGCTGAAGGTCTTGAAAAGCATGGGGCCCAAATTCCGCGGGGCGAGACATTGCGTCAAGGAGGTCAGACGCCTTGCTCCCGTCCCAGAAGCTCGCAAGACGCCAAGCAGAGCTACCGAGCCCGTCGTGAGCGGGGGTGATTATAGCAGAATGAGTTTAAAATGCAGCAATGCAAGGCGAATTCAACACAGTGATGGAAGTTAAACTAGGCCATGCATTTCACTTTGTCTTTGCCGGGTGCGGCGGGCAGGGCTTCCGCGGACCGCGCATCCTGGAGACGTGACGTGGCCGCGGCTGGCATTGCGGACAGAGGTGGCTGCTGCGGCCGGCGATCACGACGCGGCGGATTTTCGTCTTGCAGCGCCGGCAGGGCTCGCCGGTGCGCTGATAGACGCGCAGGCGCGGCAGGAAGTTGCCGGGCCGTCCTTCAATATCGATGTAATCGCGAAAGCTCGTGCCCTGAAGGGCTACAGCATGGTCGAGCACCTTCCTCACCGCTCGATAGAGCTGGCGTGCCTTGTGCGTTGGCACTCTCGCAGGCTGGGCGAGGGGATGGATGCGAGCTGCGAAGAGTGCCTCATCGGCGTAGATGTTGCCGAGGCCTGCAAGGATCTGCTGGTTCATCAGCCAGCTCTTGATGGCGCCCCGACGGCCGCGCATGGCGTGCAGGAACTCGTCGAGGGTGATCTGCTGCGCATCCGGCCCGAGACCCGCGAAGACCGCTTCCAGTTCCTCGCGCGTGCAGCACCGCAGACGGCCGAAGCGGCGCGGATCGCGGTACCGCAGTTCCTCTCTTCCGCCCCCTAAGGCGAGTCGCAGGTGGGTGTGCGGCTCGAGCGGCGCTCCGGAGAGATGGAGTGTCAGTTGTCCGGTCATCCCCAGGCGAACAAGCAAGTAACGATCGGGTGCGCCGTCGTTGGCAGCGAGCTTGATCGCCAATGCCTTGCCCTTGCGCATTAAGGCCCGGATCACGCGGCCTTCGATCGTGCGAGCAAAGTCTTCCACCGAGCCCGCGATCACTCCAGGATGCCGCACGTCCACCGTCGTAACGCGGCGCCCCAAGGCTCGCGCACCCAAACCGCGCAGAACGGTTTCGACTTCTGGAAGCTCAGGCATGATTCAGTTCTCAGTCGTCAGTCGTCCAGTGTGACAGGTCAGGATACCAGAGCCCACGGAAAACGTCCTATGGGCAGCGACCAGAGACACGGAGGAACTTTGAGAGGATGATGGGGAGACCTGGAAGGTTTCCGAAGGTACGCCGCGAGTAGAAATGAGAAGCTGCAATGTTGGGTGAGGTGCAACGGACTCCGGACGACGGACCACGAACTAAACCGCAACCCTGACGTCGTCGCCCTCGACCTGTACCGCGTACGTCGTGACCTTGATGGAAGGGTTGGCGACGAATTCGCCGCTGCGAACGTTGTATTCCCACATGTGCCAGGGGCAGGTGACGACTTCGCCCTCGAGCGTCCCATCGCCGAGCGGCCCGCCGCGGTGCAAGCAGGTGTTATCCATCGCGTAGACCTTGCCGCCGACGTTGAAGAGGGCAATCGCTTTCCCGTTTACCTCCACGGGCTTTCCGGAACCTGCTGGCAGCTCCGAAAGGGCGGCGACCTTGACGAACTCTGCCATGCTTGGACTTCCCCGCGCCAGACTCTCCGCGCCGGAGGGGAAATACTTCAACCGATCTGGACCAGTTCCGGAGTTCCCGCCTTGCCGATGCGGATGTTCTTCTTGAACTCTTCCAGCATGCTCTCGTCGAGACGCACCCGCGTGGGCGGCTCATTGAAATGCATCTTGTCGATCTTTTCTTGCAGCTTCAGAAGGCCGTAAAACAAATTCTCCGGCCGAGGCGGGCACCCAACGACGTAAACATCCACCGGAACGACCTTATCCACACCCTGCAGGACAGCGTAGGTGTTGAATGGCCCGCCGACGCTCGAGCAGGCGCCCATGGAGATGCACCACTTGGGCTCCGGCATCTGCTCCCAGATGCGCTTCACGACCGGCGCCATTTTCAGCGTGACGGTGCCCGCAACGATCATCAGATCCGCCTGGCGTGGGCTGGGACGGAAAACCTCCGCGCCGAAGCGCGCCATGTCGAATCGGGACGTCGTGGAGGCGATCATCTCGATCGCGCAGCAAGCCAGGCCAAACGTCAGCGGCCAGAGCGCCGACTTGCGCGCCCATTTGAAGACTTGGTCGACGGTCGAGATGATGAAACTGTCTTCATGCTTGCTTTGGAACTGTTCCATGCGACGACCTCAAGCGTTCACTCGGATTGAATCGTTCGAAGCGGACACCCCAACCTGGCCCAATATCATTATAACCCATGGCCATCCTTTCCGCCCGGTGGGCCCTCTCGCCTCGTTATTCGGAGGCTGGCATGAGGCCACGCACCCGCGCGGCTCCGGCCGCGTCGCCCGCGGCCTCGAGAGCGCGGGCTTCCGCTTCGTAGGCCTGCCGGAAAGTGGGATCGACTTCACGCGCCGCGCGGAATTGTTCGGCTGCCTCTCGCGGGCGTCCCAGCTTCACCAGGCAGGTGCCGAGATAGAAGCGGCCGCCGAGATCCTGCGGATTCTCCCTGACCGCCTGCGAGAAGTACTCTGCAGCCCGGGCGTAATCGCTGCGCGGGAAATACACTGAACCCAGGGCGTCGTACGCCGGACTGCCGTGGGGCGATACACGAACGGCCTTCTGGAAGAATTCCAAGGCCTCCTCCGTGTGGCCCTGGAGATAGGCGATCTGGCCGAGGCCGATGTAGGAGTCATAAGTGATGCTCGCCAGGGGATGAATGCTCGCCCAGTTCAGCCGCATCGCGGTCTGGTATTCCCGCGCCGCCGCGTCGAGATCTCCGTGGCGGTATTGCAGGTTCAGGGCCTGGATCAGGTGCAGCATTGCGGCGTCGGGCGACTGCCGGAGCGAGTAATTTGCCAGGGTTTCGTTGTCGCGCCAGTTCGGGATGGCGCGGACGGTCTGAACGGCGAAAAAAAGCAAGACAACGCCTAGGGCGGGGACGACCACGCGCTCCGGCTGTCCTCCCCGCCAGCGAAGCGGTAGCCAGACGAACAACGCGCTGGCAAGCGCCAGACAAAGGCCCACGGAGGGAACATAAGAAAACCGCTCCGCCAGCAGGGGGAAGCTGAGCTGGCGGATGTCGAGACAAGGCAGCATGCCGACCGCCCACCAGGCGATGAGAAAACTCAAAACGGGCTGGCGCCTGCGCAGCCAGAGCGTACCGAGCAAGACGGCAATCGTCAGCCACGGCCAGGGCGAATGCAGCGCCGGGCCGAGTTCGAAGGTTCGGAAGACGTTCAAGTGCGTCGGCCAGAAGAAGAGCTTGGTGTGCTGCCCCAGCAGTCCGGCCGCGGCCCCGATGACGTGCGGCGTGATCTCCCAAGGCTTGCCAGCTTGCGTGACGTAACCGAGTGCGGCGACGCGAACGGCCAGATAGATGGTGACTGCGAGGACGAAGGGTGCGAAGCGGACCAAGCGGTCGCGCCAATCTGCACGAGTTTGGGGCGGCGAAACAAAAAACCAGTAGGCCACGAGCATCAAGGGAAAACTGAGAGCTGTCTCCTTGAAGAAGAGCGCTGGGAAATAAGCGAGTGCGGCCAAGCCGTAAGGCGCGAGCGGGCGGCCCGCGGATTTTTCCGCGCGCAGAAAAGAGAGGAATCCCAACAGGTAGAAGAAGCCATAGCCCACGTCGGGCAGCGCGGCGATCCAAGCCACCGCCTCAACATGCAGCGGATGGAGCGCCCATAGGAGCGCCCCGATGAAAGCAGCGAGTTCATGGCGCAGCAGTTCGCGGCCGAGCCGGAAAACCAGCCACACCGTGGCCGCGTAAATGAGGACCTGAAACAGATGAAAGGCCGCTGGGTTGGGGCCCCCCAGACGGTAGACCAACCAATGCGTGAAGATGTGCAGCGGCCGATAGAAATTCGTCGGGAAGGCCACGCCCTGAAAGGACCACACCGAGCCGGTGAAAATCTTCGTCCACAAGTGCGGGTTGGTGACGAAGGGGTTCTCAAGGATCTGGTATTCGTCGTCATGAACGAACCCATTGGCCAGCGAGCCGGCATAAACCAGAAACGCCACGGCCGCCAGGAGGGCGCCCGCCAACCGCGGATGCTCTTCGAGCGCTTGCTTCCAACGCGTCAGCAGGATCGACCCCCCTGGTGTGGAGTCCCCGAGCAGCACGAAGCGGTTACGGCCCAGAGCCTGCCAGCTTGCGGACTTCGGTTGCGCCTGCCGAGTCGCCTGACGCCTCCAAAGCCCGCGCTTCCGCCTCATAAGCCTCCCGATAAGTGGGATCAATCACCCTCGCGGTACGGAACTGCTCAACCGCCCGGGGGTATTCTCCCAGTTTCATCCAACAGGTGCCAAGATAGAAACGCGAGCCCGGGTCATACGGGTTCACCTGAACTGCTTGCTGGAAGTACCCCGCCGCACGGGCGTAATCGCCGCGAGGAAAATATACTGCGCCGAGAGCATCGTAGGCAGCTTTGTTCTCCCTGGACGCCCGGATAGCCTTCTCCAAATAGCGAATCGCTTCATCGGTGCGACCCTGCCGGTGGGCCATCTGGCCATGAGCCAGCAGGTATTGGAAGGTCATCGCGGCTTTGACGGGGGGATCCGCCTCAGCGAGCCGCATGGCCGTCTCGTATTCCTTTCGTGCCCCGGCAAGGTCACCATATTGGTATTGCAGGATCCCCGCGCGATTGAAGTGGACTAAGGGGTCCGAGGGAGATTGAGCAAGCGCGCGGTCACACATCGCCTCGTCATTCCGCCAGAATGGAATCGCTCGGACCGTCTGCACAGCCCCCATCAGGCTCGCCAACGCCAAGGCGGGCAACAGGAACACCGCCCACCGCGCCTGCGGAAAACGTGCCGGTAACCTTGCGAACAGCGCCAAGCCCCCGGCCATGCAAAGAGCGACGGAGGGGAGGTAAGAGTAGCGATCTGTCAGGCAAGGGATCTTGAGATAACGGATGTCGAGGCATGGCACAAGCCCCAGTACCCACCAGACGACGAGGAAGCCGAGAAGAGGTTCGTGCTTCCTGCGCCCGAGTGTCACCGCAAGGATGAGTAAGATGAACCATGGCCATACGGAATGCAGGCTGGAGGAGATCTCAAATGGTCGGTGGTAATTGGGCTCCCCCGGCCAGAAGAATAATCTCGTGTGCGACCCCAACAATGCCAGTGCGGCCTTGGCGCGCGAGGTCCATCCCGCTGCTTGGGGCGTCGAGGCGAGCCCGCCGATCGCTATGATACGTAGCGCTAAGTAAATCGCCACCGCGGCCAGATAGGGGCTCCATCGAGCCGCCCGGCTGAGCCAGCGTTCCCGCTCCGCAACCAGGAGCCAGTAGGCGAGCAAAACGAGCGGAAAACTCAGGGCCATCTCCTTGAACAAAAGTGCTCCCAAGAAGGCCAGTGCCGCCAACGCATGGAAACGGAGTCGAGGTCCGCCCGCCATCCTTTCGGCGTGAAGGAAAACAAGGAAAGCCAGCAAATAGAAACATCCAAACCCGACCTCTGACAAGGAAGAAATCCATGCTACCGCCTCAACGTGCAGGGGATGAACCGCCCAGAGTAGCGTCGCGGCGAACGCAGCGAGATCGCTCTGAAGCAGCTTCCGGCCGAGCGCAAACATGAGCCCGACCGTGACCGAGTACAGGAGAAGCTGGATGAAGTGGAAAGTCGCGGGATCAGGCCCCGTCAGGCGATAGACAATCGCATAGGAAAAGAATTGCAGGGGGCGGTAGAAGTCCGAACGGCCACCTTGAAATGCCCACATGGAGCCTTCAAAGATTCTCGACCAAAGGCGCGGGTTCTGAACGAACGGATTTTGCAGGATGAAGGGGACGTCATCGGTGAGGAATCCATTGGCGAGCGAGCCCGTGTAGACCAGAAAGCTCACGGCAACCAGCGCTGCTCCCGCAATGGCGGAACGCCTTCCCAGCCACTCGTTGAGACGAAGTAGCACCCGCTGAGCCTTTCGCAGGCGTTGATTGGGGGCTTTGCTCTCTCCCAATTCGCGTGCCGTCGAGGGTCCTCCGAACCAATTGTAGGAGGGATTATACCGAACGGAAAGGCAATGACCAATCGGCGCTGGAAACGTCAGCGAGGCGGCGGGTTGGTGCCGCAAAGCAGCAAGGCGCCCTCCTGTTTGAACTTGCGCATCTGCTCGGCGTCTCGGAACCAGCGGCCAGTGTAAACCTCCGGCGTTGGCGAGTTATCGGGAATGCGACGGTGCGCGACGTCCGTGAAACCCGCGTCGCGGAAGAGGGCAGCCCATTCGTCCGCGCTGAGCAGGTGTGTGGGGATGGCGTAGTGGGCGCCCCACTGGTGACAGTGCGGATTGTCGCGATAGTAGTTGATCAGGATCCACGCCGAACCGCCGGGCGCGAGAACCCGGAAGATTTCGCGCAGGCCACTTGCGGGCTCGGGCCAATAATAGGCCGACTCCACGGAGACTACCTTGGTGAAGAAGTTGCTCTCGCAGGGAATGCGGTCAACTCCCCCGCGGAGGAACGTGAGGTTCGCAAGATCAGTTCCGGCTTGCTGCGCGCGGCGCACCATCTCGTCAGAAACGTCGATGCCCACGACCTGGCCGTCGGGAATCAGGCGCGCCAGCCTTCTCCCCAGCCAGCCGCTGCCGCACCCCACGTCCAGGATTCGGTCGGCAGCCTGGAGACCCATCAGGGCGAGCGTCGGCTCCACGATGGGGAGATGATGCTCCTCCATCTCTTCGCCGCGGCCTTCCTCGGCCCAGCGGTTGAATTCTTCGCGAAGATGTTGGTCAGGCGGTTGAGAGATCACTGTCCGCTGGATGGTGCCAGATCAAGATGCCACCTTGCTCGTGGGCTTGGCATTCTCGATGGTTACGCGGGGATGGAGAGCGAGCGGTGGGATTGGTAAACCCCTTTTACCGAGGAGGGCGACATGCTCTTCCATCCCCCAGCGAGCCTTGTACAAGCAATCCTCGATCGAATTCCCAACTCCCGTGAAGCCCTCCAACTCAGGTGAGTAGAAGCCGAAGAAGTTGGGATCCTCGGTGGCTTCGATGACGAGGGAATACTTAAGGTCGATCACGCTTCTCCTCCTCTTCGCATCCCTGCTGCCTTGAGTATGGCCGCGCAGGTCCCAGTAGGAACTTCCTTCGCACCATGGTAATCGACACGGACCAATCGATCAACACCGGGCTTGGCGTAGTAGCGAATGGAGCCTTTCTCTTTGATGAGTTAGAAGCCCTCGCGTTCGAGCAATCGAACCAGCTCACTGAACTTCATTCGACGGACTCACGTCGAGAGGTGTGACAGTCCCAACCACCAGCCGCAAAGGCGCGTTCTCGTAAAATCTTCTCGGACCGAAATTTCTCCAAGGCGAGGGGTGAAACTTAAAGATCAAATCCCCTGTTTTCTGTTCCGAGTATCCGAAATATGTGGAGACCGCCATGCCTTGTGCAGCACCTCCGCTTTCGACGAGGTTGAGGAGTCTGTTCAATTGGGAGGGCCAAGTCTTCATCTTGTTAGCATCGGCCCCTCGGACAAAGCACTTGAGTTCGATGACAAAAAGCCCCCATTCAGCCTCGACAGCCAAGTCCGCTTTTTGTCGACTATCAGGGTAATGATAGCCGAATCGGACGGAGTTTAATCCCTTCATCAGCAACATGTGCGCTAATTCGACCTGGAACCACGCTTCGAATGCGGCTCCCGCGGAGCAGACAACAAAACCCGAAGGACGGGTCGCGACGTGCCTCAAAAACTCCTCACCAATCAGCTCGGACTGCAACATGTATCAGCCTTGTACTTTGGTGAGTAGCTCCACAAATTTCTGCTCGCGCTCGGCTTGGTCGAGACCCAGGTGTTTCTCGAGCACCTGTGTCGTGTTCATGGAGCAGAACTTCGGGCCGCACATGGAGCAGAACGCGGCGTCCTTGTAGTAGTCGTCCTGGAGCGTCTCGTCGTGCATGGAACGAGCGGTCTCGGGGTCGAGCGAAAGCTCGAACTGCTTGTTCCAGTCGAAGAGGAAGCGCGCATAGCTGAGCGCGTCGTCGCGGTCGCGGGCGCCGGGCCGGTGGCGCGCCACATCCGCCGCGTGGGCGGCGATCTTGTAAGCAATGATGCCCTGGCGGACATCGTCCTTATTCGGCAAGCCCAGGTGCTCTTTGGGCGTGACGTAACAGAGCATCGAGGCTCCGTGCCAGCCAATCATCGCCGCGCCGATCGCGGAAGTGATGTGGTCGTAGCCCGGGGCAATATCGGTGACCAGCGGCCCGAGCGTGTAGAACGGTGCCTCGTGGCACATCTCCATTTCCTTGTCCACCTGGAGCTTGATCTGATCCATGGGGATGTGGCCGGGACCCTCGATCATCACCTGCACGTCGTACTCCCAGGCCTTCTTGGTGAGCTCGCCCAGGGCGTTCAGTTCGGCGAATTGCGCTTCGTCGCTGGCGTCGGCCAGGCAGCCGGGTCTCAGGCCATCGCCGAGCGAAAACGAAACGTCATACTTCTGGAAGATCCTGCAGATCTCTTCGAAGTGGGTGTAGAGGAAATTCTCCTGGTTGTTCTCCACAGACCACTGCGCCATGATGGCGCCGCCGCGGCTCACGATGCCCGTGATCCGTTTGCGCGTCAGCGGGATGAACTCGCGCAGCACGCCGGCGTGAATCGTCATGTAGTCCACGCCCTGTGCGGCCTGCTCCTCGATCACTTCCAGCATCAGCTCGGGCGTCAAATCGCGCACGCGCGTCACGCGCGCCAGCGCCTCGTAAATAGGCACCGTGCCGATGGGCACCGGGCTCGCGCGCAGAATCGCCTCGCGGATTTTGTGGATGTCGCCGCCCGTGGAAAGATCCATCGCGGTATCGGCCCCGTAATGGACCGCGGTGTGGAGCTTCTCCAGTTCCTGCTGGGTATTCGAAGTCGTGGCAGAATTCCCGATGTTGGCGTTGATCTTGCACTTTGCCGCGATGCCGATCGCCATGGGCTCGAGCTCAACGTGGCGAATGTTAGCGGGAATGATCATGCGCCCACGAGCCACTTCGTCACGGACCGTCTCCGCCGAGAGGTTCTCGCGTTTCGCCACGAACTCCATCTCCTCGGTGACGACGCCCTGCCGGGCATAGTGCATCTGCGTCACCAGGGGTCCCGTGCGCTTCCTGACCCATTCACTCCGAATTGGAGGCAACATGGCCGTACCTCGCTTTCCAGAAGCTTAGTAAAATTCAGTCTACCTTCTCACCCCTCGCTGTGCAACACACCGCTCAAGGCTCGCGCAGCTTCAGGAGGGGGCTCCCGCCTTCAAAGCCTCCGCCAGCGCCTCTGGACTCTGAACAGGAGGCTGACAGGTCGCGCCCGAACAAACTAGAGCCACCGGCACGCCGTCGAGCGGCAGGTTGGGGAGCGTCGCGGCGAGGCCCTTGGGCAAATTTCCTGGATTCACCTCTTCTGGGTCAAAGGCCAGCACTCGCTTGCCCGCGCGAAGCGCCTGGTGCGCAGCCTGTAATAGTGCACGAGTCCGCTCGTCGCCGGCCCGACCAATCACCACCACCTCCAGGGGTGCTCGGAGGTGGTGGCTTAGCGCCATCCCATAAGTGGCGGCGAACAGACCGTACTCCGTCGCTTTCGCCGCAAACAGATTCAGAATGGCCTCGGCCTTTTCGCGAAGATCCGGACGGTCCGCCAGCACCGCCAGCCGGTCGAGAACCAGGATCGCCATCGAATTTCCTGAAGGAGTGGGAGAATCCTGGAAAGGCTTGTGAGCGACTTCCAGCCTTCCCTGGCGGCATTCAAGGTCCCTCGCGGTATCGAAGAAACCCCCTTCCCGGTCATGCCAGAAGCGCCGCAGGGTTGTCTCCATCAATTCCAGTGCGCGGTCGAAGTAGCGCCGGGCGCCCGCCACTTCGTAGGCGTCGAGCAGCGCCGCCGCCACAAAGATCTGGTCATCGAGCAGCCCTTCGATCCGCGCCTGCCCATCCATCAGGCTGTGGTACATCCCTTTTTGCGGATCGTAACTCTTGGCGAGCAGGAGGTCGAGCGTCTGTAGTGCGCGGTCGCGCGCACCTTCGAGGCCTAGGGTTCTGTAAGCCTCGAGGAGGGCGGAGATCATCATCCCGTTCCAGCTTGCGTAAATCGTCTTGTCGACGAACGGGCTCGGCCGCCGCGCGCGGGCTTCGAGCATCTTGCTCTTGGCGCGGCCCAGAATCTGGCGCACCGCCGCAGGCCTGCGATTGGTGCGGCCGCCGATGGCTTCGATTGGCTGGTCGATGAAGAGCACGTTTTTTGCGGGGTTATGGTGCATCTCGCCGACGGGTTCGACGTGGTAATACTGCGCAACGACTTCGGTTTCGATGGGGTCAAGAACAGCCTTCACCTCGTCGAGCGTCCAGGTGAAGTAGTCGCCGTCGTCTTCCAGGCTGTAATCGGCGTCCTGACTGGCGTAGAAACCGCCCTCGGGATGAGAGAGGACGTTCTCGACAAAAGAGAGAATTCCGAGCGCAATTTCGCGAAAGAACTTGTCGCCCGTCACCTGGAAGGCGCGCAGGTAGTTTACGAGCAGCCCCGCGTTGTCATAGGACATCCTCTCGAAGTGGGGAACCCGCCACCGTTCCTCCACCGAGTAGCGATGGAACCCGCCGCCGATCTGGTCGTAGACGCCACCGCGCGCCATCTTCACGAGTGTCGTGGTGACGACATTCAAGATCCAGGTCTGGCGCGTATCGAGGTAGGCATCGAGAAGAAGATCGAGTGCACTCGGATGAGGGAACTTGGGCGCGGAGCCGAAGCCGCCAAATTGCGGGTCGAACATTCGCCCAATGTTCGCGAGGATTGCCTCAAGGACGTCTCGATTGGCCCTCGAGCCGCCTGGTCGAACTTCCCCCACCTGGGCAAGAGCCTCGGAGATTTTCTCCGCGCTCGCCAGAATGTCTTGGCGGTGAATCCGGTAGTTGTGCGCGATGCTTTCGAGCGCGCGCTTCATGCCCGGGCGGTCGAAGCGATCGTCAGGCGGGAAGTAGGTTCCCCCATAGAACGGCTTGCCGTCGGGAGTCAGAAACGCGGTGAGCGGCCAGCCGCCCTGTCCCGTCAGAGCGCTCACGGCGACCTGATAACGCGCGTCAATGTCCGGACGCTCGTCGCGGTCCACCTTTACAGGAATGTAATGGTCATTAATGATGCGGGCGACTTCTTCGTTCTTGTAGCTCTCCCGGTCCATGACGTGGCACCAGTGGCACCACACGGCGCCAATGTCGAGGAGGATGGGTTTGTCCTCGCGACGCGCCTGATCGAAGGCCACATTGCCCCACTCCCTCCACTGGACGGGCTGGTGGGCAGCGCTCCGCAAGTAGGCACTGCGCGCGCGGGACAGTTCATTTGTCGAATTCATGTCATTCATCGGAAAAAAATGGAGGAAGCCCGCAAAAGTGGAAGACGAAATTATTGCACGCGCTTGGGGCCGGGCGGCGGCTCACCGGGAGTTTCATCTTCGAGCGGCTTGCGCCCGGCGAAACCTTCTTCGATTCCGTGCCAATAGGCGATCCGCTCCTCACCCAGCTTCCAGCAGAGGTAGACTTCCTCGCCCTCACGCAGAGTCGGGAAGTCCACCAGGCCCTCGTCGAGGTCTTTTACCAGGCAGCCCGTCTCCTGGATTTGATTGACGGCCTCCTGCAACTGGGCGATGAGCTTCTCGCGCTGCTCCCGCGTGGTGGCGAGTTTTCCGTACGCAGGGAGCGATCCGCCCAGCACCATGATCCGGGCGGCGGCCTGCGCCAACTCCTGATCCAATCCCTCCACCTGCTGCTTGCTGTCACGTGCCTGGCGGAGGCAGTGCTCGATCAAGGGCAGAAGTTCTTCGGCTTCCTCGCGTTTGAAGTATTTCTCGGACATAAGCGGAGTCTACAGTTGAGAGTTAAAAGTCCAAACTCAGAAGGCGGAAGTAATATCGGTTCTTCAGTGTCGACTTTCAACTTTCGACTTTCAACTTCTCACACAATCTCCAGCATCCGATCGAGCGCCACGCGCGCCCAATGCCTAGTCTCCAGGTCGACGCTGACGCGGTTCACCACGCGCCCCTCCAGGAGGCTTTCGAGCGTCCAGCAGAGGTGCTGCGGTGATATTCGGAACATCGTGCTGCACAGACAGCCGCAATCTTCGAGTGAAACGACGAAGCGGTCTGGAAGCTCCTGTGTCAGGCGATTCACCAGGTGGATTTCCGTGCCCACCGCCCACCAGCTCCCCGCGGGCGACTCGGTGACGCGCTTGATGATGAATTCCGTCGAGCCCACCTCGTCGGCGAGCTGGCACACTTCCCAGCGGCACTCGGGGTGGGCGATCACGCGAATGCCAGGATACTGCGCGCGAACCTTCTCGACGTGCTCGGGCAGGAAGCGCTGGTGCACCGAGCAGTGTCCCTTCCATAGGATGACGCGCGTCGGGCGGATTTGCTCTTCGCTTAGGCCGCCCAGTTCCTCATGAGGGTTCCAGACCACCATCTGGTCGAGCGGGATGCCCATGCGGTATCCGGTGTTCCGCCCCAGGTGCTCGTCGGGAAGAAACAGCCCTTTGTCGCCGCGCGCGCACGCCCACTCCATCACCTTCCGCGCGTTCGACGACGTGCAGACGGCCCCGCCGTGGCGCCCCACGAAGGCTTTGATCGCTGCCGTGGAATTGATGTAGGTGATAGGCACGACGCTGGCGTCCGTAACGCTCTTAAGTTCGTCCCAGCAGACTTCGACCTGCTCCAGGTTCGCCATATCGGCCATCGAGCAGCCAGCGTTCAGGTCGGGGAGAATCACGACCTGGTGGTCGCCACTCAGGATATCGGCGCTTTCCGCCATGAAATGCACGCCGCAGAAAACGATGTATTCAGCTTCCTTGCGCTTCGCAGCTTGCTGCGAGAGCTTCAACGAATCTCCGCGATAATCCGCGAATTTGACAACCTCGTCGCGCTGGTAATGATGGCCGAGGATAACGAGTCGGGAACCCAGCGCGGCCTTGGCGCGAGCGATCCGCTCGTCAAGTTCCTGCTCGGGGAGCTCGACGTAGGTCTCCGGAATGAGGCTTAGAGTCGCAGTAGCCATAATGCTTGAATATCTAGTTTAGCCCAAATAAGGTGCCGTTGCAGGGCTTGTGCCGTTCGTGGCGATTCTGCCCTCACCCGCGCTGCGGCCACCCTCTCCCTGAGGACAAGGGCAGGGGTGAGGGGATTCTACCCGCCGATGTAAACCATCGTCCGCTTCGGCTGGACGAAATCCCGCTCGTTGATGCGATGCCCCGGCTCCTTGTGGTGAACCACGCGCGTGAAGAATTGCGCGAGTTCGTTGTCCGTAGCGCCATTGCGGACCAGGTGCCGTACATCGTGCTCTCGCAGCGAGAAAAGGCAGGTGCGAATTTTGCCGTCCGCTGTCAGGCGGAGTCTGCTGCACTGGCCACAGAAGGGAATCGAGACCGGCGCGATGATGCCCAACTCGCCCTGACCGTCCGCGAAGCGATAGCGCAGAGCCGTCTCGCTGGGAGAACGACGTGGAGCCTCGATCAGTGGAAACACCGGATTAATCGCCTCAACGATTTCCTTGGCCGTGACGACGAGGTCGTGGTTCCAGGCATGGTCCGCGTCGAGCGGCATGAACTCGATGAACCGTACCACCAGGTCCCGGCGCCGCGCCAGGCGCGCGAACTCTACGATTTCATCGTCGTTAAATCCGCGCACGAGCACGATGTTGACCTTCACGGGCTTCAGGCCGGCGGTGAGTGCGGCGTCCACGCCGGCCATCACCTTTTCAAACGAACGCGGCGTGCGGGTAATGCGCGCGAATTTGGCTGGGTCGGTCGAGTCGAGACTGACCGTGACGCGCAGTGGCCCCGTCGCCGCTAGGTCCTTGGCCATTTCCGGCAGCAGAAAGCCGTTCGTCGTGATCGCGATGTCTTCGAGCGCCGGAATCCGATGGAGACGGTCCATGAAATCGAGGATGCCGTCGCGCAACAGCGGTTCGCCGCCGGTGACCCGGACCTTGCGAATTCCCAGGCCGGCGAGAACACGCGCTACCCGCAAGAATTCACCCCATGTGAGCAGATCGCGGTGCGGGAAGTAATTCCTCGGGTCGGCGGACTTGCAGTACACGCAACTGAAGTTGCATCGGTCCGTCACCGAAATTCGCAGGTCGTGAATGTCCCGCCCGAACTTGTCTTTCAGCATTGCTGCATCCGCCCTCCACTGGGGTTCTGTTCTTTGTCATCCTGAGCCCGCCGCGGCGGGCGAAGGATCCGGGGCAACCGCAGATCCTTCGCTTCGCTCAGCATGACATTGTCTTGTCGACGCCCCGGCTGAGGTCCAAAACAAAAACGCCGACCCGCGTTTGGAGTCGGCTCGGTTCTCCTTTCCAAACACGGGAGGCGGCGCGATTTCTCGCGCCACCCTATCGGCCCGCGGGGCTTAGGTTTGTCCGGCACCCGTAGCGCCCCGGGCTCGGAGAACAATTCAATGCTAATCCATTAGATGGGGCGAAGCAAGCGAGGGTTCAGCAAACGAGGAGACTTCCCGTCGCTCTCCCACTTCAAACACCATCGCGCTACCCTCGGTACCCCTGAATATCCAGATTCGTGAGCCCTGCGGCGCGCGCCCAGGTGACGGCATCCTCGTACTCCTGACGAGTGATGCGGCGGGCAATCTCAGCATATTGCGACGCCTTATACATGGGAGTGTACTGCGACATAATGTTGACGTAGGTATCCTTGGGTAGGTTCTGGGCAATCCACTCGATGACGCGCTTCGTTCCGCTGACGCCGTTGGGCATCACCAGGTGGCGGATCATCAGCCCCCGGTACATGAGCCCGTCGGCAGCGGGCTTCGCTACCCCGACCTGGCGATGCATTTCAAGCAATGCTGCTTTCGTGATTTCCGGATAACTTTCCGCGCCCGAGGAGTACTTCGCCGCCATCTGCCCTTCCGCGTACTTGAAATCCGGCAGGTAGATATCCACGACGCCGTCGAGCAATTCGAGGATCTCCTTGCGTTCCCAGCCGGAGGTGTTGTAAACGAGCGGGAGCCGCAAGCCGTTCCCGGCCGCCAAGTCCACAGCATAGAGGATATGCGCGGAGTAGTGGGTCGGTGTAACCAGGTTGATATTATGACATCCGACCTTCTGTAGATGCAGCAGCATGCCCGCAAGCTGTTCGACGCGCCGCCGCTCGCCGTTCCCGCCCTGGCTGATTTGCCAGTTGATGCAGAACACACAGCGCAGGCTGCAATGGGTGAAGAAGATCGCTCCTGACCCGCCACGGCCCACAAGAGATCTCTCCTCTCCATAGTGGGGATGGTAGGCTGCAATCTTCAGCTCAGAGGTGGACTGGCAGAAACCCTTTTCGCGCGCCAGCCGGTTGGCGCCGCACTGGCGGGGACAGAGTTCGCAGCTCCCCATGATGTTCCAGAGTTCCTCAGCTCGGCGCTCAAGCTCGCCTGTCCTGTGCAACCTCAGATAGGCGGGCTCAAAATCGGGGGCGATGTCGGCGGCGCCTTCCTCCCTGCGGCGTTTTCGGTTCTGCCGGTCCAGGGTGAACTCCAGCGATCCAGGTTTCTCCTTCCGCTCGCATGCCGCGCACAGCGACGTGGCTGCTGACGTTAGCCCGGACACGGCGAGTGCTGAGCAGGATTCTATGAACCGGCGTCTTGATTGCTTTTCCATGGGGGTCTCCTCCCGTTATAGGGCGGCAGGCGCGGAGTTACCGACTTTCTTCTCGAGGGACTTCTGCTCTTACTCTACGCTGTGAGTGCAGCGAGTGCAAGCGGGGTTCGTCGGCACGCCCACACGAAGCACGGACTGCCGGCTCATTCGATGACAAACACTGCATCCCGCGGCAACGCGCAAGGCGGCTCAGGCCGTGGACCACTGTGGAGAGGGCCTCAGGCCAGTCCGGGTAGATAGGGTGGCAGCGTGGGCTCACAGCGAGGAACAACGCCATGGTCGCGCCCACGCAGCGATCCCACGGTGGAGCGCGCAGCGTCGCCCGGGCTTGGTGCTACCGACCGTTTGTCGGCCAGACATCTTACGTATGTGGTTAATACGACGCGCTGCGGAGAAAACCGCGACGCCGCACTTGCGTTCCGTTCCCCAGCAGTCTACACTCGCAAGCTATGAACGAACGCCGCCAAGTTCCGCGTTACATTGCCGATGTCTCAGCCCTCCTGACCCATCACGAAACCGGCTCCGCCTCAGAGGTCGCCGTGGAAGTCCTCAGCGTCCAGGGATGCTGCGTGAAGGGCGCGGGGATCCCCGAGGCGGGCCGGAAGTGCCGGCTGACAATCCGCTGGCAGGGGGAAGAAATCCGTGCGGAAGCCCGGGTGGCGTGGAAGAATGCCAAGGGCGTGGCCGGACTCAGGTTTCTGAATATGGATCAGGAAAGCAGCGAAACCCTGCGTGAGCTCTGCGCCACGTTGCGGCTGCAACCGCTCGCCCCGATGTCAACCGACGAGGACTGAGCCGGCTCCGCAACAAAGATGGTTCATTCCCGAAAGCTCGCCATTGTTCTGATCGCCCTCACTGTCGTCTTTGGCGCGACGGCACTGGCTGTTGCCAAGGATGGAAGTAAAGCCGCGCACAGTCTTGCCCCGACTCCTCCCATGGGCTGGAACAGCTACGATGCGTACTGCGGCGATGTGAACGAACAGGAATTCAAAGCCAACGCCGACTACATGGCGAAACACCTGGCGAAGTACGGCTGGAAGTATGTCGTGGTCGATTACTACTGGTATTTCATGCATCCGCAGACAGAGGACTTTCAAAAGCAGGAGGAGCTCGAAGTGGCCATGGACGAGTATGGCCGCCTGCTTCCGGCCGAGAATCGTTTCCCCTCCGCCGCGGGAGGCAAGGGCTTCAGGCCGCTGGCGGACTACGTTCACACACTGGGCTTGAAATTCGGCATCCATATCATGCGCGGCATCCCGCGGGCCGCCGTGAAAAAGAACCTGCCGATCATGGGCACGACGGTGCGTGCGCAGGACGTTGTGAACCTCCAGAACACCTGTTCATGGTCCACCGCCATGCACGGCGTTGATGTCAGCAAGCCCGGCGGGCAGGCTTACTACGATTCGATTGCGAAGCTGTACGCTGACTGGGGTGTCGACTACATCAAAGCCGACGACATGACCTGGGGCAAGAATCCGGCGGGCGAAAGCTACCACGCGCCGGAAATAGAGGCGCTCCACAAAGCGATCGTGAAATCCGGCCGGCCCATGGTCCTGAGCCTTTCGCCAGGACCGACACCGCCGGCACAGGCCGAGCACGTCAGGAAATATGCCGAGCTGTGGCGTATCTCGGGGGACTTCTGGGACGATTGGAAGCTCGTCAAAAACCACTTCGAGCTGTGCCGGGCATGGATGCCCTACATCGGGCCCAACCGCTGGCCCGATGCTGATATGCTCCCGCTGGGCCGCATTCGCATCCGCGGATTCAAAGACGGCGAGCGGCAGTCGCGCCTCACTCCGGATGAGGTGCGCACGCACCTGTCGCTCTGGGTGATCTTCCGGTCGCCGCTCATGATCGGCGGAGATCTGCCCAGCATGGATGCCAATACGCTCGCCTACTTCACGAACCAAGAGGCCATCGCCATCGACCAGCACAGCCGGAACAACCGCGAACTCTTCGCGCGCGGAGATCAGGTTGCCTGGGCCGCCGACGCTCCGGACGGGAAGGCCCAATACCTGGCGGTCTTCAACCTTGGCGACACGGGGCCGACTGAAGTCGCGGTCGAGTGGCGTGAACTCGGCCTCTCCGGCAAGTGCGCGGTGCGCGACGTTTGGGAGAAGAAAAACCTGGGCGTCTTCGAGAACCAGTTCGCCCCCAAGCTCCGACCCCACGGCGCGGGGCTCTACAAAGTGAGCCCTGCTGAGTAGCCTTGGAAAGGGATAGCCCAACGTTTGCACTCTTACCATGCGGCTCCTTAAGGTAGAAAAGCCGCGGCGCGGAACGGCGAGTGTTGCAGTACAGAATTCTCCGGGGCAGCGAACTGTTCCAGGGGTTTGAAGGCTTCGCGCAGGGCGCGCTGGTATTCGCGCACATCGTAGCCGCGCCAACCTTCCCACATGGTAAAGGCGCGGACGCGGTCGTCGGCGTAATTCGAGTCGGCGTCGGTGATGACGTACTCGATGGTTTCTCCCGGGCGCAATGCGACTCCGGAGCGGTCGAGTTGTCGGGCGGCGATGGCCGTCGAGCTCGCGTGCTTGTAGGCCTCGGGCGGGCGCGTCATGCGCCGGCTGATGATCAGTTCCTCGATCGCCACGCTGCCATCTTCCACGCGCGCAAGGTAGCGGTTCAGCACCTCGCGGGCTTCCTCCAGCTTCCGACAATAGCTTTCATGGTCGTGTGCTTCGGCGAGAATGGCCAGGGCCTCGCGTTGCATGCGCGCCACAATCGGCGGCGTGTCATGACGTCGGCACTCGAGCCCGCGGATTTTGATTTCGCTGTCCGCCGTGGCGGACACGCAGAAGAAGCGGTTCGGCACCGGCACCTCGGGAGATTGCTTCGAGGGCAGGAAGACCACGTAGCGGTAGACGGCCTCGAGCGCCATGGGGAGGCCCGTGCGCAGTTCGATTTCCCGCGCCATGCGTGCGTAATCTTCGCGGGTAGCATCCGCCCGCTGAACATAGAGCGAATCGACCAGCGCGTGCAGGACGCGGAAGCCGGCGCACTCGGCGGTCTCCTTGGCCACCAGCAGCTTCTCGCGCGCCAGTGCGTTGATGGCTTCGTGCGCCTCGATTTTGCCGAAGCGTGCGTTCTTGTAGCCCGTGTAGCCGAAGCAACACACCAGCAGCCACTTGAGCGCCGCGCGGCGTTGTTTGTAGTTGTGGCGGCGCTCTGTAGCGGCGATGTCCTCATCGCCGTTTCGGCGGTCAGAGACCGCCGCTACAACGGATGAGGCGTTGATG
>Ga0315282_10004204_pt1 | contig 25201 bp, 16 predicted proteins | sample YL17G07_20_MG_FD_203693 | JGI IMG/M metagenome (GOLD analysis project Ga0315282, IMG submission 203693) | Sediment microbial communities from Yellowstone Lake, YNP, Wyoming, USA - YL17G07_20 | ecosystem: Environmental > Aquatic > Freshwater > Lake > Sediment | place: USA: Wyoming | collected... | reverse complement strand
GCTCTCCCGCACGGCGGGATCGCGGCACAGATGCAATTGCGGCAGAGACGCAAAAAAAACGGGGAGCCCTCGGGCTCCCCGTTTGGCATTGCGCCAGATGGAGCTTAGAAAATGAACTTCAGCGCGAGCTGGACGTTGCGGTTGCCACGGCGTTCCGCCGGGATGTACGAATTGGAGTACACGTCGTTCGAGCCCGATATCAGGTATAGGTTCGCGTGGTTGTACATGTTGTACATTTCGCCACGGAACTGCAGCCGCCTTGTTTCCGTCAGCTTGAAGTTCTTGTAGATGCCCATGTCCCAGCTCCAGACGCCGGGGCCGCGGAACGCGTCTCGCTTGGTCATGTTGCTGGGATACGGCCCGAAGTCGGCCAGGCCGGTCTTGGGGTTGAACCAGGACTGAATGGAGCTGGCCGGCAAATCGATGTAGATGAAGTTGTTCGGCTCACTGCCCGGCGTCGGATTGCCGGAACCGCTGCGCGGGATCGGATTCTTTTCCGTGAGCCGAGGCGCCGCGTTGTAGCCGTAAGTCCAGTCGTAGATGGTGAACGGAGAGCCGGTACGAGCGGTGACGATGGGGGCCAGGGTCCAGCCGTCGAGCACCTGTCTGGCCACGCCCCTCATGTCCTTGGCAAAGGGAACGTCCCAGGTTCCACTGATGGCAACACGGTGGCGGTTGTCGAACTCCGAGTCGCCGCGGTCCAGTTCGGGCTGGAATGGGTTCATCACCCCCAGGTTCTGGTTGTTCCCCGATTCGCTGAACGTGGAGCTGAGATTGTCGATGGAGTGGGCAATCGTGTAGTTGGTGCGGAGGTTCAGCCCCGCCTTGGCCCAGTTGCGTATCTCCACGCGGAAGTTCACGGCATTGTAGGTTGAGAGGCCGTTGCCGCCCCGGCGGTTGATGCCCGTTACCCACTTGTCCTGGAGCCGGTTGACGCAGGTGCCGGGGTCGCCCTCGGTGCCTGGTGTGCACGGGTCGCCCAGGTAGAAGTTGCCGGCCCCGATCATGTTCGGGTTCTCAATGGAATACAGCCGCGAGCCCTTCGATCCGCTATAGTCAACCCCGATGAATGTCCTGTTGTTCATCTCGTGCTCGAAGCTCAGGCTCCACAGGTGGGCATAGGCTGTCTTGATGTTGGCGTCCACGTTGCGCATGCTGGTTTTCGGAAAAGCCTTGGAGCCGCTGGTGCCCGCCAGCGGACCGGCCAGGTCAGTCGGAATGGGAATGGTCGGGATGTCAACCCCGGCAGTCAAGGCGATCACTGCGTAGTTCGGCGGGTTCTGAATCACGTTGAAGGTCACGTTGCCGAAGTTCCGCTCGTAGCCGATGCCGTAGCCGCCGCGGATCGAGGACTTGCCATTGCCGAACAGGTCGTAGGCGAAGCCCACCCGCGGAGCGTAATCGCGGTAATCCTTGCCCCACAGGCCGCCGACCGGGCTGTCGGGCGCCAGCATGATCTTGCCGTTGCGGATGCGCTCGAAAATCGTGGCACCGGTGCCGTCGTAGTAATTGGAGTCGAGCTTGGGGTTCTTGTTGTGCTGGACACCGAAATACTCCCAGCGAAGGCCCAGGTTGAGCGTCAACCGCTGCCTCACCTTCCAGGAATCCTGGATGTAGTAAGCCAGTTCGTGGTAGCGGTTGCTGCGGCTGAAGCTGGGCTGGCCCACCGGCAGCGTGAGCATGCAGTCCGCCGTCGGCTTGTTGGGGTCCGCGCAAGGATACTTGCCCTGCGGGTCGATGGCCGCCCGGAAGCTGCGCAGGTACCCGGTGAGGAAGTTGTCCATCGCCGCGCGGTTGATGTTGGTGCCCAGCGCGGCCACCGGCTCCATGTAGGCGCCGAAAGTCCGGTTATCGCGGATGTGGACGTAAACGCCGCCGAAGCGCACCGTGTGCCGGCCCCTTACCTTGCTCAGGTCTTCATAGAGCTGGATGAAATTCTGCGGGCCCCCGAAGGGGATCGCGCTGCCGGGACTGCGGGGCAGGTAGCCGGGCAGCTCGATGTAAGTCCCCAGCAGGGTGGTGCCCACCGTCTCATTAAAGTACATAGTCGGCGATGGCGGGTTTTTCCCCAGGGGCTGAATGTTGTTCAGCCGGTTGAAGACGATCTTCGACTGGCTGACGAACGAGGGCGTGAAGGAATGGACCATCGACAGCAGCATGCTGTTGTTGATGTTTTTGTTAATGCTGTCGTAGCCGGCGTAGGCGCTGTTGCCATTGGTGCCTTCCAAGTCGAACTGGTTTTCCAGCGCATAGCGGCCGTAAATCTGCGTTTTCTCGCTCTTGTTGAAATCGATGCGTCCCACCAACTGGTAGGTATCAGTGGGTGTGCCGCCGCCCGCGTCTTCCGGCACGCCGTAGGCCACCTTGTTGAACATCGGGGTGCTCATCGGCAGTGAGCCGCAGGGCCCGCTGGTGGCGCCGCCGCAGGGGTCCACCTTCCGGTCCGTCAGGTCCTGGCGCGTGAAGGTCTGCAGCGCAGTGGCTTCCGGCCGCAGCGTCCCGTACTTGGAGAAAAAGTTCTTGGTGGCCGCCGCCGACAGCCCGATCAACTGCTGGGTCGGCACCATCGCGAACCGCGTGGCCGAGCTGCGGATCCGCGTCCACTCCGTGCTCTGAAAGAAAAACAGTTTGTCCTTCTTGACCGGCCCGCCCAACGAGTAACCGAACTGATTCCGGGTGAACACCGACTTGTCGATTCCGTTGGCGTTATTCTCGAAACTGTTGGAGGCCAGCGCGGAAACGCGGTTGAATTCATACAGCGTGCCGTGCAGGCCGTTCGAGCCCGACTTGGTGACCACATTGACGATGCCGCCGCTGGCGCGCCCGTACTCGGCGGTGAAGTTGTTGGTCAGCACGCTGAATTCCTGGACGGAATCGAGCGGCACCCGCTGGCCGTATGCTCCCACGAACTCATCGTTGTTGGCGGCGCCGTCCAGCAGGATGTTCGTCGAGGCGGCCCGCATGCCGTTAATCGCATACCCGGCGCCGCGCAACGAAGGATCATCCTCGGACACAGTCCCCATGGTGGCCACCAGCGCATAGATGTTGCGGGTCAGGGTGGGCAACTCGAGCACGCGCTGCGTGTTCATGACCTGGCCGATGGTCTGCGTCTCGGTATTGACCAGGGCGCCGGCCTCGCCGGTCACTTCCACCACCGTCGTCGCCAGGCCCACTTCCATCTTGAAATCGAGGCCCACGCGCGCTCCGACAGCTACCTGCGTGCGCTTCGTCGCCTTGGCGAAGCCGGGCGCTTCAACAGTCACTTCATACACGCCCGGCATCACGTTCGTTACCGTGTAGTTGCCGGCTGCCGCCGTCAGAGTACTGCGAACCGCCTGAGTGGCGACCGCCTTCACCGTGACCTTTGCGGTGGGGATGACGGCGCCGGTCGCGTCCGTGACCGTGCCTGTGATCTGACCCGTCTCAGTCTGCGCCATCAGGCACAGCAAACCCCCTTGCACCAAGAGCAGGGCGAGGCATAAACACAAAGACACTCTTCGCATGTTTCTCCTTTGTTTTTTTGCACGTTCGCATCTTTCAGCCCCTGCGCAGGCGGGCTGACAAGACCAAGCGCCCGTGCTTTTTCGCCTTTCTGTGTTGGCTGAAAAAAAGACTCTTGTGCCCACTACTCGGCAAAGCCCTTCATTCTAAGGCCCGCACCCGCCGCAGCAATTTTCTGTCCGTTTAACTTTGGCCGTAAGCCACTGATAAAACAATTGGTTATGCATAGAATCAGGCGAACTGTTCCGGTTTTCCGTAAAGGCCATGCCCCTAATACAGAAAACCGTAGGACTAGGGCAAGCCGGAGATTCAAAAGATTATCACAGATTGATCGAGAATCGCTGGCGTTCCGTGCAATCTGCGGAATTTGCGGCCGGAAAGATCGGCCTAGTCCACCGCGATGCCGGCGGCTTTCATCTGCTGCAGCACCTGGCGGGCCTGTTCGGCGCTGGGCGAGCGCGGCGCCAGCTTCAGGAAGGCGGCGAACTGGCGGGAGGCTCCAGCGTAGTCCCTCAGGTTGAGCAGGATGTTGCCCAACAGGACGTGGGCCTCGGGGAAGGGCGCGTCGCGGTCTGCCAGCGCGCCGCGGGCGAAAGGCAACGCGCGAGCGAAGGACTTCAAACTGAGATAGGCGCGAGCCAGCTCGAATTGAGCGCGCCAGCAGTGCGCCTTCCTTTCGAGCGAGCGCTCCAGCGCCGCCGCCGCTTCACCCGGCTGGTTGCGCCGGTTGCAGAGCATGCCTTCGAGCTCGAGCAGATCCGGGTGGTTTGGCTCGAACTCTGCCGCGCGCTTCAGGTGCTGTCCGGCGTCATCCAGCTTGTTGTGTTCCAGGTCCAGTTGGGCCAGCAGGCGCCAGGCGGCTGGGTAGGCTTCGTGCAGCTTGACGGCCTTTTCCAGGTGCCTGCGGGCGCGGTCGGCGTGGTCGTCGCGCAGTTGCTCTTCGGCCTTCTCGAACTCGCTGCGGGCCGCGGGCGGGATGCGCGCGTCCAGGATGCCGGCGACCGGCCGCGCTCCGTCGCGCTCCGGCTGCAGCACGATCACAAGCGGCTGCTGCTGGAAGGCCAGCACGTTGATCGGCTGCTGGGCGGGTTTGAAGCCGGGCAACGTCACTTCCAGGAGGTACTCGCCGGCACTCAGCGCGCCCAGCGAGAAGGCCCCGGTGCTGTCGGTGGTGACTTCTTTGAGTAAGGCCCGGGAGGAATTGAAAAGGCGTACGCGCGCCCACTCGTTCGGAACCGCACCCTGTCCGATGCGAATCCAGCCCCAGACGCCCCGCCGGCCCTCGAGTTGCTCGGCCCAACAACCGCTAACAGCCGTTAACAGAACGAGGGAGAGGAGCCAGCCCCAGCTCGCTCGCCCCATAATGGGATCCCCGTAAGGCGCCCACTATACCGCTTTCCCCGCGGAATGGGAGAAAAAAGTTGCAGCTTGCGGCTGACGGCTGGCCCGACAAAAAAAGAGGCTGCCCCGCGGAAGGGGCAGCCTCCTGGACGGACGAACTGAAGGTCGCGCCTACCAGTTGTATTTCAGCACGAACTGGATCACGCGCGGCCGGTTGGTCGTGGAGGTGATGGCGCCGGCGGCGGTTCCGTTCTGGATGTCCACGGTGGGCGCCGAGCAAGCGCCCGTGCCGCAGCCCGGAGCCGCGAACGACGGGTGGTTGAAAATGTTGAACAACTCGGTGCGGAACTCGATGTTCTGGTGCTCGGTCACGTGGAAGCGCTTGAACACGCTGAAGTCCCACTCCTCCTGGAAGGGCCCGCGCAGGACGTTGCGGCCGCTGTTGCCGATCAGGCTGCCGGCGGAGTTGGGAGCGCTGCAGGAGCTGACCGGGTTGAGCTGGCTGTCCACGCACGGAACCGGCGCGAAGGCGCTGGTGTCGAAGTACTGGTCCAGGCGCTTCTGTACCCTGCCGCTGCCGTTGATGGCGTGATAGTCGCTCTTCACCACCTGGGCGGTGGAAAAGCAGCAGATGTCGAGGCCCAGCAGGTTGCCGCCGGCCGAATCGACCACCGTGAAGGGAATGCCCGACTGCAGCGTGATGATGGCGCTCGTTCCCCATCCGCCCAGCATGGCACGCCGCCAGCCGGCGGTGTTCCGGAAGAAGGGCAACTCCCAGGCGTAGCTCATCACCAAGCGATGCCGCCGGTCGAAGTCCGACAGGCCGCGGGTGAGCCGCTGGTTGCCGTTGAACACGGTGTTGCCGTTCAGCTCATCGCCCTGATCGGCTTGCGAGCCGGATTGGTTGTCGATGGAGTGAGAGAAGGTGTAAGCGGCCTGGAAGTAGCTCTCGCCGAAGCGGCGCGTCATCGAGGTCTGCAGCGCGTGGTAGGTGGAGGCGCCGTCGTTGGTGATGGGCTCCAGCCGTCCCACCGGAATGCCCAGCCACTTGGCCGGCACGCGGGCATCAAGGTTGTCCAGGGTGCTGCCGGTGATGGTGACCGAGCCGGTCGCGGTGGGCTGCACCAGTGGGTTGGCCGCGTTCACCGGGAGGGCCTGGTTGAAGTTCGCGTTGCTGTAGACCAACGCCGTCCCCTTGGTGCCCACATAGCCGATCTCCGCCAGCCAGTTCTTGTAAACCTCGTGCTGGACGGTGAGGTTCCACTGTTGCACGTAGGGCGCCCGGAAGTTGCCGTCGGCGAAGAACAGGAAACCCTGCAGCGGCCCGTTGAAGGTCGGAGCACCCAAGCCCCCATTGGCGACCGAGACCAGTTGCGCCAGTGGTTGCGGCGTCAACGGGAAGTCCGACTGCGGCCGCAGCGTGGGGAAGGGGTTGTTGAAGGGAGTCCCGGTGCCGGAGATGGCCTGCTGGAAGACGTTGCCGCCGGTGGACTGCAGCAGGAGCTGGTTCGAGAAGCGGTTGTAGTAGATGCCGTAGCCGCCGCGGATGGCCCACTTGGCCGACCCCGTCGGATCGTAGGCGAACCCGACGCGTGGCGCCACGTTCCTCCACAACCGGCAATCCTTCAAGGTGCAACTGTCCACGCCCGGCGTCCCCAGGCTCCTCAGGGTCAGGTCCTGGGGGAACACGAAGTTGGGCGCCAGGCTGTCGTTGATGCCCTCCAGGTTGGTCAGCAGGTTGTTTTTCTCGTGGGCGATGGCGAAGGGTTCCCAGCGCAGGCCCAGGTTCACGCTCAGGCGCGGAGTCACCTTCCAGTCGTCCTGCAGGAACGCCGAAACGTCGGTGTTGCGGAAGTAGAAGTTGAAGAACCCGGAGCCACCCTGGGTGGTGCGGATGTTGCCCAGCAGGAAGTTCTGGAAGGCGGTCAGGCCGCCGCCGGCCACAAACGAAACGCTGCCGCGGCTGGAGAAGTTGTTGAAGCGGTTCAACTGGTAGCGGGTGAAGCTGCTGCCAAAGCGCAGGTTGTGCTTGCCCCAGGTCTTCGATACCGTGTCGGCCCACTCGAAGGTGTTGAACGCGCCGCCGCGGTTGTCGTTGACTCCCGGGCCGATGATGAAGCCCGGCGCCGCGACGTTGACCTGGAAGGCGCCCGGGAACTGCGCCTGGTTGCCGCGCGTGGCGCCGATGTCCGACAGGCCGATCAGCTCCTCCGGCGTGATGGAGAAAGTGAAGCGGTTATAACCGAACCGGAACTGGTTCAGCAGCGTGGAGCTGAAAATGTGCGTCTCAGTCAGCGACAGGAAGCGGTTGCTCCCCGGTTGGCTGGAGGCAAAGGGCAGGCTGCGCGGGACGATGGGAGTCGTAAAGAACGGCCGCGTGGTGTCGTTGTCGGAGAAGAACCAGCGGCCGGCGATCTTGTCCCTGCTGCGAATCTGCTTGTCCATGTTGGCGACGAACTGGTCATCGGTGTACCGGCCCGGAATGGACTGCACCAGGCGGCCTTGCGGGATGCTCCCAGGCACGGTGGGCGCCACCGAGGGAATCAGGTAGCCGCCCGGGCCGGGGAACTTGCTGCCCTTCAGGTTCAGCAGCGCCAGTGAAACCGGATCGATGGCGCCGGCCGGCACGTTGAAGGTGTTGGCAAGGTTGGTGGCCGAACGGTCGGTGGGCAGCGCGATGAGCAGCGAGTTGAGCTGCGTCCCGTTGGCCAGGCCGCTGCGCTGGCGGGTGCCCTGGTAGTTCACGAAGAAGAAGGCACCCGTATACGGAATCGGCCCGCCCAGCGAACCGCCGAACTGGTTCTGCTTCAGGACCGGTTTCGGCCCGCCCTGCTGGTTCAGGAAGAAGTCGTTGGCGTTCAGGTGGTCGTTGCGGAAGAACTCAAACACGTCGCCGTGGATCTTGTTGGTTCCCGACTTCATGGCTACCTGGACGTTGCCGCCGGAGTTGCGGCCCTGCGAGGCGTCGTAGAGGCTGGTCTGCGTCCGGAATTCGGCCACCGCCGAAGGGTTCGGAACCGGAACGTTGGCGAATTGAGGAAGGTTGTAGTCGTTGGCGTTCATGCCTTCCAGTTGGTAGTTGTTCGATGTGGCTTTCTGGCCATTGACCTCGATGCTGACGTTGCCGCGGCCCAGTGCGGCCGTGTCGTTCAGGTCGGTCGATACGCCCGGCGACAGCGCCAGGATCTGCAGCATGTTGCGGGTCACCAGCGGGAGCTGGCCGACGTTGCTGACCACCTGGCCGGTGGTTGGGTTGTTTAATTGCACCGGCGTGGGGGACCCGGTTACGGTCACGGATTGCTCGACGGTGCCCAAGCTCAGGGTGATCGGCACGGTGGTCGTTTCCGTGAGCCGCACTGGGATGTTGGTCACCTCCATGCGCTGGAAGCCGGTGTCGGTAACCGTGATGGTATACATGCCGATGGGAAGGATGCTGGCTCTGTATACCCCGTCGGGCCCGGTGGTTCCCTCGCGCTCCTGCAACCCCGTGCCCATGTTGGTTATCGTCACAGCGGCGCCAGGAACTACGGCGCCCGATTCATCCTTCACCGTAATCGAGATAGCACCGCTCGGGCCTCCCTGCGCCCAAGCCAGGCCGCTCACAATCACGGCAAGGAGCAACACCACACACCACTTTGACATTGGTCCTCCTCAAGAGAAACAAGATGAGCGCGCCCAACCGACTGGGCGCTCGACTAGCTCTATAATTGCTGATGCAAGCAGGAAGCCGATGGCTGCATGTGTTTTTAACTCATTGAAAAATAGGCACTAGCTACACTGAATACCGTAATCCGATTCTAGGGTCGTTACCGGATGGTAAATATTGGATTGCGGAGCTTGGAAAGCGCGAGATACGCTATTGTGTATAATACTGTCTGCAATTTACGAAGTGACTTGACAACTAGATGCTAAGATATTATTATTGACATGTGCTAAACATTGCGCGCCGTTCGGCGGCAATGAATCAGGCGAACCGACATTCAGCTCCATCCAATGCGGCTCCGCCGAGAATCGCTGAGCTAAGGAGGAAACATCAATGCCTATCGTTCGTTGGGAACCGTTTCGTGATCTGGTTGGACTGCAGAGCCGTGTCAACCGCATTCTGGGAGACCGCCTCGGCCACGTCCTTGGCGAAGAGAGCCTGACGGGAACCGTCACCCCGCCGGTGGACATCTACGAATGCGCCGATGAACTGGTGCTGGAGGCCGACGTGCCGGGCATGAACCTGGAGGACCTCGACATCCGCATCGAAGACAACACGCTGACCATCCATGGTGAGCGCAAGCAGCGCCAGGATGTGCCCGAGGGCAGCTATCACCGTGCGGAGCGCTGCTACGGCGTCTTCACTCGCAGCTTCTCGCTGCCCAACACCATCGACGCCGGCAAGATCCAGGCCGGCTACAATAACGGCGTGCTGCGGCTCACCATGGCCAAGCGCGAAGAATCCAAGCCGCGCCAGATCAAAGTCCAGGTCAAATGATTGCGTCTTGCGGGCCTGGATAATTGCGGATTTCGGATTGCGGATTTCGAACACCACGCTTGAGATGCGGAGCCGCCAAGTCTGAAATCCGCAATTCGTGCGGCGATGAGGAATCTGCAGAGGAAATCATGTTGAGAATGGATCGCTTCACGGTAAAGGCGCAGGAAGCCGTGGCCCGGGCGCAGGCCGAGGCGCAGAAGCGCAACCACCAACAAGTGACGCCGCTTCACCTGCTGGTGGCGCTGGTGGCGCAACCCGACGGCGTGGTGCAGCCGGTGGTGCAGAAGCTGGGCGCCTCGCCCGACACGCTGCTGACCGACATCGAGCGCGCGCTGAAGTCCCTGCCGCAGGTCCAGGGCGCCGGCCAACTCTATCTGTCGCCGCAGCTTGGCCAGGTTTTCGAAGCGGCGGAAAAGGAAGCGGAGCGGTTCAAGGACGAATACATCTCGACCGAGCACCTGCTGCTGGCCATCGCTGATCTGAAAGGCGATCCCGCGCAGATGGCCCTGTCGGCCAACGGCGTGCATCACGAGGCCATCCTGAAGGCGCTGGCCGGCGTCCGCGGCAGCCAGCGCATCACCTCCCAGACGCCGGAATCCACCTACCAGGCCCTGGAACGCTACGCCCGCGACCTGACGGAGCTGGCGCGCAAGGGCAAGCTCGACCCGGTGATCGGGCGCGACGAAGAGATCCGGCGGGTCATCCAGGTCCTCTCGCGGCGCACCAAGAACAACCCGGTGCTGATCGGCGAGCCGGGCGTGGGCAAGACCGCCATCGTCGAGGGGCTGGCCCAGCGGATCGTCTCCGGCGATGTTCCGGAAAGCCTGAAGTCCAAGCGCCTGGTGGCCCTGGACCTGGCCTCCATGGTGGCGGGCGCCAAGTTCCGCGGCGAGTTCGAGGAGCGGCTGAAGGCCCTGCTCAAGGAAATCCAGGATTCCGAGGGCCAGGTCGTGCTGTTCATCGACGAGCTGCACACCCTGGTGGGGGCGGGGGCGGCCGAGGGGGCCATCGACGCCTCCAACATGCTGAAGCCCGCCCTGGCGCGCGGCGAGCTGCGCGCCATCGGCGCCACCACCCTGAACGAATACCGCAAGTACATCGAGAAAGATCCGGCGCTGGAGCGCCGCTTCCAGATCGTTTTAGTCGGCGAGCCCAGCGTCGAAGACACCATCGGCATCCTGCGCGGGTTGAAGGAGCGCTACGAAAACCACCACCACGTGCGCATCCAGGATGCGGCGCTGGTGGCCGCCGCCGTGCTCTCCCATCGTTACATCAGCGACCGCTTCCTGCCCGACAAGGCCGTGGACCTGATCGACGAGGCGGCCGCCTCGCTGAAGATGCAGATCGACTCGGTGCCGGTCGAGATCGACCAGCTCCAGCGCCGCGCCACCCAGCTCGAGATCGAGCGCCAGGCGCTGATGAAGGAGAAAGACGCCGCGTCGCGCGAGCGGCTCCGCGCCGTCGAGGACGAGCTCGAGCGCCTGCGCGGCGAGCTGGCCCGCCTGCGCGAGCGCTGGGAAGAGGAAAAGAAGTTCATCGGGCGCGTGGCCGAGCTGAGGGAGGGGATCGAGAAGCTCAAGATGGAGGAGGAGCAGGCCACCCGCGACGGCGACCTCACCCGCGCCGCCGAAATCCGCTATGGCCGGCTGAACCAGCTCGAACGCCAACTGGGGGAGGCCGACCAGAAGACCGAGGAATACAAGGCTAACCGCATGCTTAAGGACGAGGTGGACGAAGAGGACATCGCCCGCATCGTCTCCAAGTGGACCGGCATCCCGGTGTCGCGGATGCTGGAGGGCGAGATTCAGAAGCTGGTGCGCATGGAGGAGCGCCTGCGCCTGCGGGTGATTGGGCAGGAGGAAGCGCTGGCGCGGGTGGCCAGCGCCGTGCGCCGCAACCGCGCCGGCCTGTCCGACCCCCGCCGCCCCATCGGCTCCTTCCTGTTCCTGGGCCCCACCGGCGTGGGCAAGACCGAGCTGGCCCGGGCCCTGGCCGAGTTTCTGTTCGACGACGAGAAGGCCATGGCGCGCCTGGACATGAGCGAGTACATGGAGAAGCATTCGGTGGCCCGGATGATCGGCGCGCCGCCCGGCTACGTGGGCTACGAGGAAGGCGGCCAGTTGACCGAGCAGGTGCGCCGCCGCCCCTACTCGGTGGTGCTGTTCGACGAGATCGAGAAGGCGCACCCGGACGTTTTCAACGCCCTGCTGCAGATTCTGGACGACGGCCGCCTGACCGACGGCAAGGGCCGCACCGTCGATTTCCGCAATACGGTCATCGTCATGACCAGCAACGTCGGTTCGGCCTGGATCCGCGAGGCCCAGATCGGGTTCAAGGCGGCCAGCCGCCGCGAGCGCGAGCAGGTGGAAGCTGACCTGAAGCGCCGCATCGAGGAAGCGCTGCACACCACCTTCCGCCCTGAGTTCCTCAACCGCGTGGACGAAATAATCACCTTCCGGGCCCTGGGCGAGAAGGAGATCGAGCAAATCATCGAGATCCAGTTGCGGGGCCTGCGCCAGTTGCTGGCCGACCGGAAAATCGAGCTGGAGCTCACGGATGCAGCCAGGCGGCTGCTGTTCCGGCAGGGCTACGACCCGCAGTTTGGCGCGCGCCCCTTGCGCCGCGCCATCCAGCGGCTGATCCAGGATCCGCTGGCGCTCAGGCTGCTGGAAGGCGCGGTCCAGGCGGGCGACCGGGTCAAGGTGGATGCCACGCCCTCCGGCGAGATGACCTTCGAGCGCCAACCGCAGTGACGAGTGACACGAGTGACAAGTGACGAGCGCCAGCCGGCCACTCGTCACTTGTCACCTATCACTCGTCGCTTACGTATAATCGTATAGGGACCGAAATGAACACCTTCAAGACCGCGTTTCTACTCACCGCCCTGACGCTCTTGTTCCTTTTCATCGGCGGCGCTGTCGGCGGGCAGAACGGCATGTTCGTCGCCCTGGCCTTTGCCGGGGTCATGAACTTCGTTTCCTATTTCTGGTCCGACAAGATCGTGCTGGCCATGTACCGGGCGCAGCCGCTGACCCCGGAGGCGAACCCGGAGATCTACCGGCGTGTGGCGTCCATCGTCGAGCGTCTGGCCATGCGCCGCAACATCCCCATGCCGCGCCTCTACGTGATCCCGAACGACACGCCGAATGCGTTTGCCACGGGGCGCAACCCAAAGCACGCGGCGGTGGCGGTGACCGCCGGCATTCTTCAAATCCTGGGCGATTCGGAACTGGAAGGCGTTCTGGCGCACGAACTGGGCCATGTGCTGAACCGCGACATCCTGATCAGCTCGGTGGCGGCCATGATCGCCGGGGCCATCACCGTGCTGGCCCGCATGGGCGAGTTCGCGATGATCTTCGGCGGTTATGGGCGCGACCGCGACGACGACCGTGGCGGCGGGCTCGGCGGCCTGTTGATGCTCATTGTCGCGCCCATCGCCGCGCTGCTGATCCAGGCGGCCATCTCGCGCTCCCGCGAGTACGCCGCCGACGCCACCGGCGCCGACATGACCGGCAACCCATATGGCCTGGCCAACGCGCTGGAGAAACTGGAGACCTGGAACAAGCGCCTGCCCATGGACGCCTCGCCGGCCACCGCGCACCTGTTCATCGTGAAGCCCTTTTCCGGCGGCGGCATCATGACGCTGTTCAGCACCCACCCGCCCATCGACAAGCGCATCGCCCGCCTGCTGGGCCGCTCGTAGCTGGAATGGGCGCAGATCAACGCGGGTAGAATCTACGCTGATCTGCGTCTTCGCCGGGGCCGGTTGTCGATGCCCTGGCTGAGGCAGACTGAAAACAATCATGAGGGGGCTCCTTTCCGCTTTGGTCGCAGGCCTGTCGCTGGCGGGGCTGAATTACTACCTGTACAGCAAGGCGCGGCGCCTGGTGCGGCGCTGGCGCGATGGCGCCGAGGCCGAGCGCTGGGTGCGTTGGGTGCGCGCTGGCTTTGTGCTGATCAACGCTCCCTTTGGCGTGCTACTGCTGCTGTGGCTGGCCGGCGGCGGCCTGCACCAGGTGCCCCGGCCGGTTCTGCGCGTCTTCTTCTATCCCTTCTTTGCCTGGGTGGCGACGCTGGTGGCGCTGGTGTTCCTGGCCTTCCCGGCGGAGATCGCCGCCGGCATCGTTCATCTTCTTGGCCGGCTGTTTCCGCCGCGACGGCCGGCCACCGCCGCCGTGCTGGCGCGGCGCAATTTTTTGGCCGCCGCCGCATGGGGCGTTCCGGCCGCCCTGTTCGCCATTTTCACCAAGGGCGTCTATGGTTCCCTGGATCTGGAAGTTTCACCGACCGTAAGAATCCCGGTCCGCGGGCTGCCGGCCGCCTTCGACGGCGTCACCATCACCCAGCTTTCCGACCTGCACGCCGGGGCTTTCATGCGCGAAGCCGACATGGCGCGGGTGGTGGAAGTGGCCAACGGGCTGCGGTCGGAGCTGGTCGTGATCACAGGCGACATCCTCGATTACAGCCTGGATCTGCTGCCGGAGGCGCAGCGGGCCCTCAGCCGCCTGCGCGCGCCGCTGGGAGTGTTCGGCATCTTGGGCAACCACGACTACTATGCCGACCGTCCCGACCTCGACCACGGCTACGCGGGATGCCGGTGGATCGTGGAGGGCATGGAGGCGGTGGGCGTGCGCATGCTCCGCAGCCGGCACGCCAGCCTGCGCCAGGGCCATGATGAATTGCTGATCGTGGGGCTGGACTGGACCGGCATGGTGCGCGGCAACCCCAACACCTACTTGAGCGCCGTCACGCGGGCAGCCTTCAGGCGCGCGCTCGACGGCTACCAGGGCGATGCGCCGCGCATTCTTCTGGCCCACCACCCGCAGGCGTTCGATGAAGCAGGCGAGTTCCAGGCCGCCTTGACACTGGCCGGGCACACGCATGGCGGCGGGCAGGTGGTGGTGGCTGAGCACAACGGCCGGCCGCTGGCCCTGGGCTCGGCCGTCTTCCGCTATGTCAAAGGGCTGTACCGCGAGGGGAACCACTACCTGTACGTGAGCCGGGGTCTGGGCTTCGTGGCGCTGCCCATCCGCATCAATTGCCCGCCGGAGATTTCCAGGTTCCAACTGGTCAAGGCTTGACCACGAGGGATCTGGACGGTCAAGACATCCAGCCTTCCGGTTTTGGTGTTTGATTCGGTGTCACCGGCGGCAGGTCTTGATCTGACCCTTACCGGGCGATGGGGCCCGGATCGATTCCCTTGTCCAGGCGAAACACTCCCCCGACCGCCGCGACCGCGCACGCCTTGCGGTCCAGTCCGGTGACTTGCCGGATGCGATACACCGCTTCAATTCCGGTGCAGTGGGCGCCGAAGAAGTTCTCCACGCCCAGTTCTTTCAGTTTGCGCGCGGTCCAATCGATCCTGGCATCCTCGGCGCCGATAAGGTGGAACCCGCCGATGACGGCGTGGAGCGGCGCCTGGCGTACCTGTTGCCGTGCATATTCCAGGGTGTTGATAATGCCCGCGTGCCCGCACCCCGAAAGCACCACCAGGCCGCGCTCGGTGTCGAGCACCAGCGCCTGGTCCTCGGGCACGTTGTCGTCCGCCAGGGTCGAGTCCGGCCTTTTCACCCGCCCGCCGCCGGACCAGTTCTCCTCGGGATGCACCCGGGCGATGGGACCGGTCAGCCAGACGCCCGGCGCGATCTGCTCAGCCTTCGCATGTTCGATGAAAGCTCCGCCGCCGGCCTCGTACTCCGCTTTCAGTTTCCCGTTCCAGTTCACCTCACGTCCCTGGGAGATGCGCGGGTAGAAGAAGCCGGGTGCCACGTGGGCGCGTGACAGGGCCTGCGGCTTGGCTTTCCCCAATTCGCTGCGTAGGGCCAGCAGGCCGCCGGTGTGGTCGCCGTGGCCGTGGCTGAAGACCAGGTCGGTTACTTCCGACAGGTCGATTCTGGCCGAGCGGACGTTGCGCACGACGGTATCCGCTTGCGCGCCGGTGTCGAACAAAATGCGCCTTCCGTCGGCCTCCACGAGAGCGGCGAAGCCCCATTCTCCTATTCCGCCGTTCACCACGTTGCTGGAAAGAACGGTAATGGTGGCGGAACGTATGCGTGCTGCCGGCAGCGGCCGCGAACCGGGCGGCGTGGTCGCTTGGGCAGGCTTCGCTTGCTGCCGACCGGCCCCGCTGCCAGAGACGGCCTCCTGGCAAGAGGCAGACAGCGCCGCTGTCAGAAGAGCCACCACGAAGAAACTGGCGGAAGTGCGTTTCATAGTTGCATTTCCTCAAGCACGATTTTGATCCGGGTGAGCAGCCGGCCGAGCTTGGTGTCCTCGGCCCTGTAAACGACACCCATCCCCCCGCCCCCGAGCTTTCCGAGGACGCGGTAGTGCGAGATGGTCTTGCCGATTATGGGGCGCCTCCACAGAGCCCGAAGTTAGCCTGTGTGTGTTCCCCCTCGGATAGTTGATCCTTGGACGAGCGCTAACCACCTGGCGTTTCACCAAGATCTGGTGGCACCGATTATGGCCTGCGCGCCCGTCCCCCCGTGAGCGGCATGTTACGCGCGGCTGGCTACCAAGTCAATCAGAGCATTCGACACAGGTTGCCCAACGAAGGGTATCCAAAGACTCACAGCGTCGGGAGAATCGCTGCGGGCCAGCCTCTGGCTTTTTCCGGGCATTGAGCTGCTGCTCCGGCAGCAGGCCGGAGAATAAGGTACAAGTCCAGGCGGGGTGTCCCTATAAACAAACGGCCCGAGGGAGGTACGCGCCCTGGTGCCGAATGAGCCATGGCGAGCTGCAGTTGGCCGCTGCCTAGAAGGACAGCTTGAGAGCCATCTGAATCTGGCGCGGGCCGTTCTGCTGGTTCTTATCGACGCGGCCGACGTCGCCGCTGGTGGGATCGGTGGTGACGCCGCCGTGCCGCGGGTGGTTGAACCCATTAAAGGCCTCAAAGCGGTACTGCACTTTGATCCGCTCCCTGATCTTGAAGTTTTTGAAGATCCCGGCGTCAACGTTGTTCACGCGGGGGTTGCGGAGGAAGCCCCAGCGGGTCGGGTAGTTGCGCTGGTAAATGCCGAAATCCTGGTAGACGCCGTTTTTGGTGGCGTCGCTCGCGCTCGTAGGCTTCCAGTTGTAGCCGGGCAGGTTCTGGATTCCGGTCCAGGCCGGATAGGCCGCAAGGCAGGTCTGGTCGCAGTTTCTGGCCGGGAAGCGGTAGAAGTGGGTGGTGTCGAACCAGTGCTCGAGGTCCTGCTTGTTCTTCGGCAGCGCGAAGTTCTTGCCGTCGAAGAACGAGTCCGTGCTGAACACCACCGGCGTGCCGGACTGAATGTTGAACTGCCCGGAAAGCTGCCAGCCGCCGAAGAGGAAGTCCAGGGCTTTGGGCATCGAGCGCCACACCTTCTTGCCGCGGCCAATCGGGACCTCCCAGATCGGCGCGACGGAAAAATGAAAGGGACGATCCTCGCCGCCGAGCTTGTGTTCGACGTGCTGGAGCGCGCCCGCCTCTTCCGGCCCGGTCCACGACGTGTTCTCGAATAGCTTGGACCAGGTGAAGGAATTGATGACGCTGAAGCCGCCGCGGAAGCGGTGCTGGATTTTCACCAGCATCGCGTCGTACTGGTTCGTGCCCCAGCCGGCGTTGCTCAAGCCGGTGCCACCGAGGATGGTGACGGGACGCAGGAACTGATTCAAGGCTAACGTCTGGCCGGTGTAGGCGCCAGCCGTCGGACTCACACCCGCCAACTGGTAGAACGGGTTGGGCACCAGTTCGTTGTAGAGCAGGTTATCGAGCGGCCGGCCGGTGGAGTCGAAGCGCGGCTGGCGCGTCTGCCGCCACACGTCGAACGGGACCAGGTTCTGGTTCAGCGTGGTGTTGCTGATCCCGTGGGTCTTGTTGTGAGTATAGCCCGCTTCGAACAGCCAGCCCTTCCACTCTTGCTGCAGGTGCAGGCTGTATTCCCAGGAATACATGCGGGGCGCATTCTCGGCGTAGAGCGTACCCGGGCCCTGGCCTAGGTTGGTCATGGGACCCAGCGAAGAGCCGGTGGGAGCCAGGATGCCGCCTCTGAACGGATTGCTGAGCGTATCGTATGGCGTGGAGTAGTTGTCCTGCGTAGCGGTGAAGTTCGTGGTGCGGCTGAAGCCCGTCTGCCCTCCGGTGTCAAACGAAGCCATCACGAACTTGCCGAGGCCCCCGCGAATGACAGTGTGTGGGCGCAAGCGGTAGGCGAAGCCGATGCGCGGCTGCACCAGATCCGTGGCCGTGCTGTGCGTGCCGCGCGGCACGCCGTTCACACCGTTAAACAGCAGGTTACCGCGAACCTTGAACGCGCTGGCCGGCAGCAACGCGGCCAGCGCCTGCGCGTTCGCGTTGGCCGCGTTGTTGGCCAGCATCTTCGCATAGGCGGCCGTGGCCGAATCGTTGATGGGGTTGAGCCCCACGAAGTCGTAGCGGGATGTCGAGCGGTTGAAGCGCTCGACGACTGGAGTCTCGTAATCCCAGCGCATGCCGGCGTTGAGCGTCAGCTTCGGCGTGACGCGCCAATCGTCCTGGGCGTAGAGCGCGTAAAAATGCTGGGAGCGATAGGCATTGGCGTTGCGCGGGATGTTGCCGCCCTGGGGAAGCCCCAGCAGGAACGAGGCGAAAGTCGAGCCGTTGCCGGTTCCGCCGCCCACGGTGGTCTGCTGGCGGGTCCAGTTGCCTCCAAAGTCGAACTGTCCCTGGTTGCCGATGTCCTTGCTGGCGCGCTGTAGGATCCAGAACTCGCCGCCGTACTTCAAGGTCATCTTGCCAATGGTCTGGTTCATCACCGCGATCCAACTATAGTTGTTGGTGGCGGTGAAGTTGCCGGCGCTGCTGGCTCCGAAGTCCCCCGCAAGGCCGGTGATGCGCGGGAATGAGGGCCTCTCCAGTTGGGAAATGAAGCTCTTGGGGAAGCCAAGCGGCGTGGGATCGAAGCCGGCGCCGTGGTCACGGTTGTCGTCCACAAACCGGCTGATGTTCCAGCGCAGGTCCAACACCTTGGAAGGGCCCAGGGTCCACACGTGGTCCAGGCCCAGGCCCTGCGGGATCCGTGTCTGGTAGGCGCCCGAGGCGGCGTTGTGGAAGTCGTCGCCGGTCAATTCATCCTCGTGATACCAGCGCAGCGAAGCGAAGCTCTTGTGCGCATTGTTCCACTGCTGGTCGAAGCGCATCGACAGCAGTGCCATCTTGTTCTGCCGCGAAGAGTCGGGCACGAAATTACTGGCCGTATTGCTGGTCGGCTCGTTCCGCTTGTTCGGCAGCGGAACGTAGCTGAGGATCTTCAGCGCGATCGGATCCAGCCGGCCGGTGGGAATCACGTTGTTCGGGAACGGCTGCCGGTAGCCCCTGCTGTCAACCAAGAGCGGATCGTAAATCATGATCGGGTACGGTACCAACTGGCCGCCCACCGACTGCGTGGTAAACGACTGGCTGAAGTCGCCCTTGCGTTCCAAATCGGCTGGGACCGACCGGGTGCTGAAACGGGGATCCGCGTTGCGCGTGCCGTCGAAGTTGAGGAAGAAGAAGGTCCTGTCCTTGCCGTTGTAAACCCTCGGAATCCAAACCGGCCCGCCGAAGGTGCCCCCGTACTCGTTGAAGTGCACGGCCGGCTTGCTTCCGCCCGCCATGTTGGTCTGGAAGAGGTTGGCGTTCAGAATGTTGTTCTGATTGAACCAATAGGCACTGCCGTGGTAGGCGGACGTGCCGCTCTTGATCGCCATCTGGATCGTGGAACCGGCCTGGCGGCCGATGGTCGAATCGTAAGCGTTCATCTGCACGCGGAATTCCTGGACAGCGTCCGGCGGGGGAATGAAGGCCACCTTGCCGCCGTCACGCGTGTTGGGCATGCCGTCCAACTCGAACGAGTTGGACCACTCGGTGTTCCGGCCGCCGTTGGCCGTGAATTGCGACCCGGCGTTATAGGACCACAGGTGAGCCACGTTCTGGTTCTGGTCCTGGGCCATGACGCCCGGCGATAGCGTAGCCAGCAGCGTGGTTACGCGCGACATGGACGGCATTTCCAGGATCTGCTGCTCGGTGATGACCGTGCCGGACGTGGCGGCGGTTGTGTCGATCAACGGCGCTTCGGCGGTGACGCTGATGGTCTCGTTGACGCCGCCAACCTCGAGGGTAAGATCCAGTTGCTTGTCGTCGGCCACCTGCAACTCGATCCCCTTCCGCTCCACAGTCTTGAAGCCCTGCATCGAGACGGTGACCACGTAGTTGCCGGGGATCAAAAAGTGGACCACCCACAGGCCCGCCTCGTTGGTCGAGGTCTGTTGCTTTACCTTGGTGTCAACAGATGTGACGACAACGGTGGCGCCGGGCACGACTGCGCCCTGGGCGTCAAGAACGCGCCCGCGAAGGGTGGCGCGCGATTCCTGCGCGTAGCCCGCAAACGCGGCGCACAGCAAAAGGACGACTGCCAGTAAGATTCTCGGAAGCTTCATCAGAGAGGACTCCTGATCTGCACACATTTCCCTGAGCGGCGGCGAGGACCCAGCAAACACGGTTCAGGAGGGGCGGGCTTCAAACTCCAGGCACGCCTGCAAACAGATCGACCTGCTCACCCCGTCGCGGCGCAGGAACATGCGCCCGGTCCGCAGCCGAGAACCGATTTCAGGAACCTCTACCCGTGCGCCGGATGTTAATGAGAAACGGGCAGGGAAGTCAAGAAGCGCCCAAGGAGCTCTTCCCCTTCGGGTCGTGGGCCCGCGGAGATGCCTACCAGGGACTCGTGCTGACGGTGGCCGGTTAATTCCGCAGGATCTTCGAGCCGCGTACCCAGACTCGCCCGAGTCCTGCGTCGATGTCGCCGCCGGGCCCCGCAATCCCGGTGGGAATGGTGGCCGCAATGTGGAGCGTGGCCACCGCCTGATCTGGGATGCGCACCTCTCGCTCTTGCGGGTAGAGCCACATCCCGGCTGCCATCAGCAAAGGAATCGCGATAGCCGGCTTCATGCGAGCCCTGTCACTCGCGCGTAGCTTTCTCTTCGCGCACTGAATGTCCGGCCTTCTGCAAGACTGATATCGCCTTTTGCACGGAGGCTTCCTTCACGAACACGTAATCGGTGTCGTATGTGGAAGTGGCGAAGATGCTGACCTTCGCTTTCGCCAGCGGGCCGGCGATCGAGGCCAGAATTCCGGTGAGCGAGAAGTCCAACGGTCCTTCGACTTTCAGAATCTGCCAGCCACGCTCGCACTTGATCCCACCCGGTATGGCGCTTTCTTCGGCGATAAGCGAAAGTTCATCGCCAGTGCGGGTTGCCGAGTGAAAAACGCCGGACGACGCCCAGGCGGGTATCGGCTCCCGCGGGCCAAGCCGGCAAACCGCGAACCGGCCGGCGAGCAAGGTAAGCTTGAGTTTCGGCGCCATTTGCTGCCCGCGTAGTGGCGCTGACATCAGCAATGTCGGCGCCAGAACTGTGGGTAGGGATTCCAGAGCGACCCGGCGGCCGAGCTGGGTGTCCTGGGCCTTAAAGACGACGCCCATCCCGGCGCCCCCGAGCTTTTCGAGGACGGGATAATGCGAGATGGTCTTGCCGATCAAGCCCCCCGGGTGCTTCACATGTTAGACCGCGCTTACTGCACTGTCAACGAGATGACGAAAAGCCTGTTACTCCGGGGGCACTTACCACGGATGAAGTCGCCGCGGCGACATAAACACGGATGGAATGGGACGCAGGCAGGCGCACATGAACGCTGATCTGTGTTCTTCTGCGTCCCGTTTTTTGGCTTTGTGCTCCTAAAGCCGTCAGACCACCTGCTCGAAGACGCGGCGGAACTCGGCCATCTCGCGCTCGGTGCCGATAGTAACGCGCAGCATGTGGTCGAGCGGAGGGAAGGGACGCCCGACCGCGATGCCTTTGGCCAGAAACTCGGGAATGACGCTGCGCACATCGCGCCCGATATCGATCATCATGAAGTTGGCGTGAGGTTCGATGTAGGGCCGCTTCCTCTCGCGCAGCCAGCGGCAAAGCGTGTCGCGGGTGGCCGTCAGCCGGGCGCGGCGCTCGGGAACCAACTTGGCGGCTTCCCGCAGCGAAGCCAGCGCGGCGCGCGCGCTGACAATGGAAATGACATTGCCTGCCAGCGCGGCCACCTGCCTGATCAACGCCGGCTTCGCGCACCCAAACCCCACCCGCAGGCCGGCCATGCCGTAGATCTTGGAGAAGGTGCGCGTCACCATCACGTTCTTCTCCTGCCGCACCCAGGCCAGGCCGCTCTCCTGCTCCGGCGATTCCAGGAAGTGGATGTAAGCCTCGTCCAGCAGCAGAACGGCATCGGGAGGGAGATTGGACACCAGCCAGGCGATATCCTCCTTGGGGGTGAGGGAGGAAGTGGGATTATTGGGGTTGCAGAGGTAGATGAGCCCGCCCTTGGCCTTGGCGGCTTCCTCCGCCATGCGCTTGACGTCGGCCGCATAACTGCTGGTCAGCGGCACGCTGACCGTCGGGCGGCCCAAGGCCCTGGCCACCGCGAAGGGCACCTCGAAGGTCGGTTCGCCGGCGATCAGGGGGCGGACCGGCGAAGTGAGGGCCTGCACGGCCATCTGCAGGACTTCGGTGGAGCCGGCCCCGACCACCACCTGGGAACGATCCAATCCTTCGCTGCCCGCAATGGCGGCATAGATGTCGCGGAACTCGGGGTAATGATAGCGGCCGGTTTCCGGCAACACCTGCGTCATGGCCTCCCTGGCCGCGGCACACGGGCCATCGGGCAACTCGTTGGCATTGATCCAGATGGTGCCCGGGGGAGCATTGCCGAGCCCGGCTATGGCGCGTTGCGCCAGCGCAGACTCGCTCCAACCGGAAGCTGCGGCCATCAGCAGTCCGGCGCGCTTTCCGAAATCTCGCCTGGTGAGCATGTCGGCCTCCGACTTGCACTTCCTTGGATGGTAGGCTGCGCCACCAGTCAAGTCAACCGCGGTCCGGGACGGCGCGACAGGCCGGAGGCCTGTCACCACATGGCGGGGAACTCGGCAGGCCGCAAACAAAACGGGCGGCGGCCGCGCCGGCGGCCGCCGCCCCGTGGGGCAGAGTATCGAGCGCTTCCTCTGTTACCTCTCTTCGTGGATCTCGATTCGGGCCGGCCCTTCCTTGATCGTGTAGTCGGCCGGGACCTCGAACAGCGAGCGCGCCGGCTCGGCCAGGCTGACGTTGCTCAGCCGGAACGTGGTGGTCCCAAAGCGGGGATCGCTGTGGGTGGTCAGCAGCGCGGTCTGCAGTTTAGATGAATACCACCGCTCGGAAACGATATCGATGGGCCGTTCGTTGCCCAGTTGGCCGGCGGGGATGCTGTAGGTGGAACGGGTCCCCTCCGCCTCCAGGCTCTCGATGGTCTGCTTGCCGAGCGGTTCCGTCTTGGTCTGCTCGGAGTCGGACGAGTTCACAATGCGCTGCTCGAAAACGATGGTGCCGCCGGGCGCGCCGCTGGTCACAATGTTGTGACCCGGACCCTCCCTGTGCGTGATCAGGCTCTCCACGCCGTGCCCGAGCGGCATCTTAAAAGCCGTGCGGGTTGCGGGGTCCAGAACGTACCGGACGCCGGCCACCGGATCGCTGATGGTGATCGTTTCCCGCTCCGCGCCGGCGTAATCGGTGCGCCCGCTTCCCGAACCCGCAATCCTGGCAATGCCCGGGACCTTCATCTCCCGGCGGGTGCGCCCCTCGCTGTCGCGGTAGATCCGCGCCGTCTCTTTGCGGAAGAACCGATTGCCGTCGGCCAAAGTCTGAACCGTTTCGTTGGTCGAGTCGGCCGAATACGGCGCTCCTTTGACCAGCCGGTCGGTGAACTCCATGGCCATCACCTTGTCCACGAACACCTGGGCCACGGCGCCGCCGGGCACGCTCTTGTGCACATCCACATTGAGGCGCACGGTGCCGCTGGCCGCCGGCGACTGGCAGAACGCGGCAACGGACGCAGCCGCGATCACCGCCATCGAAACAACTCCAATCATCAATCGTTTGTTCATCTCCTTGTCCTTTCTTGAGTCTCAAGCTGGCTGGCGAAGCGAATGGCGCGCGCCACTCCGTCTTCGCTCAGAATCAAGTCCACGCGGATGGGCTGGCCGGCGCGTTCGGCATTGACCGGCAGGCCGAAGGAAACCAGCGCCGAACGCGGCATGGTAGCCCGCACCAGCCGGGCGCCGTCCTGCAGGGCCCAGGGCGGCGTGCCGGGCAGTACGACAAATTCGGATTCGGACCCCGCCTGTGGTGCCTCGCCCGCCGGCGGCTTCGCTACGCGCCGCTTGGAGGCCGAACGCGCCGGGCGGCGGGCTTGGGCAACCTTGGTAGCAGCGGGCGGCGCTTCGGCGGAACGCTGCGGCGCCCCCTGGGGCAGGGGACGGGCCGGCGGGCCTGCCGTAACACTCTGGCTCTGGGGCGCTGCCGGCTGAGCGCGCCACCACAACAGGCAGGCAACCAGCGCCAGCGACGCGGCCGCCAGGATCGCCGCGCGCCGCCAGCTCACCAGGCTGATCAGAACGCGCCCCACGGCGCGGGCGCCGGCCGGCTCCGGCTTTGCCGCCCGCTCGCGAAACGCCATGCCCAGTGCCGCTTCCAGCGCTGGCGGCGCTTGCTCCGCCTGCTGGCTGGCGGCCAGCGCGCGCAGGCCGGCTGCCAGCGCTTCTTCACCGGCCAGCAGCGCCGCGCATTCCCGGCATTCCCGCGCATGCGCCGCGACCGCCCGGCGCGCATCTGGATCGAGCCGCCCTCGCGCCAGCTCCACGATCTGGTCTTCCGGACAATGACGTTCCATGGTCACACCACATAAGGGCCGCGAAAAAATCGTTCCCGTGCCATCCGCAGTGCCTGTAGCGGCGCCCTGGCGGTCTAAAGACCGCCGCTACACCCCTCGACGGGCGTATCGCTGTCGGCTGCCTGCGGCGTTGCCACCAGCGCCGCCAGGCTCCGGGATTGGCAAAACCCGGCGCGGGGCCTCTCCGCCAGTTTCCCGGCCAGCATCCGGTGCGCGCGGTGAAGCCGGGAGCGCACGGTTCCAATGGGACAATCCAACGCCCTGGCCGCCTCCGCGTAGTCGTTTTCGTGCAAGTCGCAAAGCACGACCACTTCTCGATAGCGGGCCGGCAGCGCCAGGACCGCGGCCCGCACCCGCTCGACCTGTTCCCGGCCGAGCAGGCTTCCGAGCACATCGTCGCCGGCCGCCAGGCCTGCCGCCGCCGCTCCTTGATCGTGGTCGCCCGGTTCCAGCGGCGCCGGAGCGCGCTCGCTGTCCAGGCGGCGCAGAACGTGATTGCGGGCGATGCCGTAAAGATAAGCGGCCACCGAACCGCGGGCCGGGTCGTAGCGCCGGGCTTCCTGGATCAGCGTCAGGAATGTCTCCTGGGTCACCTCTTCGGCCATGGCCCGCAAACCGCCCATCTGCAAGGCGAAACGGAAAATGGCGCCCTGCCGGCGGCGGTACAGCGCCGTGAAGGCCGCCTCGTCGCCCTCCAGCATCAACCGCAACAGCTCCTGGTCGCTCTGTTCCGGCGGTTCCATCGAGTTTCGCTAATTGCCTGTCATAGGTAATTCACCCGGCGGGGCCGGGAAGTTCCATTATCCCCGGCGGCATGACCGAACTTGCGGTTACTCGTAGCGCAGCGCTTCCACCGGCTTGAGGCGCGAGGCGCGGTTGGCCGGGATCACTCCGAAAACCACCCCCACCAGCACGGAGACGGCAAAGGCCACGGCGATGGCCGCTCCGGACACAGGGATGCGGATACCGTCCACGAACAAGCGCACCGACAGCGGAACGGCCAGCCCCAGCAGGATGCCCACCGCGCCGCCGGCCACGCTCAGGAAGACCGCCTCGGCCAGAAACTGAACGAGGATTTCGCGGCGGCGCGCGCCGATGGCCAGCTTGATGCCGATCTCCCGGGTGCGTTCCGTCACCGTCACCAGCATGAT
>Ga0315282_10004203_pt1 | contig 25201 bp, 21 predicted proteins | sample YL17G07_20_MG_FD_203693 | JGI IMG/M metagenome (GOLD analysis project Ga0315282, IMG submission 203693) | Sediment microbial communities from Yellowstone Lake, YNP, Wyoming, USA - YL17G07_20 | ecosystem: Environmental > Aquatic > Freshwater > Lake > Sediment | place: USA: Wyoming | collected... | reverse complement strand
TTAGCCTCCAGGTCCCCTCCTCGCTGGCTGGGATCAGGGCCGCTCCTCGAAGCGCGCCCCGGGACGGCGCATCCACCAGAAGGTCAGCGCCAGGACGCACAGGAGTCCCAGCCCCCCACCCGCCGCGAAGGCCGCGGACACCCCGAACATCTCAGCGATGGATCCGACAAGGAACGAGCCGATGGGAGTGACGCCGACGAAAACAAACGCATAGATGCTCATGACGCGGCCGCGCAGCGTGTCCGGAACCGTGACCTGGATGGTCGAATTGCAGCTGGCTAAGAACACGATCTGGGAGAATCCCACGATCGCCAAGGCCACGGCCGCCGGCCAATAGTGGTGGAGCGCCGCCAGCGAGAGAGTCGTGGCCGACGTGACGAGCCCCGCCGCGACCAGGGCGGTGAGTCGCGGCCGGCGACTGCCCAGGGTGGCAAGCGCGAGGGCGCCGGCCACGGCGCCCAGGCCCAGCGCCGACATGAGGAGTCCGAAGCCCTGCGCGCCCAGGCCGAGGACGTCGCGGGCCAGGAGGGGCACCAGGACGTTGTAGTTGAGCACGAGCAGGCTCACGGCGGACAGGAGGCCCAGAATCAGCAACACCAGGGGGGTCCCCAGGGCGTAGAGGACTCCCGTCTTGATGTCCTGGAGCACCGAACTGCCCGCCCGAGGATGGGGCAAGCCCTCGGCCTGCATGCCGAAGAGCGCGACGATGACGGCCAGGAAGCTCACGCCGTTCAGGAAGAACGCGGGCCCCACGCCGTAACGGGCCACCAGGAGTCCGGCAGCGGCGGGGCCGACGATGCGGGCCCCGTTGAACATCGCGGAGTTGAGCGCGATGGCGTTCATGAGGTCGTCCCTGCCCACCATCTCGACGATGAAGGACTGCCGCGTGGGCATGTCGAGGGAGTTGGCGAAGCCGTAGAGGCAGGCCAGCACCGCCACGTGCCAGTACTGCACGTGTCCGGTCCATGCCAGGGCCGAGAGGACGAACGCCTGCAGCATGAGGGCCGTCTGGGTGCCGATGATGAGCCGGCGCTTCGGGACCCGGTCGGCGATCACGCCGGCCACGAACGAGAAGAGCAGCACGGGCCCGAACTGCAGGGTGCCGATGAGCCCGAGCTTGAAGGGGGAGTTCGTCAGCTCGAGGACCAGCCACGCCTGTCCGACGCTCTGCATCCAGGTGCCGACGAGCGAGATCAGTTGCCCCGAGAAGAACAGGCGGAAGTCCCGATGATTGAGGGCGCGCAAACCACTTGGAAAGGCCATCGGCTCTCTGTGTGTCCCTACAGCGGGTTTCGGCGGCGACGAGGGCGGTGGCCGCCAGCTCCATCCCCCTCGGGAGGACTCGTCACCGGGCAGAGATCCAGGCGTCAACGATGCTCCAGATGAACACGGCCAGCAGGGCGAGCAGGACGCCCAGGCTCGCCAGAGGGTGGGGCAGAAGGCCGATCATGAAGTCCTGGGCCGAGATCAGATTCCCCAGGGCCCAGGTCGCCGCAACCGCGGCGATCAGGAAGGCGGCCCCTTTCCCCCACGCGTGCAGGTAAAACTGTCCGAGCCCCGGGAACACGCCGGACAGGATGAGAGCGATCCACTGATGGCGCCTGGCCATGATCATTCCCTCCGCTCGCAACGGGGCCCGTTCCCGCCTTGGCGCACCGGGTACCCAGCGCCGGCGCTGGGTGTCCTTGGCGGTTGGGGAGTTCGGATCGCAATCGGGTCGTCAGTGCGACAAGGAGAGGGGATTGAAATCCGTTTCGTAGTCGTATACGTCCACCCCCTCCTGCCGCTTGAGAAAGCTCACCACCCAGTACGTCACCGGGGTTGCGGCGGCCTCGTAGACCGACTTCGCCAGCCACTGGGTCACAATCGCAGAGGCCAGCCCCGCCAGCGGAATCGTCCCGACAAAGGCCAGGCTGATGAACACCAGCGAGTCCAACGCCTGCCCGACCAGGGTGGACCCGATGGTGCGCGTCCACAGCCACCGCCCCCGCGTGGCGATCTTCATCTTGGCGAGGACGAATGAGTTGGCGAACTCCCCCATGAGGTAGGCGAGGAAAGAGGCGGCCAGAAGGCGAGGCGTGTACCCCAGGATTCGCTCGTAGGCGGCCTGGCCATCCCAGAAGGAGGCGGCGGGCAACACCTGGCCGAGCCAGATGGCGATCACGGTGACGAGGTTGCACAGGAAGCCCAGCCAGATCGTGAGGCGCGCCTGGCGGTAGCCGTACACCTCGGTCAGCACGTCGCCGGCGATGTAGCTGATGGGGAAGATGATGATCGCGGCCGGCACGACGAGTCCGAACACGTGGACCAGCTTGACCGCGGTGATATTGGCCGTGATGAGGCAGGTGATGAAGATGGCGACGAGGGCCACAAAGTACTGGGAGAATCTCGCGCGCGCCGGTGCCGGCCACGTTCCTGGTGCAGACATTCTTGTCCGCCTCTTTCCCAATGCCAAGAGTCTATGTGAGTCCCGCCGTTCCGTCTAGTGTGCCGTCCCAGAAATTCACGGCAAAAATCGGCGGCCCCGGGGGCACCCCGAACGCGTCGGGCCACACCCAACCCGCCAGGTTGGGTACCCGGCCAGCCGGTGGGGCACCCATTGCGACTATTGCCTGCAATGGGTCGTCGCCGTGGGCGCAGAGGCAGCACTTGCCTCCATGGCATCCATCCCACGGCGCGACGCGCCCGCACCCAGCGTCTGCGCTGGGTACCCGGGCGGCGGCGCCGGAGCAAGGCTGGCCGGTCCTCGACGAGGCCTGGCGCCCTGAGAGGTGGCCCCGGGGCCGCCCGCACTGTTCAGCGAATTTCTGGGACAGAACACACTAGGCGGACAGGGACTATCATCAAGAGGATCGCAGGGGCAGGAAGAAATCCCGCCTCACAAGGGATCCAACCTATTCTTGCGAAGTCCGCTTGTCCTCTAGCTGGCGCGCAGGTAACGGCCGAAGTGCTCCAGCGTGCGACGCCAGGCGTCGTTGGCGGCATCGCGGCGGTACGCCTCCGGTCGCTCGTTGTTGAAGAAGGCGTGGCCGGCACCCGGGTAGACGATGACTTCAGCCTCGCGTCCTCGCTTTGGCTGGTTCTCGGCGAAGGACTTCGCGTCCGGGACGGAGAAGAACTGCTCGTTCCCGCCGAAGAAGATCAGCCCCGGCGCGGTGATTTTGTCGAGCGGGGCTGCGCCCGCGGGGGGAAACCCGTAGAATGCGATGTAGGCATCCATCCGGGTCGCCCCCTCGGCCTCCCGGAGATACCGGACCGCCTCGGCAATCTCCTGGGCCGCAAAGCGGCCCGCGACGTCCTTGATGTGGGGAACGAGCCCCACCATTCCTGGAGGACGATGATTCCCGGCTTCCCCTTGTCCGGTCGGGCGAGATGCCCATTGGCCTGTCCGACCGCTGAGGAAAATGTCACGCTCGTGGTAGTCGGCATGGGTTCCCCCTCCCCGTTCGTTACTTCCAGCCCATTTGCTCCCGCAAGGATGTGATGTGGGCGACGTGATGCCGCCCGTGAAATGCGTAGGTCTGAAGGGCCCGGTCCAGGGTCACCACCTGGGAGTCCGGCCGCCGGAAGGTGCGGGCGAAATCCCCCGGCGCCAGGGAGCGCAGCAACAGCACCCAGCGCTGGTGGAGCGCACCCAGGAGGTCGAGCGACGGCCCCACGGGCGCCGTTCGCGCATCAAAGAGCTCGGCCCAGGCGGCGGCGTCATAGCCCTTGATCGTCGGCTCGGATTCGGTCAGGGCCAGCCGAAACCGCACGTACACGTGCACATGGCTGTCCGGCATGTGATGCACGACCTGGCGGAGGGTCCAGCCGCCGGGGCGGTACGGGGTGTCGAGCTGTTCCGGCGCGAGGCCGGCCACCGCCGCGCGGAGCGCCCCGGGCGCCGCGGCGATCTCCTCGATCCATCGCTGTCGTTTCTCCGGCGTGACGTTGGGGTCCTCCACGAACTTTCCGATGGGATATTGGAGATCAGCCATGGAGTCGTCTCCTCTGGAAATTCGTCCGCCCACATCACGATCGGGCAGTCCGCCGCCGGCCTGCGCCGATTTATCGCGCCATGCTACCCCATTAGGGCGAGCAGTGACAATATCGCTCCGGCCGCGCATCCGTAAAGCGACTAAAGAAGCAATGTCCCCTAACCGTGTCAACGCCTGCCCTCGAGTCATTCGTATCGGCGAAGGATATCCCAGTATGCGCCGCGATATCCTTTCTTGATGGCATCCACCAGCCGTTGATTGGCATTGTAGTTGTAGTTCCTGTCGGGTCTTGCCGGATCAAAGAAGAGGAAACGCCTGTCGTCCCCGATGAGCTGATCGAGCAGCTCGAAAACGTGGGGGGCGATTCCCGGTTCAAGGAAGAAGAGAGGCTCTAGCGGGCCATCGCCGCCGACGCGACCCTCTCTCAGCTTCTCCTGCATCACCACATCGGCAAGTTCTGTTCCCGGGTAGACTCGCACGCCCACGGCTAGGCCCACGCGATCTGGTTCGGCGCTCCTCATCAGCTCTATCGTGCGAATGATGCTGTCTCGCGACTCCCCCGGTGAGCCGAGCAAGAGGTCGAGCATCACCGCTATGCCCTCTTCTTTGCATGAATGAGTGGCATTCAAGATGTCAGGCGGCGTGAAATCCCGCTTCAGCCGTCGCAAGATTTCCTCATCGCCGCTGTCCACCCCGAAGTTGATTCCCACGCATCCGGCGCGGTGCATCAGCCTGGCAAGTTCCGGGGAGAAGGGAACCGGCGCGCAATAGGCGTACCACCGCAATTTGTCGCCGAGATGGCGGCGAACAATCTTCCTGCACACTTCGGAGGCGTGCCGCTCGGGTATATTGAATTCACTGTCGCAGGTGTGGATGTGGTCGATCCCTTGCGCGAGCAGTCTCTCCAGCTCATCAACGACAGCCTCCGGCGGTCGAGTTTGCGTTTTTTTGCCCTTCGCAATCGGGTCCGCGCAGTAGACACACGCGCGGGGGCAGCCGCGCTTGGTCTCAATACCCGCTTGGCCTCCCTCGCGCAGGTAGCGCGCGTTGTCAATCCAGCTTCGGCTCATCGGCGGAAGATTTGCCAGAGGCGGGGCTACGGCCGGGTTGCGATGGCAGTTGCCGTTGTCACGCCACACGAGGTTCGGCAGGCTCAGCCATTCCCGCTTCGCTTCCATCCTGTTGGCGAGCTTGACGAGGGCAAATTCCCCGTCCGCCCATACTCCGGCATCGGCCGCGCAGAGCTGAAGCACTTGCTCGGGCATGACCGAAAATCCAACGCCCCCGACTACTATCAGGGCATCCGTATGCCTGCGGATCGTATTCACGATCTCGGCAAACTCAGGAAGAAACGACTGGTGGCTGGTGAACGCGGAGTCGTCCGAGTTGCGCAGGGTGACCCCAACCAGGGCAAAGCTGGTCTTCTCGAAAAAGGTCGCTATCGCAGAGCCCCAATCATCCGCCCAGCAAAGGTCGAGCACTTCGACCTGATGCCCCGCCGCGTTGACCGCCTCGGCCACATACTCAAGGCCGATCGGCGCGATCGGAGGCTTTATCCGGTTCGTATTCACCAGCGCGACGCGCATGAGCCATCCTCTATCCGAACCATTGCGCAGAAGGCGGGAAGCGAAGTGTCATGTTGCCTGTTGAGGCACGGTGCTTACGAGGGTTTCACCGAGCGCACCCTCTGGATTCCGGACAGCCTACCGCGTGCTTGATGATGACAGCACGCACGACGGTTGCGCGAAGGGACACCGACTGAATGGGCCAGACGGTATCACCAGCTACGCGTGAGTCAAGTTGAAAAAAAGTGGATACGAGAGGTCATCGGGGAGGGGGTTCGGCCCATGGCGGGAAGCTTGGCTCTGGGCGCGGCGGGAGCACAGAACGATCGCGATAACCGCGCTACGTCCCGCATTACAAAGCAACGCCGATAACTACGTCCCTTCTATCTTCCGTTCTCCTACAAGGGAGAACCTGCAGAGCGGGGACCTGTCTCGACATCCAGGGAACGGTCGCCTTTCTTCTTTTCGGGGACGTCAGGCACCTGACCTAGCCGCGACCTCTCGTGAGCCATTAGGGTGGAACTCTCAGACCACCGTCTCCTCTTCTCTTCCCCTCCCGTGCTCACCTTGCGAGGCAAAATAGAATACGCGGTACCCGCTACTTGTCCACTTCCCTAATTGGTCGCGCCCTCTTCGCTACCGGGCCCTTGTCTCCCTTCTCAGGTATTATGCTGAAGACAGTTCCCTTCATGGCTTCGAAGTCCTCCAATGAGGTCTTGGGGATAACCTGGGAAAAATGAAGGAAGGCTGTCTGGCCACTACTGTCTAGGAACTCCAGGAATCCGTATCCTTTGCCTTGAACGATGTGGTAAAGTCGAGCATTAGTCCTCTCATGAGAGAACTCAAAAGCCAACTCCTGATAATGCTCCGCATGCCTAGTACCCTCCGACAAGCATTTCCGGCCAAGATTGTAATATTTCCGTGCTTCCTCGGATTGGTTGGCTTCCAGCAAAGCGTCTGCCAAGTAATGGCACGCCGCCTCCACGCTCCTCTTTTCCTTTGCGCGTCTGGGGTTCCTAACGATGGTCCTTTCAAAGTAGGGTCTTGCACGCTCAAGACCATCCACATTCAGATACCTGATCGCTAAATCCAGGCAGACTTCCCGTAGTGTATCCTGAGCCCGCAGGTCGTCTTTGCCCAGTTCAGCTGCTTTCACAGCATATTGGTAGGCTTCTTCCAGCTTCGTAAGACACTCCTCTTTGCGTTGGTCCCTCAGTAAGCTCTCCGCCCATCTGCGCGAATTATCTGCCAGTGAAGTATAGCAAACTATCTCATGTCGTCTGCGCGGAACATCGAACGCTCCCTCCTTAAGCGCGCTTGTGAGTAGCTTGTGTGCGCTTTCATGGTTTCCACGCCTCTTCTCGACCTCTCCGAGAGCTCCCAGGATTGGGGCATCATTTGGCGCCAATTCCAGTGCCTTCTTCAAACACTCGTATGCCCGATCGTACCTTTGTCTCCTCTTTTCGATGTTCCCCCAGACGAACCATAGGCGCGAGTCGTGAGGGTTCAAGCGGGTCGCCTTCTTCATCAACTCATCTGCCTTCTCGTAAAAACCCGCCTCACTCTCGACTGTAGCCCAATTCCGGTAGATAGCAGGAAAGTGAGGAGCTGTCTGTGCGGCTCTATTGAAAGCCTCGACAGCCCCATCATAGTCACCTGCCTGATACTTCTGGTAGCCTGTGATTGCCCAAGTCGCGGCGACCTTTTCCTCTTCGGTGTCTGCGCCCATATCTCTTAAAGAGTACCGATATTGCTTACCTGCTCGCTCTGCCTCCTCGATCAGATTCCATACCATTTCGATTCTGCTCTTGATCGGTCGAAAGATCTGCGGATGAGCCTGCAGTCTGGAATATATATACTCACGAGTTAAGGGTAGCAATTCGTATCTTGTCTCGATGGTGCCATCTGCCTTTGTCTGTTGCGTCGGAACCACTAGAGACGCGATGCTAAGATCTCTCAGGGCAGCATCAAGTTCTTCAACTGCAAGATTTGATGCGTGGGAAAGTACACCTCTTACAAGCGGTTTCCCATAAGCGGCGAGGGCGTAAAGAACTAGTCGAGCGTTTTCGGAAAGAAGGGAGTCGAAGACATGAGCAAAACAGAATTTGGCAACATCTCCGGTCGACGAGGTCAAGTCTCCCAGTGCCACATTGATGTCTTTGCCTAGAGCCACCTGGCCAACGACCCATTTGATTGCCAGCGGATATCTCGACATTCGATCAACATACGGGGCGAGAACCTCATCAGGCAACACCGCTAGGCTGATAGCCCCTTTTTCGCGAGCCACAGTGCGTAGGAGAGTTGTTGCATCGGCAGTCTTCATTTCCTTAAGGGGATATCTTCTCTCGACCTCTCCAAGGCCGAGTCGGCTGGTGATTAGTACCTTGTTAGGAGGCGGGCAATCCTTTATGAATTCAATTACTCGCTCATCCTGAACTGTCTCCAGATTATCTACGACCAGTAGAATTCCCTTGTCTCACGCTCGAAGAATGAGGTTGACGTTCTCCTCCTTGTGTTCTGACGCCGCGCTCAGATGCTCGGTCCAACCAAAGGTACCAAGGATACTATCTAGCATCCCTTCGTAATTGCGAAGTGAGGGCTCAATTGGCTCGATTCCGGTGACTGTGAGCCGCTCCTCTTTAGCACTTACCCACACTATAGCGTCAAAGGGTAGAACGTTCTTACTTAGTAAGCTGTAGCATGCCTGATGTGCTAGAGCGGTTTTTCCAACGCCTCCCGCACCCGAGATGGTTATGACTCGGTGCAGCTCGCCGAGTAGCAGTTGAATTACCCTGGCGAGATCCTCCTTGCGGCCGATAAACCCGCCGTCGGGGTCGTAATCTCCAGGAGGAAGATTGGTGGTATGACGGAAGCAGGGTTGATCTTCGTATATGAAGAAATTGGGAGGAATCTGGATCACGACTTCATCCGGATTGGTCCGAATACACTCGTGGACTGTTTTCAGGTCAGAGACCCCAGAACCCAGAAGAGGCAGAAGGCGGGTGGCCGATTCGATCAATAGATCGAGGTCGATGGCCGAAAATGTGCGCTTTACATGCGCAATCTTGCAGCGGATGTCGTAGATGGCGCCTAAGACTTGGCGAAAGTCATCTATCGAAATCACATGATCGGGAATGAAGCGAGTGCTGATACTACGTTGACAGGCGATCTCCATAATATCGGGGATATCGGTTTCGTCCAGGAAAATCATCGGATCCTCAGTCTCCCTCGATGACATCAATGGGGACTTGTCTTGGATCTTCTTCCATATCCCTTGCGGAATGTGCGAGGGCCAGTCCTTCCCGAAAAAGTTCAACAGGCCGGCTCCAACCCACGCTCGTAGAGATTCCTCCAACCGTGAATAAATCGTGTACCCCACATCTTTTCTTGTGATTTGCATAGCTTATCTCTCCAAAGAGGATCGCCAGCGCAGCAGCTGCGCGTGACGCAATGGATCCAAATCTTGCATTTCCCCTGGCCTATTGGGAAGTGTCTTGCCGAATAGACGGCATTGAGCCGTGGGTTCCAGACTGAGTAAGACACAACGGCCCTTTGGGTCGTTCATCCCCAAAGGGCCGATGAGGGCATACTGCCTGACGGGGGGATTCTTCCGCGTGCCGGCTCCCATGATCCCACCTCGCTATTTTTCCAAAGAAAGCCGTCGAGGTGCGCTGACGGTATCACGCCCGACGGCGGTGTCAAGAGCAATAAGAGACGAATCAAATGCGGAATGCGGAGTGTGGAATGGGGAATGGAAGGGTCGAGAGCCGGGAGCCGAGAGTGCAGAGATGAGCAGAGGTGCTGGGGAGCATGGGGGCGGCGGGGAAACGGTGAACCGGTGAACCGGGGAATCGGAGATAAGGCGATAGGGGGACAGGGGGGCAAGGGGCGGGGGGGACGGGGAGACGGAGAACCTGAGAAACGGGGAAACGGGGAGACGGAGAAACGGAGAAGCGGAGACGAGGAGGCAAGCGGAGGAGGCGACAAAAGGCCAGGCCCCGTCGTGCTGCTGATCAGGGGTTGCCAACCAGCCCCTGGAGCAGCCGCGCCCGCAGACCCATCAGGGTAAGCCCCACCACTTCCTTGCGGGTTTCATCATAGCGGACTACGACCCCCTCGCCGATGTCAACTCCCACGGCCGGTCGGGCCTCTCCGACAGAGAGATAGAGGACATCGGCCTCCTCATCGTAATCCCAACTGATTGCGGCCGGCTTTTCGAGGATTCTCAACGCCTCCATATTGTCTCCCTCGCGCCTGACGGTCTGGTCGTCAGGTATGCAGTTAGGACGAACCCCTCCTTGGGGGTCATCTCTCGATACGCCACCACCATGAACTTGCGGGTCAAAGGTGTGTCGGGATAGAGACGAATCGCGAGCAATTCACCAAAGTCACCTTGCTGGATCATGTCCGGTTCCGCCAGGGCTTCCAGAACATGCTCCCGCTGACTCTCCATCTCCGGATGACGGCTCACAACATGCCGCCAACGCTCATCGGTCAGGCGAACAGGCACACCGTTTCGTGACCGCACGATCAGCATGTGAGCCCCTGTTAGGCGTTGCGGCTTTAGTGGCCTTCTCTCTCCTTGCCTGAAGAGGCGCGGGCTGACAGGCTAGACAGTACCACCGGGCGAGCGGCTGTCAAGGCCAAAGCGGGGGAGCAAGGGAGAACCGGGGAGACGGGGAGAGGGAGAAACCGGGAGCGCGTTCCGCGAGGGATGAGATACGAACCGCCACAAAGGGGGGGGTGAACCGTGATACGGGGGAGCCTCGGGGAGGGAGCAGGCGTGGGTCGCCCGGCCTATGTTATGGCTGTTGTTCAATCGAGCCAGCACCCCTGAGAATCCTGATCACGGCGCCCACGATCTGATGCAGTGCCTCATCGGTCAGAACTCCCACTTCACCCACAACGAGACTGTTGTTTGCCGTGAAGAGTTTCCCGGGGCGCACGTAGCTCACAATCCGCAGCGAGCCTGATCGAAAGTTTCGCTCGACCAGCTCAACGGCTTGCGGATCCCCGTAGGGTTTGCTCGTGATTTGGGAGAGGATCCAATCGCCCCGTCCAGCATCAGCCAGCACAACCGCCGGGCGGAGCTTGGCCTGAGTGAGGTCGGAGAAGGGAAAGGGGACGAGGACTACCGACCCTGCTGCAGATGGGACCAAGCCGTGTCCTCCTCGGGCCTGTTCCAGTCCTGCGCGAGTGCCGACTCGCTGAGTAGTGCAACCTCCTGGACACCCGCTTCTGCGGGCTCCTCGAGGATCATGACATAGGCCCGCTGCGCACGCGGCAGCCTCACCGACTCGAGCAACTGGACGTTTCCGTGCTCGTCCACCACGGCCTCGATCGCACGGATCATAAGACGACACCTCCGACCTGATTCTACCACAGCGACGGCTGCGCCGCCGCATTGGGTCAGGGGACGTTGCGGCTTTAGTGGCCTTCTCTCTCCTTGCCTGAAGAGGCGCGGGCCGACAGGCTAGACAGTACCACCGGGCGAGCGGCTGTCAAGGCGAAAGAAGCACTGAGGGGGTGGGAGCCGCAGTCGGTAGTCGGCGCCGGACGCTCAGCCGTGCTTGACGTAGATGTTCCCGATGATCTGGTTGACGCGGTTGCAGTCATCCACGGCGCGCTCCAGGATCTCGGCGATCTCGCGCCGCTGGCGGAGCTGCGTGTGTTTGTCGAAGGCCGCCACCACAAGCTCTGACCCGCTCGCCAGGCCCCGCGCCCCGCTTTCTCTCATGACCTCCCGGATATCCAGGTAGCTCTCGCGGATCATCCGCCGCTCGAGGTCGTCGGCTTCGCGTTCGAGCGGCCGGATCTCGCCGGCGTGCACGTAGTAGCTTGTATCCAGCGTCCGGAGGGCCTCGACCTCTCTCTTGAGAACCGCAGAGCAGGCTTCGAGGATCTTCACCAACCGGATGAGCATGGGGTCCAGCGGCAGCCGGTAGTCCGCCAGACGCATGACGGCGCGGGAGACCTCGTCGATGATGTCATCATTCGCCACGGCGAGGGTGTAGATGTCCTCCCGGTCGATGGGGGTGATGAACGTCTCCTGGTCCAGCCGGATGATGCGGTTCGTCAGCGCATCACACGCCTCTTCGGCGCTCTTGATGTCGAATCCCACATCCTGCCCGATGGGCTTCCCCTCCCCGCATGCGAGCGCCAGCTTCTGCACGGCCGTTCCAATCACTGCCATCTGCTCGTCAAAGAGCGTGAAGAAATCGTGCGTCTGCGGCCCAAGACGGCGCCGCAGGCGATGAATGACGCCAGCCAGCCATGTGGTTCGATTTCCCATCGGCGACCTCGCTCTCAAGACGGCGGGGGAGTTGCTCTATCATCCTGCGGCACGCCGCCCAAACGGTATCACTGGGGAAGCAGGTGTCAAGACGAAAGGGGGGCGGGGATTCCGGGGCCCTCACGAGTCCCGCCAACGGACGAGCTTGCTCCCGAGGGCCCGGATAACCTCGGCCTCGGGCCGGGCCTTGTAGAACGGGTCGAGGGGGAAGCAGCCGGAGACCATGCGGTTGCGGGGGCCCGTGGTGCAGTCGCTGAAGGTGCGGCAGAGGCGTTTGCGGCTCACGGGCCGGCCCATGAGGATATCGTGCGGTAGCTCCGGGTAGGGCAGCAGCATCCGGCCGAACCCCACGAGGTCCGCGTGGCCGAGGCGCACCTGGGCCTGGGCGACATGGGGGAGGTATTCCTGGAAGTAGGTGTAGCCGGTGCCGACAATCGTGAGGTCCGGGACGGCGCGCTTGCAGCGGGCGGTCACGTCCAGCAGGCGCGCGCATCCTGTGAGGGGATCCTCCGGCGGCGGATACCCGTCCGAGGGAGGGAAGATCGCCGGACGCATGAGATGCGGGTTGTAGTAGGGGCACCCGCAGGTCACATTGAGAAGACGAACGCCCAGGTCGAGGCACTGGCGCAGGAAGGCCAGCGGCTCGGTCAGGTCGATCTCCAGCGGGTTGTCGGGATTCAGGCCGAAGCCATACCGGTAGGGCAGGTAGGGGCGGAAGTCCACGGGGACGCCCCGGCTCCCCTGGCCCGGCCCGGGATGCACGAAGGGAACGAAATCGAAGATGGACACGCGGGCGCCGAGGTAAAGGCCCGGGACGTCCCGGCGGATGGCGCGCACGATCTCGCGGAAGAGGCGCGTGCGGTTCTCCAGGGGCCCTCCGTAGCGTCCGGGACGCGTGTGGGCGGAGAGAAACTCGTGCAGCAGGTAGCCGTGGCAGCTCTTGACGTCTACAAAGTCGAAGCCGGCCTCGGCGGCGAATCTGGCGGCGGCCACGTAGTCCCGCACCAGATCCTCCAGCTCGCCGTCCATGAATAGCGGCTTGTCGTCCGCGATGCCCAAGCGGGCGTCCAGGATGGGGTGTCGGTAGGCGATGCGAGGGCGGGGCAGATGGTCCGGCTCCGGGCGGGAGAGCCGTCCCGAATGGGTGAGCTGGAGTCCGACGAAGAGATCGTCCGTCGTGCCGTAGCGCTCGCGATGCGCCGCCTTGAGGGTCGCCAGGAGGGCCGCCAGACTCTTCTCGTTCTCTTGAGAGTAGCAGAGCTGATTGGGATTGGCGCGACCGTCGTGGCGGACGGCCGTGGCCTCGCCGCCCCAGACGAGCTTCGCGCCGGAGATGCCGAAATGCGTCCAGCGGCGGAACACCAGGTCCGACGGCTTCCCGTCCGGCATGGCATCCCAGCCTTCCATGGGATGGGTCGCGAACCGATTGCCGACCCTCCGACCATAGACAGTCAATGGCTGAGCCAACGGATTCCGATCCGGCGGGAGCAGCTCGTCATCGCACGCTACGCTGATGGGAAGGGTGGCCAGGTGCTCCTTGAGCGCGGCGACGCTCTTGAAAGAAGCCATCCGGGGAAAGCCGTCTGAATCTCGGTGCTCTGCCATGGATCGACCAACCTTCCGGAACTGCGCGGAATGAACGCGCCCTGAACGGCTCAAGGCCGTATTCCTATACAGGGCTGACGCGCTGGAGGCAAGGGATTTTTCCGCATCTGCTGGAAAAACCCGCCGATCAGCGCTCGGAACAGTGTCGTGATGTTCAATCCTCCCTCACACGCCCGTCCTGTGCTCCCGGAGCCTCGCCTCGACTGACCGATCCGTCTGCGGCCGGTATCCCCGCAAGGGCAGGAGAGACGTGTGGATCGCGTCCAACAGCCAGCCGGGCTGGGGGAAGAAGAGATCCTCCATCTCGGCGGCCGGGGTGATCCAGTTGCGTGCGCCGACCACGGTGACCGGCGCGTCCAGGGCGTCGAAGCAGAGTTCCTGGATCGTGGCGGCGAGGGCCTGGGGAAAGCTGCCCCGCTCGCAGGCGTCCGAGGTCACCAGGATGCGTCCCGTCTTCCTCACCGACTCGATCACGGGTCCGTAGTCGAAGGGCACGAGGCTCCGGGCGTCGAGGATCTCGGCCGAGATGCCGAACTCCGCCCGGAGGCGGTCGGCGGCCTCGACCGCCCGGTACAAGGTGGATCCGACGCTGAGGATCGTAAGGTCGGTTCCCGGCCGCTTGACCTCGGGGAGGCCGATGGGGATCGTGTAGTAGCCGGCCGGGACCTCCTTCTGGAACCACTCGGTCATGCCGTACAGCCGCTGGCTCTCGAAGAAGACGACCGGGTCGCTTCCCGAGAGCGCCGAGGCCATGAGGCCCTTGGCGTCGTAGGGCGTGGCCGGGAAGACCGCCTTGAGGCCGGGGACGTGCGCCACCATCGCGCTCCAATCCTGGGAATGCTGGGCGCCGTACTTGCTGCCCACGCTCACGCGCAGGACGACCGGCATCGTGAGGACGCCGGCGGACATCGCCTGCCACTTGGCGAGCTGGTTGAAGATCTCGTCGCCGGCCCGCCCCATGAAGTCGCAGTACATCAGCTCCACCAGAGCCCGGCCTCCCTCCATGGCGTAGCCCACGGCGCTCCCCACGATGGCCCCCTCGGAGATGGGCGTGTTGAAGAGCCGACGGTAGGGCAGGCTCTCGGTCAGGCCCCGGTACACGGCGAAGGCGCCGTCCCAGTCCCGGTTCTCCTCGCCGTAGATGACCAGCCGCTCGTCGTGGTAGACGTGGTGGACGATGGCCTCGAAGAGGGCGTCACGGAACGAAACGGCCTTCGCCTCGGAGAGCTTCTCGCCCGTGGCCGGATCGATTCCCGCCCGGCTCTTCTTGGCGATGGCCTGCACCCGGCTGTTCTCCGCCAGGGGCTTCTTCACCCCCCCGGGGGAGACGCCGGGGAGTGCCGCCTCCGCGGCATGCGAGAACATGACCCGGGCGATGTCCTCCCCCGCGAGCCTGGGTGAGATGGCGAGGTCCACGGCGAGGCGGCAGACCTTCTCCACGGTCGCCGAGGCGTACTCGGCCAGGGCCGCGAGATCCGCCTCGCCGGTCGCACCGGTGGCGAGGAGTTGGCCGCGGAACTCCACGAGGGGATCCACCGCCTGCCACTGCTGCAGTTCCTCGCGCGTGCGGTACGAGCCGGCGTCGCTGGGCGAGTGGCCGCTCTGGCGGTAGGTGAGGATGTCGAGGAGGACGGGGCCCTCGCCCGCGGCGAGCACGGAGAGCTTCCGGCGGAAGGCGTCGATGACGGCCAGTGGGTTGTTGCCGTCCACAGTCTCGGCGTGGAAGTTCCACCGGTTGAGGCCGGCGGCCAGGGTGGCCAGCCGCTCAAAGCCCATGGTCTCACCGCGGGGCTGACCGCCCATTCCGTAGAAGTTGTCCATGACGGCGAAGACGATCGGCAGGCCGCCGCGGCAGTCCGGCTCCCAGAGCGTCCAGAGCTGGCCCATGGTGGCGAAGTGGAGGGCCTCCCACACCGGACCGCAGCCCAGCGACGCATCCCCGATGTTGGCGACGGCGATGCCGGGCCGCCGCTGGACCCGCTTGTAGAGGGCCGCCCCCGTCGCGATGTCGGCGCTCCCGCCCACGATGGCGTTGTTGGGGTAGATCCCGAACGGGGGGAAGAAGGCGTGCATGGAGCCGCCCAGGCCCCGGTTGAACCCGGTGGCGCGCCCGAAGATCTCGGCCAGGAGGCCGTAAAGCAGGTACTCGATCGCCAGGGCCTTGCCGGTCGCGGGGGCCGGCCGCTCCACCACCCGGAGGATGGCGCCGTCGAGATACGCCTCCATGATCCGCTGGAGGTCCGCCTCGCTCGACTGGTGGATCGCAGACAGCCCCTTGGCGATGACCTCGCCGTGGCTTCGGTGGCTGCCGTAGATGTGGCTCTCCACGCCGAGGAGGAACGCCTCGCCCACGGCCGCGGCCTCCTGGCCCATGGACAGGTGCGCCGGCCCCTGGTGGTTGTACGCGATCCCCTTGTAGCTCCGCACCCGCTTGAGCTCGGCGAGCATTCCCTCGAACTCGCGGATGAGCAACATGTCGCGGTAGATGCGGCGCGCATCCTCGGCGGTGAGGCGAGCGCCGGCCAGCTCGTCCGCCAGCGTCTGGCGATAGACGTTGACCGGGATCCTCCCCAGGTCGATGGTTTCGGACCGCCGGACTTCCTCCGGGGCGATGACGAGGCGTTTGACCATGTTCAGCGTGCTCCGACGGCAGGGACCCTGCGCATCACCAACGGCGCCGTCCGGAGGACGAATCCGTGGCGATCGAGCGGGTCGTGTCGAGGGTGTCGGCGCGGCATCGCACGGATCCTCCAGGACGTCGAACGCGCAATGCCACCTCTTCCCCAGGCGTTTTAGCAGCGCTGCCAATACAAGTCAAGGACCGTGGGGCGCGGCTTTCTGCAAAAGACTTCAGACTCAGGACGCTAGCGTTGGATGGACAGGTGGGTGATGAGGTCGGCCTCGTATGCCGTGAGGTCGGGGAAGGATGGGAAGGGGTGCAGGCCCAGGCAGGCCTCGCGGCTGGGATGAGGCGCAGCTCCCGTGGCCTTGAGGATCGTCGCCACGAGGCGCTGGAAGGCGCGAATGGGAGACGACTCGGTTTGAAGCTGGGGGATGGCCAAATCGTTCAGCGAGAGACGGAAACAGCGGATGCGGCCATTCCCCGGGGTGGCGTTCGAGGCCAGGATCAGGTCCAGGATGAGGGTCTCGGCAACCTGATCCTCCCCCCCGGGCTGGCCGATGCTGGCGACGGAGACGGTCGTCACCTTCTGCCATGAAAGATGGCCCGTTCCGCCCCGCCGGTCCTGCAGGGTGAGACCCCGGGCGTCGATTCCGACCGCACGGACAGGGACCGGTGCCAGCGCGAGGGCCTGCGCGGCGGCAGGGACCTTTGCGACTGGCTCTTCTGGCATCGGGACCTCGAGAGTGGGAGGACGACGGGGAGGCTCGTTGGCAGCCTCGGGCTCGACGCCCGAGGGCCCTGCTGTCTGCGGGAGGGTCCTCTTCGCCAGGGCGATCATCTCCGCACCGACCTGCTGGAACTCGGGGGTGACCAGAGGATGAGCGTGCGCACGCTGCAGGACCTCCAGGGCCTCCGCGGGCTGTTTGAAGACCCGGAGGAGCAGCCGACCGTAGCTCACCATCACCTTCGGCGCCAGGGGATCGTCGGACCCCGTCGCGATGGCATCCTGGTACCGGGCGGCCGCCTCCTGGTAATCCTGCCGCTTCTCGCAGTCGGTCGCCAGGGCCAGCTGGTCGCGCAGCGGGAGCGGCACATCCGGATGGGCCTGCTTGTGTTCCTGCGCGGCGGTCATGGCGCCGGCCATGTCGCGCGCCTTGAGATACGCGCCCACGAGGAGCGCCGACTCCCTGCCGGCGGCGGCCTGATCCCCCCTGCGGCTGAGGGCTTCGATGAGGGATGTCCGGGCCCCGATGTCATCCGGCCTGGCCCTGAGAAGCGCCTCCAGATCCTGGATGGCTCTGTCCAGCTCCCCCCGGTCGAGCTTCCCCAGGGCCGCGGTCAGCCGATCGGGGGCCGTCCAGGTGGTCTTCTTCTTGATGGCGGGCGCCAGGACTTTCTCCTCGAGGGCGGTCAGCCGGACGAGAATGGCCACCACGGCCCCGAATGCGAAGCCCCCGATGTGCGCCCAGACGGCCACACCACCCTCCGTTCCGGTTCGCGCCATGGCGAATTGCTGGAGGAGCCACAGGGGGAGCATGACGTAGGCCGGGGCCTCAAACGTCCCACGGAAGAAAAGGAGCCAGTACAGGAAGCGGATCCGCGTGGTGGCCAGCCGGACGAGGAAGGCGCCCATGAGGCCGGCGATCGCCCCCGAGGCGCCCACCAGGGGGATGTGGCTGTGCGGCGCCATGGCGGCGTGCATCAGGGTGGCCACGACGCCGCTCACCAGGTAGAGGATCAGATAGAAGATGCGGCCCCACCGATCCTCCAAACTCCCCCCCGAGAGCCAGAGGAAGAGCATGTTCCCCAGGAGGTGCAGCCACCCCGCGTGCATAAACATCGAGGTGAAAAGGGCCAGCAGGCGGGGCTCCGCCGGGATGTAGCCGTAGCTCCGGTAGACGGAAAGCGAGGTCGTCGCCTGGAAGTCGCTCCAGAGCCGATCCAGGCGGGCCTGCTCCTCGGCGATGACCTCGGCAGAGAGGTCGGCCGGGGGGCGCCTGGCCGGAACGATAGGGGCCAGCTCCCCGGGGAGCTGGAGGTAGGGATGCTCGATGGCGAAGCGCAGGATCTCCTGGAGGCGCTGGTGAGTCTCGGCGGTTTGCTGATTCACGACTGGAAGAATGAGAAGGAATACGGCGACATTGGCGGCGACGACGAGGATGGTCACCCAAGGCAGGCGCGCCACTCGTTGGTCTTCGTGTCCGATGGGGATCAGCACGCGGATGCCTCCGGTCGGCCTTTCCCTCGCTGCAGCCGCGTCGGCCCGGTCGAGGCAAGAGCGCGGCCATCAAAGTGGCCAAACCGTATCATTCCGGATGCCGGTGTCAAGGCGAAAGAGGGGAACCGGGGGAAAGAGCCAATCGCCAATGGCCATTGTGGAATGCCGCAATGGGGGTTGGCGTCGGGGTCGAACCGGGTTGTTTGCCCTCGCGAACTGCGGGGGGATTGGGCTTGACAGCCAGGGCGGTCTTTTTGATAGTCTAATAGCGGTTTTGCCATACGCAAAACGTGCTCCGTTCCCAGGCGCTGGATCCGGCCGGGCTCGTCGCCCTGGGCTGGAAGGCCTCGGGCGGGTGCAGGCGGTGATTCCGTCAACAGGCTGTGCCGGGTGCGTCTTGCGGGGCCAAAGCCCCGGGCGGCGCCACGCGCGTTCATGTACTCGCGGAGGGGGATGTCACGCCGTTTTCGTCGAATCGGTCAGATCGAAAGGAGGTATCCGGACATCATGGCGAATCTCAACATCAAGCCGGCGGATCAGTGCAAATGGGATGGCGTGGCCCTGGGCGAGGTGATGATCCGGTTCGACCCGGTGGACGTGCCCTTCGAACGGGCGCGCACGTGCCGCATCTGGCACGGGGGCGGCGAGACCAACGTGGCCGAGGGGCTGGCGTATTGTTTCCGGCTGCGCGCCACCGTCCTCACCGCGCTGGTGGATGACGGCTTCGGCCGGAGCATCGAGAACCAGTTCCGGGAGGCGGGCGTGGACACCAGCCACGTCCTCTGGTTCAGCAACAGCGGGAAGGGGAAGTACGCCACCGACAAGAAGGGCACGCTGCACAACGGGATCAACGCCACCTTCCGGGGCAAGGGCGTGGTTCCGTCCAAGACCGAGTACTACCGGGCCCACACGCCCATCCGCGAGGTGGGGGCGGCCGACTTCGACCTGGATACGCTCTTCGGCAAGGAGGGCGTGCGCTGGGCCCACACCGGGGGCATCTACAGCTTGCTGTCGCCCAAGACGGCCGAGACCGCCGTCGAGTACCTGAAGAAGGCCGGCCAGTACGGCACCCTGCGCTCGACCGACCTCAACTACCGGGCCAACGTGGAGCCCAACAAGGACCGCGCCCGCAGCATCAACCGCCGGATCGTTCCCCACGTGGACTTCCTGGTGGGCAACCAGAGTGACTTCGACGACGCCCTGGGCTACACCGCGGACGTGGCGAAGAGCGCCCCCATGGAGGAGTGGCTGGCGGCGTACGTGAGCCTGCTGCGCAAGGTGGCCAAGGACTTCCCGAATCTGAAACTCATCGGGACGCAGCTGCGCGGCGCCCATTCGGCCGATCGGATCGACTGGGGCGCGGTGCTGTTCGACGTGGCCGAGGACAAGCTGTACCAGGCGGCCGTCCGGCGCGACGTGGAGATCGCCGACCGGACGGGCGGCGGCGACTCCTTCGCGTCGGCCGTCATCGCGGCCCTGCTGAAGGCTAAGACGCTCGACGAGGCGGTGGAATGGGGGGGCGCCCACGGCATCCTGGTCCAGGAGACGCCGGGCGATACCACCATGGTCACTCAGGCGATGGTGGAGGCCGAGGTCAACCGCGCCAAGAAGGGCGGCGGCGTCGTGGCGCTGCGCTAGAAACGGCATGGCGGGGTGCTGCAGAGCACTCCGCTAACCCAGGCTGGCCAAAAAGGCTCAGGTGCAAGGAAGGCATGAAGTCGAGGCACGAGGCGTACTTTGCTGGGTACGGCGCAGTGCCGCGACGAGTGCCTGACGCAGCAGATGGGGCTTTTTCGACAGCCTGATAGAGAGGAGATCATCATGGCAAATGCCTACACCAGAGACCCCTCACGGGTGGACAAGGCGCTCCGGCAGAAGGGCATCGTGGTGGTCATGGGCCGGGATTACGCCCGGAACCCCCAGGATGTCGTCAACACCATCCAGGCCATCTACGAGGCCGGCTACGTCGCCGAGGTGACCTTCCGCATCCCGGAGGGAATCGTGAAAGAGGCGATGGGCGAACTGCGGAAGCGCCGGGAGGAGATTTTCCGGACCAACCCCAGCGACCCGATGCTCATCGGCGTGGGCAGCGTGATCAACCCTCGCGAGCTGGAGGCGGCCATCGAGATGGGCTTCGACATGGTGGTGGGCCCCGACACCTGCGTGGGGGGCTGCCGCGAGCCGATCCAGTTCGTCAAGATCGTCCGGGCGGCCAAGGTCTTCGGCTGCCCCGGGTCCTTCTCGCCCTCGGAGTTCAACTACTACCTGGAACGCGAGGACGGCCTGGAACCGGACGCCATCAAGGTCTTCAACGCCAGCATCTACGGCCCCAGCGGGATCGGCGCCCTGCTGGCCCCCTACCAGCGCGACCGCCACAAGGGCAAGATGGTCATGCCCACGGGCGGCGTCAACGTGAAGACGGGAGCCGGCTTCCAGGAGCAGATCAGCAAACGCGGCTTCTTCCCCGTCCTGGGCATGTCGGCGCCCCTGGAGCTGGTGGTGGAGCGCAAGAAGCCGGGCGACATGGACACGTTGCGCGAATCGCTGAAAAAGTTCAAAGAGGAGTTCAAGCCCTACCAGCCCGCATAGCCTGACGCGGCGGCGAGTCATCAACGGCGTTCGGCGGTTCCCGCCTCTGGCGGATTCGGGAGTCCTGGGACAGGGGAACCGCCGAACGCCCGAAAGCCTGTCTGCCCCGAAAGGCGGTCCTCCCCGAGGTCCCATGGCCGATTGGCCCCGAACCCCTCGCTATAATGCCACCTCCCTGGCGCGCGCCCTCACGATCCTGGACCTGTTCGAGCCCGCGACGCCGACCCTAAGCGCCACGCAGATCGCGCGCCGGCTGCGCGTCCGCCCCGGAAGCCTGTATCCCGCCCTCAGCACGCTGGAGCGGTTCGGGTATCTCGAACGCCGGCCGGACAAGCGCTTCCGCCTCGGCCTGAAGCTGTTGGAGCGCGGCCACACCATCCTCCAGCACCTGGACGTGTACGAGCGGGCCAAGCCGGCGTTGCGGGAGGTGGCCCAGGCCCTCTCGGCGAACGCCCATCTCGCCGTCCTGCATCAGGGCCAGGTCCTGTATCTGGGCAGAGAGGAGGCCGCGACCAGCCTGGTCTTCCCGTCGATCGTCGGCCGCCTGGTCCCGGCGCACTGCACGGCCTTGGGCAAGGTGCTGCTGGCCCACCTCAGCCCCGGCGAGCGGCGCGATCTGCTGGCGAGCCGCCCCCTGGAGCGCCGGACGGCCAAGACGATCACCAGCCTCCGGCGGCTGGAGGCCGAGATGGCCGGGATCTTGGCTCGGGGCTACGCCGTGGACGACGAGGAGCTGCACGAGGGGGTGATCTGCCTCGCGGCGCCGGTCCGGGACCACGCCGGAGAGGTCGTGGCGGCCATCAGCGTGTCCCTCCTGAAGGCACGCGTGACCGCGGCGCGGATGGAGAAAATCGGGCAGGAGGTCGTCCGCACCGCGGCGATCATCTCGGGCGAGATGGGATACCGGCCCGCCTGAGCCTTTGGAAGCGCTCAGCGTTCAGCGGTCAACCTCCCAGCCCTGTGCCTCCCCCTCAAGGGGGGAGGGAAGGGTGGGGATGACTGATAACTGAGGGCCTTTCCGAATGGAGTTATTATGAGCAGAATTCCAATCCTGGTGCTGGGGCTCGGGTTCTTCGGGAAGAATTGGCTCAAGGAGGTCACGTCGTGCCCGGAGTGCGAGGCGGCGGGCGTTGTGGCCAAGCACCCGGACCTTCTGGCGACGGTCGGTGACGAGTTCAAGATTCCGCGTGAGAGGCGGTTCGCCTCCATCGAAGAGGGACTGGACCGCTCCCAGGCGCAGGCGGTGATCGTCGCCCTGCCGGAGATGATCCACAAGGCGACTGTCCTGGCCGCCCTGGAGCGGGGCCTGCACGTCCTGACGGAGAAGCCGCTGGCCATCGACATCGCCGAGGCGGCCGCGATCGTGCGGGCGGCGCGTCGCGCCAAGGGCGCGATCGTCATGGTGGACCAGAACTACCGCTGGCGACCGCAAACGCAGACGCTCCGCAAGGCCGTGCGGGACGGCCGGGTCGGACGGGTGACGTCGGTCGGCTACGAGTTCCGCCAGACCATCACCCGGACGACGACGGACGCATGGCGCGAGCACATGCCGCACCCCTACCTCCACGACATGGCGGTGCATCACTTCGATCTCTTGCGGGCCATCACCGGTCGGGAATGCGCGGAGGTGCTTGCGCGCGGGGTCCGGCCGGCCTGGAGCTGGTACGCGGGGCTCCCCGGCGTGGATGCCATCCTGACCTTCGACCAGGAAATGAGCGTGAGCTACACCGGCAGCATGGTGGCACGAGGCTTCACCACCCCGCAGGATGGTATCATTACGCTGGTGGGTGAGAGCGGAACGTTGCGCCTCGAGGCGGACCAACAAGTGCGCCGCTACCGGGACAATCGGGTGGAGCTGATCCCGCAGGAGACGATGCCCTTCACCGACACGGCCTGCGTCCTGCGGGAGTTCTTGGCGGCCATCCGGGAGGGCCGCCGGCCCGAGACACACGTGGAGGACAACGTGCGGTCGTTCGCCATGGTTGCGGCGGCCATCACCTCGGTGGAGACGGGGCAGCCGGTAGCGGTCGCCCCCTTGGTGTCGGAGGCCCTGACGGCGTAGCCGCAAATGCAAATTCTCAAACGGACAACCGACAATGAAAAACCGTTGATAGGCTGACCGCGAGCGCGGCAAGTCCGCCGCAGGGGTTGCGTCGTTTCCGATTGTCAATTGTCAGTTGTCGGTTTTTCATTTTCAATTGCGCAGGAGGGCGATGTGGATCTGGGACTGAGGGATCGTGTGGCCATCGTCACGGGCGGGAGCAAAGGATTGGGGCAGGCCGAGGCCGGGGCCCTGGCGGACGAGGGGGCCGCGGTGGTCGTGGCCACGGCGAAGAGCGTCCGCGAGGCGGATCGGGTTGTCCGTGGCCTCCTGGACAAAGGATGCCGCGCGATCTCCGTCCGGGCGGACGTCACCCGGACGGCCGACGTTCAGCGCCTGGTAGAAACCACGGTGAAGACCTTCGGGCGCCTGGACATCCTGGTCAACAACGCGGGGACGACCGGCCCGCACCTCAACAAGCCCCTGATGGATCTGCCCGAGGACCTCTGGGACTTCATGCTGGCCAGCCACCTGCGCAGCGCGTTCCTCTGCATTAAATATGCGGCGCCACACATGGTGAAGCAGGGCTGGGGAAGGATCATCAACACCTCGTCCATTCACGGGCGTGTGGGCGGACGACCCACCTTGGGGCACTACGGCGCCGCCAAGGCGGGGGTGATCGCCCTCACCATGACGGCCGCGAGAGAGCTTGGCCCCAAGGGGATCACGGCTAACGTGATTGCCCCGGGGTTCATCGGGACGGAGACCCTGCGCGCCATCTTTGACGCCCAGAGACTGGAGAAGCTGCAGCAGCAGATCCCCCTCGGGCGGATGGGCGAGCCCGATGAGGTGGGACGCGTCGTGAGCTTCCTGGCCTCGGAGGCGGCCTCGTACGTCAACGGCGCGGTGGTGGATCTGAACGGCGGGCGGCTGGAGTATTTCCTCTGAGCAGGCGTCGGGATCACGTGAACCTTCCTGCATCCAATCCGCGGAGCCAACGGTGAGTGCCAAAATCCTGAGCGCGCGCGCGGCCATTGACCTCATCAAGTCGGGCGACACCGTCGCCATTCATGGCGCCGGCGGCGGCAATGTCGAGCCGGACCTGCTGATCCGGACGCTGGCGGAGAGGTTCGCCGAGACGGCGCAGCCGCGGGACCTCACCCTTTTCCACGTGTCGGGCATCGGGGACTGGAAGAGCACCGGACTGAACCTCCTCACGGGCGAGGGGCTGGTCCGGAGGAACATCGGGGGCCACTACGGCATGTCCCCGAAGTACGCCCAGCTCATCTTGGACAACAAGATCGAGGCGTACAGTTGGCCTCAGGGCGTCATGTCCCAGTGGCTGCGCGAGGTGGCGGCCGGGCGGCCCGGCCTCATCACCCACATCGGCCTCCAGACCTTCATCGATCCCCGGGTCGAGGGGGGCAGGATGAACCCCCGGACCAGGGAGGATTTGATCGAGGTCATCACGCTGGCCGGCCGGGAGTGGCTTTTCTACCGGGCGTTTCCCATCAACGTGTGCTTCATCCGGGGAACGACCGCGGACGAGAAGGGCAACCTGACACTGGAGCAGGAGCCGGCCTTCCTCGAAGTTCTGCCCATGGCTATGGCCACCCGGAACTCGGGCGGGATCGTCATCGCCCAGGTCAAGCGACTGGCTCCAGCCGGCAGCCTGCCGGCCAAGATGGTCAAGGTCCCTCACATGATGGTAGATTACGTCGTCGTCCATCCCGCCCAGTGGCAAAGCGTCGAGGCGGAGTACAACCCCGCGTACAGCGGCGAGGTGAAAACCCCCCTCTCATCCCTGCCCGTGATGAGTCTGGACGAGCGGAAGGTGATCGCCCGCCGCGCGGTCCTGGAGATCGCGGCGCTCCCGCGGGCGGTCCTGAACATGGGCGTGGGGATGCCCGACGGCGTCGCCCTCGTCGCCGCCGAAGAGGGGATCCAGGACCGCATCACCGTCACCATCGAGCAGGGGATCACCGGCGGTGTGCCCGCGCCGGGGGTGGTGTTTGGCATGTCGTCGAATCCCGAGGCCATCCTCGACCAGGGCTACCAGTTCGACTTCTACGACGGGGGGGGACTGGACCTGGCGTTCCTGGGCCTGGCCGAGGCGGATGCCCGGGGCAATGTCAATGTCAGCAAGTTCAGTGGGCGGATGCCCGGCGTAGGCGGATTTGTTAATATATCGCAGGGGGCCAAGGCCGTCGCGTTCGTGGGCACCTTCACGGCCGGCGGCCTGGAGGTCGAAGTTGGAGACGGCCGCCTGCGCATCGTCAAGGAAGGGCGGT
>Ga0315282_10004202_pt1 | contig 25202 bp, 27 predicted proteins | sample YL17G07_20_MG_FD_203693 | JGI IMG/M metagenome (GOLD analysis project Ga0315282, IMG submission 203693) | Sediment microbial communities from Yellowstone Lake, YNP, Wyoming, USA - YL17G07_20 | ecosystem: Environmental > Aquatic > Freshwater > Lake > Sediment | place: USA: Wyoming | collected... | reverse complement strand
AGAGAAAGCCGGCGCCACTCCGCCGGGCGAAATGAAGGGAAAGCCGGAACGGCCCGGCCCTCCTGGCCGCGAGGGGGGATCGGTCACGCCCCCTCCAGGGGAAGTGAAAGAACACCGCGAGCAGCCCACTCCTCCGGCCCATGCAGAGCGGCCGTCTCCAGCCCCGGCTGGAGGACGCTCCGAGCGGCCCGCACCCCTTGGCCGCGAGCAGGGGCCGGCAGCGCCGTCTAAAGAGCCGTCCAAAGGGCAGCACCAGCAGGTGAGCCCTCCTGGCCGCGAGCAAGGGCCGGCAGCGCCGTCTAAAGAGCCGTCCAAAGGGCAGCAGCAGCAGGTGAGCCCTCCCGGCCGCGAGCAAGGGCCGGCAGCGCCGGCTAAAGAGCCGTCCAAAGGGCAGCGCCAGCAGGTGAGCCCTCCCGGCCGCGAGCAGGGGCCCGCAGCGCCGCCTCCAGAGCCGTCCAAAGGGCAGCACCAGCAGGTGAGCCCTCCCGGCCGCGAGCAGCCTCCGTCCGCGCCTTCGGGGCCGGCGCCAGGCGGGAAGCCGAGCAAGCCCGGCAAAGAGAAGAAGCCGCAAAGCTTCCTGTATGCGCCTCCGGGCCGGGAGCGCTGGCTGGCGGAATCTCCCGGGTTCATGGATCGGGCGCAGCGCGAGACCATCAGCCCGCGGTTCGCGCCGCCGGGTTGGGATCGCCGGTCAGCCGAGTCTTCCGGGTCTCTGACCCAGGCTGGCAACAGGAGCGCCAGCCTTTCGTTTTCGCCGCCGAACCGCGAGCGCCTGGCGGTGACTTCTTCCGCGGCGGCAGCTTCTCCCCGGCGCGACGCCGCCATCCCCGGGTTCACTTCGCGGGGAGAGCGGACCAGCTCTTCAGGGGCTGCCGGCACGAACCGGGCGCAGCTACCGCGCAACGAGGCGAGCCCTCCGGCCTTCTCGCGTCCGAGTTTCGGGAGCAGCTCCCGGTCTCACTCCAGCGCGCCGGCTTCGTCCCGTCCTTCCTTTAATGGAGAATCATCCTTCTCCCACCGCGGCGGGAACCGGGGCTCGGTCCCGGGTTCGGCCGGCCATAGCGCCGGTCCTCACTCTGGCGACAGCAACGGGACCAGGTACAAGGGGCGTCCATAGCGACCTTGCCAGGGCCCTTGAGAGGGACAGGCCCGAAGGCCGGTCCCTCTTTTTCGTGCGCCCGGCAGGGCGCAGTCGCTTGAAGGTGCAAGTCCTTTGCAGACCCGACCGGGGGAACTGCCAGCCGGACGGCCAGGGGATGCGGACGTTGGGCCTCCCGACGGGGTAGGATCGTCTCATCCAACCAGCGGTGCACCAGGTTTTATACCAATTTGCATACAAAATTCAATTCGGGCAATTGCCCGTTCGGGGGTGTAGGGGCACGGCATGCCGTGCCCCTACTTGTCCTACCCACCTCATTCTTGAAAAATGAATGCAAATTGGTATAAAGCGGCGGCACGCCGCCGCCCTGCATATCAGAAGTAGTTTGACAAGCGCGGGAGGTCTCACCTAAGATGGGGCCGCCGAAGAAAAAGGGAGGAAGGATGAAGGTTGAAGGATGAAGAAGATTAGCCCTCGTCGAGCTTGGATCGGGGTCATGGTTTTGCTGGTCGCGGTTCTGGTTTCCGGGAAAGAGAAGCCGGCGCCGGCAGATTATGAAATCAGGGAAGCAGACGGCATCCCCTACTTATGGGAGAACGGGATTCCTTACTTTACACGGTTCCAGGAGACGGATCATGCAATTCTGGATTTGGCCGGGAGTTGGAAGTTCAGGACCGATCCGGAAAATCGCGGGGTTCAGGAAAACTGGTTTAGAGAAAAGCTTGATGAGAGCGACTGGAAAGACCACCCGGTTCCGGGCAGTTGGCAGGCGGTGTTTCCGGAGCTGCGGGAATACCTGGGCGCGGGCTGGTATCGGCGGAGCTTCACGGCGCCGGCGGAGATGGCGGGCAAGTTCAACCGCCTGGTGCTGGACGGTGCCGGCTTCCATACTCGGGTATGGATGAACGGTGAAGAGATCGGGCACCATGCCGGCAATTACACGCGCTGGTCGCTGGAGGTATCGAGCAAGCTCCGCTATGGCGAAGTGAATACGATTGCGGTGCGGGTGGACAACGTGCTCGGCTTTTCCGACGTGCCCCCTCGGCTGACCGCGACCGGCCGGCTGGGGTGGTGGGAATATGCCGGGCTCCAGCGCCTGGTCCAGATCGAATCGTCTCCTCTGCAGACGCTCAGCAAGCTGGCCGTGACCGCGGAGCCTTTGGCGGACGGCTCCGGCCGGATTGTGATTCAAGGCATCGTTTACAATCCCTCGGACCAGTTAGCCACGGCTGAGGTCTCGGCGCGACTCTCAGATCTTGGGCGCGAGACGATGCTCCTGTTCCCGGCCGCGGGCGTGAACCTCTCCGCCCGGGGGGTGGCCGGCTTCAGGCTGGAGGGGGGTCTGCCCCAGGTGGCGGCCTGGTCGCCGGAGACGCCGGGCAACCGCTACCGGTTGACTCTACGGGTGAGCGGGCCGGCCGGAAAGGAAACCCAGGCTCTGGAGATTGGTTTCCGGAAGCTGGAAGCGCGGGGCACGGGGCTATTTCTAAATGGTAAGCCTTATTACATTCGCGGGATCAACCGGCACGAGGACGATCCGGAGACCGGGCTCTTTCAGAGCGACGCGCGGATGGAGGAAGACGTCGCGTTGCTCCAGGAACTTCACGTCAACCACCTGCGCACGGCCCATTACCCGAATGACCCCCGGTGGCTCGACCGGATGGACCGGGCCGGGTTCACGATTTGCGAGGAGATCCCGCTTTACCAGGCGGCGATGGGATTCACCAGCGGTTTTGAATCGCTGCTCTATCGCTCGCGAAAGGAAAAGGCGCCGGCGGGATTGGAACGGCGCTCGACCTGGGCGCTGCTCCATCAACAGGGCGACCCGCAATTGATTGCGAACGCGGTCCAGGAGGAGTTGGAAGCGATCGAGCGCGACCGGAACCACCCCAGCCTGGTGCTGTGGTCGGTGGGGAACGAAAATATGACTTTCCGTTTTTTCCCCTCTTCCCGCAAGATGCTGGAGCAGGTGATCGCGGCGGTGCGGCGCTTTGATCCGAGCCGGTTGGTTACGTTTGCCATTATTTCCTCGCCGGCGCTGTCGCCTCGCTTCGAGGGGGCGGCCGACCTGGCCGACGTGATTTCGGTCAATGAATATTTAGGATGGTATTACGGAAAAATGGAACAGGCCGGACCCTACTTCGACCGGATGCACAAGAAGTGGCCGCAAAAGCCGATTCTGGTCTCGGAGTTCGGGGCGGACGCGATCCCGGGCCGGCATGCGCCAGCGGGGGCCGCGCCGGAGAAGTTCACCGAGGAGTATCAGGTCAAGATGCTGACCTATACCTGGTCGGAAATCCGGAAGCGCGATTTCATCGTGGGCGGCATGCCCTGGGCGTTCGCCGATTTCCGGTGCGGCTGGTCCGGTAAAATGCATCCGACCTTCCACATGAACGAGAAGGGCGTGCTTACCCATCGGCGCGAGAAGAAGGCGGGGTATGAGGCAGTGAAAAAGATTTATGAGGACATTGCAACCAAGGGCCCATAATTCATCAATGCTAATAGCATACAGCAGGTTGCGGATTTTGATGTCACCTCCAGGTGCCGGCAGAATCAAAAGTCCGACTAATCCTCTTTTTTGGAGAGGCGGCTGAGCCAAAGGGCGACCGCGGCAGGATTGATCTGTTTGACGGCGCGTTCGAGGTCGCGGCGATGCACGACCCGGAGGATGATCACTTCCTTCCCGACCGGGAGGAAGAGGGAACGGTAGTTGCCGGTCTTGATTTCCCAATAGGAGCAGCCGCGCAGGGGTTTGATTTTGCCGGCCGGCCAGGGCGGTGATTCGAGCAGGGCTAGATCGTCAAGGATGCGCACGGCGTCGCGCCGGGGCAGTTTGAGCCAATCGCGCTCAGCCGCGGGAGCGAATTTGACGGTCCGCTTATCCATGCCGCCGGCCGAGTTTCCGTCTCATCTCCGCCAGGGTCTTGCCTCCCTTGGCTTGATACTCGCGAAAGGCCTTATCCAACTCCGCCAGCAGAGTGGGGTGATGGGCGATGATGAATTCTTCGAGGGTGTCTTCATCGAGCGGGATGAGGGCGGCCGCGGGCTTGCCTTTCCGGGTGACGACCACCGCTTCCCGCTTCAGTCCTCTCAGCACCTTGGACGGGTTGATCTTCAATTCTCGGAGCGTCGTAAATTTCATGCTCGTTCTCCTTGTAGCCCAATCAGGCTACATTGATCCTAGCAAGGCGCGATGGATTTGTCAAGGGCCGATCGGAAATATGGACCGCAGCCGCGAGGGATAGTCCGAGATCAGGCCGTCCACCCCCAGCTCCAGCAGCCGCCTGATTTCCTCGGGATCGTTCACGCCCCAGGGCATGACCTTGAGGCCCCGGCGATGGGCGCGCTCCAGGTAGGCCCGGTCCACCATGGCGGGCTGGGGATGGAGCGAGAAGGGACGGGGCCAGGGCTGGAACCACAGCTTGCGCAGCGGCTCGGCAAAATCCTGGAGATAGTTAAAGCCGGTCTTGAAGCGCGGGTCCAGCGCCCGGATCCGCCTGATGATGAGGGGGTTGAAGCTGGAGAGGATCACGTTCTCGAGCAGGCCCCGCTCCCGGAGCAGGCGGATGACGGCGGCCTCGATCCCGTCGGTGCGGAGGCTGCGGCCCTTGATTTCGAGGTCGAGCCACATCTTCTTGCCGAACGGGTCCAGCACCTCCTCCAGCCGGGGGATGCGCTCGCCGGCGAATTTTTCGGAGAAGTGGCTGCCCACGTCCAGCTTTTGCAGTTCTGCATAGGAGTAGCGCTGGACGCGGCCGCGGCCGGCGGCGAGGCGCTTCAGGGTGAGGTCATGGACCGCCACCACTTCGCCGGTCCGGCAGCGGAGCACGTCCAGCTCGATGCCGTCCAGGCCCAGCTCGAACGCGCGCTGGAACCCGGGCAGGGTGTTCTCCGGCGCTTCTCCGGCCGCCCCTCGATGTCCGAACAAAAGTGGTCTTTTCGGAAACATTCTGTCTTTAAACACAAAGGCACCAAGACACGAAGCTAAAGAAATGATGAATTACGAATTCTGAATTATGAATTTCTTCTTTGTGTCTTTGTGCCGTTGTGTTTAAATCGGATTCACTCGATCTCGGCGATCATCTCGACGGCGACGGTGGCATCGGCCGGCAGCACCGGCACGCCGAGCGTCATGCGGGTGTGCTTGCCCCGCTCCCCGAAGACCTCGACCATCAGCTCGGAGGCGCCGTTCATCACCTCGGGCTGGCGGAGGAATGAGGGCGAGCTGGCCACGTGCCCGGTCAGCCGCACGATGCGCTTGACCCGGTCCAGATCGCCGATTTCGGCCTTAAGCACGGCGATGCAGTTGAGCCCGGCCAGGCGCGCGCCGCGCTTGCCTTCTTCGATGCTGACCTCGGTATCCACCTTGCCCTGGACCGCCATGCGGTCGCCCTCGCGCGGGAGCTGGCCCGAGATGAAGACCAGCTTGCCCACGGTCAGGGCCGGCACGTAAGCGCCCATGGGGGTGGGCGCAGGGGGAAGGGTAATGCCCAATTCGGCCAATCGTTTTTCGATCTTTGCCATCGCCTGCCTCCTTCTTGCCGCATCATTATACGCGGCCTTCTTCGCTTGACAAGCCCATCGGGCTGCGGGAAGATGAGCGCGGTCCCACTCGATCCAATCCGGAGGTCTGGCAATGCTTTACGACCATTACGATTTCGAATCGCGCTACGCGGTGGTGGACGGCTACCGGCTCCATTACGTGGACGAGGGCCGGGGCCAAGTTTTGCTCATGGTCCACGGCAACCCGACCTGGTCCTACCTTTACCGCCATTTCATCCGCGACCTCCGCGCGAACTACCGCTGCGTGGCCCTGGACCACCTGGGCTTCGGACTGTCCGAAAAACCGCCCCGCGCGGACTATAGCATGCGCGCTCATATCATGCGGCTGGGCGCGTTCGTTGACCAGCTCGGGCTGCAGGAAATCACTTTTATCGGACAGGACTGGGGCGGCATCATCGGCCTGGGCTGGGCGGTTTACCACAAGCACCTGATCAAGCGCCTGGTCATCCTTAACACCGCCGGGTTCGCGCCCTCGTTCGGGGAGTTGAGCAAATCGAAGGGGCCGGTGCCCTGGGCCTTCCCCATGCTCTGGGCTTTGAAAATTCCCCTCCTGGGCGAGCTTTTTGTCCAGGGGCTCAACGGCTTTGCCCGCTTCCTGATCCCGCTGGCCACTTATCACCGCGAGCGGCTCACGCCCGAGGTGATGCGCGGCTACCTCGAGCCTTACCCCACCTGGGGCTCCCGCCGGGCCCACCTCCGTTCGGTCCGCCAGATCCCGATGCTGCCCACTCATCCCACCTGGCAGCTCTTGCGCGACATCGGCGAGAACTTGCGCGGCTGGCAGGTGCCCACTCAAATCATCTGGGGCATGAGAGACCCGGTCTTCGTGCCGTGGTTCGCGGACCAGTTCGAGCAATTGCTCCCCAACCACCGGCCCACCCTCCGCATCCCCGACGCCAGCCACTTCCTGCAGGATGACACGCCCGAACCGATCATCGCCAAGATCCGCGAATTCCTCGCCGCGACCCCGTAGAATCCGCGTAAAGATTTTGCTTGCTTTATTTGAAAAATTAACTATGCTTTAATCAGGAACTAAAGTTATTCTAATAAATGGCTTTCCACCCGGGAGAGCCGGAACCGCCGTCTTGGCCCGAGGCTTGGGTCCTTGAGACGGCGACGGCAGCGCAGGAAAAGGAGAGTAACGATGTCGTCAGCGAAGAAAATCCTCTTGACCGCCAGCTACGGCCCCAACGAACTGGCCTGGGGCGAAGACATGTACGATCTGCTCAACAGCCGGCTGGCCCGGGGCCACGGCATTTTCCGCATGGCTTCGCACTGCCATTATTTCGGCCTTTACATCATCGCCGAGAACTTGAACCACCCGGTTACGGTTATAGAGAACCCGCACTGGGATGAATTCGACGCCGAGCTGGACCAGGGCTACGATGTGGTCGGGATCCAGCTCAAGAGCCTGCACATGGACAAGGTGGCGCGGATGGTGGCGCGGATCCGGGAGAAGTGCCCGCAGACCGAGATCGTGATCGGCGGCTACGGGGTCAGCACCCTGGACACGCCGGTGCCGGGCGACACCAAGGGAAGCGCCAAGTATATCCGGGAGCACGCGCACCATTTCTGCCAGGAGGAAGGCGTGCGCTTCATGCGCAAGCTTTTGAACGACCAGCCGGTGGATCGGGAGATCACCCAGTACCACATGCCCATGACCGGATTTTCGGCGGCCGGTTTAACTTTTGCCCATGCCCGGGTTCCGATCATCCTGGTCTCGCTGGGCTGTCCCAATGCCTGCGACTTCTGCAACACCTCCGCTTTTTTCAAGCACCAGAAGTTTTACGTGGCCGAGCCGGAGCAAGTTTACCGTTACATGAAGCATTACCAGCAGCGGCTCTCCACGGAAGATATTTTGGTCCTGCTCTTCGACGAGGATTTCTTCCTTAACCAGGACTACGTGCGCGAGCTGGGCCGCCTGATCCGGAGCGACAAGAAGACCTGGGGTATCCGGTGGTTCAGCTTCGGGAGCATGCGCTCCTTGTCCCAGTTCACGCCGGAGGAGCTGCGCGAGTGCGGGCTGGGCATTGTCTGGATCGGGGTGGAGTCGTTCCTGGCCGAGGCTGGCACCACCGAGGACACCTACGCCAAGCGCAAGGGAATCGAGATCAAGCAGATGTTCGATGATCTGCATCGCCTGGGCATCCAGACCGTCGGCTCGCTGGTGCTGGGCTTTGACTTCCACACACCGGAAAACCTCAAGCGGGACATTGACATGTTCGTGGACGTCAAGCCCACCTTCTACCAGCTCTCGCCGCTGACCCCTTGCCCCGGCACCGCCCTCTACGAGCGGATGACGGAAGAAGGCCGGATCAAGGATACCTATCAATGGAAAGACTTCAGCCTCTGGAAAGACGACGTGTTCGAGGTGAAAAACTTCAAGCCCGGCCAGATCAAGGAGTTCTTTGATTACGCGCACGAGCAACTGGCCACCCGGATTGGCCCGCCGGTGCTCCAGGCCCTGGAAGGCGCGCTCGACGCCCACCAGAACCTCAAGGATTCCCCCAGCGAATACCTCCGCTACCAGGCCGAACGTGCCCGGATGATGGCCACCGGGTTCCGGGTTTATGCCCGGGCCTGCAAGCTTTACGGCAATTCCGAGCAGGTGAAAGAGCGGGGGGCGCACCTGGAGGCGCGCTTTCAATCCGAGATCGGCGGGATCAATCCCATCACCGGGGTGCTGTCACGCGTAATTTCAGCCCGAATCAAGCAGGCCCGGAACAACCCTCCACCCCCGATCATTTCCGACCCTCCCCCCCGCTGGACCTATTACCAGCGCAACAACGGCTCGCTCAAAGTCTTGGTCCGCAAAGGCCGTAAAGCCAAGAAGCCGGCGCCTTATCGCGACCGTCGGATCATCAGTCTGGGCAATCTGGGAGGATTGAGCAGCGGCAGCGGAACGTTCGGGGTCTGACCTCGGCTCTCTCCCGCGCTATTGCTTCCCTCGGGACATCGCCAGGAATAAAAGCCCGGCGAGCGCGTAGAGAACTCCGGCGGAAAGGTGCATGGCTTCGAGCCCGGTCTCCGGCGCCAGCCGGGTGAACAGGGCCACGGCCAAAGCCGAGCCGAAGCCGTTGAGGGCGAACATCAGGGCCGCGGAATTTTGCCCCAGTCGTTTCTTCACCCATTCCATTCCCAGCGGAAACGGAAACCCGAGCGCGAAACAGAGCGGGGCCAGGACGGCGATGCTCACGGCGATGCGGCCGGCCAGCGACGGGACCAAGGCCTTCTCCAGGAGCGGGCCCAGGCCAAAGTGATAGCCGAAGATCACCAGCGGCGTCAGCGCCAGGAAGAAGCTCCGGCCGGCGGGGGACAGGCGCTCACTCGTCAGGCTGCCCAGGCTGGCGAAGAGGAGGAAGCTGGTGACCACCACGGCCAGGGACAGGATCGGGCTGCCCAGGAACAGGTTCCAGCGCTGGATCGCGGTCGTTTGCAGGAACATGTAGCCGGCGGCGATCAGCACGAAGAAAATCGCGCCGCCCCAGAACCCGGGCTGGCGGCCGAGCGAGCTGCGCCAGGTTAAACCCAGCAAAGGCAAGAACCCGAGCGGGATCAGCACGGCCAGGAAGAGATGGAACTCGGCCCGGTGCTGGGTGAGGCCGCGGTCGAAGAGGTAGAAGAAGGGGCGGTCGTCGGTGGTGGGGCTGATGTCGTAGCGCTGGCCGGCGAGGTAAGAGTCAAGGTCGGGCGCGTGGATCAGCTCGGCAAAGGGGTTGCCGGCCACGCGGCGGAGAGGCGAGTGAAAAACCTGGAAGGGCGGAGCCACGGTGGCTTCCAGGGTTTGCGCCTCAGTCTCGGTAAACGGCGTCTGCTTGATCAGGATATAACCGTAATACTGGTCGGGCTGGCCTTCGCCCCCGGCCATGAACATATGGCGCGCCGGCTCGGGCACGCCCTTACTCTTCAGCATAGCCAGGCTGGTGCTGGCGAGGCGGAAGAGGTCGCGGTTCCAGCTCGCGCCCTTGACCCACTTGTGCACCGCGATCACGCCGCGGTCGGTGAGGTGGTCGTAATAGTCGGCGAAGGCCTCTTCGGTGTAGAGGTAGTTTTCCAGGAAGATGTCGGAGTGGAGGAAGGGCACGTAGAGGTCGGCGAAGGCGAGGTGGATCAGATCGAAGCGGTCGCGGGAGAGCTTGACATAGGTGCGGCCGTCCATCACCTGCACCTCGGCCTGGCCGTAGACGTTGCCGCTCGTCGCCTGGAGCGGGCCCTGCATCAGCGCGACCATGCCGGGGTTGATTTCCACCGCCACGATCCGCCGCGCCGAGTTGTAAGCCGCCTTGGCAATGTCCACGCCGCCGCCGGGCCCGATGATGAGGACCGCGGGATGATCCAGGATTGGATAAGGCGGCATTTGGGCAAAGAGCGTGGCCGAGGTCGCCGCCTGCGACCAGAGATGATCCAGGAAATAGAGCTTGACCGGGCCTTGGAGCGCGGCCTCGTACTCGCGCCGGGCCTCCGGGTTCCGGATGTCGGCCAGGCCGTTCGTGAAAAAGCGCCGGCTGATGTCATAATCCGGCGCCTCAATCGCGTCCACCCGCGCCACCAGGTTGCGGGCCGAGGCCAGCCGCCGCGTGCCGGGCTCCTTGAGCACGCGGAAGCCGTAGCTCAGCGCGTCCTCCTGCCGGCCGGTCGGAACCCGGCCCGCCGGGAGCAGCCGGATCAGGTCAATCGCCCCGGTCTCGGCATTGAAAGCGAGCAACCCCAAAAGCGCCAGGGTCAGGATGGCGGCGCCGGCTCGCGCCGGTTTATGCGGTCGTGCATAGCGCCAGGCGCAGATCCCGGCCAGGCACGCGGCTGCGAGCAGGCCGTTTTCCTCGCCCAGCCGGGGTTCCAGGAAGAAGACCAGGAGCGCGCCCAGGCCCGAGCCGCCGAGGTTCATGAAGTAGACCGTGCCGGATCGTTCCCGCACAAAAGCCTGGCTGAGGAAAGCGGATGCCGCGGCGAAGGGCAGGGCGAGGACCACGATCAAGGCGGCCCGCGAGGGCACGGCCACGGCGACCGCGAAAGCGAGCGGAATCGAGAGGGCGAAGACCAGAAGCGCGGCCTCGAGGAAGCTCTCGACCCAGCTTTTGCCGGAGACCAGGAACGAGAGAATTCCGCCCCAGCCCAAGCCGAGCATGGCCACCGCGATGATGGTGGTAACGCCGCGGCGCTCGGGCAGGAACAGGAGCACGGCCGGGAAGACCAGCTCCACGAAGAGCATGACCGCGGAGACGAGAAGGACCGCGGCCAGCAGGCGGGAACGGGGCGCCATCACGCTCGGCGGGAAGCCTTTCGTCCCAATTTCTTCTCCACGCTCAGGACCTTGCCGAAGAGCCGGTTCCTGGCCCCGGCCCGGTCGTCAATCCGGATCGCGGTCAGAATCCGGCGCGATTCCTTGCGGCCGGCCTGGTGGCAGCGCTCGAGCAGGCGCCAGACTTTCTTCGGCTCGCCCTCGACCAGGGTGCCCATCGCGGTCAATTGATAATCCAGGCCGCTTCTCTCCACCAGGGCGATGATCCTGGCCACCGCCGCGGACAGGCTCTCGCCCTTACCCACCGGCAAGATGCTGAATTCCGCGATCATGATTTTTCCTCCTTGGCCAAAAGCGTCCTCGATCCTCCGAACGGGTCGGCCGCAACCCTTGCCTTCTCGCTCCTTACCAATAGCGCAAAAGCTTTTGCCGGTCAATGTTGCGATGCGGGGCCGGGTTTGTTATGCTGGGGGTCGCCGTGGACAGCGTTTGCAAAGTTCCGATCACGCGCTGGCGCGAGGATCGGGCCGAGGAGATGGAAGATGAAGTGGTCCGGGAGATTCCGCTCACCATCCAGGTGAACGGCCGCGAGCTGGTCACCCTGCTCTGCTCGCCGGTCGGGCTCCGCGAGCTGACCTTCGGCTTCCTCCTCTCTGAAGGCATCCTGACGCCGGACGAACCCCGGCCGGAGATCGAGATCAACGAGCAGGGCGGCTATGCCCAGGTCACCCTGGCCCGGGAGCTGGCGCCCGAGCTCGGCCTGGCTTGGTCCCGCCTGGTGGGTTCGGGGTGCGCGGCCTCGGCTTCCTTTTATCGGGCCGCGGACGCGGAGCAGGCGAAGGTTATTCAAAGTCGGATGAAAGTCTCGCGGCCGGTCATCTGGAGTCTGATGAAAACTTTCCAGGCGCGCTCGGAGCTGTATCGCCGGACCGGCGGCGTGCATGCCGCGGGCCTGGCCACGCCCGCGGGCGAGATGGTGGCCTTCGCCGAAGACATCGGCCGGCACAACGCGCTGGACCGGTTGATCGGCGACGCCTTCCTCCGGGGCCGGACGCTCCGCGATTCGATCTTGCTCACCAGCGGCCGGGTCTCGAGCGAGATCGTGGTCAAGTCGGCCAAGGCCCAGTTCCCCGTGCTGGTCTCGCGGGCGGCGCCCACCGACCTGGCCGTTCTTCTGGCCCGGAAACTGGAGATGACCCTGGTCGGCTTTGTCCGGGGCCAGCGTTTGAACGTGTATGCAGCCGCGGAGCGGATCCAATGAAAGCCGCGGTTTTTCAGATTGACACCGAATCGAGAAGGAGGGTCAGATGAAAACATGGGTTAGGCGGGCAGGCTTGTTGGCGGCGGCGGCGGCGATTCTTTCGAGTTCGCCGGCCTGGGCGGCCAAGGGGGTTCATCTGGGCACGGGCATTGGACTGGGATTCCCGATGATGAGCGGGGACGCGATCAGCGCCATCAAGCCCCAGACCGGGGAGGCCCTGGAGTTGCTGAACCTGGGGTATGGGTTTACCGACAACTTCTACGCGGGGTTGTATTGGGGGGCGGTCGCCGGCATGGCTTCTGAAAACTGGGACCGGAACGCGACCTGGGGGACTGGTTACCTCGGCGTCCTGGGCAAATATTCCTTCAACAGCAAACAAACCTATTCGCCTTACGTGGAGTTGGGCGTCCACAACACCGTGTTCAACACCACCGGGGACCACCACACGTTTATCTCCGATGCCGCCCTCGGGGTTCTGGCCGGCGGGGGGATGGACTTTTTCTTCGGGTCCAGGAAACGGTGGTTGTTCTCGATTGACATGTCCTATCGCTCGGGCCGGCACACGTCGGGGACCGTGGACCTGGACCCCGGTCCCACCGTGGACGTGAACTTTAACGCCACGACCGACGTGGTCCTGCTCCTCTTCAAAATCGGCTACGTCTGGCGGCCGGTCGAGCGGCCGGGATTCTAGTAGTTCGACCGCCTGATCTTGCTGGGCAGGCCGTAGGGGCGGGTTTGAAACCCGCCCCTACTTAGAGGAAGTGCCAGGGTAGTTTTAAACAAGGAGGGAAGTGGCATGGGTATGTTGGAAGGCAAGGTCGCGGTGGTTACCGGCTCGGGCCGGGGGATTGGCCGGGAGATCGCGCTGCTCATGGCCAGGCAGGGCGCGAAGGTGGTGGTTAATGACCTGGGCGGGACCGAGGCCGGGGCCGGCTCGGACCAGAAGGTGGCGGACCAGGTGAAGGACGAGATCAAGAAGGCCGGCGGCGAGGCCGCGGCCAATTATGACTCGGTCTCGACCTGGGCCGGGGCGGAGAAGATCATCCAGTGCGCGTTGGACCACTTCAAACGGATAGACGTCCTGGTCAACAACGCCGGGATCTTGCGCGACCGGATCCTGTTCAAGATGAGCGAAGAGGAATGGGACGGCGTGATTAAGACTCACCTGTATGGCTCGTTCTTTTGCAGCCGGGCCGCGGCGGTTCATTTCCGGGAGCAGAAGTCGGGGCGGTTGATCCACTTCACCAGCACCGCGGGCCTGATCGGGAACGTGGGCCAGGCCAACTACGCCTCGGCCAAGCTGGGGATCGTGGCGCTGTCCCGCTCGTGCGCGCTCGACCTGCAGCGCTACAACGTGACCTCCAACTGTATCGCGCCGTTCGCCTGGACCCGGCTGATCGCCACCATCCCCACCGAGGACCCGGCGCAAAAAGCCAAGAAGGAGAAGCTGGCCAAGATGAGCCCGGCCGACGTGGCTCCGCTCGCCTGCTTCCTGGCTTCGGACGCGGCCCAGAACATCACCTCCCAGGTCTTCGGGGTGCGGGCCAAGGAAATCTTCCTGTTCTCCCAGCCCCGCATCGTGCGCTCGATCCATGACTCCACGGGCTGGACCCCGGAAAAGCTGGCGGCCATGCTCGAGCCGACGATGAAGTCGCATTTCCACCCGCTCGACGTCTCGGGCCAGTATATTTCCTGGGACCCGCTGATTTGATCGCGTGCTTTTTGCCCGGGGACCAAAGTGCTATAGTGAACGGAGAGAAAGAAAAGTGGCGCCCGTGGAAAACGACGCCTTCTTCTTCGGGCCAGGCCCGGGCGGATCAGCGCCCGATGGGCAAAGTGCTGGAATAGCCCAGGTCGCTGAGGAGATAGTCACAGGGATGATCGCGGCAGGGGTAGATATCGGTTCAACGGCCAGCAAGGCCGTGATCCTGGATGGAGATCGGGTCCTGGCCTCGCGGATCGGCCCCAGCTCGACCAACCCGGGCCGGACCGCCCGCGAGATTTTCCAACAGGCGCTGGCCCAGGCCGGAATTTCCGAAGCCCGGGTGAATTTCATCGTGGGCACCGGCTATGGCCGGGCCCAAGTCGCCTTTGCCCACACCAACGTCTCCGAGCTTAGCTGCCACGGCCGCGGGGCCCATTTTTATTTACCTGCAGCTCGCACCGTGCTCGACATCGGCGGCCAGGACACCAAGGCCATCTGCATTGACCAGGAAGGCAACCTCCTGGACTTTGTCATGAACGACAAGTGCGCGGCCGGGACCGGCCGGTTCCTGGAGATGATGGCGCGCACCCTGGGCATGGGTTTTGACGAGTTCGCGGCCATGCATTTCCAGGAGGGCGAGCCTTGCGTGATCGGCAACATGTGCTCGGTCTTCGCCGAGTCGGAAGTGATCAACCTGGTCAACGAGGGCGCCGCGCTGCCTCGGATCATCAAGGGCTTGCACCAGTCGCTGGCCGGCCGGGTGGCGGCGCTGGCCAAGCGGGTGGGGATCGAGCCGGAGGTGGTGATCACCGGCGGGGTGGCCAAGAACGCGGGCGTGATTGACGCGGTGGAAAAGAAGCTGGGGCAAAAGCTCGCGAACTTTCCCCCCGGGGTGGATCCGCAGATCATCGGGGCGCTGGGCGCGGCGCTGATCGCCCGCGACCAGGCGCAACGCTCGGGTCAGACATGAGTCCCGCTCCGGTTCCGGATCAGACGCCGCCGAAAGGCCTAGCCCGCGAGCTTTTGGCTGAGCTTGGCGCCGCGATCGAGGCTCCCAAGCCGGAGGGGGCCATTCGCTCCGGCCGTCCGGTGGTCGGCTATTTTTGTTCCTACCTGCCGGCCGAACTGCTGCTCGCCGCGGGGTTGTACCCCTTGCGGCTCCGCGGGCTTTCCGTCGAGGACTCGAGCAGCGGCGACGCCTATCTCTCGCACCTGACCTGCTCCTTCGCGCGGCACGTGACCGCGGCGGTGCTGGACGGCGTTTACGACTTCCTCGCCGGCCAGATCGCGGTCAACTGCTGCGACCACCTTCGCCGCGCCAACGACGTGCTGGTCGCGAAAAGCCGGCTCGCCTATCACGGCTATTTGTCGGTGCCCCGCGGTTTCCGCGCCGACCTGTTCTCCTGGTACCTGGAAGAACTGGCGCGGCTCCAAGATTCGCTGGAAGATCATTTCCAGGTCAAGATCACCGAAGCGGCTCTGCAAGCGGCCATTTCGCAGACCAATCAGGTGCGCGGGCGGATGCAAAAGCTGGATGAGCTCTGCCGAGGCGAGCAGCCGAAGCTCTCGGGCGCGGACCTGTTGACCGCGGCGGTCGCGGCCCGGGTCCTCCTGCCGGCCGAGTTCGTGGAAAAAGCGGATGCCTTGATCGCCGCGGCCGAGAAGGCGGAGCCCCTCTCCGGCATTCGCAGCCGCGTGATCCTGATGGGCGGCGAGCTCGATGATCCGGGTTATGTCCGCACATTGGAAAGCCAGGGCGCGCACGTGGCCGGGGACCTCCTTTGCTTCGGCCGCCGCGGCCTGGGCCTGCCGGTGGACCCGAGCGGCCCGGCGCTTGCGGCCTTGGCCCGCGCCTATCTTTACCAGGTTCCCTGCGCGCGCATGATGGGCGAGTTCCCTCGCCGCTACCAGGCGATGGTTAAGCTCTTTCAGGAGTGCGGCGCCAAGGGAATTATTTTTACCCGGATCAAGTTCTGCCAGATCTGGGCCAACGAAGTGCACAACCTGCGCCATCGTTTCGAGAGCAATCCCCTGCCGATGCTGGTGCTGGAGCGGGAGTACGGGACCATCTCGACCGGGCAGATCAAGACCCGGGTCCAAGCCTTTCTGGAAAGGCTGGAGAGGGCCGAGGGCTAACCATGACGGTGTTGGGTCGCAGCCGGCCGCGGGAATGGGAGACGATCTGGAATACCCTGACCGAGATGGAATGCCTCTTTTCCGCGGATCCGGAAGGGACGGGCCTGAGCAGCGCTCTTTCAAACGCGCTCCACCTGCTTCGCGCCCAATTCACAAGGGCGGACGCGGGTCAGCCGGCGGTCTGGTATAACCTGGGTTTCAATCCCGAGCTGTTGTGGGCGCTCGGAGGGGTCAATCCTTTCTGCGTTTCGGAGGCGGCCGCCCTCTCGAGCATCGGCGGCGACCAGGCCGACACCGAAGCCTTCATAGACCTGGCCGAGGCGCACGGCTATTCCAGCGATTGCTGCTCCGCGGACAAGGCCGGGATCGGCGCGCTGCTCAAGGGCCTGTATCCGGACCCGGCCTGCCTGGTGGGCATCAGCACCCCGTGCGATTCGCAGGTGGCCGTGGTCCAGGCCATGGCCGAACAGCGGAACCGCGCGCCCCTGTTCGTGATTGACGTGCCGCCTTACGACGATGAGCGGACCTTCCGCCACGTGGCGGCCCAGTTGCGCCAATTGATCCCCTTCCTGGAACAACACACCGGCTGCAAGATGGAGTGGGATAAGCTGCGGCAGGTCTGCGAGACCACCAACCGCACCAGCGAGTATCTCTGGCAATGGATGGAATGGCGGAGCGCGGTTCCGACCATGCAGCCTTCCAAGCTCGCCGCCTTCACCATGGTGCTGATGATCACGTTCAGCGGCTCGTCCTGGGGCATGGAGATGGCGCGGGCCCTGGCCGAGGACGCCCGCCGCAAAGTCGAGTCGGGAGTGCGCTATTTCGAGGAGAAGGTGCGGGCGATATGGTATCAGGACCCGGTCTGGTGGGACATCCAGATCTACGACTGGATGGAGGGGGAGTTGGGACTGGTCGTGCCCATAGACATCTTCGGCTATTATGCCAGCGAGGGCTGGATTGACACCTCGGACGAGGAAAGCCTGCTCTATGGTCTGGCCCGGAGGATGGTGAACTGCCACCCCATGTCCCGCCAATTCCGGGGCACCATGAAGCACTACATCGAAGACTTCCTGGTGCTCCACCGGCAGTTCCACGCCGACTGCGGGATCATGGCCGGACACATCGCCTGCAAGCATTCCTGGGGCGGGATCGGCCTGTTCAAGGAGGCGTGCAAGAAGGCCGACATCCCGCTGTTGGTGTTCGAGTTTGACATGTTCGACCCGCGCATCCTCACGCCCAAGGAGCTTCAGTTCGAGCTGAAACGCTTTGTCCAGGACATCGTGCTGCCGCGCAAGGAGCGGGCGGCGAGGCGGTGAAGATGACCCGGTTCAACTCGGTGGCCGAGGCGGACCAGGTGATCGGCGGCTTTCTCCGGGAGCTGCCCCGCCTGGACCCATTGATCCGCGAGATCGTGCAGCACAACCCCCTGGTCATGAAGCTCGAGCTGTCCGACCCGCCCTTGGACGCGGAGTTGGATCTCACCTGCACCCCGCTCGCGGTGCGGATGGATTCCAGCGCGTCCGGCGCCGTCGGCCTGGCCGGCTCGTGCTCGGATTTCCACCGGGTGCTGCTGGGACAATTGCCGGTGGCCGTTGGGATCAACCGGAAGAAGCTCCTGGTCCGCGGCTCGACCGCCAAGATGATGAAGGTGGTGTCGCTTTTCTACGTGGTGCCTTATATCTATCCGAGCTACCTCGAGTCTATCGGCCGAGCCGACTTGCTCGAGCCGGGCGAACGGCCGCCCCTGCATGGAGAACGGCCCCTGGAGGGAACGATGAACAAGATCATTTCGGCGCTCGCTTACCTGGCCGGCTATGGGCTGGGTCTGCTCAAACGGAATCTGACTCCCCGCCTCGACATCCTCGCCGCGCTGGAAGCGATGGGCCAGGGCTTAAGCCGAGCCGCGGGCCAGCCCAAATCGGAACCGGCCGCGGCTTCCGGGGCGGAGATTAAATGAGGCTTGCTATTTTTTTCGTTTTGGCTTACATTTTGGCTGACAAGTGGAAAGGGTGCCAGGCTTGGGCGGCCGGCACCGGCAACTTATCAACCCGAGAACAAGTCTGATCCCAAGGAGGTGAAGCCATGGGTTACAAAATCTTCATCCTCGACGATGACGAGAACGCCTGCAAGCTGGCGGAGCGGGTGCTGACCGAAGCCGGGTTCCAGGTGATGAGCCGGACCCAGGCGATCGGCACCACGGTCTCGATCAGCGCCTTCCAGCCGGACCTGGTCCTGCTCGACCTGATGATGCCGGCCTTGGCCGGCGAGGCCGTGATCGGCATCCTGGACCAGCACATGAAGCCCCGGCCCAAGATCGTGCTCTTCTCCAACAAGTCCACCCCGGAGCTGCGCGCCATTGCCGAGAAACACAGGGTGGAAGGATACGTGTGCAAGGTGGACGGCCCCTCGGCCCTGCTCAAGGCCGTGCGCGCAGTGCTGGGAAAGGCCTGAAATTTTGCGCTAACGCCTCCCGACCGATCATTCATGTCCAACCCCACCGGCCTTCGCCTGCGCAAATTGATCGGCCACCACCGCCCCAACTTCTTGGTCTCGTCCGAAATCATCTGCCTGGCAGTGCGGAACAGCTAGGGCAGCGCCGTGCCCCTACGGGTTTATTCGGCGAGGGTCTTAAAGCCGCGGCGGGAGAGGTCCCAGTAGATGAAGGCGCCGGCGAGGAGGGAGAGGCCGAGGAGGAGGAATCCGGTCCTGGGTTCGCCGAGAAGGAGCTTGCCGATCCCGAACAGGGCCGTGTAGATCAGGGCGCAGCCGGCGAGCCAGTCGAGGAACGAGTAAAAGAGGTTGTCGGTCACTTTCACGGAGTCGCCCAGCCGCTGGCGCACCGCTTTCCATCCCGGCCCGCCCGGCCGGGCTTTGCGGAAGAACCGGTCGAGCACGGCGTCGTCTTCGGGCCGGGTCAGGAAAGTCACCGTCACCCAGACCGCGGTGGTGAAGGCGACCGTACCCAGGATTTCATAAGCGAACGCGGTGTCGGCCGGGAAGGTGATCCAGCCCAGCCGGCCCAGGGCCTTGAGGGTGAGCGAGCCGAGGAGCGCCGCGAGCATGGCCGAAATCTCGGACCAGGCGTTGATCCGCCACCAGAACCACCGCAGGATATAGACCAGCCCGGTGCCGGCGCCGATGGTGAGGAGCAGCTCCCAGCCGGCTACCTGCGACTGCATCACGTATCCCACCACGCACCCGATCAGCATGAGGAACACCGAGATGATCCGCGAGACCCGGATGTAATGCCGATCCGGCGCGTCCGTTTTGATAAAGCGCTGGTAAAAATCTTTGACGATGTAAGAACAGCCCCAGTTGATGTGGGTCGAGATGGTGGACATGAAGGCGGCGGCGAGGGAGGCGAACATGAGCCCGAGGAAGCCGCTGGGCAGGTATTTCATCATCATCATGACGTAGCCTTCGCGCGGGTTTTTCAGGTCCGGGAAGAGCACCACCGCCACCAGCGCGGTCAGGATCCAGGGCCAGGGCCGCAGCGCATAGTGGGCAATGTTGAACCACAAGGTGGCGAGCAGCGAGTGCTTCTCGTCCTTGGCGCTGAACATGCGCTGCGCCACGTAACCGCCGCCGCCGGGCTCGGCGCCCGGATACCAGGACGCCCACCACTGCATCCCAATGTAGGTGAAAAAGAGCAGGGGCGGCAGCCAGGCGGCTTGGCCCACCGGGGGCAGCATGGAGAGATAGGTGGCGACCTTTTCCGGCGAACCGGCGTGCTCGACCAGCCGCTCCTTCAGCCCGCTGATGCCTCCCACCGCCTGCACCCCGAAGATGGAGAGCATAATCGAGCCGGCCATGGCGATTCCGAACTGGAAAAAGTCCGTGACCACCACCCCCCACAGGCCGGACAGCCCCGAATAGACTCCGGTGATCACCAGGCACACCCCGACCGCCAGCCAGCGATTCATGCCCAGGGAGATGCTCATGATGGTGGCCATGGCCGAGATCACCCAGCCCATGATCACCGAGTTGATGATCACGCCCAGGTAGAGCGCGCGGAAGCCGCGCAGCGCCGCGGCCGGTTTGCCGCCGTAGCGCAGCTCGGTGAACTCGATGTCGGTGAGCACGCCCACCCGGCGCCACAGCCGCGCGTAAAAAAAGACGGTGAGGATGCCGGAAAGCGCGAAGTTCCACCACAGCCAGTTGCCGGCCACCCCGTGCCGGTAAACCATCTCGGTCACGGCCAGGGGCGTGTCCGAGGAAAAGGTGGTGGCCACCATCGAGGTCCCGGCCAGCCACCAGGGCACGGCCTGGCCGGAGACAAAATATTCGCTCACGCTCGAGCCGGCCCGGCGGGTATAGTAAAGCCCGATCGCCAGGGAGAAGACAAAATAGGCAACGATGAAGCCCCAGTCAAGCGCGGTCATGGAGGTTCCTTTTCAATCCCCTGCCCTTAAACCTGCCGGAGATAAGAGCGGATATAGGCTTCCACTTCGGAAGCCGGCTGGTAAACGCCGAAATGGCCCTCGCCTAAAATGTCGGCTTTCAGCGCGAGCAGTTGTTCCATGCTCTTCCGCCATTGCTTCACGTCCGAGCCGAGCGCCGGATGAAACGGACCGTGGATGTCCTGGCCGAAGAGGATGCGCTTGCCGCCGCGGTCGAGATAAACCGAGATCGAGTCGGGCGAATGGCCGGGCGTATGCAGGCAGACGAGCTCCTGCCGGCCGACCTGGAGGCGGAGTTCCGGGGCGGAAAAGGTCTGGTCCACCGCTATTTCCGGCACGTCCAGGTTATACCAGGTGGCGGCGGTGCGCAGCGGATCGCGGCTGGCCAGGATCTCGGCTCCGGCCTGGTGAGCCACCACTTTGACCCCGAAGCGGCGCACGAACTCGGGAATGCCGCCGCAATGGTCAATGTGGCAGTGTGTCAGGACCAACGTGGTCAGCTGCTTCGGATCGTAACCCGCGGACGCGATATTTTCCACGATCGCCTCGAAGCCGTCGCCGGCCCCGGCGTCAATCAAAGCGAGCTCGTCTCCGCCGTCCACCAGATAGACGCAGCAGTCCTTGGGGTCCGAGAGGTCGCCCGAGCCGACCAGGTGGATTCCTTCGCAGACTTTCACTTCGCGCCTTGGGCCTGGGCCCGTTTTTCCACTTCCTGCTTGACGGCCTTGACCACCAGCAGGCCGGTAGTGACATTGACCGCGGTCATGAAATCGGGCTGGGCCTTGAGGATGGCGCCCACCGGCCAGGGCAGGGCCATCAAGTTTGAGTAGAGGGTATAGAAGATCATGGTCTGTCTTCCGTCGCCCACCGGGACCAGGTCCCAACTGCCGTGGGTGCCGGGGAGGTCGCCCTGGAGATGGTTGAAGCGGAGCCGGGTATTGGGCTCCAGGGTCTGCTGGTGCTGGTAGGTGAGCTTGACCTTGAGGACCGAGATAACGACCTCCACGGTCTGCTCGGTGATGAATTCGGTCGGGCTCTTTTTTTCGATCACCCGCATGGCGATGGTGTTGGGCATGAACTGGGGGTAATGCTCGAAATCCAGGATGGTATCCCAGGTCAGCTCCAGGGGCGCATTGACCAGGCCGCCGGCCAGCACTTCCTTGAGGGTGCCGTCCGGTTTTTGCCGGACCAGGAGCAGGCTCCCGCTCTGGAGCAGGCGCTCCATCGTCGCCGCGTCCAGCTCGGCGAAGCTTAAAATTTTCCCCGGCTCAGCCGCAGCGCCGGCTGGAGCCGGCAGGGCCATTGCCAAGAGCCAGAAGCCGATGAGCCAGGCAGTGAAACGCATCCAGAATTCCTCCACCGCGGCAGCCAAAGTCCAAACTTGAGGGCCTATCATAGCATACGCAGGAAGGCTGTCTAGCCAGGAGGCAGCGCTCCGGCTCAGGCTCGTCAAGTCTTTGGCCCTGTCTCGCCTCCGCCTTGACGAATCAAAACCTCTGCTTGAACTCGCCTCGCCCGTCCCAGGTTCTTTTTTCGGCTGAGACCAGCCTAAATCAGTCAAGCATGCTTGGCCGAGTTCGCCGGCCGTCCGGTCTGGCATTAAAGTTGCTCCCAATGCCTTGGCAAACGGAGGAATTCGACCATGAGTTCCAGTGCGGCCTTCAAGCAGTCCTGGCCGCTTCCCGAAATCGAGCGAGAGCGTTTTATCCTGGAATACACGCCCCTGGTTCGGCGGATCGCCCAGCGGATCGCGGTCCGGTTGCCCCCGCACCTGGACCTTGAAGACCTGATCAACTCCGGCGTCCTGGGGCTGATGGACGCGATTCAAAAATTCGACCCCCACCGCAACGTCACCTTCCGCACCTACGCCGAATTCCGCATCCGGGGCGCGATCCTGGACGAACTGCGTTCCCGCGATTACCTGCCGCGCTCGGTGCGCGAGAAGGCCAACCGCCTGGAAGAGGTTTCCGCCCGGCTGGAAGCCAAGCTCGGCCGGCCGGGGACCGAAGAGGAGCTGGCCGAGGCCATGGGGCTGGGTCTGGAAGCTTACCAGCATTTGCTTCAGCGCGCCGGACCCATTTCCTTCCTGCACCTGGAAGATTGTCCGGGCTTGAGTGATGCGTCGGAAGAGAGCCTGGCCGACCTGCTCCTGGACCCCTCGGCCAATGATCCTCTGGTGCAACTGGAGCTGACCGAGCTCAAGCATATCCTGGCCCAGGAGATCGAGCGCCTGTCGGAGCGGGAGAAGCTGGTGCTCAGTATGTATTACCTGGAGGAGCTGACCTTAAAGGAGATCGGCGAAGTCATGGAGGTGACCGAGTCGCGGGTCTGCCAGTTGCACAGCCAGGCCGTGCTCCGGTTGCGCGGCCGGATCAAGAAACGCTTATGGCAAAACTCGGCGCCGGTCCCGTGATTGTAGCCCTGGGCCCCAATGCGTTCCGCCGGGTCGAGCTCCAGCGGATGCTGCGGCGCCTGGGCCATGCCCGGATCTACCCTGCCGGCCGGGTGGAGGAAGTTTCCCTTCTCTTCGACCAGGGGAAAGTGGAAGTGCTTCTGGCTTGCCTGGGAAAGAATCTGGACCTGGCCGGCCAGGAGCTGGCCGATTTGCAGGAGTTCTGCTGCGATTACTCGCCCTTGATCCTGGTGGTAGTGGGTCCGGGTTTGGGCCCGGCCATAAAGCGGCTGAACGAAATGGGAACAGACCTTTGCCTGGTTATGCCTTTTTCCGAGCGCAACCCGGCGCCGGCCATAACCTTGGTTGGCAGGGATACCGTCCTCGTCCGGCCCGGCGGGGTGGTTTTGACCTGATTTTAGTCTGGGAATGAAAATTTTTCTTAAGTAGCAAGAGAATTGTTCCGATCAAACAGATATGCAGGAAGGAGACTAACCATGGAAGAAGATTGCAAAGGTCATCGCGGGATGGATTCACTCGGGGTCAGATCAAGTCGGGTCATCAAGGCCCGCAAGACCAGCCCCGGAGTTACCCATGGCTTTGTGACCGCTAACGTGCTTCCTTTCCCGGTGCCCGACCGCAAGCCCCCGGCCGCGGAAGCCCTGGGCCAAGATCCAACTCGGGTGCAGGAGTTGAAAGCCAGGGTTCAAAGCGGGCAGTATCGCATTTACAGCCTGCGCTTGGCCGGGAAGATGATTCGCGAAGACTTGCTCGAGGATCTCTCCTGCCGGAAACGGCGATCGGAAAAAGCGGAGCATTGATGCTGATTTTGACGCGCAAGGTGGGCGAAAGCATCACCATCGCCGGCAGCATCCGGGTCACGGTCCAGGGCATCCGCGGCCACCAGGTGCGCCTGGGAGTCGAGGCTCCGGCCGAGGTGCCGATCTTCCGCCAGGAGCTGCTCGAAAGAGACCGCTCTGAGCCGAAAGCAGCGCCGGCCATAACCTTGGTTGGATCAGGGGTGCCGCCCTCGTCCGGCCCGGCGGGGTGATTTTGACCTGATTTTAGCCTGGGAATGAAAATTTTTCTTAAGTAGGAAGGGAATTGTTCCGATCAAATGAACAGGCAGGAAGGAGCCTAGCCATGAAAGAAAATCACAGAGGTCATCAGGCGGCGAATTGGCGAGAGATCGAACCAGGGCGGGTGATGAAGGCCCAGAAGGCAAGCGCTGCATTCAGCCAGGGGGTTGCGCCCGGGAAAGTCCTCCCGTTCGCGGTGCCCCAGCGCAAGTCTTCGTTCTCGGTGGACATTCCCCGGGATAGAACTCGGGTGCAGGAGTTGAAGGCCAGGATCCAAAGCGGGCGCTACCGCGTCTCGAGCCTGCGCCTGGCCGGGAAGATGATCCGGGAGGCCTTGCTCGAGGATCTCTCCTGCCAGAAACGTGGAGCTCCAAAGGCGGAGCGTTGATGCTGATTTTGACGCGCAAGGTGGGAGAAAGCATCACCATCGCCGACAACATCCGGGTCACCATCCAGGGCATCCGCGGCCATCAGGTGCGCCTGGGAGTCGAGGCTCCGGCCGAGGTGCCGATCTTCCGCCAGGAGCTGCTCGACCGGGACCGCTCTGAGCCGAAAGCAGCGCCGGCTCCCGCCAAGGTCGCCGCCTGGAATCGGCGTAAATGAAGATTATCATACGGAAACGTGAAATGTGAAGATCTGACCCTCCTCCCCCTACAATCCGCTCCATGGCCAAGCAGCTCGCTTGACAAACGCCGTCGGAAAAAGTAATCTTTTAGTCATGCGTGCCCGGGCCAAACGGCGAAACGCGAGGCACGCAAAAGTTAATGGTTCAATTCCAAGAAGGAGGCAAAAGGAAATGAGACGGGTCTTTAAATCAAGGACGATGGCAGTGGTGGTGCTGGTGGCCGTGATGCTGGCCTCGGTCCAGTGCGGCTACATCCTGCACCCGGAGCGCAAAAATCAAAAAAGCGGCAACATTGACGTGCCGGTCCTGATCATGGACTGCGCCTGGCTCCTGCTCTATATCGTTCCAGGCGTGGTCGCGTTGGTGGTGGACTACACCACCGGCTGCATCTATCAGCCTTCCGGTCCCAAGAAAGTGAGCCTGCGCCCGGACAGCCGGATTGTCTTCCGCCTCAATGATCCCGCTCCGGCGGACGCCGCCGTGGCGGTGACCCTGGAGGATCCGACCGGCCTGCAGGTGAAGGCTACGTTGCTGGAGAAAAGCGTGGCCCAGGGCGAGCGGATCGGCACCATCGCCCTGGCGCTCCCGGCCGGGCTGGAGCGCGGGGATTACAAGCTCACCCTCAAGGTCAACGGCGAGACTTCCGAGAGCTGGGACATCAGCCTGTAAAGCCACTCGCGCAAACCCGAAACACACTCGCAGG
>Ga0315282_10004201_pt1 | contig 25210 bp, 23 predicted proteins | sample YL17G07_20_MG_FD_203693 | JGI IMG/M metagenome (GOLD analysis project Ga0315282, IMG submission 203693) | Sediment microbial communities from Yellowstone Lake, YNP, Wyoming, USA - YL17G07_20 | ecosystem: Environmental > Aquatic > Freshwater > Lake > Sediment | place: USA: Wyoming | collected... | reverse complement strand
TTCCATACGAACGCGTCTGAAGTCATGCCTATCATCACGTGCTCTCCAGCCTCGAAGGCTTTCATGAGCAATGCTCGGTGTCCCTTGTGAAGCTCATCAAACGTGCCTCCGACGCCGACAGTTTTGAACTTTTTCCGCATTGGCCTTCACACCTGACGCGTTTTAACCGTCTATAAGACTATTTTGGTTTGATTTTTCCGTTAACGACGTCCAGTATCTTCTGTGCAACTTCCCGCTTTCTGGCCAAGCTTATGTGTATGACGTTCTTCTTTTTGTCCACTATGAAAACCTCGTTTGTGTCAGTTCCGAAACCAGCTCCTTTCCTGCCCACGTCATTGGCAACGATCAGGTCAGCTTTGGCTTCTATGAGTCTCTGATATGCGCTTTCGATGAGTTCTTTTTTGGGCAGTCTGTACTCTGCACGAAAAGCCACAAGAAAAGTTAGAGGGCTGACTTTTTTCACGCTTTCAATAATTTTTGCGGTAGGTTTCAGTTTCAGGCTGAGTGAACCGAGTTTGTGTGTTGAGATCTTGTGTGTGTAAGGTTTTTCAGGTGTCCAGTCAGCGGCGGCCGCAGCGGCTATGGCAACGTCGTATTTTTCTGATTTCAGTTCAGACACGACCGTTTCAAGCATCTGCTCAGTCGTCTCAACAGAGATCACTTTGGCCCTCAACGGAGTCGCTGCGGACGCTAGCCCGTAGACCAGCGTCACTTCCGCTCCTCGGCTCAATGCTTCTTCCGCGATTGCGACGCCCATTTTCCCAGAGCTTCTATTGGTCAAGACGCGGATGGGGTCTATGTGCTCGACAGTCGCGCCTGCAGTGACTAACACTTTTAGTCCTGAGAAATCCTGTTTGCCTGAGAGCCTGCAAACGACAGCATCGACAATTTCCTCAGTTTTAGCGATTTTTGCCTTTCCTTCCTCAATTCTTGGGTCTATGAATTGGACTCCTAAGCTTTTTAGCTTGTTCATGTTCTCAGTTACTATTGGATGATTGTACATGGACTCGTGCATCGCCGGAACAATGATTATGGGACATTTCGAACCGAAACCTGTTGAGACGACAGACGTCACTGTTGTGTCGTCGATTCCGCAGGCAATTTTGCTTATCGTGTTCGCTGTGGCAGGTGCGACTAAGATTAGGTCAGCTTTCAAAGGATGCTCTCCGACCAAGGCTACGTGTTCAATCTTTCCCGTCAGCTCCGTCGTGACGGTGTTTCCTGTTGCCCATTCCATCAGGTATGGGTGAATGATTTTCTGGGCCATGGGTGACATTACCGCGAATACTTCAGCGCCATGTCGCATCAAAGCTCGGGCAATTTCTGGGCTCTGGACTGCTGCGACGCTGCCAGTTACACAGAGGACTATGCGTTTCCCTTTCAGCTCTTTCCCTTCTGTTTCCATGATGTCTTTCGAAGGATGCGTTGACAATTCTAATCCTCCATTCTAACCTCTTAATTCATCGACTATCCTGTTTAAATCTTCTAGAAATTGTTCAACGTGTTGTTCCTGAATATGGGGCATGATTACGATTCGAATGTAATGTGGAAAAAGGGAGACTGCCCATTTTCTGAGCCTCAATTCCTCAGCTACTCGGCCAATATCAAATGTGCTAGATTTTAGTCCAAGAACGTTCATCGTAGGCGGGGCCACGGTACTTAGACCTTCGATTTTCTGGATCCCTTTTGCGAGCTTCAGAGTTAAGTGCATGCAGTTTTTGACGATTTTTCTGTAGCCTTCTCTTCCCAGGTGTTTCATCACTGTCCAGACTGCGATGGCTGAGGCGCCTGAGCGTGTTCCGACAAGGGTCGTTTGTTCAGTTTTCCCGCCTGAGAGGTAGGGAATGTCCGATGACACTGTCTTACTGAGGTTTTCATTTCGGAACAGTATTCCGCCGGCTGGGATGGGGGCCAAACCCATTTTGTGCGGGTCGACTGTGATGGAGGAGACTCGTGGGAGTGCAAAGTCAAAGTCTGGCGCGGTGAATCCTAGGTCTTTAAGGAACGGGAGCACGAATCCTCCGAAGGCTGCGTCCACGTGAAGGTACAGGTTCTCTTCTGAGGCAAGTTCAGACAGCTCGTCTATTGGGTCAACGACGCCTAACCCTGTTGTTCCCGCTACGCCCACGATTGCTATGGTTTTTTGGTTTATCGCTCTTCTAACGGCTTCCATGTCGACTTGGAACCTTTCGTTCAACTTGGCTTTTATGATTTTCATGCCTAGAAGGTCTGCAGCTTTGTCGAAGGAACAATGGGCCGATGCAGGTACGATTATTTCGCAGTCGGTTCTTCCTGAGAGTTTCTTTGCAGTCCACAGGGCAAGAAGGTTCGCTTCGGTTCCTCCCGTGACTATATGTCCAGAGGCTTCTGGGTTTGAAAGAAGAGTGCCCAGCATCTTTATTGCTTCTTTTTCGATTTGAGCGACGGCCGGAAAGAGTCCCGCGTCGCCTAGGTTCGTTTCGAGAAAGCGACCGTACACTTTTCTCGCTAGTGGATGAGGGTTGGTACACATGGACCCGATGATTCTTCCGGAATCATACGTGAAATCCTCTTTGAGCCTTGATTCAAGCTCTCGTAGAAGCTTTTCTTCAGGTACGCCCTTGCTGTTCATTTTCGGTTTGCTCCCTGCACACTTTAGTGGTACGTATGCTCTTCGTCTGGATATTTGCCCCCGGCGACTTCTCTCTTGAACTTTGTTACGGCGTCCTTGATTGTCTTGTTCAGGTTGGCGTATGTTTTCACGTATTTTGGTTTGAAGTTTTCGTCGTAACCAAGCATGTCATTTGTCACCAAGACTTGGCCGTCGCAGTGTTTTCCGGCTCCGATGCCGATGGTTGGCACTTTCACAGTTTCGGTTATTGTTTTTGCCAGGTTTTCGGGAATACACTCTAGCACTATGGAGAACACGCCCAGTCTGTCCAATTCTTGTGCGTCTTGCAGAATCTGCTGCGCTTCTTCAGGCTTTTTCCCTTTCACGTGGTACGCTTCTGCCGTCTGGGGGAGCATTCCGACGTGGCCCATCACGGGGATCGCCTTTTTAATCAAGGCTTCTATGGCTTCGGTTTTTCTTCCTTCAATCTTGACTCCGCATGCTCCTGCTTTGAGGAACTGTTCAGCATTTCTCAGGCAGTCTTGTACCATGTTGCATGTGTTTATGGGCATGTCTCCGATGATGGGTGTGCTTTTGGCTCCTCTTGCCACTGCTTTGACGTGATAGATCATGTCTGCCATCGTGACGCTTCTAGTGTCGCTGCAGCCTTGTATGACCATCCCTGAACTGTCGCCGACGAGAATCAAATCCACGCCGACCTCGTCAAGTATCTTTGCCGTTTGAAAGTCGTAGGCGGTTAGCATTATGATTTTTTCTCTGCCCTTTTTCTGCTTAATCTTTTCTTCGAAATCCATTTGATTCCTCCATGAACTTTATGAAATCGACGAGTATTGCGTTCACGGGTGTGGAAACACCATGTTTTCGGCCTAGCTCGACTATTTTTCCGTTCAGGAAGTCAATTTCAGTTTTCTTTCGCTTCATCATGTCTTGGCACATGGAAGAGAAGTTGTTGTACGCTAGGATTTCCCTGTCAATCTCTTGTTCTAGGTCTCTTGGAAAGGCTATTCCTTCGGCTTTTCCAACTTGAACGCATTCTCTGACGATCTGGTGCCTGACAGTTGCCAGCGATTGAGCGCCGATTTCACGGTTTCTCACGCGGAAAACCGCAGTCAAAGGGTTTACAACACTGTTGACGACAAGTTTGCTCCATATTTCATGTTTGATGTTCTTGGAAAGACTTGTTTTCAGGCTGCTCGCGTTCATAGTTTGTGCAACTTTTTTTGCAGCCGCGCTGTGCTCAATTGTTGTTTCGCCTTTCCAGTACCTTACTTTCCCATGTTTGAAAAGCTCGGCTGCCATGGTTGTAATACCCCTCAAAACTTGGGCTTTGCTGCCGACCGCGTGTTTAACAACCTCTTCATTTCCAAGGCCGTTCTGCATGACGAGGATGACTGTGTCTTTTTTGAGGAGTCTGCGTACTTTTCTGGTGGCCTTTTCTGAGTCATATGCCTTTGTAGTCAGAAAAATCAGCGTTTCTTCAGGTATCTGTCGAATCTCGGTGTCAGCCTGCACGTGAAAAGTTGCGTTTACGTCGCCTGAGATTGACAGGCCGTTTGAATTCACCGCATCCACGTGGGCCTTGTTGCCTACTAATGTCACGTCGTTCTTTTCGGATAGCAGACCTCCGAGGACGCTTCCTATGGCGCCAGCGCCCAATATGAAAATCTTGTTGAACTTCACTTTACTGGTCCTCACCCTTGGCATATGCCATCTTTTCTGCTGTGGTTGAAAGGTTTTTTCTGATTAGGATTAGGGATTCGGCCAGGTTCTTCTTGTTGTCAAATCTTCGCAGGATTTTCTCGAGTTCTCTTGGACCGTGTTTCTTCAGTTTTTGAGTGGTTTTTACAAGCTTCGGTGCTGCTCTCACGATGTTGTCGACGATTGTGACAGTTGCCTTCTGTGACGTGCGTGACAATGGGTTGAGGTCTATCGCTATCACTTTTTTGTGCATTTTGACGAGAGCTTCTGTTCTGTCTCCATCTTCCAGCGGCACCATGACGACGTCAGCCCTGAGGATTCCCCTTGGGTCGACACGTCGTCTTTCACTGTTCAACTCTCTGATTCTGGCAGATGCGCTTTCGCCCACCCCTAAAACTTCATGTGCGCCTGCCTTCTCCAACAGTTTCTTGACTGCAGTTTCCCTTTCGAGGGTTCTGTAGAAAAGATTGACCTCGATTTTTGCGTTCGCAGCCTCGGCTAGCTCTACGATATCTTGAGCTGCCAACGCTGCGGTGTTTCCGTTGACTGATATGACAGGGTTCTCTGCTGTCAAGAGTGCGGCAGCAGCTGCCTCTATGGCCTGCAGTGCTGGTTTGGTTGTTTTTTCGCCCAACAGGTAGTCGAAAGCTTCTCCTCGGCCATGTGCGATGAGGCCTGCTGCGGCGACGGTTCCGTCGAGGTAATGTTCGATGAGTTTTTCTCTTATCTGCAGAGATTTTGCTCTAGGGTGGTCAGATGGAATCTTTATATCGGTCATTGAAGGAGTCGCGCTCCTTTGACGTCGACTTTGCTGATGATCGTTTGACCGTTTGAGCCATGTTCATGGAAGACCCGCAGAATCTGTTCAAGGTTCTCTTCTTCGGTCACGGTGAACACGGATTCTCCGAACATGGGCATGCTGCAAACGATTCCGGTTTGGTCCATCGCGTTCAGGATGCTCCTCACTTTTTCTGTTATTAGTCCTACGTGCTCGGCGAAATGTCTGGAAAGCTTCATGAAGTTGATGACGGTGGCTTTTGCGGCCAGTTCACTGGTCAGCCTGCCGCCGAACCTGTTTATGCGCGTGCGAGTTGCTCTGTCTGTCAGGAGCTTTCTTGTGGAGAGCGGGCCGAAGGCGACGCATGCTACCACGGTTTTTTCTGAGGTTGGCACGCGTTTTATTTCGCCGATTCCTGGAGCGCCTGGTGTGACCCTGATTTCAAGTCCGCCGAACATTTCGGCGATTACTGTTCCGAGGCCCGTTTTGCATTCGACTTCAGCTACGTGTGCGAGTTGGGCGGCTTCTGTTTTTGACATCCCTGCTTCGAAAGCCTCGTTTAGGGCGAGGGCCAGGCTCAGGGCAGCAGCGCCGCTTGTGCCGAATCCAGCTCCTATTGGGGTTTCAATGTGATGCTCAACCGTGATTTCATAGTTCTGCATGCCGCCGAGACGGGAAAGAAACGTGTTTACAACGTGTTTGGAGACTCTTGCCGTTCTTGCGGGATGATTGTTGATGTTGATTTTGACGGAATGTCTGGCCTTTTTTTTGATGTTGACGACTGTTTTCGCTCCTAGGCTCAGGGAAACACCTGCTCCTGTGGAGCCTACGTGCAAGGCGTCTGCTGATTGGTCAAATATCTGGAAGAGTCCTGTGATATGGCAGGGTGCAAAGGCCACGGCTTCTTTCATGCTTGACGCCTAGTTGTCAGGTTTAACCGTAATGGTTCAGATAAGAATTCTGTATGGACCGTTTATACATGTTTAAACTTTCCATGCATTTTATTGAACTACACGAATTTTGGCTATCGCCTTTTTCTGAAGATTTTTCCGCCATCATTGTATTCTTCTGTCACATATTCAAATCCAGCTTCTATAAGGCTGCATGCTTCGCCGACATTATGAGCTGCTCTTGAAGTGAATCCTTCGCTTGTATTGTTGAACAAGAGGAACCGTGGAAGAACCTCAGTTTTCAAAGGCAGAGAAGCCAAACTCAATTATGCAGTCTTCCAAGTCCTCTCCCTCAAAGGCCCGCCAAGCATCTACGACATACACAAGAAAGTAAGAGCCCAAAAAGAACTTAAGTACATCCGCTACGTAAGCGTGAACAAACGAGTAAGGTCACTGGAAGAATCAGGCTACGTCAAGAAGATAGCCGTCAAGAAAACCAAAGCCGGCTTCTAAGCCTCCATATACGAGTTAACCGGTGGAGCCTACTTGGCCATGCTGCTCAGCCTCATCAACCTGGACGATTTGCTCATGAAGGTGAACGAAGCCACTGCATCAGCCATCTTGGCAGCAATAATGTCCAGCGCGCACTGAAAAATCTGTCAAAACCGAAGAAAAAAAAGTGGTTTGCGGGAGAAGTCGGCCGCGCATGCGAGTCTTTTACGCTGATAGAAAAAGAAGGTTTGATTATGTTTCTTAACGTTTCTTCTTCTTGAGTCCTGCATGTGGTCTTTTCTTTGGCATGTTCTTACCGGGTCTATCTATGTCCATTGTTTCTTATAGGTCTGATAGGTTAGTGCCTACAATCTACGCGAGCAGTCCTGCATGGTGGCATGGACATGAGTGGCATACTTTTAGTGTTTGGGCTAGAATGCTAGCGTGCCTGTGTTTTGCTGGCGTCCTCCTTTATGGTCGTCCAATTTTCTCGGATCAGAACCTTGCCTATTGGAGTTCCCAGAATCAGAATGAATGGCCTATGCGGTTTCTCATTTCTCCCATTGGGAAGCTGATGACGGATTAGACGACCGTCAACTGTCTAGTTCTCTACCTCTACTAAAACATGCTTTCCCAAGAAATAGTTTAATGGGTTGAAAAAAAGGGAATACGCGGGAGAAATCTCCACCTTCGTATCGTTTATTTATGCATGTTTAAACCTTTCCTCCTTTCCATGGAAACGTGGTTCACGCTTGGCCGTAGGGCGTGTTTTCAGCACGGGCCTTAATAATGTCTGAAGGAAGGGGTGGAGTTCAACTATGAATTATGAGTTCATAATTCTTTTCTAGTCTGAGCTTTATGATTTAGCGTCAGTGAGAAAATGAAAGTTCATGAATATAGACGAGCTAAGCCTGGCGGAAAACACAAGATAGTGCACGTAAAGAGTTATATGCGTAGAAAGTAGCCTGGGCATCGACGTTTATGGCCGATGTTCAGCCTAGTCCCCCGTTTCTGAAAAAAAATCTACTATCAGCGTTTGCCCACCTATGCGTGGTCAGTGAGGACGCGTGTCTTTGTTGTTGAGCGGCGTTTCCTGACCGTGCGGGCCTTTCTGTTAAAGTGCGCATAAGCGCACACTTTTTGTTATGTTGATAGACCTTGCCAGGTTTTCCTTTTCTCTCAAAGCCGACCCCCCATTTTCCTACAAGGGCCAAATATGCGCTTGGAACCTGTGGCTGGGCAAACGGGTATGACCTAGAGGCCCTCCGCGGCGCCTCTGTTTTGTTGTCTGTACGGCACGTGGAAGACCTGAAGTATGTATCTTTTTTGTGGAGTGTCGCCGCTTTCACGGTGTTCTGCTTGATTTCTTGGCTTTTGCTCTATAGCAGGAGAACCTCAGGTCGTTCTGTATGTTTGCAGGTTAAGCATTATGTGTGGATTTTGAGGGTGAAAGGCCACATGGGAAGAGCGTATTCGACGCTAACTCTTGTGGCCTTGAGGTGCACGAGCCGTGTGGTTTGCAGAACCTCGTGGGCGCGCCGTTTTCGCGGTGCTTAAATATGGAATAGTCGATTGCTAAGGGCAGTGATCTGTCGAGGGTTCATGATGCCTGAGAAGTGCGGGTGCCGACATCTTTTCACTCTTCTGAAGCTTGCTGAGATGGGAGCTCATAGGAGAACGGCCAAAATCTCGACAGAATATCTGGCCTCAAAGCTTGGGGTTTCACAGCAGACGGCCTCGCGTTACCTCATAGAGCTGGACAAGAAAGCGTGGATCAAGAGGACGATGACGCCTGAGGGTTGCCTCATAAGAATCACGGATGCAGGCATTAGGGAACTCAACGCGCTCTATTCTAACCTGCGATTCCTGATCGAAGCAGCGTACCCGCCGTCAATAACGCTGGAGGGATCGGTCTTCACAGGCCTAGGCGAAGGAGCCTACTACATATCGAAGGAGCATTATAGAAGGCAATTCATCGAAAAACTCGGGTTTGACCCTTATCCTGGAACGCTTAACCTCAGGCTGACGACCGACTATGATGTTAAGACGCATGGTGAACTGGAAGCCTACCCGGCGATAGAGGTTGGAGGTTTCAAGAGCGAAGACCGCACGTTCGGCTCCGTCAAATGCTACCCAGTAATTATAGACAACAAGGAAAAAGGCGCTCTGATCTCCGCTTTGAGAAGCCACTACGACGCTTCGGTGCTTGAAATCATAGCCCCTGTTCCCCTGAGAAAACAGCTTAAACTTAAAGACGGACACAAAGTCAAGGTTGAAGTCCTAACGCTTCCTTAGGGCGCAGTTCTAGCTTGAGTAGGAATACTTGTAGTGGTATGTGATGTGCTGTCCAGGTCTGCGGGACGTTGCCAGCACGTAGCCGATCAGTAGGCCCACAAGGAGGCCGCCGAGATGCGCGAGGTAGTTGACGTTTTCGCCGAGGTTCAGGAAGAACAGGAAGAAGGCGTACAACAACGCCGTGATTATCGATTGGCCGATCGAACGTCTCGCGTAGATGATGGTGGCTCCAACCATTCCGAAGATGGCTCCAGAAGCTCCGACAGACAACGTATCAAGCGGCCACAGCGTGAGAGTCAGAAATCCCCCTGCGAGTCCGCTTAGAAAATAGATGAGCATGTACTCCTTCACGTCAAACATTTCCTCTGCCCTCAGACCGAAGATCAACAGGAAGAACATGTTCCCAAACAAGTGTACGATGTCAGCGTGGACAAACATAGCTGTGAAGAGCCGCCAAACCTCGCCCTGCACCACATAATAGTTGAACTGTCCGAACGCCTCGAGAACAGGGTCGCTCGTCCGAATGAAGTCCCCGCTCAGGAAGGATGTGTAAGCGTAGACGATCACGTTCGCGGCGATCAGCATAAACGTTGGCATGTACATCTTCGAGTTTTTGTACACGATAGTCTCACCGTTTGAAATCCTCGATTATCTTCTGCTTAATCTTCGAAGAGCTGTCCAGCTCCTCCGATTCGAATTTGCCTATACGCACGACCTTCACAGCTAGCCCCTGCTGCTTCAGGTATGCCTTGACCTTCTTTTCCATTTCTTCCTGGTCATAACCGAAGGCGACAACGTCCGGCCTGAGTTTTTCAATCACTTTTCCGATGTCAAACTGCTCGTACCCCAAGATCGCATCATCAACAACTCTCAACGAGGCCACAAGCGCGCACCGCTGGTTCTCGGGCACGATGGGATTTTCGCCCTTTCTCCTCTTCACCGTGCTGTCCCGCGCAACGATGACTATGAGCTTAGCGCCGTGTCCGCCGGTTTTCTTTGCCTCCTCCAGAAACCTCACATGCCCCAGATGCAGAAGGTCGAATACGCCTGAAGCCAAAACTACCTTGTGTCCTTCCTTGTTCTGGGCCATTCAAACTTCACTGCTCCCAACAGTCTCAGAGCGTCCATTAAGCCTTCACAGTACGCGACAGACGTTAAGCTTACCTTGAATTTCTCTTTTTCTCTGTAATACTCAGCATCATTTAGGTAATCCTTAGCATAATCAACGACTCTGGTCACGTCGGCGGCATCGACAGTTACCGAAGTCTGGGTGACTTCCATACTTTCAAGAACATGTTTGGCAGAGTCGATATATTTCGAGACGAGCTTTTCCATATTCATTCAGCCGCTCGCCTCGTGTTTTCAGGAGCACCCGCCAAGACTATCAACGCCTCAGCCTCCATAAAATGGAGTTTCCCAGGAAAAATGAGGCATTGAGGGGGTCCCCCGAAATCGTAGTTCAAGAGACGGCCAGCATGTTCTGCCTTGACAGTAGGGTTATGGCTTCCAGCTCTGGCTATGCCGACAGCAAGAGTGTTCAGAGTAACCGCCTTCTTTCCTTCTTTTTCCTCAACCTTCAACAACGCTCCTAAAGCTTCGCCGATGCTCAGATAGCGTTTCTCTTCCGCCTTGACGTCCAGCAGGCAGAATGTGTGCAGGCCCAGCTTCTGATTTTGTGCAATCACCGAGTAGGAAGTTGCCGGGGAGGTCTCGTCTGAAAATGGCACAGTCACACTCTTTCCGAACTTATAATTTTGTAGCCCCGAAAGGCCAATAGCAGCAGAAATAACGCTTGCTCCATGAACGATTCGAGTCTTGACCCCCCTTTTTTCAGCCTCAACCCTCAAAGCAACATGCGTCGTTGCGATCAGCGGGTCTCCCGGAACAAGCAGGGCGACTCTTTCCTTTTCAGCCGCTTCCAGAACAGCCTGCCCGTTTAAATCCTCAAGGTCACGCCGCGAAAGAAGGGTAAGCTTCTTGCCGGCGAGGGTTTCGAAGCGTTCTACTGAAAAACCCGGAAGCAAGCTCGTGTAAAATTCCGCGAAGACCCTGTCTGCTGCCTTCACCTCTTCAAGACCGTTCAAGCTTATTCCTTGGTCGTCATGCAGGCCGAGGCCTACAAACACTATTTGGCCCAATTGTTTTCGCCTCATCGTAACCAAAGGCACTCGTCAAACTTAAAACTGTTAGCAACAGCAAAGTCTGAACACGCGGTTGAAACAGGTATAACGTTTGTCGATGTTCATGAGGGAGACAGAAAAGGGGGAGAAAGGAGTTTGGGAAAAAACACTTTTCTTCTGTCTCCCTCAAACATCTGAATAGTGCTTGAGTTACAAGCAACATTTAACCTTGCCGCATCGACTGAGCAAATCTGCATGTTAAACTGGCGGGATGGCATGTTTCATGTGGCAAGGTACACTTTCTCTTCCGCTATACCCCCTTTGTCTTTTGTATTCAAGCTTGTAAGCATGTTAGGCACGAACCCCCTTTTCTAACCTTGAAGGTGCCCCACCCTGAAGCTTCAGCTGCAGTCACGAAAGTGGAGAAGGCACGTTGTGTTTAGGGCAATGGAAAATGTGAAGCGAGGAAAACGTAGAAGAGGAAGAAAGGACAAAAACTCAAGTGTGAACGTCGCTTCCCTCGCTTCTCCCTTCTCCAAACACTCATAAGATGGTGGCCCTTCTTAATCTTTTTGTCTTGGTTTCAACGCGACTCCGCTGCAATAAATAACTTCTAGGTCTAATGCAGTTCAAGAAGAACGTGACCATGGAATATTATGTTTTATTTGAAACAGCTCTGGCGAGGAAGAGGGTGTCGCAATCCCGCAAATTGTAGCTTGTCAGGTTAATGTGGTCAAAGCGGGTTTTACGTTGTTGTCCTTCATTGGGCGCTCCTATTTCTGTAGCTTATTCATCACAGTTAGGTTTTTCTTCCTTTTCTATCATCAGCATGAGGACCCTCATATCGTGTCTTCTCGCCTAAAATAGGTCCTGCTTTTCGTTTATCGTCCACAATAGACATGTGGCAACTGGTGTCTCCATAATGAAGCTCAATGGTCCGTTCTCACAAGGTAGACACATTTTCCTCTGTGTCTGTACACTTTCCGTGTGCTCATCAATCCTAAGCTATTTACGTAGCGAGACACAAACCGAAAGCTCTATATCTTTTCCTAGTTGAGTCTCTTTTCCGAGAGAAAGTCGGGCCCGTGGCTCAGTCAGGCTAGAGCGGCGGACTCTTAATCCGTAGGTCGCGGGTTCAATTCCCGTCGGGCCCGCCACAACTTTCTTTTCAGTTTTGGCACGCGCGTTTTCACCGATCAGCTGTTGCTACCACGATAGCCCTCATGGTGTGTACGACTATGTCCTCTAGTTCTGATGAATGTTAGTCCACTAGACGGGTGAATCAAGGCTGTGGGTTCATCGCGTTGAGGTGTTTTTCCTATCTGTGCTCTCGATCAACCAGTCAGATGGATTTTCTTTTCACCAGTCAATTTTCGTGTTGTGAATCTTTTTCCCGCTTTTGCGGGAGTTGACTTTCGGTTGGTGCTGAGTGCTTGGTCGAGGGTGGTGAAAGATATTCGGGCGTCGGGAGTTTGATTGGTCCGTTTTTGCTTTGTAATATTATGATCGTGAGGGTGGCGGGGGAAAAGATATAAGCAGAGGCTTTCCCATCAGGTTTGTTATCGGTGTAAAATCATGAACGTTTGGAAGTTGCGACTTTCAATGGCTGGAACGGTGGCGTTGATAATTGGGTTGTCAACGTTGTTCTTCACGTTGATCCTGAGCCTAACAGGGTTCCTAACAGGAGCTTTTGGCTTTGTTACTCTAGGTGTTCTCGTCGTTGTCTTCAACGTTGCTCAATGGCTGGTTTCGCCGTACATCATCGACGCCTTGTACAAGGTGCGTGAAGTGCCTGCGAATGAGCACCCTGAGCTTCACTCGATGCTCGATAATTTGAGCCAGAAGAGCGGCATAAAGAAGCCTCGGTTGATGGTTGCGAATATTCCCCTTCCGAACGCGTTTGCTTATGGCTCGCCTATCGCTGGAACACGCATTGCAGTAACAAGTGGGCTTCTGAAAACGCTCGATGGGGGAGAGGTCGAAGCTGTCGTGGGGCATGAGCTGGGGCACCTGACACACAAGGATGTACAGATCATGATGTTTGTTTCAATGCTGCCGGCTGTTGCCTACTACATAGGTTTTTCCCTCATGCTTTCGGGCATGTTTGGAGGAAATCAAAAGAATCAAGGTAGCGGCGCAGCGATGGGCGTAGTCTTTATGGCTTTTTCATGGATAATGAATCTGTTTATACTTAATCTCAGTAGGCTACGCGAATATTACGCTGACAGACACAGCGCATCAATTGTCGACGGCGGATCACAGAAACTCTCAACAGGGCTAGCAAAAATAGTCAACGCAACCAAAAACATGGGTAGGATGGGTAGGACGAGACAGCAAACAAAGAACCTGAATGCGTTCAAGGCATTGTTCATCACCGACCCGGACCGAGCGGAACTGGATTCGGCTGAGATATCGAGAGCTGCGGCGGGAGACAGCCAGAAACTTGTGCAGGAAATACTCTCCGGAAAACTGACAACAGCAGACCGTATACTAGAAGTCTTTTCAACTCACCCAAACATCATCAAACGTCTAAAGGCCCTGCAAGAGCTGGACCAAACCGCTTAACACTGCATCTTGTTTTTTTTGGTATAGTAAACGTTAAAGACAGAAAGCCAGAACTATCGGTGGCAGACAAGCGTGATGTCGATGAATGCAGAGAAGGTCTTCTTAGAAATTGACAGGTTAAGAGACGAAATGATTGGAACATTCATGGAGTTTATCCGCGTTCCCGCTATAGGTCCTGAGAACGGTGGGGACGGGGAATCAAAGAAGGCTGACAAACTCGTAAAATGTTTGGCTTCTATGGGATTCGACAGGGTCGAGAGACACGATGCGCCTGATGAAAGAGTACCTTCCAAGAAGAGGCCCAACATACTCGCTTACACGCTTGGAGAGAACGCGTCTGAAACACTGTGGATCGTGACACACATGGACGTAGTTCCTGCAGGCGAGGAGTCCCTTTGGACGTTGACGAAGCCGTTTGAACCCATCGTTAAAGATGGAAAGGTATACGGACGGGGAAGCGAAGACAATATGCAGTCCATGTTCGCGTCAATTTTCGCAGTGAAAGCCCTCAAAAACTTGCGAATAAAACCGAAAAGAACAGTCGCACTGTGTTTCGTGTCAGACGAGGAAATGGGCAGCGAATATGGCATTCGTTATTTGATAAAGAAGGGTCTTTTCAGGCCCTCAGACTTGGTTGTTGTTCCTGACGGCGGAAACGCTGATGGAAGCTTCATCGAAATAGCGGAAAAGAGTGCACTTTGGTTCAGAACCCGCGTTTTTGGAAAGCAAACACATGCGAGCATGCCCAGCAAGGGCCTAAACGCGCATCGCATAGGAATGCAGTTCGCCTTGGCTTTGGATAAGATGCTGCATGAAAAATACTTTGAGAAGGACGAGTGTTTCGACCCTCCTGAAAACACTTTCGAACCTACGAAGAAGGAGAAGAACGTGGACGCCGTGAACATAGTCCCAGGCGAAGACGTGACTTACTTTGACTGCAGAATCCTTCCAACATATGACGTTAAGAAAGTGTTTGAGGACATAGAGGACACGGCCAAGGACTTCGAAAGGAAAACAGGAGCAAAAATAAGCATAGAAATAATACATGAGAGTACCGCTCCAAAACCCACTCCTGCGAACGCGAGAGCAGTCACAATGTTAGAGCAAGCCCTTAAACAAGTCAGGGGGATACGTCCAATCATCGGAGGAATCGGAGGCGGAACATGCGCAGCCTACTTCCGAGAAGTCAACATCCCTGCAGTAGTCTGGAGTACAGTAGATGAAACGGCACACCAACCAAATGAATACGCAAAAATAGAAAACCTCTTGAACGACGCAAAAATTTTCGCCTACCTCGCAACCAATTGACATGGCAACAGGAACGTTACATCCCGACTTGAAGATGTGCTTAAATAGTGATAGCCCGTAAAGAGCTGGATAGGAGGATGAAAATCTGAACAGCAAAATGGTAGGGCTACTCCTTGGCGGATTGCTTATTCTCGTAGCCATCATACTCGGCGGAATACAGCACTTCTCCGGCTTCAACATATACGGCAGCGAGGATAACAAATGGTACTTCTACAGCGCAGTAGTAATCATCGGTTTGATTGGCATTGCGCTGGTGGCATGGTTCTTCATGAAGAAGGAAACGCCTCAAAAAGAACAAACGCCCGCTACCCCAACCTAAGTAAAAGTGCGCTCAAATGCTGCCTTCATCACAAGACGCAGAAACGACGTTAATATCCCCTGTCTTTTCTTTTTGATTTGTTCACTTTCCTGTTGGCATGACTCGCCAGTCTTGGCGTCCATTTCACTGGAGAATTTCAAGAATTACGAAGGCCTAGGTGCGAAAATGTTATATAGTTGGATGGACAATCCAACCAACAGTATGAAATCCACAAAAGTGGCCATTATAGCTGTTCTCGCGGCCTTATCCGTCGGGTCAAATTATGCTATGATGTACCTGTATAATGTGAAATTCATGGACCTCATAGTCTTCGTAGGGGGCTTCTGCTTCGGTCCATTATTGGGTGGGTTGATAGGCGTGCTTTCTTGGTCTGTTTACGGAGTGTTAAACCCGCTTGGTTTCAGTTTACCAATTTGGCTCGCCACGATGTTTTCCGAGACAATATACGGCGTCGTCGGAGGATTAATGAGGAGAAGCTTGGCGGAGACATCTATAAGAGCTGGCTCTGAACAACTTGGAATTCACGTGTTTTTCGGAACCCTTGGCGTCTTTTTGACTCTCCTCTATGATGTTGTAACAAACGTCGTGTTCATGTACACCGTTCATCAGCCCGTTTTGACCTCCGTAATTATGGGGGTACCCTTCGCTCTTGTCCATGTTCTCAGCAACGGGCTTTTCTTCGGAGTAGGCTGCGTTCCGGCCATAAGGGCAGTAATGAAAACTGTTGGGGGCGGAGCTTTTGTCGTTCCTAAAAAATAGATGGGCAATTCTTGCGATGTTAGTGGCGTGCTGGGCGCTAGTTGCGTCCTTACTAGCGGGCTACTACTGGCTGCAATACAACGATTTCGTTAGCAGAGTAAGCGGTATCCTAATTTACGTCAATGTCGGGATAGACTATGGCAACAGTACCCGCATCTTCTACAACGACACAAAAGCATTGACAGGAGAGACATTATTTGACGTGACCCGACGAGTGGCCACTGTAGAATTTCAGGCGGGTCCCTATGTTACTTCGATCAACAATGTCAACCAGACAGGCGCTTACGGGTGGACCTACTGGGTGTGGAACACTACGAGCCCTGGGTGGTCAATAGTCTGGGAAAACGCGGACAAATACCTAGTAACCAACAAGGAAACGTTCTTGTGGTATTACGAAAACAGCTTTTCTACTCCTCAGTAGGCTCAACCAATTACCATTAGTGCTGGGCGAGCATAATGGAAAAATGATTTAAGCCATGACGCATTTCATACCTACCTTGTACATGGAGTCGTACACATTGAATGCAGTTTCACAAATTTTTGCACAAGTCCAGAAGGAAGGGAGAAAGTCCTTACTGGAGACAGAAGCTAAAATCGTGTGCAGAGAATACGACATTCCAGTCACAAGGTTTGACTTGGCCAAAAGCGAAGCAGACGCAGTCAAATCTGCCAACGCAATAGGGTATCCGGTCGTCCTGAAGATAGTCTCTCCGGACATACTTCACAAGTCCGAGGTCGGCGGCGTTGAAGTCGGCTTGAAGAATAAGAATGAGGTACGCCAAGGCTACCGCCGAATCCTAGAGAACGTCAAGAAAAACAATTCCAAAGCGAAAATAGTAGGCATCATGGTTCAGGAAATGGCGCCGCCTTCAACTGAAGTCATAGTCGGTGCCGTAAAAGACCCTCAATTCGGACCTGCAGTCATGTTCGGGCTTGGCGGAATCTTCGTTGAGGTTCTGAAAGACGTTGCATTTAGAGTCGTGCCTTTCACGGAAGATGAAGCACGTGAAATGATAAGCGAGATCAAAGCATACCCAATCTTGAAGGGCTACCGAAACACGCCAGCAGCCGACATAAAAGCCATAGCAAACATACTGCTAAGCGTCTCACGACTGATCACTGATTACCCAGCAATCAAAGAGATAGACCTGAATCCAATATTGGTGTACCAAAAAGGCGCTAAGGCCGTGGACGCCAGAATAATTATCGAATGAACGCGAATCGCGCCAGAACAAAGAAAGTGACATGCAGATGTCGGTTCAGTCACATGAGACGTGTTGAGGATGGAAGGACTTGCTAGCAAAGGAGAAAAGCCAAACGATTGAGGTTTTGACTCGGAAACTCACAGAATTGAAAGGGCAGAGGAGCATAGCTGGTAAGGATGCTGATGAACGGGCAGAAAGAAGAGACAGACTCAACGAGCAGGTTCACACTTTGCGGGCCGAGGTTCAGAAGCTTCGCGCAGAGCGGGATGAGCTCAACGAAGAAGTCAGAAAACTGAAACAGCAGAGGAGCGAAGCCGTTTCCAAAATCCGCGAGAAAATAGCAGAACTGAAAGACATTTCTCAAGAAAGGAAAGCAATAGCTGAGAATAGGCCCCTAAGATCCTATCAGTCCTTGAAGAAGGAGCTTGAGGACCTTGAATGGAAGGTCCAGACTACCTCACACACGTTGCAGGAAGACAAGGAAATGATGGAGAAAGCCAGGCATCTGGAGACGCAACTAAGCATCTACAGAAAGCTCGAAAAATTTTCCCAGAAGGCTTCCGAGCTCCGCAACCAACTCAACGCTCTAAAAAACGAGAACGAGAATTGTCACCAGAAGATCACTGCCCTTGCACAGAGAAGCCAAGAACTTCACAAGAACATGCTTGAGAAGGTTGAAGAAGAAAAGAGGAAGAAAAAGGGGGCAGACGACATGCACAAGCAGTTCTTGGAGGCAAGAGCGAAGACGAGACCTCTTCAAGATGAGATCATTTCGGTTTCCGCTCAAATTCTGCAGTTGAGAAAAGGTTTGCAGGAAGCAGAACAGAAACAGAAAAAGGAAAGCGAGGACACGCTCAGACAGACGATTGAGAAGCAGGCAAAGGAAAAACTGAAGCGCGGAGAAAAATTGAGCTGGGAAGAGTTTCAGCTCCTAGCTGAGAAAGGAATGACATCACAAGATTAGAGTTAACGAGTGCTGAAATAGCGAAATCGCCTGCATAGACCCTCGTTCTTTGTGTTTTGTTGATGCTTTCGTATACAGAATTCTTCCATAGGTGGTGTTTTCCGAAGTGCCTAGCCGCCCTGCCAATGTCTACCATGTTACCGTTGCTATCGCTGTTAGTATTTGCGTTTGGGTCCCATAAGCCGTCATCGAGAACACACATGAGCCGTCTAGGAACGTAGCTGATGTCTTACGTATCCACTTTGTCGTCTGGATAGTCGTGCATGCTTTTTTCTTGACTGGTAATGTTGATGGATACTTCATAATCGATTAATACGTTTCATAGGCGAAGATATTGCTGGATTCATGGTGCAGGCATGTCTGCGTGTCCTTCACTGTATTAGTGGATAAATGAATGGGTAGCAGATGTTGGAAGGAAGTGGATACAATGAGGAGTCGAGATAACACGTCTAGGTGTGATTTGGATGAGGAAACGTTGAGGAGCATTTTTGCTGCTTCTCCTGAGGCGATTGTTGTCACTGATTTGGGCGGGAAGTTAATCGAGTGCAATCATAAAGCTCTGGGGGTCTACGGGGTTAGTGCGAAGGAAGAGTTGATTGGCAAGAGTTGTCTGGAGCTCATAGCGCCGAGAGACCGTCAGAGAGCAAGGGCAGACCTTGACGAAGCGCGCGAACGAGGGTCTGAAGGGAAAGTTGAATACGCTATTTTGAGGAAAGATGGGAGTGACTATGCCGCTGAGGCTTCTACGAGTGTTGTGAGAGACGCTTCGGGTAAGCCTACCTACCTCATTGGTGTACTGAGGGATATCAGTGAACGAAAGAAAGTGGAAGAAGCGCTGAACGGGTCTGAAAGGAAGTACAGAAGTGTCGTGGACAATATTGCCATAGGCGTTTCTATGATAGGCTTGAACATGGAGATATTGGCTTTAAACAGGCAAATGCAGAAGTGGTTTCCGAATGTTGAGGTTTCAAAGAAGCCTCTTTGCTATGAGGTGTTCAACAATCCTCCGAGGAAGGATGTGTGCTCCTATTGTCCGACCTGCAAGACGTTGCAGGATGGGCAGGTTCACGAATCCATTACCGAGACTCCTATGGACGGCAAGATCGTGAACTTCAGAGTAATATCGTCTGCGATCAAGGACAAGCATGGAAAGGTTGTTGCGGCTATTGAGATGGTGGACAATGTTACTGAGCATAAGAGGTTGGAGGATGAGCTTAAGCGGTATTCTGAGCGGTTGGAGCATTTGGTCGAGGAGAGGACACGTAAGCTGTCAGAAAGTGAGGAGGAGCTTCGCAGTCTTTTCGAGAATGTTCCAAGTGGCATTTACCGAAGCTCTTGTGATGGAAGGATTCTTTCAGCAAACCCGGCGCTCGTGCAAATGCTTGGTTATGATTCGTTGGACCAGCTTATGCAGGTTGATGTAGCTAAGGAGTTGTATGTGAAAATGCATGAGAGGGAATTCTGGAAAGGGGAATTGGAGCAGAAAGGCGAAATTCGGAATGCTGAAATCGTTTTGAAACGCAAGACTGGTGAGAGAATAGTGGTTTTGGAGAATGCTCACGTTGTGCGTGATGAGCACGGCAAGATTTTGTGCTTTGAGGGAACTTTGACGGACATTACTGAGAGAAAAATGCTGGAGGAAAGGCTTTCCGCGTTGAACCTGTATGGAGGGAAGTTGAACGTTGCGAAGAGTCTTGATGAAGTTTATGAGGTGACTCTGGATGCAATGGAGAAGACGTTGGGTTTTGACTATGCATCGTTTCTCACCCTGAGAAAGGGGATGGTTCGTTTTGACCATCAGCGAGGGTACCCTGCGCCGACTGGTTTTGAATTGCCTTTAGACGGCTCAAAAGGCGGCGTAACTGTGAAAGCGGCAGCTACGGGCAAGACTATACTCTTGCCTGATGTTTCAGAAGACAAAGACTACGTTGATGGTGGCGAAAACTCGCATCCTAGCAGGGCAGAGCTTGCAGTTCCAGTCGTTGCGGAGGGTGAAGTTTTTGGGGTGCTGAATGTTGAAAGCGAGGAGTTGGGGGCGTTTGATGGGAAGGACGCGATGCTGCTTGAGATATTGGCATCGCACGCTGCGGCTGCAATCAGCAACATGAAGAGGCGGCAAGAGCTTGAGAAGCGGAGCGCTCAGCAAGCTTCTTTGATGAAGAGTTCTGCAGAGATGATCCGTTCACCTGATCTGCGTACGCGTCTTAAGGCTATTCTGGACGCAATTAGTGGGCTTGGTTGGCGCAGGGTTGTCTTGTCTTTGAGAGATGAGAACCTAGAACTTGTTAGGCCTGAACACATTGTGACTGCAGGATTGACGAAGGAGGAAGAGAAGTATTTGTGGGAGAACAAGCAGCCTGGTCAGGTTTGGCAGGAGAGGTTTGGACCGGAGTTCGAACGTTTCAAGCTTGGAGAGTTCTACTATCTTCCTTGGAGTGACCCGTGGGTGCAGAAGAGATTCTTTGAGGGAACAGTTTCAAGTCATCTTAAGCCTAAGGAGATGGTGGACTGGAATCCTGACGATCTACTCTATGCGCCGTTGCGCTTGGCTGATGGACGTATTGTGGGCGTTGTGAGTATAGATGATCCAGCGGATGGGAAGCGTCCTACGCATGAATCTTTGATGCCCTTCGAGTTGTTCTTACATCAGGCTGCAGTGGCCATTGAAAATGCAAGGTTGATTGAACAGTTGGATAATGCCAAAGTGCAGGTTCAGGAGTATGCGAAAAGACTTGAGGTCAAAGTTCGAGAGCGGACTAAAGAGTTGGTTGCGGCTCAGGCGAAGCTTCTGAAGACTGAACGTTTGGCGGCTATCGGCGAGTTGGCCGGCATGATCGGGCATGATCTACGAAATCCTTTGACGGGCATTGCGGGTGCGGCGTACTATTTGAAGTCAAAGTATGCTGGGAAGCTTGATGCCAGAGGCAAGGAAATGTTGCAGATTGTTGAGCAGAGTATTGAATATTCTAACAAGATCATTAATGATCTGCTGGAATATTCAAGGGAGATTAAGCTGGACTTGGCTAAGACTGATCCTAAGACGATTCTGCTTGAAGCCTTGTCTCGTGTGAGGATCCCTAGAAAAGTGAAGGTGGTCGATGAAACTCGAAGTGAGCCGAAGTTTATGGTTGACGTGGAGAAGATGCTGAGGGTTTTCACTAATCTGCTAAGGAATTCTGTTGACGCGATGCCGAGCGGAGGAACAGTGACTATCAGAAGTGAAAGAGCAGGGGACAGCGTGGTTCTCAGTTTCACTGATAGCGGAGTGGGAATGACCAGAGAAACACTACACAATCTTTGGACACCGCTTTTCACTACAAAGGCAAAAGGAATGGGTTTTGGATTACCTATTTGCAGGCGGTTTGTAGAAGGACATGGCGGCAAGATTTCGGTCGAAAGTGAAGTAGGCAAAGGGTCAACGTTTACCGTGGTTCTCCCAATCGAACCGAAAAGTGAGGTTAAAGATGAAAAGGTATATGTCAACCTGTCGGAATCTGTGATGTCAACGTCGGTCAAGAGCCGTGCCTGCTGATGGTTCAAACCCGCAAATATGGTTTGTGGAAACAGGCTGGCACTTCGTATACGCGAGTCCTGATACTAGACGTATGGATTTCAGAAAACCAACGTGATGCTCACGGTCCACAAATGACAGTGTTTTCGTAGGAATAGCAAGATTAAAGAAACACGCACACTAATATTGAAAGAACGAGATAGTCATGTCTGAAGCTGAAGGAAAGGAACAGAAACGAATCCTCATTTTATGTGTAGACCGAGACGGCGATCTTGAGGTTAAAGCTGGAGTAAAAACTCCAGTTGTCGGGAGGACAGGGAATCTCGACGCGGCTGTCGCATTGGCGTTACATGACCCAGAAGAGCCCGATGCAAATGCTATTTTTGAAGCGGTTCGCATATACGACCGCTTGAAAAATGAGAGCAAACCAGAAGAGGTTCTCGAAATAGCTACCCTTTCAGGTTCGGAATCCGGCGGAGTCCGTGCTGACAGAAAAATCGCCGCAGGCCTGAACGATCTGCTTGCTTCTTACCCTGCCAAGGAAGTCATACTGGTAACAGACGGCTACTCAGATGAGGCCGTATTGCCACTCGTGCAGTCGAGGGTTCCAGTTTCATCTGTAAGGAGAATAGTGATAAAACACAGCGAATCAATCGAGGAGACTGCTGCCTTGTTCTCAAGATACCTAAAAATGATCGCCGAAAACCCAAGATACTCCCGCGTCGCACTGGGCATACCGGGCATACTTCTTCTGATTCTAGGAGCCTTGGCAATATTCCAGTGGGTTCAATACTACCTGATAGCACTCGCCATCGTGATAAGCGTGGTCTTGGTGGTCAAAGGCTTTGGCGCCGACAGAGCAGCCAAAAGACTCTACAAGTGGGCAAAAGAATATTCGCCGCCGCCGATTCGTGTACAAATCTCCAACTATTCTACGTTAGCTGGTGCCCTGTGCATGGTACTTTCAGTCTACTTGGGGTGGACTACAGCGGCTTCTGGCATAGTGCTTCCCGCAGACCTTGCCGGTTGGCTCAACATACTGCCTAAGGCCGCCGGCTTCTTCATTCAAGGTTCCATAACACTGATAGTTGTTGGAGCGTGTGTGGCACTGCTAGGTCGCGCTATTCGCTGGTATCTGGAGCGCGACGTAAGGTTACTGCGCAACGCAGCATTCATAATCATAATCGGGTGGTCACAGCAAATCTTTGTATCGACGTCAGACTTGCTTTTGGGCAACGCAGGCATCGGAAAACTGATATTCTCAATCGTGGTCGGCATACTCATCGGCGTCGCATCAGTGTTGGTGATATTCGTTGTTCATAAGTATACAAAGGAGTTCTTTAGGGAGACAGAAGAGCAAGCCCGAGAATTCGGAGAAGGCTAGTACCCATGACCGCGTCCCATATTCCGTGGAGACAAAACAAGTTGAAAGCCTGCAAGTTCCAGCGTAATCGATCATAAAACAATGTCACAAAGAATAAAGGTTCCGAAAAGACTATGTTGGAGTTTGAGAAAGTTATAGTTGACGCACTCGGGGATGTAACCATCAAAAACTATAATATTGATGCAGACAGGACCATGAGGTTTGAACAGTGATTAAGACCGTGCTCTCCGCAATCGGGGCTTACAGGGTTTATGAATGGTGGCTTTGGCGTCAGGTGAGGAACGGCATAAAACCAGAGCACGTAGGGATAATTCTGGATGGGAATAGAAGATGGGCATCCGAGAAGGTTATGAACCCTTGGCTTGGTCACGAGAGGGGCGCCGAAAAAGTTGATCAGCTTGTCGATTGGTGCTTGGAACTCGACGTTAGGTCTGTGACTTTGTATGCTTTCTCAACCGAAAATTTTCGGCGTCCGCGCAGCGAAGTTGACGAGATAATGCGGATAGCCGAAGAACGTTTCAGACAAATATTGACTGATGAACGGATACACAAAGACGAGATTCGCGTCAAGGTCATAGGCAGAGTCAACCTGCTTCCAGAAGACCTCCAGAAATTGATAGCAGATGTGGAAAAGGCAACACAATCTTATGGGAAGCACTTTCTAAACTTTGCTTTTGCGTATGGAGGTCGCGCTGAGATCGTTGACGCGGCGAGAAAAATCGCTGAAGAGGTCAGTGAGGGAAAGCTGAACCCTGAGAACGTTGATGAGAAGACTTTCGAGGAGCATCTCTACACGTCCTATCTGCCGAACCAAGACCCAGACCTGATCATCAGAACTTCAGGAGAAGAAAGGCTCAGCGGTTTTCTTCTGTGGCAATCTGCTTACAGTGAACTCTTCTTTCTGGATGTCTACTGGCCTGACTTCCGTCTGATCGACCTTCTGAGGGCAGTCAGGACGTTCCAGAAACGTAAGAGACGCTTCGGCGAGTAGAATTCACGCTCTTTTCTTCGCACTTATTATCGAAACTACGTCTCTGTCTTTCAGCACGTAGTCTTCCCCGACCCGCTTCTTTTCCCTTGCCTCAATTGCATAGATGAATCCTTCCCCGAGTTCCGTATGTATTATGTACGCGAGCTGTCGCGCCGTCGTTCCATAAGGCACAAGATACGCGTCCGGCAGAACCCTTCCACTGTGGTCAGCTAGGTGCTCAAGGTCCTCAACAGGATAAACCGTGACCATATTCAACAGTTTGAAAAAAGCCGCATTCACTGCTTCTTGAACGCCCGTGGAGCCGAACGTAAGCAGGATCCTGTCTCTTATCGTCTCCAACGCCTTGCGTTGGCTTTCACTCAGGCTCTCAGGCTTGTTGATCCTGAAATTGCAGTCTCCAGGTCTGTAGTCAATCAGCTGTTTTTCAGCTGCTCTTCTCAGGGCGAGTTCTGCTTCTGCACATGAAGGGACGATGACATATCCCGCTCTTTTGAGTCTCTCCAGATTCTCTTGAGATGTTGAGAGGTCCATCTTGTTTGCAACGATCAACATAGGCTTAGCGGTCTGCCTTAGTACGTCGACGAATCTCAGAAAATCTTCGTCACTCCAAGCTGTGGGCTTGTCCGCGTTCAACTGGGCCTTTCTTATAGCTTCAACAACATGAACTCTTTTTATCGACAAGCCACTGAACCTTTCATCTAACATTGAGACCATGTCTTTCGATTCTGCTTCAGCCGTTCGGGCGATTTTCGGCCAATCCTTCTTGAGTATGTTCGCCATCCACATTGTTATCTCGCGTTCAAGGAATTTCACGTCGTCAAGCGGGTCGTTTTCACCAGGTCTGCAGAGCCTGCCTTCGGAGTCCGTTCCCCCGGAGGCGTCAATTATATGGATTAAAACGTCTGCCTTCCTTATCTCGTCCAAGAATTGGTTGCCTAAACCCCTGCCTTCCCACGCACCTGGCACAAGGCCTGCGCAATCAATGAACTCTATCGGTATGAGTCGAATGCCGTTCAAGCAAATTGAGTTAGCGGGATTATCCTTTACATTGAATTCTTCGTGTACGCAAGGCGTTCTGACGTATCCCACGCCCCTGTTAGGTTTTATCGTCGTAAAAGGATAGTTTGCTATCTCAGCGGGCGCCAAAGTGGCTGCGCTGAAGAACGTTGACTTGCCAGTGTTGGGTTTTCCAACAATTCCCAGCAGTTTTGAGTAGGACTTCACGAACCTCACGCTCTAAGGTTGTTTCTAGCATCGCCAAATTGATTCTCTGCTATGTAGTGTATCCGGTTCTCACTCTTTATGATTTGCGCTCCATGC